>Ga0335080_10002739_pt1 | contig 17685 bp, 16 predicted proteins | sample Lox_Sample_34_FD_206720 | JGI IMG/M metagenome (GOLD analysis project Ga0335080, IMG submission 206720) | Soil microbial communities from Loxahatchee National Wildlife Refuge, Florida, United States - Lox_Sample_3.4 | ecosystem: Environmental > Terrestrial > Soil > Wetlands | place: USA...
GGCCTCCTCTTAGGTGTCGCCCTCGCCGACCACCACTCCCTTGATGCCGAGCGGATAGGCCACGTACCCGTCGGGGCGCCTTTCGACGACGATCTTGATCTGGCGCCGCCTCTCGGCGCGGCCGTCCACCGGTAGGCGCCTGCGGCAGCGTGCCGCGAGGCATCTCGCTCCACGTTCGGCCGTCGAGCAGGCTCTCGTCCTTCAGCCAGAAGAGGTCGAGCGAGCTCTTGTCGCGGGCGACCAGCTCGTCGTAGCCGTAGGCTCGCCGGCGGCCCTCGGGCTTCCTTTCCCACCCGGTCGCCCGGCGCTCCTGTCGGCTCTCCGGCCACTCTAGACGACGAGCACGGCCGCCCCGCGGATGCGGCCCGCCCGCAGCCGGTCGAGCGCCTCGTTCGCGGCGGCGAGCGGGAAGACCTCGACCTCCGTCCGCACCGGAATGGTGGGCGCGAGCGACAGGAACTCCCCTCCGTCCCGCCGGGTGAGGTTGGCGACCGAGCGGAGGACCCGCTCCTCCCACAGGACCCGGTAGGGGAACGACGGGATGTCGCTCATGTGGATCCCCGCGCACACGACGGTGCCCCCGCGATCGACCGCGCGGAGCGCGGCCGGCACGAGCTCGCCCGCGGGTGCGAAGAGGATCGCGGCGTCGAGAGGCTCGGGCGGCGTCTCGCCCGAGTCACCGGCCCACTCCGCGCCGAGGGAGAGCGCGAACTCCCGCGCCTCGCGGTCGCCCGGCCGCGTGAAGGCGAAGACGCGCCGGCCCTGGTGCCGCGCAACCTGGACCACGATGTGGGCCGCGGCCCCGAAGCCGTAGAGGCCGAGCCTCTCCGCATCGCCGGCCATCCCCAGGGCACGGTAGCCGATGAGGCCGGCGCAGAGGAGCGGAGCGGCCTGGAGATCCGGATAGTCCTCGGGGATCGGGAACGTGTACCTCGCGTCGGCCACCGCCTGCTCGGCGAAGCCACCGTCGATGTGGTAGCCGGTGAAGCGCGCCTCGGCGCAGAGATTCTCGCGCCCGGTCACGCAGAAGCGGCACTCTCCACACGTCCAGCCCAGCCACGGCACGCCGACGCGTTGCCCGGCGAGGAGCCGCTCGACGCCTCTCCCGATCTCCTCGACCTCGCCCACGATCTGGTGGCCGGGGACGACCGGCCGACCGAGGTCCTCGAGCTCGCCGTCCACGACGTGCAGGTCCGTCCGGCAGACGCCGCACGCGCGGACCCGCAGGCGTACCTGGCCCGGACCGGGCGATAGCGAGGGCCGCTCGACCTCGCGCAGGGGCGTCCCCAGACGCTCCAGGACCATCGCCTTCATCGACGTCCTAGTCGACCCTCTGGATCACCGCGCCCGTCTGCTTGTCCTTGAGGATGAGCTTGGTGCGCCCGTCCGGCATCCGCTCGCGCTTGATGAGCCAGTGCCGGGCGTCGAACTCGGCGTGGCTGGCCGCGCCGTCCGCTTCCCCGGCGCCCCGCCAGTCGTCGATCACGACCGGCTCCCACCGCTTCGTCTCCGTCGAGCGGTAGCAGGCGTCCATGATCGCGTTGACCACGTAGCCGTCGTAGAAGCTCTCGACGGGCGCCGCCTTCCGGTCGAAGGCCTCGAGCATGTCGGCGAACATGTCGTCGTAGCCGAGAGCGGACGGCTCGTCGCCCACCGGGAAGAGCCAGCCCGACTCCGCCTCCGTCTTCTCGGCCACGTAGCCGCCCGAGCCCGGGGCCGAGAACATCTCGAAGCCGGTGCGCAGCCAGTGGTTGAGCCAGATCGTGCCCTCGGTGCCCGAGACTTCGTCCCGGAGGTCCATCCCGCCCCGGAACGTCCACGCCGCCTCGAACTGCGCCACCGCCCCGCTCGCGTAGCGCACGAGGCCGACCGTGGAGTCCTCGGCCTCGATCGGGTGGACCTGGGTCGCCGCCCAGCAGACGGCCTCGACGGGCCGCACGTCCTTGCCCACGAAGCTGCGGCCGATCTCGATGCAGTGGCAGCCCATGTCCACGAGGGCGCCTCCCCCCGACATCTCCTTCGTCCAGAACCAGTCGCTGTGCGGCCCGGGGTGCGCCTCGCGCGAGCGGGTCCAGAGCACGCGGCCGATCGTCCCCTTCCGCACCGACTGGATGGCCTTGAGCGTCTTCGGCGTGTAGACGAGGTCCTCCAGGTAGCCGTGGAAGACACCCGCCTTCTCGACCGCGTCCAGCATCTGCTTCGCTTCCGCGGCGCTCCGGGCGAGGGGCTTCGTGCAGAGAACGCCCTTCCCCGCCCCCGCCGCCGCCGTCACCGCCTCGAGGTGGAGGTGGTTCGGGAGGCCGACCACCACGAGGTCCACGTCCTTCGCCGAGACCGCCTCCTCCAGGCTCGTCGTCGAGCGCGGGACGCCCCACTTCTCCGCGAAAGCCTTCGTCTTCGCGGCGTCGCGACCCTGCACGACGACGACACGGTCCCGCCGCCTCTTGCCGTGGAGGCTCATCGTGTAGAAGAGGCCGATGAGGCCGGTGCCGAGCATCGCGACGTTGGCCATGGTGTCGTCTCCTGTTCCGGGCGCCTGTCCGGGGTGAGGGCGGGTCCTCGAGGCCGGGAGCGCCCGGCGGCCGGATTGTAGTGCCAACCGTCGGGGCTTCGCTCTTGACGACCGCGCGCCCCTCCCTCAAAGTCGCGCCATGGCGGAACCGATCCGCGTCGCGAGAGGCGTCCTCGTCCCCGGGGGCGCGATCGAATGGCGGGCGGCGCGCTCGTCCGGCCCCGGCGGGCAGAACGTGAACAAGGTTGCGTCGAAGGTCGAGCTCCGGGTGGACCTCGGCCAGGTGAGCGGGTTGTCGGCTCCGGCGAGGGCCCGGCTCGCCGCGGTGGCGGCCTCGCGGCTCGACGCCTTCGGCCGTCTCCTCGTCACCAGCCAGCGCACGCGCGACCAGATCCGGAACCTCGACGACGCCCGGGAGAAGGTGAAGAGGCTGGTCGAGCGGGCGCTCCGCGCGCCCCGCCCGCGTCGCTCGACCCGGCCGAGCCCGGCCGCCGTCGAAAGGCGGCTGCGGCGAAAGCGCGAGCGCGCCGCGACGAAGCGCGGCCGGCGTCTCGGCCCCGACGACGAGTAGACGGCGCCGCCGCCGGCCAGGGCTACGCGTAGCCCAGCCGGTCCGCCGCTTCCCGCCGCGCCTGCTTCCGGGAGTACATCCTCTCGTCGGCCGCCTCGACCGCTTCCTCGAGCTCGGCCACCGTCGCGAAGGACGCGACGCCGACCGACACCGTCACCGCCAGCGGCTCCTTCGATCCGGCGACCGCCACGCTGTCCAGCGCGGCGTCGAGGCGCTCGAGCCTCTGGCGGGCCTCCTCGACGGCCACCCCGAACAGCACGACCAGGAACTCGTCGCCCCCCCAGCGGAAGACGAGGTCGTCGGCCCGGACCACGTGGCGGATCGCGCGGGCCACCGTCCGGATCGCAGTGTCGCCGGCCGAGTGCCCGAAGGTGTCGTTGATGGCCTTCAACCGGTCGACGTCCACCACCGCGACGCAGCCCGTCGTCCCCGAGGCCGACCGCGTGCCCTCGACCATCGAGTAGAACGCGTGCCGGTTGAGGGAGCTCGTCAAGGGGTCCTCCCGCGCCGCGACCTCGAGGCTCTCTCGCGCGGCGACGAGGGCCCGGTTGGCGGCCTCGAGCTCGAGATGCTCCCGCTCCATGACCGCGATGACGGTGCCGAAGCCGAGGAGCGTCTCGAACAGGAGGTCAAAGAGGGACGTGTAGGCGGCGTAGGACGAGGGCAGCTCGTGCCCCGGCCAGGACGACCACGACAGCACCGGGACGTAGTGCGCGAAGAGGATCGCGAGGACGAGGAGGGAGAGCTCGAGGAGCGGGGTGCCGATCCGGCCGCGTTTCGGGGGCGGGGTCCGCCGCACCTCGCGGAGGGCGATCGCGAAGAAGGCGGACATGATCGCCGCCTGGGGGACGAAGCGCAGGGTGAACTCGTCGTCGAGGTGGGCCAGGGCCACGGCGGCGGCCGCCGCGGGCACGAGCAGCCACTGCCGGCGACGGCCCAGGCGGGCACCCGTGGCGAGCGACCGGCAGCCGGCCAGGATGAAGCCGCCGAAGACGTACTCGCCGAGAAAGTAGAGGGGCTCGAGGGCCGAGCGGAGGGACGGGACGCGGAACGAGGCGAGGAGCGCGAAGAGGGCGACGGCGAGCGCGGTCCAGGCTCGCCAGAAGTAGCGCAGGTAGTCGCGCTGGATGGAGCGGCTCAGGAGGAAGCTGAGGCCGGCGAGGGGCAGAATGCCGATCGCCTGCAGGAGCAGAGCCTCGATGCTGGGGGAGTGAACGGGGCTCACTCCGCTCTCCCGCCCGGGCCTGCCGCGACGCCCTTCTCGAGGCGGCGGTGCGTGGCCTCCATCGTCGCACCCCCGGAATGAGAGAGGCCCGGAGCGGGAGCCCCGGGCCTCGAGTTGTCGGCGGTCTGGAGCGCTAGACCTTGGTCACGTTCGCGGCGCGGGGCCCCTTGGGGCTATCCACCACCTCGAAGCGCACCCGATCGCCCTCGTTGAGCGTGCGGAACCCGTCCGCCTTGATCTCGGTGTGGTGGACGAACACGTCCGGACCACCCTCGCGGGACAGGAAACCAAAGCCCTTCGACTCGTTGAACCACTTGACGGTGCCTTCGATCATCTGCGTACAGGCCTCCTTCGGCCCTTGCTAGCAGCCACGTCGCCTGCGCGCCCGAACTCGGCACCGCCCACCCTTGAGCGGTCCTCTCTCCGACAACGCCAGTCAACGGCGACTAGAACGGCCAAGTGTAGCACAATCCCGGCCATGCGGGGCGCGGGCGGGGCGCGGGGCCGCATCGAGGAAGGCGACGCGGGGTCGCGGGGAGATGCCCGAGTGAGAGAGCGGGGTCCTGTCTACGAGACCGGCAAGGGACGGCTCTGCCCTGGGTGCGGAGGGCCGATCGGGACGTGCCGCTGCTCGAAGCCGGCCGAGGAGCCGGTGCCGACGAAGCTGACCTGCGCGCTCCGGCTGGAGAAGAAGGGCCGCGGGGGCAAGAGCGTCACGGTCGTGGGGGGCCTGCCCCGGAACCGGGCCTTCCTCACTGCGGTCGCCAGGGAGCTGAAACGCGCCTGCGGCACGGGCGGCACGGCGGCGGACGGCGCGGTCGAGATCCAGGGCGACCAGCGGGAGAGGCTTCGGCCGTGGCTCTCCGGAAAGGGCTGGGTCGTCCGGGGCTGAGGGCTCGCCGGAGAAGAGTCTCCCGCTGCTCGGGGCCGGGGGATCCGGAAGCGGGAGTCCCGCATCGCCGGGGCTACAATCCCGGTCAGCGCGACCGGGAGGCGCCGATGACCGAGAGGCCCAGGCGGATGACGGGGGCGGTCCTGCCGGGAGACAGCACGGTCGAGCTGCGGAGCTTCGACGTGCCGACGCCGGGCCACGGCGAGGTGCTCGTGCGGACGAAGAGCACCACCATCTGCGGCTCGGACATCCGATGCATCTACCACCAGCACCTCGGCAAGGGGCCCGAGGGCTACCAGCCGGGGACGATCGCCGGACACGAGCCGTGCGGGCGGATCGAGGAGTCGGGACCCGGCTGCCGGCGGTTCCGGGAAGGCGATCGCGTGATCGTCTACCACATCTCCGGCTGCGGCCTCTGCAACGACTGCCGCCGCGGCTACATGATCTCGTGCACGAGCCCCTGGCGCAGGGCCTACGGCTGGCAGCGCCACGGCGGCATGGCGCCCTTCGTCCTCGCCGAGGAGAAGGACCTCGTCCTGCTGCCCGATGCGCTCAGCTACTCGGACGGCGCGCAGGTCGCCTGCGGCTTCGGTACCGTCTACGAGGGTCTCGAGCGGGTCGGGGTGAGCGGCGACGACGCCGTCCTCGTGACCGGCCTCGGCCCGGTCGGCCTCGCCACCGCGATGCTGGCGAGGGCGATGGGGGCGGAGCGGGTCCTCGGGATCGACGTCCGGCCCGAGCGGCTCGATCTCGCCCGGTCGCTCGGCCTCTTCGACGAGGTGCTCCTTGCCGGACGGGACAACGTCGCCCAGGTCCGCGCCCTGACCGGGGGCGCGGGGGTCGAGCGCGCCTTCGACTGCTCGGCCGGCGACGAGGCCCGGCTCACCTGCATCCAGGCCGCACGCAAGTGGGGGCGGATCGTCTTCATGGGCGAGGGCGGCACGGTCGGCTTCCGGCCGTCCGAGGACGTCATCCACGACCAGAAGTCGGTGCACGGCTCCTGGGTCACCACGATCTGGCGCATGGAGGAGCTCGTGGAGCGCCTCGTACGCTGGAAGCTCCACCCGGACCGGCTCGTGACCCACCGCTTCCCGCTCGAGAAGGCGTCCGAGGCCTACGCTCTCATGGCGAGCGGCCGCTGCGGCAAGGTCGCGGTCGCCTTCGACGAGGAGCTGCGGTGAGCGGAGGCCGGGGCTCCTGGGTGGTCGTGGTGGGGCTGCTCTTCCTGGCCCAGCTGGGCGTCCTCGCCTTCCTGGGCCCCCGGAGGCCCGGCCCCGCCCTCGCCGACCTGATCGAGATCGCCCTCTACCTCTACTCGGTGCGCGTCTTCCTGAGCGCCGCCCGCCGCTCGCACGCGCTCGCCCGGTCCTTCTGGTCGGTCGCCGCCTTCTCCTCGGTGCTCTTCTGCATCGGAACGCTCTGCACGCTCTACGCGGAGGTGATCGCGGCGTCACGGCCGCCGTCGATCGTCGACCTCGCCGACGCCATCTCCGTCTTCTGGTTCGGCCCGGTCAGCCTCACCCTGTTCCTCGAGCCAGACTTCGATCCCCGCCGCTTCGATAGGATCCACCTCCTCGACTTCGCCCAGGTCGTCCTCCTCTGGGTCGTCGTCTACCTCTTCTTCCACTATCTGCCGACGCACGAGGGGCCCGGCTCGCCGTTCTCCCACAGCTGGCTGCGGGGGACCTGGACGGGCACGCTCATCTACGACGCAGTGATGGCCGGGACCTTCCTGCTGCGCGCGGCGCTGAGCAGCTCGCCGATCGTCCGCGCCCTGTTCGGCCGGGTCGGGCTCTTCCTCGTCGCCGCCGGCGGCGGCGACCTCTACTTCAACACCCTGGGCGCGGCGCTCCCCGACGGCTCGTGGTACGAGGTCGTGTGGACCCTCCTGGCCGTCGCCCCGATCGTGATCGCCGCCACCTGGAACGAGGCCGCGATCGAGGCCCGGAGCGCCCGGGCTCCGACGGGCGACCTGGTCCGCAACCGCCTCTTCCCCACCCTCTTCGGGTTCCTCGTCCTCCTCCTCTCCCTGGAGATCCTGCGGGAGGAGACCGGGATCGCCCTCGTGATCGTCGCCGTGTCGTTCGCCTGCTCGAGCGCGCGCTTCGTCATCGTCCAGGAGCGGCAGGACCGCGTCCAGGTCGCGCTGCGGACGCAGATCGCGGAGCGCGAGCGCGTCGAGAGGCAGCTCCGCGAGAACGAGGAGCACCTCGAGGAGCAGGTGGCGGAGCGGACGGCGCGGCTCGAGGAGTCCCGGGCCCAGCTCCGCCAGGCCCAGAAGATGGAGGCCATCGGGCGCCTCGCCGGCGGGGTCGCGCACGACTTCAACAACCTGCTGACCGTCATCCGGGGCTACGGCCAGCTGATCGTGAAGCGGGCCCCGACGCCCGAGCTCCGTGCGAACGCCGAGCGCATCGACGAGGCGGCGGCGCGGGCGGCCTCCCTCACCAGCCAGCTCCTGGCCTTCAGCCGCCGCCAGGTCCTCCAGCCCACCGTCTTCAACGTCAACACGCTGGTCCGGAACCTCGACCGGATGCTCCGGCGCCTCATCGGCGAGGACGTGGAGATGACCACCGTCCTCGCCGCGGACGAAGGCTCGGTCCGGGCGGATCCGGGCCAGATCGAGCAGGTCATCATGAACCTGGTGGTCAACGCCCGGGACGCGATGCCTCACGGAGGGAAAGTCACGATCGAGACCGCGAACGCCGTGCTCGACGACGGGTACAGGCTGCGGCACCCGACCTCCCGTCGAGGTCGTCACGTGGTGCTGGGGGTGAGCGACACCGGCGTCGGGATCGCGCCCGAGAGCCTCGCCCAGGTCTTCGAGCCCTTCTACACCACGAAAGGTCCCGGCCAGGGAACGGGCCTCGGCCTCTCGATGGTCTACGGGATCGTCAAGCAGAGCGGCGGCGACATCTGGGTGTACAGCGAGCCGGGACGGGGGACCTCCTTCAAGATCTACCTTCCCGTGGTCGAGGCGCACGACGGGCCGGCCCTGGAGGAGCCGCGGCGCGCGGCCCACACCCGGGGCAGCGAGACCATCCTTCTCGTCGAGGACGACCAGCACGTGCGCGAGCTGGCGCGGGCCGTCCTCGTCGAATGCGGGTACTCCGTGCTCGGAGCCGAGAACGGCGCGCAGGCCGACTCTCTCTGCCGCACCTACGGTGGCGAGATCCACCTCCTGCTGACCGACGTCGTCATGCCGGGCGTGGGCGGCCGCGAGCTCGCCCGGCAGGTGATCGCTCTCCGGCCCCGGGTGCGGGTCCTCTACATGTCCGGGTACACGAGCAACGCCATCGTCCACCACGGCGAGCTGGACGCGAACACGTCCTTCCTTCCGAAGCCCTTCACCCCCGCGTCGCTCGCCGCCAAGATCCGGCAGGTGCTGGACGAGAGCGATCCGGCCCGGCCCGGTTCTCCCTGACCATGGCTCCGCGGCCCTCCCCCCTCGCCGACGACGGCGTCGACCCCGACCTCGTGCCGAAGCGGGCTCTCGCGACGGGCGCCCGGATCCCGGTCGTCGGCCTCGGCACCTTCGGCTCGGACAGCGTGTCCCACGACGCGGTGGCCGAGGCCGTCCTCGAGGCGGCGCGCCTCGGCTACCGGCACTTCGACTGCGCCTCCGTCTACGGCAACGAGGCGCACGTCGGCCGGTCCCTGCGGACGATCCTCCGCTCCGGCGTCCGGCGGGAGGACCTCTGGGTCACGTCGAAGCTCTGGAACGACAAGCACGGCGAGAGGGACGTCCTCCTCTCGTGCGAGAGGAGCCTGCGCGACCTGCAGCTCGACCACCTCGACCTCTACCTCGTCCACTGGCCCTTCCCGAACTACCACCCGCCCGGCTGCGACGTCACGTCCCGCAGCCCCGACGCGCGACCGTACGCGCACGAGAGCTACATGCGGACGTGGCGGCAGATGGAGCGCCTCGTCGAGCGCGGTCTCGTGCTCCACATCGGCACCTCGAACATGACGGTCCCGAAGCTCGACCTCCTGTTGCGCGACGCCGCGATTCCGCCGGCCGCGAACGAGATGGAGCTCCACCCGCACTTCCAGCAGCCGGAGCTCCTCCGCTACGTCGTGGACCACGGGGTCGCCCCCATCGGCTACTCCCCCATCGGCTCGCCGGGCCGGCCGGAGCGGGACCGCACTCCCGACGACACCGTCGACACCGAGGACCCGGCGATCGTCGCGATCGCACGCCGCCTGGGCGTCCACCCGGCGGTCGTCTGCCTGAAGTGGGGGCTGCAGCGCGGGCACGTCGTCATCCCGTTCTCCGTGAAGCCGGCGAACCTCCTCGCCAACCTCCGCGCGGCCGTCACCCCTCCGCTCACGGACCCGGACATGGAGGCGATTGCCGGCGTCGACCGGGGCTGCCGCCTCATCAAGGGCCAGGTGTTCCTGTGGCGGGACGGCCAGAGCTGGCGGGACCTCTGGGACGAGGACGGCCGGATCGCCCGGTGAGCGGGCTTTACGCCGCGCGCGAACGGCCTCAACATTCCCGCCCATGACGCTCGCCCTCCTCCTCGGCAGCTCGGCGACACGGCTCCTCGCCCTCTCTCCCCTCGACCTCGTGATCGTCGTCCTCTACTTCGGGACGGTGATCGGCATCGGCGTCTACCTGAAGCGGTACGCCCGGACGGGCGAGGACTTCTTCATGGCCGGGCGTCAGATGACGGCGTGGGTCGCCGGCCTCTCCTTCATCTCGGCGAACCTCAGCTCGCTGGAGACGATGGGCTGGTCGGCGATGGCCTACCAGTACGGCATGCTGGGGGCCCACGCCTACCTGATCGGGGCGATCCCCGCGATCCTCTTCCTCGCCGTGGTGATGATGCCCTTCTACTACATCAGCCGGACCCACTCGGTGCCCGGCTACCTGCAGCTGCGCTACGGCGAGGGGCCCCGCACGGTGGCCGGCATCTCGTTCACCTTCCTGACCGTGATGGTGAGCGGGGCCAGCATGTTCGCCATGGCCAAGATCCTGAACCTCCTCCTCGGATGGGACATCCACCTGAGCATCTGGGTCTCGTCGGTGACCGTGGCCGTGTACGTGACGCTGGGCGGCCTCCTCTCGGCGGTCTTCAACGAGGTGCTGCAGTTCTTCCTCATCTGGCTCGGCACACTGCTCGTCCCGATCCTCGGCCTCGTCCACGCCGGAGGGTGGGGCGGGATGATGAAGGCCATCCAGAGGAACGCCCCGATCGTCCACCCCACGGTCCAGAACGCCGACTTCACGAGCCTCTGGCGGAACCTCGGCTCCTTCGACACGAACCCGATGGGGATCGACTGGTTCGGGATGGTCTTCGGCCTCGGCCTCGCGGTGAGCTTCGGCTACTGGTGCACCGACTTCCTGCAGGTGCAGCGGGTCATCGTGGCCAAGGACCTGCGCTCGGCCCAGAACGGGACGCTCATCGGCGCCGCCCTCAAGATGTGCGTGCCGATCATCGTCACCCTCCCCGGCCTCCTCGGCCTCGCCGTGCTGTACGCGAAGGACGGGCTCCCCCTCGTCCTCGTCCCCGAGAGCGACCCCCGCGCCCGCATCACGCACTACACCTTCAACGACGTGCTGCCGCTGCTCATGGGCCAGTACCTCGGCCCCGGTCTCCTCGGCCTCGGCGTCACGGCCATGATCGCGGGGTTCATGTCCGGAATGGCCGGGAACGTCACCGCCTTCGCCACGGTCTGGACCTACGACGTCTACAAGCCCCTCCTCCGCCGGAGCGCGGACGACCGCCACTACCTGGCCATGGGCCGCTGGTGCTCGGTCGTCGGCGTCCTCGTCTCGATCGCGGCCGCCTACTCGCTCCTCTGGTTCTCCAACATCCTCGACTTCCTGCAGGTGCTCGTCTTCTTCTTCATCGTGCCCCTCTTCGGCACGGTCATCCTCGGAATGCTCTGGAAGCGGGCGACTCCAGCGGGCGGCTTCTGGGGGTTCGTGGCGGCGATCCTCGTGTCGATCGGCATGTGGGCCTACGTCCACACCTTCCCGGACGGCTATAGGCCGCAGCCGAAGGTCACGCTCGGCGATGGCTCGGTCGTCCGGGTGGATCGACAGGGCGGCCGCATCCGCTCCATCGCCGTCCTGAAGGGCGCTGTCGAGACGGTGAACGTCTCCACCGACGGAGCCGGTGAGACGACCGGCTCCGGGAGGCCGCGAGCGCTCCCCGCGTCGATCCGGCTGAAGGACGGGGACGTCCCTGTCCAGGTCCTCGCGCCCGCGGTGACCCTCGGAGACTCGGGCGCGGTCGACAAGTTCGGCGTCGAGGGGGTGCCGGTCGTGCTCGAGCCGGGGGTGGCCGTCCGGTCCGCGTTCGTCTCCGAGCGCTTCGCCCCGGCCGCCTTCAACCCCGACCACACCGAGCACGTCGCCCGCTCGCGGAAGGCGAAGCCCATGGCGGTGAACATGTACAGCGGCTGGTGGTCGCTCGTCGTCTGCGTGCTGGTGACGGCGGGGGTGAGCCTCGTGACGCGGCCGAAGCCGGAGGCGGAGCTGCGGAACCTGGTCCTCGGCCTCACCGCGCGGCCGGACGAAGCGCCGTGCCCGTGGTACGAGAGGCCGGCGCTGTGGGCGGCGGTGGTCCTGGCCGTCCTCGTGGCCGTCAACGTCGTCTTCTGGTGAGGACCGCCATGACCGAGCACGGGATCCCGATCTGGTTCTTCGTCGGAGCGCTGCTCCTCGTCTACGGCGTCCTGATCCTCGCCGCCGGCATCGTGGGGCTCTTCCGCCCGCCGGAGGTCGCCCTCGCGAACCTGCACGCGGGCATCTGGTGGGGAGCGCTCCTCGTGGCGATCGGCGGCGGCTACGTCCGGGCCTTCCGCCCGAGGCGCTAGCCAAGCTAGCGGGCCTCAGGCCGAGCCGTCGCGCGCTGCGGGAAGGGTGAAGCAGAAGGTCGAGCCGCGCCCGTGGCCCTCCGACTCGACCCACATGCGGCCGCCGTGCACCTCGACGATCCGACGGGCGACGGTGAGGCCGATGCCGGTCCCCTCGCTCGCCGGGTCCAGCTTCTCGAAGAGGCCGAAGATGCGCTCGTGATGGCTGGGGTCGATCCCGAGCCCGTCGTCCCGGACGAAGAGGACCGCGAGACCGTCCGGGTCCCGGCCTCGGGTCCCGATCGTCACCCGGGTCCGGTCGTCGCCCGCCGTGAACCGGGTCGCGTTCTCGAGGAGGTTCTGGAACACCTCGCGGAGGCGGACGGGGTCGCCGCAGACGGTCGGGAGGCCGTCCTCGATCTGGACGTCGACCCTGCCCTGCCGAACGCGCTCGTCGAGGAGGAGGACGACCTCCCGGACGAGCTCCTCGACCGGCACTTCCCGTGGCGGGCCGGCCACCCGCCCGATGCGCGAGAGCTCGAGCAGGTCGCGGAGCAACCCCTGCATCTTGGAGGCCGCGGACCGGATGCGGTCCAGGTCCCCCCTCGCGGCCTCGGCGTCGCCCGCGGCGAGGGCCCTCTCCGCATAGCCCAGGAAGCCGAGGATCGTGACGAGCGGGCTCTTGAGGTCGTGGGAGACCGTGTAGGTGAACCGCTCGAGCTCGGCGTTCTTGGCCGCGAGCTCGACGTTCTTCCCCGCGAGCTCCGCGATCAGGGCCTCGCGCTCGGACTCGGCGCGCTTCTGCCGCGTCACGTCGCGGACGATGGCGATCACGCGGTCGGGGAGGCTCGGGCTCAGACGGGCCTCGTAGTACGCGGGGCCGTCGGGTCCGGGGAGGGCGTACTCGTGGCGCTCGGCTCCACCCGTCTCCAGGGCGCGCGCGATGCATCTCTCGAGGTCCCCGGCGAGGCCGGGCGGCATGACGTCGGACACCCGCCGGCCCAGGAAGAGCGCCGGGGGCACGAGCGGCTCGAAGCCCTTGGCAGGCTGGTACTCCCGGAACACGAGCTCGCGGTCCAGCACGAACAGCGTGTCCGGGATGGCCTCGATCAGCGCCCCCTGGGTCGCCTCGCTCCTCCGCAGGCGACGCTCCGCCTCCGTCGCGTCCTGGATGACCGACGCCACGATCCCGGCCGTGATGCCCATCGGGAGGAGGAGGCCGATCACGGCGGGAGCCGTCGCGCCGGCGTAGAGGTCCACGCCGGCCCAGCCCATCCCGACCACGGAGAGATGCACGGCGTAGGCCACGCTGAAGCCCACCACGAGACGCCCGGCCGCGGTCCTCGCTCGAGGGCTGTACCTCGCGAAGGACCACGCGAACCACGCGTTGGCCGCCACCACGAGGGCGTACGAAGGAACGACGGCGAGGACGATCTGCCCAGGCAGGCTCAACGGCAGGACGGAGGCCAGGCCCACGAGGACCGCGCCGGCGGCCATCGAGCCGCCGAGGAGGATCCGGCGGGCCGTGGGACCGGGTTCACGCGACCGGAGGCTGGACGCGGCCAGGGCGAGGGCCGGCGCCTGCAGGTACTCGACGAAGACGCCGAGGACGCCGAAGGCGCGGCCCGCCACCTGGTCCAGGCCCAGGAGGAGGCCCGTCGTCCCCGCGGCGCTCCGCACGGACAGGACGATCCAGGCGAGCGACCAGTAGGCCAGGTAGCGCTGCCGGGTCAGGCGGAAGAGGCTCGCGAGCAGAGCCCCCACGGCCAGGCCCAGCCCGGCCTGGACGATCCCGACCGCGATGAGGTGTCCCGCCTCGGCGAACCTGGGCACCCGCGAAGTCTAACAGGGGCGCGTGCGGCGCCCGAGGCGCTCCGCCCGCCGACTCCGGGGCCGAAGCGCGGTCGCTTCGCGCCGGTGTGACATACTCCGCGGGCACGGAGCCGAGGAGGACGAATGGCCACCAGGAGCCAGAAGCCCAGGTCACCCCGCCGCCGGGCGTTCCTCGCCGGATCGGTCGCCGCCGTGGGCGCGCTCGGGACGGTCGGTCCGGCCGCGGCGAAGGACGGCGGGGGAAGCGAGCCCGCCGGCGAGAGGGCCTCCCGGCGTGCCTACGACGGCCCCTACGAGGGCGAGACGCTGAGTCGCGTGGCCTTCCCCCTCGGCGGGATGGGCGCGGGGATGCTGTGCCTCGAGGGCACGGGCGCCCTCTCCCACGTGTCGCTGCGCCATCAGCCGAACGTCTTCAACGAGCCGTGCGTGTTCGCGGCGGTGTGCGTGAAGGGCGAGCCCAATCTCGCGCGCGTCGTCGAGGGGCCCGTGCCGAGCTGGAAGCGGTTCGGCCTGAAGGACTCCGGCAACGGCGGCGGGGGCGCGACCTGGGGCCTGCCCCGGTTCCGCCGCGCGCGGTTCGAGGCCCGCTTCCCCTTCGCGACGGTGGCCCTCGAGGACCCGGACCTGCCCCTGAAGGCGGAGATCGAGGCCTGGAGCCCGTTCGAGGCCGGCGATCCCGACGGCTCGAGCCTGCCCTTCGCCGCTCTCGAGTACCGGCTCCGCAACTCCTCCTCCCGCGCCTTGACCGGCGTCTTCTCCTGGAACGCCCGCAACCTGATGGCGGTGGAGAAGGGCGAGAGGGCCGTGCGCGCAGTCCCCGGCGGGTTCGTCCTCTGGGGCAGCGGGACGAAGGACGCGCCCTGGGACGAGGGCTCGTTCTGCGTGAGGACGAGCGACCCCGACGCCAAGGCGAACCTGGCCTGGTTCCGCGGGGGCTGGTTCGACGACCTGACGCTGGCCTGGAAGGACGTCGAGCAGGCGACCTGCGAAGGCCGCGCGGCCGTCCTCGAGGGACCTCCCTCGCCCGGGGCCACCCTCTTCGTGCCGTTCGCGCTCTCTCCCGGCGCCACGAAGGCGATCGTGGTCCAGCTCTCGTGGTACGTCGGGTCGAGCCACCTCCGGGAAGGGGACGACCCCGAGGACGACGAGCCCGTGGGAGAGCGCCGCTACCGCCCCTGGTACGCGGCGCGCTTCTCGGGCATCGAGGAGGCGTCCGAGCACTGGCGGACGAGCTACGCCGAGCGGCGCGCCAGTGCGGTCCGCTTCGCGGACTGCTTCCACGACCAGACGCTTCCCCCCGAAGTGATGGAGGCGGTCGCGGCGAACCTCACTATCCTCAAGTCCCCGACCGTCATGCGCCAGGCGGACGGACGGCTCTGGAGCTGGGAGGGCTGCGGGGACAGCTCGGGCTGCTGCCACGGCTCCTGCACCCACGTCTGGAACTACGCCCAGGCGGTGCCGCACCTCTTCCCCTCCCTCGAGCGGACGCTGCGGGAGACGGAGTTCCGCGTCTCGCAGGACGCTCGCGGGCACCAGACCTTCCGCGCCGCCCTCCCCATCCGGCCCCCCGCCCACGACTTCCACGCCGCGGCCGACGGCCAGCTCGGCGGCGTCATGAAGGTCTACCGCGAGTGGCGGATCTCCGGCGACACCGCGTGGCTGCGCGGCCTGTGGTCGAGCGTGAAGACGAGCCTCGACTACTGCATCGCGACGTGGGACCCCCGCCACACCGGGGCCCTCGAGGAGCCCCACCACAACACGTACGACATCGAGTTCTGGGGCCCGGACGGGATGTGCACGAGCTTCTACCTCGGCGCCCTGCGGGCGGCCGCGCTCATGGGCCGCGCCCTCGGCGACCCCGTGCCCGCCTACGAGCAGCTCCTGGAGATGGGCCGGCGCCGGATGGAGGCGGAGCTCTGGAACGGCGAGTACTTCGTCCAGAAGGTGCAATGGAAGGGCCTGCGCGCGGGGAGCCCGCAGGACGCGAAGAGCATGGTCGGCGAGTACTCGCCGGAGGCGCGGGCGCTCCTCGACCAGGAAGGGCCGAAGTACCAGTACGGCGAGGGCTGCCTCTCCGACGGAGTCCTCGGGGCGTGGATGGCCGCGGTGTGCGGCGTGGGCGAGGTCCTCGACCGCGAGAAGACGGCGAGCCACCTGCGGGCCGTCCACCGCCACAACCTGAAGAAGGACCTCTCTGCCCACGTCAACCCCCAGCGGCCGACCTTCGCCTTCGGCGCCGAGGGAGGGCTCCTCCTCTGCACGTGGCCGCGCGGCGGCGCCCTCACCCTGCCGTTCGTCTACTCGAACGAGGTCTGGACGGGGATCGAGTACCAGGTGGCCTCGCACCTGATGCTCGCGGGGATGGTCGAGGAGGGCCTGGAGATCGTGCGCGCTTGCCGGGACCGCTACGACGGCCGCGACCGCAACCCCTTCGACGAGTACGAGTGCGGCCACTGGTACGCGCGCGCCCTCTCCTCGTACGGCCTCATCCAGGGCCTGACCGGCGTGCGGTACGACGCGGTCGAGAGGGTCCTCTACGTCGAGCCCCGCATCGCGGGGGACTTCCGGAGCTTCCTGTCGACCGCCACCGGCTACGGGACGGCGGGCGTGCGCTCCGGCAAGCCCTTCCTCGACGTGCGCTCGGGGAGGATCGACGTGGTCCGGACCGAGTACCGCCCGCGGGCGTGACCGGCCGACCCCGCGCCCGACACGAGAGAGTCCTTGTCGCGCCGCTTCAGCTTCTTGATGCGGTGCTCCTCCCGGAGCGCCCGGCCCCAGGTGCGCACGCGGCGCGACCAGACGAGGAGGACCGGGCGGCGGGCGCGGGTGTAGCGCGAGGCCGTCCCCGCCTCGTGCTGTCGCACGCGGGCCTGGAGGTCCTTCGCGGCTCCCGTGTAGAGGGAGCCGTCGCAACAGCGCAGCATGTAGACGAAGGGCATGGGAGGATCCTCTCACGGTGAACGCCGGCTTCGAGTACCGGGAGCAGGTCGGGCCGGAGGCGGCGGGCCGCACCGTGCTCGCCTGGCTCTCGGAGCGCTACCGCCACTCGGCCGCGGCGCTCTGGGGGGAGCGGATCGCGGCCGGCGAGGTGAGGCTCGACGGCGACGTCGCCGGGGCGACGGACGTCCTCCGGCCCGGCCAGTCGGTCGTCTGGCGACGGCCGCCGTGGGAGGAGCCGGTCGTCCCGCTCGGCTTCGCGATCCTCTACCGCGACGCGGACCTCGTGGCGGCGGCCAAGCCGCGGGGCTTGCCCGCGGTCCCGAACGGCGGCTTCCTCGAGCACACGCTTCTCCATCGCGTGCGGCGGATCCACCCGGAAGTGGTGCCGTTGCACCGGCTGGGCCGCGGCACGTCGGGGCTGGTCCTCTTCGCCCGCACCGAGGCCGCCCGCCGCGCGCTGGCGGCCGCCTGGCGGGCGGGTCGCGTCGAGAAGGAGTACCGGGCGCTCGTGCGCGGGGTGCCGGCGGAGGCGTTCACCGTCGACGTGCCGATCGGCCTCGTTCCGCACCCGCGGCTCGGCCGGGTGCATGCAGCGACGCCCGGCGGGAAGCCGGCGGTGTCACACGTGCGCGTCCTGGCGCGTCGGGACGGCGAGACCGTCGTCGCCGTCACCATCCCGACCGGGCGGCCGCACCAGATCCGCATCCACCTCGCGGCGGCCGGCCACCCGCTCGTGGGAGACCCGCTGTACGTCGAGGGCGGCCGGCCCGGCCCCGATCCCGCCCTGCCCGGCGAAGGCGGCTACAGACTCCACGCCCACCGTCTCGCTCTCGCCCATCCGGCGAGCGGCCGGAGGTTGGAGCTCGAGTGTCCGCTCCCGCCCGAGCTCCGGGCCTGAGAGCGAC
>Ga0335080_10002740_pt1 | contig 17685 bp, 9 predicted proteins | sample Lox_Sample_34_FD_206720 | JGI IMG/M metagenome (GOLD analysis project Ga0335080, IMG submission 206720) | Soil microbial communities from Loxahatchee National Wildlife Refuge, Florida, United States - Lox_Sample_3.4 | ecosystem: Environmental > Terrestrial > Soil > Wetlands | place: USA: Florida...
GGAGCGTGACGAGGCGCCCGGAGGTATCGCGGAGGAAATGCTGCACGAGCGTCTGGAGCCATTCGGGATTGTCGTCCCCTCCCAGCTCTCTCAGCTCGGCGACCTTTTCGGGGTCCAGTCCCTCATCCGGCGCAGGCGCACACTCCTCTTCAGCGCCGCCCGCCGCCGCGAGCACGAGATCCCACTTCGCCAGGAGGCTTTCAAGCGCCTCCTGCGTGACGGGCTTGGAAAGGTAGTCGTCCATCCCGGCCTCCATGCACCGCTCCCGGTCCCCCCGGAGCGCATTGGCGGTCATCGCAACGACGAGCGTCTTCCCGCCGCGTCCGTCCAGTTTCCTGATCCGGGCCGTCGCCTCGAACCCGTCCATCACCGGCATCTGGCAGTCCATAAGGACGAGATCGTAAGGGAGACGGCCGAGGGCGTGCAGGGCCTCCCGCCCGTTGGCGACCACGTCCGCGCGGCATCCCAGTTTCTCCAGCATGCGGAGGGCGACGCGCTGGTTGACCGGGTTATCCTCGGCGACAAGCACGCGCCGCAGGCGCCTCTGCCGCGGATTCCCGCGGCCTGCCCCTGCATCCTCCGCTCCGCCGGCCGGGACCGCCGGGGGGACGAAGAGCTGCTCCACGGCATTCTTCAGCGTTCCCTCCTTCACCGGCTTCGGGAAACAAAATCGCACGCCGAGCCCGATCGCGTCACGGACGCTCTCCGGACCCGAGGACGTGAGCATCAGGAGGCGCGTTGCGGCGCACGCAGGGTCCGCGAGTATCGCGCGGGCAAGCGCGATCCCGTCCATCTCCGGCATCTGCATGTCGAGTATCGCCACGGCAAACGGATCGCGGGCCTTCGCCCCCCCGGAGAGAAGCGCCAACGCTTCGCGTCCCGACGCCGCCTCCGCGGGCCGCATCCGCCAGGAGGTGAGCTGGCGCATCAGGATTTTCCTGCTCGTCTCGTTGTCGTCGACGATGAGCGCCCGGATGCCGACCAAGCTTCCGCCGTCGGCGCCCGCGGTTGCGGCGGTCTGGACGGGAAGCCGGACGGTGAACCAGAACTCGCTCCCTTCCCCCTTCCGGCTCCTGACGCCGATCTCTCCTCCCATGATCTCCACGAGCTGCTTCGCAATGACCAGTCCGAGCCCCGTGCCGCCGTGCCTGCGCGTTGTCGAGCCGTCCGCCTGGGAAAATGACTTGAAGAGGCGGGGAAGCTCGTCTTCCGCGATGCCGATGCCGGTGTCACGGATAACGACCGTGAGCGGCGCGACGCCACCCGCCACGGCGGCCGCGCTCACGCTCACCTCCACTTCCCCCCGTTCCGTGAACTTCACGGCGTTTGAGAGGAGGTTGGAGAGCACCTGGCGGATGCGCCCGGGATCCCCGCGGAGCGATGCGGGGACGCCGTCGGCCAGGCCGTACACCAGCTCCAGCCCTTTTTGCCGCGCGGAAGCCGCGACAAGATCGATCGATTCCTCGATCGTCGTGCGAATGTTGAAATCGATGGCTTCCAGCTCCATCTTTCCGGCCTCGATCTTCGAGAAATCGAGTATGTCGTTCACGATCGAGAGGAGCGCCTCGCCGGACGTGCGGATGATCTCCGCGTATTCCCGCTGTTCGTCGCTCAGGGATGTGTCCAGCAGCAGTCCCGCCATCCCGAGCACGCCGTTCATCGGCGTGCGGATCTCGTGGCTCATGTTCGCGACAAATTCGGATTTCAGCTTGGACGCCTTGAGCGCGTCCTCGCGCGCCTTGCGAAGCTCGAACGCCTGGACACCGAGCCTGATCGCCTGCTGTTCCGCGCGGGACTTGGCCTGGAGGAGGTCCTCCGCCCTGCGGGCAAGCTCCGCCTCGGCTTCCTTCCGCTTCGTGATGTCCTCCTTGATCGCGACAAAATGCGTCACCGTCCCGCGGTCATCGCGGACGGGGGCGATCGTCGCGTTTTCCCAGAAGAGATCGCCGTTTTTCTTCCTGTTGAGGAGCTCACCGCGCCATTCCTTTCCCGCGGCGATCGTGTGCCAGAGGCCTTCGTAGACCTCCATCGGGAGCTTCCCTGCGTTCAGTATTCTGGGGTTTTTCCCGATCGCCTCTTCGCGCGTGTAGCCGGTCAGTTCAGTGAACCGGGGATTGACGTACTCGATCGTCCCCTCGGTATTCGTGATCACGATCGTGGAGGGACTCTGGTCGACCGCCCGGGAGAGCTTCCGGAGCAGCTCTTCGCTCCCCCGCCGATCCGTGATGTCCCTGCTGAACCCGCATACGCCGATGACGTTCCCGGAGGCGTCCTTGATCGGGGATTTGAATTTCTCTGTGAAATGCTTCCGCCCGTCCGCGCCGAGCGACTCCTCCAGAAAGAGCTTCCCCCCGCAGCGGATGGCCTCCTCATCCGTGGCGCGGATCCTCCGCGCTTCCTGTTCTGGGTAAAGATCAAAGTCGGTCTTCCCGCGGATTTCGCCGGCGCTCGGTCGCCCTGTCGCCTCCACAAGCTTTGCGTTCAGGTCGAGGTAGACTCCCGCCGTGTCCTTCAGCCAGATCCTGTCCGGCGAGTTGTCCATGATCGCCCGGAGGTACGCTTCCCGGCGTTTCAGATCTTCGGTCGCGCGCTTCCGCTCGCTCGCCAGCAGGGCCTCCTGCGCCCCAAGTCGCTCCGTGATGTCGCGCATGACGATCACCGCCCCGTCGGGCGTCCCGGCGGCCCCGGCAATCGGCGTGACTGTGCACTCGATCGGTGTCGCACCCCCTCCCGCGCCCGGGAGCGTGGCTCCCAGCGGCGCCTGTTCCGGCGGATCCCCGGCTATCGCGCCGCGTACGCGCCGCAGGAGGTCATCGGCGTGAGGGGCGGGACCGAGACTGAAGACCTCCCCAAGCTGACTCCCCGCGAGCCGCTCCTCCGGCACGCCGGTCAGCCGGGCGGCGACGGGATTGGCGAACGTGATTACGCATTCACGGTCGACAGTCACGACGGCGTCGGCGATGCTCCGGAGAACCGCCCCGAGCCAGGATTCGCGCGCCCGGAGGCGCCTGCCGGCGGCCTCCTTTTCCCCCTCGACAACGAGTTTCCTTGACATCACTCCTTCACCTGGCGAACCGGAACTTCGAAGCGGATACGCCGAGCGTGGTCCCGCACGCCTTCGTCCGGTGCGTGAACAACAGTATCCCCTCCGGCGGCAGGCCCGCCTCGATCCGGCGGCGGTTGACCTGGTAACCGTCCAGGTACATCGACCGGTCTTCGAGGAATTCCTCGCGCGTCAGCCATTCTTTACGGCACATCGAACAGCGCTTGAAGGGGGTTTCAGAAGTTTCCATTGTCTTTCCCGGTCTGGTGACTGTGCCCGACAGCCGCAATTCGTCATGTGAGCGGGTTGCATACCGTGTGCCATCACTCCCGTGTACAGAACGGGCAATCCTCAGCAGAACCGCCGGTATTTCAGGGGGGGGATGGGGTCGCCCGGGGAGGGCGAATTCCAGGGGTGAGCGGCGTTCTCCATCTGCGCAATATCAGCCAGCAATTCCCAGCCCCACTGCAAACGGCCAATGAACATGCCGCAGGCGGCCTCACTGCCGCCGACTGTGTAATTGGATGTTCTCGAGGGCAGTGGCACCGAAATTGTCGTCTTTTGTGCGCGCCGGGGTGTCACTGAAAAAACCACAGAACATTGAATACCGCCATGAATATCATGCCAGGGAATCTGTCCCTCAGGGTCAAGCTCGGCGCCGTCACGGGCGCCTCGCTGACGCTTGTCATCGTCGTTTCCGGCTGGCTTGTCCTCTCGTGGGTGTTGCGCGACGCGGAGCGGTCGTATCTTGAGAAGCTCGAAATGCTCGCGGGGACATCGCGCATGATGATACACTCGGCCGCCGAAGAGTACGCGACGGCACACAGGTTCCAGTTCCTCCGCGCTCTCGAAGGGGAAACCGGGGGCGGAAGCCAGTCCGCGGGGCTCGAACGACGGGCGCTCGACGAGTTCCGCGCGCACCCGGACCTCGCGGTCTTCGACACGATCGTCGCCGCTGACGACGGACGCCGCGTCTTTGTCTTTGCCCCCGCCTCGGTCAAGGACGAGTGCATCACGTGCCACGCTTCCTACGGTCTCGAGACGTTCAAGGGGAAAACGGCGGGCGCGCTGGTGGGGCTGTTTGGTATCTCCGCGTCGATGGCGCCGCTCGACGACGCGAAAAAGGCCACCGCGTTCGGGCTGGGAGGATGCGCATGCGTCGCGGTCGCGGCAATGTTCCTCGCCATCTCGTTTTTTCTGAACACGTACGTGGGGGCGCCGCTCAGGCGGATGGGGGGCGTCGTGGCCTCTGTTGCCGGTGGGGACCTCACACAGAGAGTCACTGTCGCCTCCGCCGACGAGATCGGGACGCTCGGGGCCGGATTCAACGAGACGATCGACCGTCTCCGCGAGACGCTTCTGCGCGTCGCGGAGGCGATGAGCGCCGTGACAAGCTCCGCGACAGAGATCTCCGCCAGCACGGAGGAGATGGCGTCGGGCGCGCAGGAACAGGCCTCGCAGGTCGGCGAAGTCGCCGCTTCTGTGGAACAGCTCACGGTCACGATCGCGGCAAACGCCCGGGACAGCCGGGCGGCCTCGGAGGCGGCGGGCAAGACGAGATCCTCAGCCGAGCAGGGTTCGGGCGTCGTCGGCGGGACCGTCGAGGGGATGGAGCGGATCGGCGACGCGGTCCGGCGGTTCGCCGGCACGATTGAGTCGCTCCAGTCGTCCAGCGGCCGGATCGGCGGGATCGTCTCGACGATCGACGACATCGCGGACCAGACAAACCTGCTGGCGCTGAACGCCGCCATCGAGGCCGCGCGCGCCGGCGAGAACGGCCGCGGGTTTGCCGTCGTGGCCGACGAGGTCAGGAAGCTGGCCGAACGGACGACGCGCGCAACGAAGGAAATCGCCTCGATGATCAGGCAGATTCAGGCGGACAGCAACAGCGCGACGCAGGAGCTTGCAGCCGGCGTGGCGCAGGTGGACGCGGGAGTCGCGCTCGCCGGGGAGGCGGGGGCCGCACTCGACGCGATCGTCGAGCTCTCCAAGGGGGTGTCGGCGGTGGTCGACAACATCGCCGGGGCTTCAGGCCGGCAGCAGTCCGTGAGCCAGGAGCTTGCGCGCTCTTCCGAAGCGATCAAGACGGTCGCCGCGCAGTCGGCCGACGGCCTCCAGGAGGTCGCCCGGGCGGTGAATGACCTGAACGCGCAGGCAGAAAAAGTGCAGCAGATGCTCGACTGGTTTACGCTTGCCCCGGGGAAGCCGGCGCCTGGCGGCTCACGGGGAGCATGACGGCGAATTCGCTCCCCTTGCCGGGGGCCGTGCGGACGTCGAGGAACCCGCGGTGCTTCGAGACGATGCCGCTCACGACGGCAAGCCCGAGGCCCGTGCCCCTGTCCGGCTTCTTGGTCGTGAAAAAGGGGTCGAATATCCGGCTCCGCGTGGCCTCGTCCATCCCGGACCCGGTATCGGCGACCGCCACGCGCGCATAGCGCTCGGCGGCGGCCGATGGAAACGCCGCGCGGACTTCATCCCCCGTCAGGGAGGATGTCGCGATCGTGAGCGTCCCCCCCGATGGCATCGCGTCGCGGGCGTTGACGCAGAAGTTCATCAGGACCTGCTGGAGCTGCCCGGCGTCTCCCACGATTTCGGGAACGTCCCCTCCCAGGGCGAGACGGATCTCGATCCCCCGCGGCATGGTCGTCCGCACCAGGTCGATGGCCTCCCGGATCAGGTCGTTAAGGGCCAGGGGGCGCTCCACGATGTCCGTCTTCCGCGCGAACGTCATGAGCTTCTTCACGAGCTGCGCTCCCCGCTCGGAGGCCTTGGCGATGCTCTCGACCCTCCGCCTCCCGGCATCCGGCACTCCGGGGAGCGCCTTCATCAGGTCGGCGTTGCCGATGATGACGTTTAGTATGTTGTTGAAGTCGTGCGCAAGCCCCGCGGCCATCGTGCCGATGGATTCCATTTTCTGCGCCTGGAACAGCTCCTCTTCCAGCCGCTTCCGCTCGTCTTCCGCCCTGAGCCTGTCGGTGACGTCGCGGAGTATCCCCTCGTGGAAGAGGACGGCGCCCCCCGTGCCCAGGACGTACCGGCCGTGGTCCTCCACCCAGACCCCCGACCCGTCTTTTCTCCTGAGGCAGTAAATCGCCATCTCCTCGTTCATTTCGGTCGTGATCGTGGCCTCGCGGTCCGCAGGGTCAAAGTAGAGCTGAGAAGGGATATCCACCGCCATCAGGTCTTCCCTGTTCGCGTAGCCGAGTATCCGCACGAGCGCGGGATTGACTTCCAGGAACCGCCCCTCGTGCGTGCTCCTGTAGACCCCGTCGGGGAGCTGTTCGACCAGGTCGCGGTACCGCTGCTCGCTCCGCTCGAGGGCGAGCTCGGCCTGTTTCCGCTCCGTGATGTCGACCTTGACCGCGACAAAGTGCGTCACGCTCCCCGCGTCATTTGTCACCCCCGAGATCGCCGCGTCTTCCCAGTAGAGATCCCCGTTCTTCTTCCTGTTGCAGAATTCGCCCCGCCAGACCCCCCCTCCCGTAATCGTCGCCCAGAGCGACGCATAGTTCTCCTGCGGCGTCACCCCCGATTTGAGTATCCGGGGGTTTTTCCCCAGCACCTCGTGCACGCCGAACCCCGTCAGGTCGAGGAATTTGGGGTTCGCGTACTGGATCGCGCCTGCGGTGTCCGTGATCACGATCGAGGCAGGGCTCTGCTCCACTGCGCGCCGGATGACCCGGAGGTCCTCCTCCAGCTTCCTTCGCTCGGACATGTCCCTGATCGCCGTCAGCCGGACCGTCTCTCCCTGCGCGGCGATACTCCGGGCGCGCACCTCGACGGGGAACACGGAGCCGTCCTTCCGGAGCGCGAGGTGTTCGTACGGCTCGTCGTTGTCGGAGCGGACCCTCTGCGCCACGAGGTCGCGCGATTCGGGGGCAACGAACCGGGAGATCAGCATGCCGATCATCTCGAGCGGCTCGTACCCGAGCATCCTGGCAAGCTGGGGGTTGACGTCCACCACGCGCCCCTGCTCCGTCACCGCAATCCCTTCGAACGACGCATCGGCCAGGCGGGCGAACCTCTCCTCGCTCTGGCGGAGCGCCCCTTCCATCAGTGTCCGCTGCGTGACGTCGCGGACGATCGCCTGGAGAAGCGTCTCGTCCCCGGCGTCGATGCGGTTGAGGGACACCTCCGCGTCGAAGAGCGTGCCGTCCCGCCTCCGGTGTTTCCAGAGGAACCGCGCGGGCGTGCCGGCCAGGGCGGCCGCGATGATTTCCGCCCCCTTTTCCATTGAGCTCCGTCCGTCGGGCTGTAGCGGCGGACTGACCTCCCAGGGAGTTGCGTCGAGAATCGCGGCCCCGCTCCCGTCTCCGAACATCTCCAGCGCCACCGCGTTGCAGTCGATGAAGCGCTCTCCCTTGAGGATCAGGACCGCGTCGGGGCCCGATTCGAAGAGCGTCCGGTGCCTGATTTCTGACTGGACGAGCTGCTCGGACTGCCGGCGCAATTCCCTCTCGCTGTGCTGCAGCCGGGCGAAGTTCTTCAGGTATGTGTCCGCCAGCGTCCTCACCGCGACGCCGGTCACGCCGGTCATGACGAGCAGGTCGAGCACGTCGGCGACCGTTGTGCCGCCGCTGTACCGGCTGACCAGGACCCCGCAGGTCTCCAGCGCGCCCAGCGCGCAGAGCGAGGCGAGCATGGCCCCGGTGAGGAGCGTGAAATTCGTCCTCCGGAGCACGATGCTCCCCAGCACGAGCACTCCCGGGAGGGCAAGGAGCGCCGTGTCATGGAGACCGTCGTTCTTCCAGATCATATATTCGATGAACGCCAGGAGCGACCAGGTGAGGAATGCGGCCGAGACCCTCTCCTGCCTCCGGTGGACCAGGGCGAGAGCGAAGAGCACCATGGTCCCGAGCGTTGCGATCTCCGCAAAGTTCACCCAGGCCCCGGCGGCAATCCTGTAGGCGAGAAGCACCACGAGGCCGATGAGTATCGCCGAGGAGACCGTGACCACCGTCAGGGACACGCGCGCGCCATCCTCCCCCTTCGCGGGAGGAGGACTGAAAAAGCGTTTCACCGCCGCCGGCACGTTCACGGGCACTCCTCTTCCCCCGCGTGCCGCGCACTCAGCGCCAGCTCCTGCACCGCGAGGCAGAGCGCGTCGATCTCGTCGGGGAGCGTGAAGAAGTAGTCCGCCCCTTCCCTCAGGCACTCTTTGCGCGTCTGCGGGTACCGGGCGCTCGACGTCATGATCACCACGGGGGAGGACCCCCGGGCGCGGATCTTGCGCAGGACGCCGAGTCCGTCACCGTGCGCAAGAAGGAGGTCGAGCACGACGGCGGCGGGGCGGGTCGTTGCGGCCAGCGCGATGGCGTCGTCCGCCTCACGGGCCTGCCCGATCACCTCGACGCACGGGAGCGCGCTCAGGCGGTGTATCACGCGCGCACCGATGTGCCAGGACCCGTAAGCGACGAGAAGTGTCAACACGTGCTTCATAGCTCTCCGGGATTTCCGGAGTCAATGTCGCCAGAGGCGGACTGAGGTGAAATCGCACAGGCTGCCGAATTCGCATCGTAGAAACTCCGAGGGGAAAAGCGCCGAACGGAGGGCTATTCGGGGGATTCCACCAGGTTGTGGTCCAGCACGTACCGGACAAGCTGCGCGGTCGTCTCGAGCTGCATTTTCTCCAGGACGTGCGCGCGGTGGGTGTGTATGGTGGAGGGAGAGAGGGAGAGCGCGGAGGCGATCCGGGACACCGACTGCCCCCTGCCGATCATGCAGAGGACCTGAAACTCCCTGTCGGACAGGCGCTCATGGGGGAGCCGCTCAGTCTCGCCGGTGAGCTCGGCGGCGAGCAGGTCCGCGAGCGGGGCGCTGATGTATTTCCCCCCTGCGCGGATCTTCCGCACGGCGTCGAGCAGCTCCTCCGCCGCGCTCTGCTTCGTCAGGTAGCCGCGTGCGCCGCTGCGGAGGCACCTGACGGCGTACTGCCGCTCCGGGAACGTGCTGAGGATCAGGACAGGGATGTCCGGCATCTCGGCGTGGAGCGTCTTGAGGACCTCGAGACCGTTCTTCCCCGGAAGCGCGATGTCCAGCAGCACCAGGTCGGGTCTGATGTCACGCGCCTTCAGGATTGCCTCGTCGCCGTCGGCCGCTTCGCCGGCGACCGCGATGTCGGGGTCGGCCCCCAGCGTCGCGGCCAGGCCGCGGCGGACGACAGGGTGGTCGTCGACGATCAGTATGCGGGTCTTCATCGTTCCTGTTTCAGGCATGCTGCCGGGGGAGTCGAACGATCACCCGGGTGCCCCCTTCCGGGGGCGATTCAATGGTACAGGTTCCGCCGAAGGGATGCAACCGCTCCCGCATCCCCATGAGGCCGAGCGACGCGGGGTCGCTGATCTTCTCCGGGGCGATTCCCTCCCCGTTGTCGGCCACGGTCATCGTCAGCTCCGTCTCCGGCGCGGCAAGGGAGACAGATACGCTGCTCGCCCGCGCGTGGCGCGCCACGTTCGTCAGCGTCTCCTGGAATATCCGGAACAGGGCGGTGGCGATCTCCCCGTCCAGGGCCGGCTCCTCCGGGGGGAGCGCAAGGGACACGTTCACGCCGCTCCGCTTCTGGAACTCCTCCGCCTGCCACTCGATGGCCGCCAGGAGGCCCAGGTAGTCCAGCATCCCGGGGCGAAGGCGCGAGGCGATTCCCTGCACAGTCTCTATCGCGTGGTCCGTGAGATCGAGCATCGATTTCACTTTCTCCTCGAAGAGGATCGCTTCCGCCGTGCGCATCCCCCGCACGCCCATCAGGTCCATCCGGAGGGCCGTCAGGACCTGCCCCAGCTCGTCGTGGACCTCGTGGGAGATCGTTCTGCGCTCCTCTTCCCGGATCCGCTCCATGCGCTGCGCAAGCGCGTGCAGCTGCGCCATCGACGCTGTCAGGCTCCGTTCAGCCTCCTTCCGCACGGTGATGTCCCTGTTGATGGTGAGCACTGAAGCGACGGAGCCCGCGGCGTCGAACTCGGGGAACCCGCGCCACTCATAGACCCGGGGGCGCCCGGCGGAGACGAATACCAGCTCCGCCTCGACCGGCATCCCCGTGGCGAAGACGCGGCGGATCAGCGCCTCCCGCTCCTCCGCCTGCGCGGGGGTGAATCCGACGTCGCCCGGACGCTTCCCCAGGAATTCCTCCGGGGCGAGCGGGGAGACGCCGCGCACGGCGGCATTGATGAAGAGATACCTGCAGTCCCCGTCGAAGCGGGCGATGACGTCCGGCGTGTTCTCCACCAGCGCACGGTAGCGGGATTCGCTCAGGCGCAGCGCCTCCTCCGCGGTTTTGCGCCCCGTGATGTCCCTGACGATCGCCAGCAGGTCCGGGGAGCCGGGCGTGAACTCGAGGCGGTTCAGCATCACATCGGCGTCGAACTCCGAGCCGTCACCCCGCACATGCCGCCACTCAAACCGCTGCGGGGTCCCCCCCAGGGCCGCGCGTATCAATGCGCGCGCCTGTGTCGCCGAGTCGTTGCCGTCGGGCTGCAGGGGGGGCGAGAACTCCTCCGGCGTGCGACCCACGATCCCCTCCGCGGGAACGCCGAAGAGCTCGAGCGCGCGCCGGTTGCAGTCCACGAACACGCCGTCGCTCATGAGGAATATCGCGTCCGAGGCCGAATCGAAGAGCGTCCGGTACTTTTGCGCGCTCTCCCGGATGGCGGCGCTCGCGGCGCGCTCACCCGTAAGGTCCTCCACGTGCGACACGAAGTAGGGCTCTTCCCCCGCGACGCCCCGCACGAGCACCGTGCTCACCCGCGCCCAGACGGGGACACCCGATTTCGTAAGGTACCGCTTCTCGAACGCGGCACGATCCTCCCCGCCGGCGAGCAGCCGGCCGATGCCGGCATTACCGGCCGCCACGTCGGCAGGGTGCGTGACGTCGCTGACGGTTCGCCCCAGGAGCTCGTCGCGCGAGTAATCCAGCATGGCGCAGAACGCCGGGTTGACGTCCAGGAAACGCCCCTCCGCGTCGAGCAGGCACACCCCCTCGGCCGCGTTCTCGAACGCCGCGCGCGCGCGCCTGTTCCGCTCCTCGAGCACCTGGGGGATCATGCGCAGGGGAATCGCAAAGACGATCGACACGCTGCCGGCCGCGACGATCCAGATCAGCCATGCAGCGGGCGCGACCGCGTAGGCGGCGGGATCCACGAGGGGCGTGAGCACGCCCCGGATGAACAGGAAGCCCGTGAGGAGGAGAATGCCCGTCGAGATCCAGACGCTCGCCAGGGACATCCGCCTGTACCCCATCGCGGCGAGGAAGAGCGAAATAACGGGGGGAAGAATGAACGCCGCCGAGAGAAGCCCGAACGTCAGGACACCGGTGAGAAACAGGAGCGCCAGGAGGGCCACGACCGCAAGCCCCCGCTGCTCGACGGAGAGTCGCGAGCGGAAGAGCCACACGGCGGTCGTGCCGCAGAGAATCGCGGCCTGGGCGACCAGGAACGGCCGGAACCCGGTCGCCGGAAGCCGCGCGAGGCTCGCCGCGGCAAATAACCACATGCACGCCGTGAGGAGCGGGAGCAGCCGGTCGACGAGGGCGCCACGCAGCCAGGCGGCGGAGATGTAGCCTTCAGATCGGTCAACGGGCATGAGAGGGCCCTCCGGAAGGGCGTCTCCTACGCGGGCATCTCGTCCAGGATGTCGCGGATGGTCTTGATGAGGACGTCGGGGCGCACCGGCTTCTGGATCGCCCTGAGGTCCTCTTCGGCCAGCAGATCGGTGATGACGCGATCGGACATGTAGCCCGTGCAGAAAAACGCCTTGATCTGCGGGTTCAACTTCTTCAGCTCCAGGTACACCTGCCCGCCGTCCATGCCGGGCATGACCAGGTCGAGCACGACGATGTCGATCTTCTCCCTGTGCGCGCGGTAGATCTCCAGCGCCGCCTGCCCGTTCGGCGCCGTGAAGACGGTGTATCCCTGCTCCTCCAGGAGCTCCCTCCCGAGGTCAAGCATGACGACCTCGTCGTCGACGATCATCACGCCCTCGGAGGTTTTCCTGCGGCCTTTCCCGTTCGGGCCTCCCCCCTCGCCGGGGACCGGGGGGAGGAAGACGCGGAACGTGGAGCCCTGCCCCTCCTCGCTTTCCACCAGTATGGTGCCCCGGTGGTTGCGGACGACGTTGTATGCCACCGAGAGGCCGAGTCCCGTCCCTTTTCCCCTCTCCTTCGTCGTGAAGAAGGGCTCGAAGATCCGCTCCCGGATTCCCTTCGGGATCCCGCTCCCGGTATCGGTGACGCGGAGCTCGATACTCCGCTCCCCCCGCTCCGGCAGCAATTCGGGGCTCACGGTGCCGGCGGCGTTCCCCGTGACGGCCTCGATCGTCAGGACGTGCCCTCCGTCCGGGACGGGTCCGCTCATCGAGTCCCGCGCGTTGACGCAGAGGTTGAGCAGCACCTGGTACAGCTCGCTCCTGTCTCCCAGCACGCGCGGGAGCCCGGTCGCGACGATCTTGCGGACGGCGATCGCGGGAGGAAACGTCTCCACGCAGAGCGCCGACATCTCGTCCACGAGCTCCCCGATGTCCACCGGGGAAGTCTCCCGCCGGGACTTCCGTGCGAACGACAGGAGCTGCGCGGAAAGTTCCGCCCCGCGGACCGCCGACTTCTCGATCGTCTGGCTGTAGCGCTCGACTTTCGCGACGTCCGTGGCGTGCTTCCGGAGCTGCATCGTGAAGCCGAGTATGTTGTTCAGGATGTTGTTGAAGTCGTGCGCGATGCTGCTGGCCAGCGTGCCGATCCCCTCCATCTTCTGCGCCTGCGTGAGCTGAAGCTCCAGGAGCAGCCGGTCCGTGATGTCCCGGATCACGAGGAGCATGCACTGCTCGCCGTCGATGGCGATCGGACGGGCGGCCACAAGGCCGCTCCGGAGCTCCCCCCGCATCGTCCGGAACGTGATCTCGAGGTTTTTCACCTCGCCGCGCTCGCGGAGCACGCTCAACAGGTGCTCCCGCTGTGCGGGGTCGGCCCAGAGCCCCAGGGAGAGCGCGCTGGCGCCCAGAAGCTCCTCGCGCGTGTACCCCGTCAGCTCCGTGTATCCCTGGTTGACCTCGAGCAGCTTCCCGTCGCTGAGCCTGGAGATGCCCACCGCGTCCGGGCTCGTGCGGAGCGCCTTGGCGAACCGGTCTTCCGACTGGCGCAGCTGCCGCTCGGTGTTCTTCTTCTCGGTGATGTCCTGGAATACCTCGAGCACCGCGGGCCTCCCCAGGTACGTCATGCGCGTGTGTGTGATATGGAACGTCCGTCCCCCGGCGATCCCGTCCGTCTCGATGCCCACCGTCGCGTCGAGCGCGGCGGCGGACCGGAGCGGGCACCCGGCGCACTGCGTTTTGTCCTCCCGGTAGATTTCCCAGCAGCGGTCCGCGGTCCCCGTCGCGGGGAAGAGCTTTTTCATGTTGTCGGACATGAAGAGGATATGACCCTCCATGTCGACGATGTCCATGCCGAAGGGGATCGTGTGGACCAGGAGCTCGTTGAACGCGTTGGTCTCCCGGAGCTGCTGCTCCATGGAGTGCTTGTACAGCGCCATCTCGATCGTGATGTGCAGCTCCCGCTCCTCGAAGGGCTTGAGCAGGTAGCCGAACGGCTCCGTGACCTTGGCGCGCTGCAGATTCTTGTCGTCGACGTAGGCGGTGAGGTACACCACCGGCACGTTGAGCTGCCCGCGGATGACGCGGGCCGCCTCGATCCCGTCCATCGGTCCGCGCAGCATGATGTCCATCAGCACCAGGTCGGGACGGCTCTCCCGCGCGCGGGCGATGGCGTCCTCGCCGGTCGCCACGGGTGGAGCCACGTCGTACCCGAACTGCTCGAGTCGCGCGCAGATGTCCCGGGCGACGATGTTTTCGTCCTCGACCACGAGTATTTTCGCTGAGGGCATGTATGTCCTTTCACGAATCAGATTGCTTCGCCTGAGGTGGCGCCTGCGGCGCCACAGGAGCGGCTCGCAATGACGGGAGTCGCGGGCGTACCGCCCGGTGCGGAGCTGAATGCGATGTGAAACTCGGTGCCGCCGGTGCGGCGCACTTCGAGCGCGCCGCCGATCTGGGCGACGAGCGTGTTCACGAGCTGCAGGCCGAGCGATGACGGCTGATGCACGTCCAGCCGGTCGGGGAACCCGACGCCGTCGTCCTTCACGGTCAGGCGCGTCGTCCCCCCCTGCTCGCGGAGGGCGAGCGTGATCGTCCCCTCCCGGCCCCCGGGGAAGGCGTGCTTCAGCGCGTTGGAAAGAAGCTCGTTGATGATGAGCCCGCACGGCACCGCGGCGTCGATGCCCAGGGCGACGTCGCCGAAATCCACCTCCAGGCGCACGTTGCTCTCGGCCGGGCGGTAGGAGCGGAAGAGCGTCGTGGCGAGGCTCCGCGCGTACTGGGGGAAATCCACGCGTGAGACGCTCCCCGACTGGTAGAGCTTCTCGTGGATGAGCGCCATGGAGCGGATCCGGTTCTGGCTCTCACGGAAGATCTCCGCGTCCGCGGCGTCCCGCACGTAGGTCGACTGGAGACTGAGAAGGCTCGAGATCACCTGCAGGTTGTTTTTCACGCGGTGATGGATCTCCTTCAGCAGGACTTCCTTTTCCTCCAGGGACGACCGGAGCTGATCCCTCCCCCGCTTCTGCTGGAAGATCTGCCAGACGCTGTTCATGAAGAGCGTGAGCTGGTGCACGTCGGCCTCGGTGTACTCCCCTTCCTTGTTCGCCACGCCCGCCAGCGCGACCACCCGATCGCCGTCCATCACCGGGACGTGGAGCGCGCGGGTGACGTGCATGTCGGCGCAGGGCCAGGCGTCGGAGGCATCCACGGCCGGGGACTCCAGCCGGACCGCCGTGCGGCGGCGAAACGCGTCCGCCCACCGGCCGGCCAGCGGGAGCGAGACCTCGCCGCGGTCCTCCGGGAGCCCCGCCTCCGCGCCCGGGAGAAGCTGTATCGCGATCGTGCGGCGGTCCTCGCCCGGCGTGGCGATGTACCCTGTCAAGCTCCCCGTGAGGCGCGTCCCCTCGGCCAGGGCGACGCCGCACATCTCGCGGGTGGACGTGTCCAGCATCTGCGAGAGGCGGAGGTTGGCTTTCAATCGCGCGTCCTCGCGGGAAAGCGTCTGCTCCGCCAGCCGCCGCTCGGTGATATCGTGCGACACGACCACCACGTGCGTGACGTGCCATCCCCCCTCCTGCTGCCAGTAGGGAGAGTATGTGACGTCGTAGACTTTTACCCGGTCTTTCGGGAATCGGAACGTCGCTTCGTAATTCACGGAGCGTCCCGACAGGCAGGAGTCGACGGCGGGCTTCAGCGTCGAGAGGAACAGCTCTTCCCCCCAGAGCTCGTCCATCGAGTGGCCGATCAGCTCGGAGCGGTCTTTCCCCTGCGCCTGGCAGTAGGCGTTGTTCGCCGCCACGTAGCGGTATTCCCGGTCGACCAGCGTCATGAGGCTGCCGGTGGTGTTGGCGATGAACTCGTATTTCCGGAGGGCGTCTTCCGCCTGCTTCCGGTCGGTGATATCGCGGACCATCATCTGGAGGAGAGCCTCCCCGCCCAGCTCGACGCGGCACAGCGAGACTTCGGCGTCGAAGACCGTGCCCCCGTGCCGCTCGAATTGCCAGTCAAACGGCTGGCGGGCCCCGGCCAGGGCCGCGGCGCTCAGCTCTTCCAGTCGCTCGTGGGACGAGTGGCCGTCCGGCTGCCGCGCGGGGGAGAAATCGAGGGGCGAACGCCCCAGGACCCCCGTGCGGTCCGCACCGACCATCGCGCACGCACGGGCGTTGCACTCGGTGATCCGGGCGTCCTTCACCAGGAATATGCCGTCGCTGCCGGCCTCGAAGAGGACGCGGCGCTTCTCCTCCGAGCGGAGCAGATCCAGCTCCGCGCCGCGGGCACGGCTGATGTCCCGCATCACGATCACCGATTTCTTCCCGGCCGATCGGGCGGAAAGCTCTACGGCCGGGCCCCCTCCCAGCAGTGTGGTTGCGCAGCGCGCCGCGCCCGCGCCCTGCGCCAGCGTGCGCGCCACGTTCCCGGGATCGGCGAAGAGCGCCCCGATCAGGGGCATCGTCAGGATTTCCGTGCGCGTCCTCCCGGCGAGCCGGCAGAACCCGTCGCTGGCGTAGAGTGGCCGCCCGTCTTCGCAGACGGCGGTCCCGCAGTCCAGGTCGTCCTGCGACGCGATGACCGCGTCCCAGAGCGCCCCGCGCAGCGCCCCCCCGGTCCGGCGCGGCAATCGGCGTCGCGCCACGGCGGTATGGGGGGTGGCCTTCACGTCTGCTCCGTTACGGCATCCGGGGGATAGTGCGTCGACACGGCGGTCAGCCCCGTGCGGTCGTATAGCTGCGCTGCTCGGGGTGGATGCCGAGCTGTTCCATCCGGTAGCGGAGCTTCGAGCGCGTGAGGCCGAGCGCCTTGGCCGCCCGCACCTGGTTGCCCCCCACCGTATCCAGCGTCTTGAGGATCAATTCGCGCACCACGTCGTTCATCTTGACCCCCGCGTTCCTGATATCCAGGCGGAATCCCTTCCCGTCGTCCGCGGGAACGGCCGCGGGCTGCCCGTCCTGCCGGTTGAGGAACGTGAAGTGCTCGGGGAGGAGTGTCGCGACGCTGCTCAGGAGCACGACGCGCTCGATCGCGTTGCGTAGCTCGCGGACGTTTCCCCGCCAGGGAAGCTGCGTGAGGTACTCGAGCCCCGCCGGAGACAGGGCGGGGACGGGCTTGTTCTGCCGCCGCGCAAACTCCGCAAGGAACGCGGAGGCCAGGTCCGGGATGTCCTCCTTCCGGTCCCTGAGCGGCGGTATGCGCACGGTGGCGACATTGAGACGGTAGAACAGGTCCTCGCGGAAGCGCCCCTCCTCCGCCTCGCGGGCCAGGTCTTTGTTCGACGCCGCGATCACGCGGACGTCCACGCTGATTTCCTTTGTCCCGCCGAGCCGGTAGAACTTCTTCTCCTCCAGCACGCGGAGGAGCTTCACCTGCATCTCCAGCGAAAGCTCCCGGATTTCGTCGAGCATGATCGTGCCCCCGTCGGCCATCTCGAATTTCCCCTGCTTCATCCGCTCCGTGGCGCCGGTGAACGCCCCCTTCTCGTAGCCGAAGAATTCGCTTTCGGCCAGGTCCTTCGGGATCGCGCCGCAGTTGACCGTGATGAGCGGCCGTTCCCCCCGCGCGCTCCGCTTGTGCAGGAAGCGGGCCACGAGCTCTTTCCCCGTCCCGCTCTCCCCCTCGATGAGCACCGTCGTGCTGTCGCCGACGGCGAACTTTTCCGCGGTCTCCAGGACGCGCAGGATCCCGGCGCTCCTGCCGATGATGCCGGACTGCGACCGGGTCATCTCCAGCTCCTCCTGGAGGAGCCGCACGCGCGTCTGGAGCGAGGCGAATTCCAGGTTCTTCTCGATCAGGACGATCAGGTGGTTGAGGTCGAACGGCTTGACGACGAAATCCGCCGCCCCTTCCTTCATCGCCTTCACCGCCAGGGCGACGTCGGAATGGGCGGTCATGATGATGACCGGCGTTTCCCACCCCGCGGAACGGAGCCCGGCCAGGAGGTCGATGCCGTTGACCTCCCCCATGTAGATGTCCATCAGGACGATATCGGGCTTGCAGGCGTTGAACTGCTCGTCGAATTCCTTCCCCCTGTTGCAGACGGCAACGGCGTACCCCTGTTCGCCGAGTATCTTTTT
>Ga0335080_10002742_pt1 | contig 17677 bp, 13 predicted proteins | sample Lox_Sample_34_FD_206720 | JGI IMG/M metagenome (GOLD analysis project Ga0335080, IMG submission 206720) | Soil microbial communities from Loxahatchee National Wildlife Refuge, Florida, United States - Lox_Sample_3.4 | ecosystem: Environmental > Terrestrial > Soil > Wetlands | place: USA...
GCGGGGGGGGCTGGGGGTAGGGGGGACGGGGGATGGGGTTTGGGGTTTGGGGTATGGGGTCCGGGGGATGGGTTTGGCCGGGGGGCTCCCCGCTTCCCGCTTCCCGTTAGAACGAGTATGCCGCGCTGAACGCTACCGAGAACTGCTCGAACTCGCCGTTGAATACCTGGAATTTCGAATGATCGTACCGGACCTCGGGACGCAGCAGCACGTTCGGGAACGTCTTGACATTGAGCGTGCCGGTGGCGCTCCAGAGGACGTGCGCCTCGTACGGGAATCCCGGAGTGAACACGGACGTGAGGCCGAACGCTCCGGCCGTGCGCGCACCCTGATTGTCCGAGATGTAGTCGCCGCGGAGCGCGAGGTTCAGGGTAGGTGAAAGGTCTTGTGCAATCCACCCTCCAATGCCCCACCAGGTGGCGTCCTTCGTAGAATCCGGGAGCGCGTAGTTCGCCTTCTCAGTCCCGTAGTCGCCCTGGATCCACACCGAAGTCTTCGATCCGATCTTCTGATTGAACAAGGCGTCGATACCGTACCGGGCGGCGCTCGATCCATCCTGCTCGGGTCCGTAGTACGGGACCAGGTTGAGCGTCGTGTTCTTTCCTGAAAGCGCGAGCGAGCCCATGACACTCTTGTGTCCGGTCGTATCGACGACCCGATCCCAACCGTTATCGAGCCGGATCGCGAAGCTCACGGCGCCAGACGCCTTATAGTCCATCTCGATACCCGTCGAGGTGAAATTCTCCAGGTAAATGAACTGGTTCCCGAGCGACCAGTTGGGGTTCGCCGTCGTCTCGATTACCTCCAGTCCCATGAGCGTGACCATCTTTCCGAACTTGAACTGTATGCCATTCCCGTTTGCCGTTGGGAGGTTCAACGTGACGAACAGCTGCGTGATGTCGATGTTCTGACCGATCTGCAGGCCCGTCGAATACAGCACGGCGGCGTTCTGGCCGATGATGAAGTTCGAGTGCACCCCCGCGTCCACCTTGTTCGTGGCATAGGGACGGTCGGCAATGAACTCGATCCCGTTCAGGGAAAACGACTGCGAGTAGCGGTCGTACAGACGGCCGACGATCACCCCTTCAGCTGCGTTGTTCGAGTAGACGTACGAGGCCTCACCGAACCCGCCAAGCTTGATGCCGAGCGGGAATGTCGTGGGCGCCGCGGCTGCAGCGGCAGGCGCTGGGGCCGTCGTTGTATCGGCCGGCTTCGATTTGGTGGTGTCCTTGGGCTGAGTGGCGACCTGGGTCTGCGCCGAGGCCGGCGAAAAGGAACCAATCAAGACCGAGATGGCGAAGAGCCAGACTGACCTACTAGTCAGGGGCGACATGGACTACTCCTCCAATGAGGTCGGAACGGGTTTCGGATGGATCAAGGGTACACGGCCATCGCATAGGTGTCAAGCATTTTGTGCAATATTTGCAAAATATTGACGCCATTATGCATGGTAGATGCCATAAGATGTTGCCTGATGAACTAATCGAGCGCATGATGCACACCATGGGCGACGGTAAAGGGCCAAAAGAGACCGAATCAGCCGCCAGAAATAGGGGGGTGCCGGCCCCCACACCGTCTCTTTCTGGTCCCTTTCGGTCCATTTCCGCCGAGGTTAGTATGCGAGCCAGTGATGCACGCGCGCATCAGTATTCGCCGCTCAATTACTATCCGGCTCTCTCGGAGAGGCGGCGTGTTGGCGCTCGGTTGATCGAAGACTGAAACCCCGCAACGTGCCACGGCCTCTCCGGCGGGAGAGGCCGTTTTTTGTTCTGGGAGCTCACATGGACCTGAGGCTGTACGACACGACACTGCGCGATGGAACGCAACGCGAGGGGATGTCCCTTTCCGTCGAGGACAAACTCAAAATCGCGCGGCGCCTCGACCGGCTGGGGATCGATTACCTCGAAGGCGGGTGGCCGGGGTCGAATCCCAAGGACGCGGAGTTCTTCCGGCGGGTAAAGCAGGCGGGCCTGACGCATGCCCGCGTCGCCGCATTCGGGATGACTCGTCGCGCCAACGGCCGTACCGAAGACGACGCCAACCTGCGGGCGTTGGTCGAGGCCGAGACGCCCGTGGTCACCATCGTCGGCAAGACGTCAGTGCTGCACGTCGAGCGGGTGCTCGAGACCACGCGCGATGAGAACCTGCGAATGATCGGCGACAGCGTCCGGTTCCTGAAGCAGCTCGGGAAGGAAGTGATCTATGACGCGGAGCACTTCTTCGATGGCGCACGCCTGGACTCGGACTACGCGGTCGCCACGCTCCGGGCCGCGGCGGACGCGGGGGCGGATTGCGTCGTGCTGTGCGACACGAACGGCGGCGAACTCCCCCACGTGGTCGAGCAACGCGTATGCGATCTCAAGAATCGGCTCGAGGTTCCGCTGGGCATTCATACCCACAATGATTCGGGGTTGGCGCTGGCCAACGCACTCGCAGCGGTGCGGGCCGGATGCGTGCACGTCCAAGGAACGATCAATGGCTACGGTGAACGCTGCGGCAATCTCGACCTGATTCCCCTCATCGCGACCCTGCAGTACAAGCTCGGCATGGACGTTGTGACCTCCGACCAAATGCAGGGGCTGACCGAGGCGTCACACTTCGTTGCGGCGGTGGCCAATCTCAACCCTGATCCCCATCAGCCGTACGTGGGGAAGAGTGCGTTCGCGCATAAAGGCGGGATTCACGTTGCCGCGGTCGCGAAGCTCGCCGACACGTACCAGCACATCGACCCGGCGGTCGTGGGTAACGAAATGCGTGTGGTCGTGAGCGAGCTCGCGGGGCGCCGCAATATCTCGTTGCGCGCGCGGGCGCTGGGGTTGGAGGTCGGGGCGCAGGAACAGCAGCTACTGCAGCAGATCAAGGACCTGGAGCACGCCGGTTTTCAGTTCGAGGAGGCCGAAGGATCGTTCGAGATGCTGGTGCGCCGCGCGGCGCCGGCGTATCGCGCGCCGTTCGAGCTACTCGGTTTCACCGTGATCGTGGAGCAGGGCAAAGGCACAAGCGGTCAGATTTCGGCTCAGGCCATCGTGAAGCTGCAAATCGGAGACGAGGTGATGCACACGGCGGCCGAGGGGGCGGGGCCCGTGAACGCCTTGGACCGCGCCATCCGCAAGGGGCTCATTCCCCATTATCCGGAGCTCGCCGACGTGCGACTGGTCGATTACAAGGTGCGCATCATCGACGACCATCTTGCGACCGCGGCCAAACCGCGCGTGGTCATCGAGTCGGCTCGCGGGTCGGAACGCTGGAGCACGGTGGGCTGCTCGGAGAACATCATCGAGGCGAGCTGGCAGGCGCTGCGGGACGGGTTTGAGCTGCCGCTACTCAGGGACGGGGAGAGACGGCAAGGGACGGAAAGAGACGGAAGCCGAACCCGACCTTAACGAGTCCAGTCGTTGTTCGCGCGGTCGATGTCCGGAAAGAGTCCGTCCGGATCGATCTCCACTTGCGCGACCTGCGGATCCCGCGTCACGCGCACCTGAATTTTCCTCACGCCGTTCCCCGTAAACCATACTTCAACCGGTAGCTCGACGCGCTGTACGCTCTTGTCGGCTCGCGTGACGGCGAGCAGGATCGGCATAGGAGCGAGGCCGCGATCGACGATCGTGATCGTCGCGGAATCGCCGTCCGCGGCCACGGACTGCACCGCCTGATCGAGCGGCCAGCCGTGATAGAACCACGTGGTCCAGAACCAGGAGAGATCACGGCCTGATACGTCCGCGATGGTATTGAAGAAGTCGTAGGGCTCGGGATGGCGGTCGATCCAGCGCCGGCCGTATTCGACGAACGCGCGGTGGAACGTCGCTTCGCCCAGCAGGCCACGTAGTGCCGCGAGCACCTGCGCCGTCTTGTTGTAGTACATGATGTAGTACAACGCCTGGGGATAGTCGTCACCCGTGCCCGGGAGAATGAGGGGCAGATCCTGCCCCGCGCGCGCCGCGTGGACATAAGTGGCGCGCTGCCCGGGCTCGGCGTCGTTCGGGCGGCCCGTCCCGCCGCGCGGCTCGCCATACAGCGCGCGCATGCATTGCGCGACATCGAACTGCGTGAATCCCTCGTCCATCCACGGGAAGCGTGTCTCGTTCGACCCCACCTGCATCGGGAACCACATGTGCCCCGTCTCGTGCATGAGGTCGCCGGCGAGCGACAGCGTGTCGGCCCACGGCTGCATCACCGTGGCCATCGGGTATTCCATGCCGCCGCCGTCGAGCACGCCTTCGAACGAGCTCATCGCGGGGTAGGGATACGGCCAGAGATATTGCGACATCTCCTGGACCGCGTCGCGCGTGTAGCGCGCGCCCCCGATCCGCCAGGCCGCGGCCGGCTCCGACAGACGGAAGTAGCTGTTGATGTCGACCGTGTCGGTGGCGGCACCGTGTCGCACCAGCGCCCGCGTGACATCCCAGGCGTACTGATCGCTCGTTCCCCACGCAAAGTCGCGCACATTGTTCGCGACCCAGTGCCACGTCAGGGGGGTCGTTCCCGACACGAAAGCGCGTGCCGCAGCGGGCGAACCTGGCGTGAGGATACGGATCACCCGACCGCTAGCACGCGCGCTCCCAAGACTGTCCAGCGTCGGTCGCGAGAAGATCGCCTCGCGGTTCGCGAGCGTTCCGGTCGCACCCACAATCCAGTTGTGTGGCACCGTGATGCGCACGTCGTAATCGGCCGGGTCCATATAGAACTCGGCTTCGAGCAGATACGGATCAGCCACCCAGCCGTCGACGTCGTCGTACACCGCGATCTGCGGATACCAGTAGCCCATGAAGTACACGCGACCCTCGTGTCCCTCACGTCCGTCGGATGGCGGCGCCGGTGCGGGCGCGTACGACCAGGAAGCGTCGAGACGCAGGCTATCACCCGGCCGCAGTGCCGTCGAAAGCGCGATCCACATCACCGTCCCATCGACTGCGTATTGTCCCGGTATGGCCTCCTGGCCCTGAGGGGCCTTGGTGAGGGCTCGACCGTTCAAGAGGAGGCGTTGGAGGATCACGCCGCCGGTGATCGGCACGGGTTGCCGGCGCGGCGCTCCGGGCGCGAAGACGTTTTGGCGCAGATGTACCGCGAGCCGAGTGAGTGTGTCGGGCGAGCGGTTGGCGTAGAGGACCGTTTCGCGACCGTCGAGCCGGTTTTTTACGGGATCGAGTGTCGCCTCAATGCGATACCGCGGATGCGCCACCCAGTAGCGTGGGCCAGGAGCACCAGAGCGTGCGCGCGTGCCTCGCAAGACCGCACGCGTGAATGCGGCGGGTTCGTACACGGGCCCGGGGATGGGACGGGGGCCTGACACAGTTGCCGCGGTGTCGACGGTTGGTGCAGGACGGGTCTGCGCTGGAAGGCCTGCGGCGCAGAAGACGCCAGCGGATATGAGGACCAGAAGGCGTTTCGGCATGAAAGAAAAATGCGTTGCGTCGTAGCGACGGGCAACGTTGTTCTAAATCAATCCGCCGCCGCGTCCTCCACCACACGACTGAACTTGATGGGCTCCGCAAAGAACTCCGTCGAATAGGCCACGAACTCGCGGGCGCGCTCGAGAATGGCGCGCGCGGCGGCCTCGCTCGGCTCCACGCTTCGCAACGTGTCGAAGCTCTTCCGCAGGTCGGGCCACGCGCCGTCCGTCTGCCCGGAAAGTACGAAGATGTTCTCGAACTCCCAGAGCACCTGCTCCGAGGTGAACGGATCGACGAGCCGCTTGTAGAGCGGGACACGGGCTCCGGCGGCGGCGGCATCGTAGGCGGCATAAATCGCCGCATCCCAGGCTTTGTGCTCGACGTATGCGTCGGCTTGGGCGAGGGCCTCTTCGGCATCTTCCCTGGACGGGACCTTCTCCGCGATGGTGGTGCCGGCGCACTCGCCCTTTACGCCCTGGCGTACCGCAAACTTCTCATTGGCATGGCCCCAGTCCTGATAGAAGCTCGGGTCGCTCTCGAACGAGGGCACCGCGCGGAACGGCTCGAGCAAGGCCTTCAGCCGGTCGTCGCCCAACCGGGTCATGCAGGCCGTGAAGTCCTCCCCCTGCTGCCGCTCGGCCGTGTACAGCTCGAGCAACGCGCCCAGCAGTTTGATGCCACGCTTCGCGGGATACTTGCCGATGATGCCGCCGATCTGTGCTCGCTCCATGCCCTGCTTTCCGCCGATGAACAGCAAGTAAGAAGGGACGGTGCGTTTGTTTTCCGTCATGGCCGCGCTGTGGAATCCGATGTCGGCAATCGCGTGCTGTGCGCAGCCGTTGGGGCACCCCGAGATCTTGATCTTCACGTCCCGGATGCTGTCGGTGTATTGCGCCAGCTCGCCACCGGGCTCGAGCGCGGCGGACAGCGCCGATCCGAGGCCCTTGGCCGAGGCAATGCCCAAGCGGCACGTGTCCGCGGCCGGGCAGGTGGTGATGTCTTCCGCGGTCTCGGAACCGGCGTCGGCCAGCTCGAGACCCGAGAGCGCCTCGTACAGGTCGGGCAGCTCGGTCTCGCGCACCCAGGGCAGGAACAGGTTCTGGTCGACCGAAACCCGCGCCTCGCTCCCCGAGTAGCGGCGGACCACCTCACCCAGGCTTCTGAGCTTGTCGCTCACGATGTCGCCGAGGCGCAGGCGCACGTTTACACCCTTCAGGCCGGGAAGCTTGTGTGGCAGCACGGAATCGCGCTGCCAGCGCTTGAATTCGGGCCTATGGGTCCGAGGGTCGTGGCTCGCGCGTGGAGCACCGGGCTCCGGAATCGGCTGGTGGGCGGGCTCGAGATCTTCGGCTGGGAAGGGAACCGGGCCCACGAGCTCGCGCTCCTGGTCCAGCGCGTCCTTGAAGCGCTCCCATCCCATCGACTGCACCAGGAACTTCATCCGCGCCTTCATGCGGGACTTCCGCTCGCCGTAGCGATCGAACAGCCGTAGCAGCGCCGACGCGAAGTTGTACATCTCCTCGACGGGCAGAAATTCGCTGTATACGTGCGAGATCATGGGTGCGCCGCCCAGGCCGCCGCCCACGTGCAGCAGAAATCCGAGCCGTTCCTTGCCGTTCTCGATCCGCTTCTTGGCGAGGAAGCCGATGTCGTGGAATCGCACGGCGGAGTGGTCTTCGGTGCAGCCTTCGAACGTGATCTTGAACTTCCGGCCCATCACCTGGTTGTGATCGTTGCGCACCAGATACCGGAACAGCGCATGCGCGTAGGGTGCGACGTCGAACACTTCGGTGGGCGACGTCCCCGAGCGATAGCACGCGGTGATGTTGCGGACGGTGTTACCGCACGCTTCCCGTGACGTGATGCCGTACGACGCGAGAAACCGCATCAGCTCCGGTGCTTCCTCGAGCTTCAGGTAATAGAGCTGCGCATCCTCGCGTGTCGTGAAATGCACGAACCCCGAGCCGAAGCGGTCGCCCGCGTCGGCGAGACAGATCAGCTGGTCGGCCGTGAGGATCGCGCCCGGGATCTTGATCCGCTGCATCTGCACGCCGTCCTGCCGCTGGGCGTAGGTGCCGAACTGCAGCCGGATCTTCTGCATCTTCACTTCGCCGATCTCCCCCCGACGGAATTCGTGGATGTGCTCCTCGTATTCCGCGAGCTCGGAGAGAATGAAATCGGGGATCGGCTGCGGGCCGCGGGGCGGTGTCGCGATAGCGGTCATGAATTCGTCCTCAGGCTTCGATGAGCACTTCGGTTCGGAGCGGCAGCGACGCGCCGGATCCGATCAGTGCGCCGACGCGAACGACGTCTCCCACGACGAGGGTCGCTGGCGATTCGAGGTTGGCTTCGCGCGCCAGCTCGGCGATAGTGGCAAGCGTTCCGGCGACAGCCCGTGCTTCGGGCAGCGTGGCACTCGCGATCACGGCGGCCGGCGTGTCCGGCGACAGGCCGTGCTCGACGAGACGGGCGACGATATTGGGAAGCCCGCGCAGGCCCATGAGGAAAACGAGGGTGGGAATCCGAGCCAGCGCCTCCCAATCGAGATCCGAGTCGCCCTCGCACTCGTGGCCCGCCGCCACCGCGAACGCGGAGGCGTGCCGGCGGTGGGTCACGGGGATTCCTGCGGCGCCCGGTGCCGCGATCGCCGAGGTAATGCCGGGAATGATCTGGAATGGCACGTCGGCCTGCTCCAGTGCTTCCGCTTCCTCGGCGCCGCGTCCGAACACAAACGGGTCACCACCCTTGAGTCGAACCACGACTTTGCCAGCCTGGGCGAGCGACACCAGCAACGCGTTTGTCTTCTCCTGCTCGACCGAGTGTCCTTCCGCGCGCTTGCCGACGAACACGCGTTCCGCCCAGGCCGGTGCCCGTTCCACGAGCCCCGGATGGACCAGCCGATCGTACACGACGACGTCGGCCCGGCGGAGCAGTTCGAGTCCGCGCACGGTGATCAGGTCCGGATCGCCGGGACCGGCGCCGACCAGATAGACGATGCCGCGCGGAGCGGCTTCGAGTGGCTCACCCGACTCGGTGCTGGCGATCAGCGATTCAATCCGCTGGCGTGCGCCCGCGAGATCGCCGCGGCGCACGTATTCGCCGGCATCGGAGTCCACGATGCGATACCACAGCCGGGTGCGCTGTTTGGCATCCGCGATCCGCGCCGTCACCTCGGGACGCAGCTCGCCGAGCAATTCGAGAAATTGCGCTTGATCCGGTCCGATGAGTGAGCGAATGCGATCACGTAGCCGCACCGCGAGCACCGGGCTCTTGCCGCCCGACGACACGGCCACCGTGATATCTCCCACGCGATGGATGGCGGGCGCGATGAAACTGCAATGCGGCACGTCGTCGACGGCGTTGAGCAGCACCCCGCGGCGTTCGGCTTCAGCCCAGACGGCCTCATTCACGCTGCGATCGTCCGTCGCCGCGATGGCGATGAACGCGCCGTCCAGGTCGCCGTCCGTGTACGGTCGGCCGACCAGGGTGATGGCATTGATCGCCGCGAGGTCCTCGAGCTTCCAGGTGAGCGCGGGGCTGACCACCGTCACCCGGGCACCGGCATCGAGCAATCCCCGCACCTTCTGCTCGGCCACGGCCCCGCCGCCCACAACCACGGCGCGGCGCCCCTTGAGCACCAGAAAGACCGGGTAGAAACTCACGCCTTCACCGTAAACGTGTGGAGGCCGCACTCGGTCTTTCCCATTCCGCTCCAGCGGCCGGCACGCTCGGGTTCACCAGGACGCGTGGCGCGCGTGCAGGGCCAGCAGCCGATACTCGTGAATCCCTGATCCATGAGTGGGTGATGGGGCACGTCGTGCTCTCGCAGATACCCGCTGATCTGGTCGCGCGACCAGCCCGCGAGCGGGTAGACCTTCACGATGGGATGCTCGCCCGCGAGATGGTATTCGAGCACCTCGATGGCCGCCCGATGGTCGGTCTGGTCGCTGCGCACCGCGCTGATCCAGCCGTCGTAATTGACCAGTGCCCGCTCGAGCGGCTCGACCTTCCGGATATGGCAGCAGCGATCGGGGTCGGTTCTGAACAGCGGTCCCGGATCCGTCGCCGGATGCAAATCGATCACGTTCAACCCGTAGCGTTCCGCGAAGCGATCCTTGAACGCGAGGGTCTGGGGAAACTGGAACCCGGTATCGAGGAACAGCACGGGCACCCGCCGATCGACCTGGCTCAGCATATGGGCCAGGACGATCCCCCCGCCGCCGAAGCTGACGGTAACCGCCGCGCGGCTCGGAAACGTCGCGAGGGCCCAACCGAGGATCTGCTCCGGTTTGGCGCCTTTCAACTCTGACGCGGTGTCGCGCACCTGTGCTGGTGTCAGCAACCGCCCTCCCTTGGAATCCCGCGGCATGGCCCCGGGGTCAACCCACCCACCTATGACTGCCAAAGCAAAGGCCCGCTCCGAGGAGCGGGCCCGATCGACGCTGCACGTTTCAACCTGAGTCTACGTCCGTTCGTATCCGGACAGTGCACCGCAATCGTGACCGCTCCGCGGGGAGCGAGCACAGCCTGTACAGCGGCAGGCCTTATAACAGATTGTGGCGCGGCGACCAGTCATATGTTCTCCCAAGGTCAAAACGCTACAACGTGACGACATGCGTGTCAACGGAGCCGTGCTTGACAGCCTTCGCGGCGCTTCGTAAGGTGTGTCACTGCAACATGCAACCCTTCTGCCGCAGTGTCCTGTCCTCGTGGTCCCGCCGAAAGCGGGTGTGTTCCCTCCGTTAGCGGCTTTCGTCCACAATTGTCGTTAGGCAGTTGTTTGCGACCCTGGAAAGGCGCGTGACGCGCTTCCGGGGGTTAACGCACCAGGACCAAGAGGACATGTGACGGTTTCCAGTACTGTGCTGAAGTTCGGCGGCACGTCGGTCGAAGACGCGGCGGCGTTCGAGCGCGTGCGCAGTATCGTCTCGGCGCGGCTTCCCCTGCATCCCGTCGTCGTCGTTTCGGCGTTGAGCCGCGCGACCGACGCGCTCCTGGCGAGCGTCGATACGCGCTCGACGGACGGCCTCGCGGCGCACTTCGAGCGGCACCGCTCTATCGCTCGGCATTTCCTGACTGGCGGCGAGCTCCAGAACATCGAGCGCGACCTCGACAGCGCCCGGGACGACATCACCGCATTGATCCTGAGACTGGAACGCGACCCGAGCGAGCTCGCCGCGATTCGCGACGAGGTCGTCTCGTTTGGTGAACGACTCTCCTCCGTGCTCCTGGCGGCGGTCCTCCGGGCGGGCGGGATTTCGGCGCGGGCCGTGGACGCGCGCCGCTGTGTGGTGACCGACGCGACCCACGGGAAGGCTGATCCCGACCTCGTGGAGAGCGAGCGGTGCACGCGCGCTGAGCTCATGCCGCTCGTACAGGAGGGCGAGGTGCCGGTGCTCGGCGGTTTCATCGGGCGGGCCAAAAGCGGCGTCACCACGACGCTCGGTCGTGGCGGCTCGGACTACACGGCGGCCCTGGTCGGGGCGGCGCTCGAGTCGTCGGAGATTCAAATTTGGACCGATGTCTCGGGCGTCCTCACCGCCGACCCCCGGGTCGTGAAGAACGCGCGGACTATTCCGAGCCTGTCGTACTCCGAGGCTTCGGAGCTCGCGTACTTCGGCGCGAAAGTTCTGCACCCGAAGACGATTCAACCGGCGCTGAGCCGCGGCATTCCGGTCCGGATCGTGAATTCCCGCGTGCCGGACGATCCGGGAACGGTGGTCGCGAATACGGCGGAGCTGTGGCCCGGCGCGGTGAAGTCGATCGCGCACAAGTCGGGCATTACCGTTCTGCAGATCACGTCGCCGCGGATGCTTGGCGCTTACGGCTTTCTGCGCGCCGTGTTCGAGGTATTCGATCGTCACCGCATGCCAGTCGACGTCGTGACGACGTCCGAGGTCAGCCTCTCCGTGACCGTGGAGGACGGCGCGGGCCTCGCACCGGTGGTCGCGGATTTGGAGGCGCTGGGCGATGTTACCGTCGAGTCACGACGCGCCATCATCTGTGTGGTGGGCGAAGGCCTGCGCACCACGCCCGGCATCGCGGCACGGTTGTTCGAGACGATTCGCGACATCAACGTCTCGCTTATTTCCCAGGGCGCATCGCGCGTCAATATCACTTTCGTCGTGGACGAGGATCAGGTGCGCGAGACCGTCTCACGCCTCCACGCGGCATTGCTCGATCGCCCCGGACTCGCCAACAGCGGGGGGCCGCGGGGAACCGGACCGAGGATCGCAGGCGCTCCTCGGTCGGCCGGCGGCCCCGTCGAGCTCGCGCGACAGCTGATCGACATCCCGTCCGTTTCGGGAGATGAAGAGGAAGTGGCGGGAGTGCTGGCGATTCATCTTCAGGGTTTGGGCTACGACGTGGACGTGCACGAGGCGGCGCCCGGCCGCCCCGTGATCTTCGCGCACACCGACGCGCCGGCCCGTATCGTGTTTTGCACCCATACGGACACGGTGTCTCCCTTCTTTCCTTCCTCGGAAGACGGGGGATATCTCTACGGCCGAGGCGCGTGCGACGCCAAGGGCATCATTGCGGCCCAGGTCGCCGCGGCGGAGCGGCTGCGCGCCCAGGGGATTCAGGAGATCGGGCTCCTGTTCGTGCCGGACGAGGAGAAGGGGAGTATCGGCGCGCGCGCGGCCAACGCACTTCCCGCGGCGCGGCACTGCCGGTACGTGATCGTGGGTGAGCCGACCGAAAACCGTCTCGCTATCGGGTCGAAGGGCTCGCTGCGCGTCACCTTGTGGGCCGAGGGAACGGGCGGCCACTCGGCCTATCCCGAGCGCGGCCGCTCGGCGATTCACCTGCTGCTCGATGTCCTGCGGGATCTGCGCGCGATCTCCTGGCCGCGCGATTCGTATTTCGGCGAGACGACGTGCAATATCGGCGTGATCGGCGGCGGCGTAGGGGCGAACGTCATCGCGCCCGACGCGCACGCCGATCTCCACATCCGACTGGTGACGGACGACGAGCCGATTCGCGAGCTGCTCGAGCGGACCGTGGATGGCCGAGTCCGGGTCGAATATCTGAGCCACACACCACCGGTGCGGCTGATGTCCGTTCCGGGGTTCGAGCACTGTGTGGTGGGATTCACGACCGATATTCCCCATCTCAGCAACTGGGGAACGCCGCTCCTGTTCGGTCCGGGATCGATTCACGACGCCCACACCGCTCGCGAGCGCATCTCCCGTGGCGAGCTCGAGCGGGGGATCGAGCTGTACACGCGGCTCGGACGCGCGCTCCTGCCGCAGGATGGGGCCACGCGGATCCCGGCGACCGGAACCGGAGGCGGGTCGTGAGGCTCGCGTTTTTCGGCGATGGGCGCATGGGGCGCGTGGCGATTGCGCGAGCCCAGGGCGAGGGCCACGAAGTTGGGCTCGTGGTTACCGCGCGCGACGCGGGCCTCGGAGCCGACGCACTCACCGCCCGTCTGCGTGAGGGGAAATACGATGCCGCGATCGACTTCTCGGTAGCGACGGCCGTGCCTGCGCACGCGGCGGCGTGCGCGCGGGCCGGCGTGCCGCTGGTCGAAGGGACGACGGGGTGGCAGGCCGAAGAATCAGAAGTGCGGCGGCTGGTGGATGAGTGCCAGGGGACGATGCTCTACGGGGCGAACTTTTCCATCGGCGCCCATCTGTTTTCGCGCGTCCTCGAATGCGCGGCCGATCTGTTTCGCGGTCTCGAGGGCTACGACGCCTATATCGAGGAGGCGCATCACGCAGGCAAGCGCGACGCCCCGTCCGGCACGGCGCTCGAGCTCGAACGCGTGCTGCGCCGCCATCTCGGCGTGGCCAGCGTGCCGATCACGAGCACCCGCGCCGGGCACATTCCGGGCACGCACCGGGTGGGGTTCGACTCGGCCGGCGACACTATCCTTCTGGTGCACACGGCCCGCTCGCGCGACGGGTTTGCCGACGGCGCAATCGCCGCGGCGCATTGGCTCGCGCACGGCGGTCGGCGCCGCGGCATTTTTGCCTTTGGCGACGTGCTGGACGAGATCCTCGCGTCGCAACGGAAAGGAGCAGCGCGATGACGCTGCGCGTGGACTGGCTCGAGGGGTGCGGGACGGCGCTCGTGACTCCGTTCGGGGCGGACGGCAAGGTCGACGAAGCGCGCATGCGTACGCTCGTCGACCGGCAAATCCGAGAGGGCGTGAGGCTCTTGGTCCCCTGCGGCACGACCGGCGAAGCCATGACGCTCTCGTCCGATGAGCAGGCCCGCGTGTTTCGCCTGACCGTGGAAGCGGCGCGAGCGGGTGGAGCGCGCGTGATCGCGGGCGTGGGCAGCAACTCTACCGCGGTGACGATCGAGCGGGCGCGGGCGGCGCGGGCGGCAGGGGTGGACGCCGTGCTCGTGGTCGCACCGTACTACAACAAGCCAACGCAGCCCGGCCTCATCGCGCACTTCACGGCCGTCGCCGCGGCCGTGCCCGGGCTTCCGGTGGTCCTTTACAATGTCCCGGGCCGCACGGCCTCGAACATTGCGGCCGGGACTGTCGTGAAGCTCGCGAAGCAGGTTGAGAACATCGTGGGTGTGAAGGAAGCGTCGGGAGACCTGGGCCAGGTCATGGCCATCATCCGGTCACGGCCGGCCGACTTCCGCGTGCTCTCCGGCGACGATGCAAGCACGCTGCCGCTCATCGCGCTTGGCGCCGAAGGGATCATCTCCGTCGTTTCGAACGAAGTGCCGGGGATGATGGCGCAGCTCACGAGTGCCGCGCTCGGGGGAGACTGGCGCAGCGCGCGCGAACGGCATTACCGCCTGCTGCCGCTCATGGAAGCAAACTTTCTCGAATCGAATCCCGGGCCCGTGAAGGCGGCGATGGCATTGATGGGATTACTCGAGGAGCGTTACCGGCTGCCGCTCGTTCCGGTCGAAGAGGCGACCCGCGCCCGGCTGCGGGAAATCCTCAAGGACCTCGGAGTCCTCGAACAACCGGCGCATGTCGCTGCGTGAACGCATGGAGGCGCTCGCTCGGAGCGCGCCACGCGAGAGCTATGGAGACGCGGAGCGGCGTACGTTCGAGGAATTTCGCGGAGCGCTTGCGAGCGGCGCGATCCGCGCCGCCGAGCGCGCCGCCGATGGGACGTGGCGCGCCAATGCATGGGTCAAACAAGGGATTCTCCTTGGCTTTCGCATTGGCAGGCTCACGGATGTCTCGAGCGACAGCACGTTCCGGTTCTTCGACAAGGACACCTACCCGATTCGCGAGACGCGCCTCGCCGACAATGTGCGAATCGTGCCCGGCGGGTCGACGATTCGAGATGGCTGCTACGTCGCGCCGGGAGTGGTCTGCATGCCGCCGATGTATGTGAATGTCGGCGCGTATGTCGGTGAAGGCACGCTGATCGACAGCCACGCCCTGGTCGGGTCGTGCGCCCAGATCGGGAAGCGAGTCCACCTCTCGGCCGCGGCGCAGGTCGGTGGCGTGCTCGAACCGGTGGGCGCGCTGCCCGTGATCATCGAGGACGACGTGCTCGTGGGCGGCGGGTGTGGGGTGTACGAGGGAACGATCGTGCGTGAGCGCGCGGTGCTCGGGGCGGGAACGATCCTCACGGGATCGACGCCCGTCTACGATCTCGTCCGCGAGAAGGTGTACCGGCGGACCGACGGTGGCGGGCTCGAAATCCCCTCCGGTGCCGTGGTCGTGCCGGGCTCCCGTCCCGCCACGCGAGCCAGTGCGTTCGCACAGCAGCACGGGATTTCCCTGTACACGCCCGTAATTGTGAAGTACCGTGACGCACAAACGAGCGCCGCGGCGCTCCTCGAAGAGGCACTGCGGTGACCTACGAGCCCCCGCGCCGGCTGCGGGGAATCACGAAGAGTGCGATTCGGGACTTCTTCGATCGCGCGCCCGCGGGCAGCATCAATCTGGGCCTGGGCGAGCCCGATCTCCCGACACCCGAGATCGTCCGCGAAGCGGCCGTGCGGGCAATTCAGGCCGAGCGCAACGGATACACCGCGCATGCCGGTCTTCCGGCGCTGCGCGAACGCATTGCGTCCGGATATCCCGGGCTCGACCCCGCCGTCGAGCGAGTGATCGTGACGGCGGGGTCGCAGGAGGCGCTGTATCTCGCGCTGCTCAGTCTCGTCGATGAAGGCGACGAGGTCCTGCTCCCCAATCCGGGGTTCATTGCGTATCCCGCCATTGTCGCGATGGCCGGCGGCCGCGCGGTATTCTACCGACTCCCCGGCGCCGGCGATTTCGGGTTTGACGGCGACGAGTTCCGGCGGCAGGTGACACCCCGTACCAAGGTGGTCGTGTGCATCAGCCCGTCGAACCCCACGGGGCGAATGCTCGGGACGGAGGATTTGGAAGCGATGGCGGCCGCGCTCGCGGGCACGAACGCCGTGGTCGTAAGCGACGAGATCTATCGCGAGCTGTACTTCGATGCGGCACGTCCGCCCTCGATGGCCAATCACTATGCCAATACGGTGACCGTAAGTGGCCTCTCGAAGTCCATGAGCATGACGGGATGGCGACTCGGTTGGCTCACGGGGCCCGCGGAGGTCGTGCGGAGCGCGCTCGTGCTCCATGGGTATGTGACCACGTGCGCCAGCACCATTTCACAAAAGGCCGCCCTCGCGGCGTGGTCCGAGCAGGCCGAACAGGCCCGCGCGGCCGTGCGCGCGATATTTCGGGATCGGCGAGATCACCTGCGGCGCGCGATTGAGCACACGCTGGGGTTGCGCGCCGTGATGCCGGATGGCGCGTTCTACACCATGCTCGATACGGCGGGGTATGGGAACTCGCGCCAGGTGGCGGAGACGCTGCTTGAGCATGGCGTGATTACCGTTCCGGGGGGCACCTTCGGTACCGAAGGTGAGGGCTTCCTGCGATTGTCGTTCTGCGTGGATAAACCAGCGTTGAGCGAAGGCGTGCGCCGGATGGGTGAAGCGCTCGCTGCGCTGCGAACGAACGAGGCACTGCGGGCATGAATCAGAAAATCCGGGTGGGAGTGCTCGGGGCCACGGGAACCGTCGGCCAGCGCTTCGTGGCGTTGCTGGCGGATCACCCGCAATTCGTGGTCACCGCGGTTGCCGCGTCCGATCGATCCGTGGGCAAGGCGTTTGGCGATGCGTGCACGTGGCGGCTGCCGGGAGAGATGCCGTCCGGGGTGCGCGGGCTGCCGGTCGAGGCGCCGCGCCCGCCGCTCGACTGCGATGTGATCTTCTCGAGCCTGCCCACGGACGTCGCACGCGAATCGGAGCAGTGTTTCGCCGAGTCCGGGTATCCCGTGATCAGCAACTCGTCCTCATTCCGGATGGATGCCGGCGTGCCGCTGCTCATTCCTGAGGTAAATCCGGATCACATCGCGGTCTTGAACGGCGCGAAGGGAAGCGGGTACGTCGTCACCAACCCGAACTGTTCGGCGATCGGCATCGCGCTGGCCCTCGCTCCGCTGCAACGCGAGTTCGGGATCGAAGCCGCGATCGTCACGACGTTACAGGCCATTTCGGGCGCGGGTTATCCGGGCGTGCCCGCGATGGATGTCACGGATAACGTCGTGCCGTTCATTGCCAGCGAAGAAGAAAAGATCGAGCGGGAGACGCAAAAAATTCTGGGTGGCTTTCGCGACGGATCATTCGTGCCGGCGCCGTTCCCCGTCAGCGCTCAGGTGCATCGGGTGAATGTTCAGGACGGCCATATCGCCGCGATTCGCGTGAAACTGGCGCGCCGGGTTCGGATCGAGGACGTGCGCGAAGCGATCGCGAGCTTCCGCGGCGCTCCGCAGGAGCTCGGCCTCCACAGCGCGCCCGAGCGCCCGCTCATTCTCCGCGATGAACCCGATCGCCCGCAGCCGCGGCTCGATCGCGACGCGGGCAAGGGCATGAGCGTCACGGTGGGCCGGCTCTTTCCCGACCGTGTGCTGGATTTCCGCTTTGTCGCCTTGAGTCACAACACGATTCGTGGCGCGGCGGGGGCTGCGATTCTCAACGCGGAACTGTTGGTGGCGCGGGGCAAACTCGGAAGGCGGAACGCGGAAGCCGGAACATGAGTCTCTAGTTCCGAATTCCGCGCTCCGAGTTCCGCGCTCCGAGTTCCGCGCTATTCTTCTTCGTCTCGCTCCTGCTTAAACAACCAGTATTCCGGTCCCGCCGCTTCTTCCGGCCAATCGGAGAAGTGCGCGTCGCCTCGCCAGGCTTCGCCGTTCAGGTGAACGTCGCCGCGCCATGCCTCGTCGTTGCTCCAGCTCTGCTCGCTGATGCCCATACTCCCCGCTCCCTTCGAACTACTCCGCCCCAGCATACCGTCATCTGAGCCCCAACAACGTGATACGGCT
>Ga0335080_10002743_pt1 | contig 17676 bp, 15 predicted proteins | sample Lox_Sample_34_FD_206720 | JGI IMG/M metagenome (GOLD analysis project Ga0335080, IMG submission 206720) | Soil microbial communities from Loxahatchee National Wildlife Refuge, Florida, United States - Lox_Sample_3.4 | ecosystem: Environmental > Terrestrial > Soil > Wetlands | place: USA...
CCCTCGGTGCTCCGCACAACCAGGAGCACCGAGGGAAGCCTCACATCGCGCCGATCACCGCGTCGCCGAACTGGCTGCACTTCACTTCCGTCGCGCCCTCCATGAGGCGGGCGAAGTCGTAGGTGACGGTGCGCGAGCCGATGGCCCCGTCCATGCCCTTGATGACGAGGTCGGCCGCCTCCGTCCAGCCCATGTAGCGCAGCATCATCTCGCCGGACAGCACGACCGACCCCGGGTTGACCTTGTCGAGGTTCGCGTACTTCGGGGCCGTGCCGTGCGTGGCCTCGAAGACGGCGTGGCCGGTCCTGTAGTTGATGTTGCCGCCGGGGGCGATGCCGATGCCGCCGACCTGGGCGGCGAGGGCGTCGGAGAGGTAGTCGCCGTTCAGGTTCAGGGTGGCGATCACGTCGAACTCGTCGGGCCGGGTCAGGACCTGCTGGAGCGTGATGTCGGCGATCGCGTCCTTGACGAGCAGCTTCCCGGAGGCGAGGGACGCCTTCTGCTCGGCGTTCGCGGCGTCCTCCCCCTTTGCCTTCTTCGTCCGCTCCCACTGCTCCCACGTATAGACGCGGCCTTCGAACTCCCGCTCGGCGAGCGCGTAGCCCCAGCTGCGGAACGCCCCCTCGGTGAACTTCATGATGTTGCCCTTGTGGACGAGGGTGAGGCTCTTTCGCTTGTTGGCGAGGGCGTACTCGATCGCGGCCCGGACGAGCCTCTCGCTGCCCTCGGCCGAGACCGGCTTCATGCCGACCGCCGTCGTCTCCGGGAAGCGCACCTTGGCGTAGGCCTTGGGGAATGCGTCCTTCAGGAAGGCGAGGACCTTCTTCACGTCCTCGGTCCCGCTCTCGAACTCGATGCCCGCGTAGATGTCCTCCGTGTTCTCCCGGAAGATGACCATGTCCACCTTCTCGGGGTGCTTGACCGGCGACGGCACGCCCTCGAACCACCGGACGGGCCGCAGGCAGACGTAGAGGTCGAGCATCTGGCGCAGCGCCACGTTCAGCGAGCGGATGCCGCCGCCGATCGGCGTGGTGAGCGGCCCCTTGATGCCGACCAGGAACTCCCGGAAGGCCTCGACCGTCTCGTCGGGGAGCCAGCTCGCCTCCTGCTTGAAGGCCTTCTCGCCCGCGTAGACCTCCATCCAGGCGATCTTCCGCCGGCCCCCGTAGGCCTTCGCCACCGCCGCGTCGAGGACGCGCACGCTGGCCCTCCAGATGTCGGGGCCGGTGCCGTCGCCCTCGATGAACGGGATGACGGGGCGGTCGGGGATCTGCAGCCTCCCGTCGCGGACCTGGACCTTGGCTCCGTCGGCGGGGACCTTGACGTGCCGGTAGGGCATGGGCGGGAGCCTCCTTCGCGGGCCCGCATTCTAAGCCGGAACCGCGCGCGTGGCGCGGCTCGGGTGACGGCCGCCGCGCGGCCGGAGTAGAATCCGCCCGACTTCGCGTTTCCGCATTCATCCGAGCGGGGGAAGAGATGAACAGGAAAGTCACCGTCGTGGGAGCCGGCAACGTGGGGGCGACGCTGGCCCAGAGGATCGCCGACCGCGAGCTCGCGGACGTGGTCCTCGTCGACATCATCGAGGGCATGCCGCAGGGCAAGGGCCTCGACATCATGCAGGCGACGCCGGTCGAGGGAGTGGACGCGCGCGTGCTCGGGACGAACGACTACAAGGACACCGCGGGGTCCGACCTCGTCGTGATCACCGCCGGCATCGCCCGCAAGCCCGGCATGAGCCGGGACGACCTGCTGAACACGAACTACAAGATCGTCAAGGAGTGCACGGAGAACGTGGCGAAGCACTCGCCGAACGCGATCCTCGTCGTCGTCTCGAACCCGCTCGACGCCATGTGCCAGGTGGCCTACAAGGTCTCGGGCTTCCCGAAGCACCGCGTCTTCGGCATGGCCGGCGTCCTCGACTCCGCCCGGATGCGGGCCTTCATCGCGATGGAGCTGGGGGTCTCGGTCGAGAACACGAGCGCCTTCGTCCTCGGCGGCCACGGCGACACCATGGTGCCCCTGCCGCGCTACTCGACGGTCGCCGGCATCCCCATCACGGAGCTCCTCCCGCCGGAGAAGGTGGCGGCGATCGTCAAGCGCACTGCGGGCGGGGGAGCCGAGATCGTCTCCCTCCTGAAGACGGGCTCCGCCTACTACGCGCCCTCCTCGTCCACGGTCGAGATGGTCGACGCCGTGCTCAAGGACAAGCACAAGATCCTGCCCTGCTGCTGCTACCTGGAGGGCGAGTTCGGGATCCAGGGCCTCTACGTGGGCGTGCCGGCCCAGCTCGGCCAGAAGGGCGTCGAGAAGATCTGGGAGATCAAGCTCACCGACCCCGAGAAGGCCGCCCTCCACAAGTCCGCCGCGGCGGTCAAGGAGCTCGTCGACGTCCTGAAGCTGTAGTGGGCTGAAGAGGGAGCCGTGCGCCCGCGCTCCAGGGGACCGGGGCTGGGACGAGGGGCTTTGCCCCTCGTCCTCGCCATCGCCGGGGTGGCCGGCTGTGGCCGGGGAGGCGAGCACCCCCCGCCTCCGCTGCGGGTGGGGCTCTACTCAGGACCGCTCACCCGCGACCCCCATCTCATCCGCGAGTACATCACCTACGGGGTCCTGTCCTCGGTCTACGAGGGGCTGGTCGACCTCGACCGCGCGCTGGTGCCTCGCCCCCTGCTCGCCGAGAGCTGGGAGAGCCCCGACCGGCTGACGTGGCGGTTCCACATCCGCCGGGGCGTCCGCTTCCAGGACGGGCGTCCGCTCGATGCGCGCGACGTCGCTTTCAGCCTCGAGCGGGTGCGCCGGCTCCCGACCAGCGAGTACGGCGGCTACCTGGCGCCGGTCGACTCCGTCCGCGCGCTCGACTCCGAAACCGTGGAGGTCCGCACCCGAGAGCCGGCGGGGACGCTGCTGCAGAAGCTCGCGATCGTCCTGATCGTGCCCCGCGGGTCGCCCCCGGAGATCGTCGATCCGATCGGAAGCGGCCCCTATCGCCTGACCGCGAACGCCGAGGGGTTCTCGCTGCGGGCGAACCCGGGGTACTGGGGGCCGCCGCCGCCGGAGCCCGAGATACGGCTGGTCGTGGTGCCGGACGCCGCCGAGGCCAGGAAGAAGCTGCTCTCGGGCGGGCTCGACCTCCTGTGGCGCGTGGCCCCCCCGGACGCCGCTCTCGTCGACGGGGTCAACGGGTGCCGGGTGGTGGGGATCCCCAGCTTCGCGGTCGAAGTGCTGCAGATGCGGGTGAGCGCGCCGCCGTTCTCCGACGCGCGCGTGCGCCGCGCGATCCAGCTGGCTCTCGACCGGCAGGACCTGGTGCGCGCCATCGGCAACGGCCGCGGGTTGCCGGCCAACCAGCTGGTCGGCCGCGGCGTGCTGGGGTTCGTCCCGGACCTGCCCCCCCCGGCATTCGACGTCGACGGCGCCCGGCGCCTGCTGGCCGAGGCCGGGTTGCCTCCCGGCTACGAGGTCGAGATGGAGTTTCGCGAGGGCCGGAACGGAGTTCCCATCCAGTCCCAGCTGGCCGCGGCGGGTCTTCGCGTCCGACTTCGGCCCCGGCCGTGGAAGCAGATGATCGACCGGCTCGTGGCGGGGCAGGTGTCGTTCTACTACGGCGCGTACGCCGCCGACACCGGCGATGCCGGCGACATCCTGAGGACCCTCCTCGCCAGCCCCGCGTCCGGTGGGGGTGGGGCCCGGATCGGGTATTCCAGCCCCGAGCTCGACCGCCTCCTCGGCGCCGCCGACCACGCGCCCGAGATCCGGGAGCGTCGAGCGATGCTGGAGAAGGCGATGGCACTCGCGATGAGGGACCTTCCCGTCGTGCCGCTCATCATCCCGGAGGATCTGTACGGGCTCGGTCCCGGGGTGGAGTGGACGCCCCGGCCCGACGGGCGCTTCGACGCGCGAGAGCTCCGGAGACGCCGTCCGGGTCGGCCCTGACGAGGTGAAGGCCGCGACGCACCGGCCGCCACCCGGAGCTCGGTGCCCCCGACGGGTCCCCACGAGATCTCGAACCGGCCGCTCGCGGAGGTCGCGAGGCCTCCGGATCACCCCGCCCCGCCGCCGCCCTTCAGCTCCTGGGCGCCCATCAGGGTCGCCCAGAGATAGTCGCGGTTCATCCGCGCGATCACGTCGAGCTTGATGCCCTTGGGGCAGGCGGCCTCGCACTCGCCGTGGTTCGTGCAGGCGCCGAACCCGGCCTCGTCCATGGCCGCCACCGCCTTGCGCACCCGGAGCCAGCGCTCCGGCTGTCCCTGGGGGAGGAGAGCGAGCTGGGAGACCTTGGCCCCCGTGAACAGCATCGCCGAAGCGTTCGGGCAGGCGGCGACGCAGGCCCCGCAGCCGATGCAGGCCGCGGCGTCCATCGCGAGCTCGGCGTTCTCCTTGGGCACCGGGATGGCGTTGCCGTCGGGCGCGCTGCCGGTGGGGACGGAGACGAAGCCGCCCGCGGCGACGATCCGGTCGAGCGCGCTGCGGTCCACGACGAGGTCCTTCAGCACCGGGAAGGCCTTCGCCCGCCAGGGCTCGATGGTCAGCGTGTCGCCGTCCTTGAAGGTCCGCATGTGGAGCTGGCAGGCGGTGGTGCGGGCCCTCGGCCCGTGCGGCCGGCCGTTCACGACGAGGCTGCACGTGCCGCAGATGCCCTCGCGGCAGTCGTGGTCGAAGGCGATCGGGTCCTCGCCCTTCTCGGTGAGCTGCTCGTTCACGACGTCGAGCATCTCGAGGAAGGACATGTCGGGGCTGACGCTCCTCGCCTGGTAGGTGACGAACCGCCCCTTGCTCGAGGAGCTCTTCTGGCGCCAGACGTGCAGGGTGAGGTTCATGCCGTTGCCGCTCATTTGTAGCTCCGCGTCTGCAGGGGCACGTCCTGGAAGACGAGGGGCTCGACGTTCCGTATGGGCTTCCGGCCCTCTCCGGCGTGCTCCCAGGCCGCCACGTGGCAGAAGTGCTCGTCGTCGCGGACCGCCTCGCCGTCCGGGGTCTGGTACTCCTCCCGGAAGTGGCCGCCGCAGGACTCCTCCCGCTCGAGGGCGTCCAGGCACATCAGCTCGCCGAGCTCGAGGAAGTCGGCCAACCGGCCGGCCATCTCGAGGGACTGGTTGAGGTCGTCCGCGCTCCCCGGGACGTTGAGGTTTCGCCAGAACTCGTCGCGCAGGGCGGGGATCTTCTGGAGGGCCGCCTCGAGGCCGGTTCGGTTGCGGCCCATGCCGCAGTCCTCCCACATGATCTTCCCGAGCTCGCGGTGGAAGGAGGTGACCGTGCGGTGGCCCTTGATGGCAAGGAGCCGCGCGAGGCGCCCCTCGACCGCGGCCACGGCCGCCCGCGCCTCCGGATGGGTCTCGTCCACCTTCTCGAACTTGTTCGAGGCGAGATAGTGGCCCACGGTGTAAGGGAGGATGAAGTAGCCGTCGGCGAGGCCCTGCATGAGGGCGGAGGCCCCGAGGCGGTTCGCCCCGTGGTCGGAGAAGTTCGCCTCCCCGCCCACGAGGAGGCCGGGGATCGTGCTCATGAGGTTGTAGTCGACCCAGAGCCCCCCCATCGTGTAGTGGCTGGCCGGGTAGATCCGCATCGGGACCTTGTACGGGTCCTCGGCGGTGATCCGCTCGTACATCTCGAAGAGGTTCCCGTACTTCTCGGCGATCTTGTCCGCCCCGAGGCGCCCGATCGACTCGGAGAAGTCGAGGTAGACGCCGTAGCCGGTCGGCCCCACGCCGCGGCCCTCGTCGCAGACCTGCTTCGCGGCGCGGGACGAGATGTCGCGGGGGGCGAGATTCCCGTAGGTCGGGTACTTCCGCTCGAGGTAGTAGTCGCGCTCGTCCTCGGGTATCGCGTCGGCGGGGCGGGTGTCGCCCTTCCTCTTCGGCACCCAGATGCGCCCGTCGTTGCGGAGGGACTCGCTCATGAGGGTGAGCTTGCTCTGGTAGTCGCCGTGGACGGGGATGCAGGTCGGGTGGATCTGGGTGTAGCACGGGTTCGCGAAGGCCGCGCCCTTCTTGTAGGCCCGCCAGATCGCGGTCCCGTTGCAGCCCTTGGCGTACGTGGCGAGGTAGAAGACGTTGCCGTAGCCGCCAGTCGCGAGGACGACCGCGTCGGCGAGGTGGGTCTCGAGCTTCCCGGTGACCATGTCCCGGGCCACGATGCCGCGGGCCCTCCCGTCGATCAGGACGAGCTCGAGCATCTCGTGGCGGGGGAACATCTTCACCTGGCCGGCCCCGACCTGCCGCATGAGGGCCTGGTACGCGCCCAGCAGGAGCTGCTGGCCGGTCTGGCCGCGGGCGTAGAAGGTCCGCGAGACGAGCGCGCCCCCGAACGAGCGGTTGGCGAGCGTGCCTCCGTACTCGCGGGCGAAGGGCACGCCCTGGGCCACGCACTGGTCGATGATGTTCACCGACAGCTCGGCCAGCCGGTAGACGTTCGCCTCGCGGGAGCGGTAGTCGCCGCCCTTGACGGTGTCGTAGAACAGCCGCCAGACGCTGTCGCCGTCGTTCTGGTAGTTCTTGGCCGCGTTGATCCCGCCCTGGGCGGCAATCGAGTGGGCGCGACGGGCGCTGTCCTGGTAGCAGAAGCACTTCACGTTGTAGCCGAGCTCGCCGAGCGAGGCGGCGCCGGCGCCGCCGGCGAGGCCGCTGCCGACCACGATGACGGAGTACTTCCGCTTGTTCGCGGGGTTGACGAGCTTCATGTCGAAGCGGTGCTTCGACCACTTCTCCGCGATCGGACCGGAAGGGACGTTGGCCTTCAGCTCCATGGTGGTGCTCCCCTACAGGTGGACGAGGCCGGCCAGCACGGCGAGCGGGATGGAGACGTTTCCGCCGACCACGACCCCCGCCAGGACGAGCGACGCCGTGAGGCGGACCGGGTTCCAGCGCGGGTGGCTGAGGCCGAGCGTGTGCAGCATGCTCCAGAAGCCGTGGTACATGTGCAGGCCGAGCGCGCACATGGCGAGGACGTAGAAGGCCGAGGCGAAGGGGTTCTGGAAGCCCAGCACCACGTTGTGGAAGACGTCGCCCCTCACGAAGTCCGGGTGCACGGAGCCCGTCGTGAAGTGGGCGAGATGGTAGAGGATGAATGCGGCCAGGATCGGGCCGCTCCACACCATGGTGCGGGAGGCGTACGTCGACTCGCGGGCCTGCCAGTCGCGGTAGCCGATCGGGCGCGCCGACCAGTTCGTGAGGGTGAGCGCGACCGCCGACCAGACGTGGAGGACCACCGCCACGAGGAGACCCGCGCGGGCGAGCCAGATGCCCTGGCCGTGGAGGAAGTGCTGCAGGAACTCGGCGTAGTCGTTGATGGCCTTGGGGCCGAGGAAGATCTGGAGGTTGCCGAGCATGTGCCCGATCACGAAGCCGTAGAGCACGAGCCCGGTCGCCGCCATCACCACCTTCTTGCCGATGGACGAGCCGAAGAAGGTCGCCGCGCGCCGCATGTTGTCTCCAGGGATGGCCGACGCGGCCCCCGCCGTCCCCGCGGTCAGCATCGCCGGGGACCCGGCGTGCGCGTCGCCGAGGCGTTCACGGCTCGACTATATGCCGGCCTCGCGAGGGTTGGCAACGGACGGCGGGCGTTCACGCGGGGCGACCCGGGCCGCCGCGCGCGGCGAGCGTCTTCTCGATGATGCGGCCGGCCCGCGCCGCCTGCGCCTCGAGCGCGTCGAAGGGGCCGATGGGCCGGCCGGAGCCGCCGTTGTCGGCGTAGAGGACGAAGCGGACCTCCCGCTCCACCACGAGGGGCACCGCGACCGCCTCCTCAACCTGCACGCCGCCGAGGACTTCGAGCAGGGCGAGGTTCACCCTCGTGGGCTCGAGCGGCCCGGCGTAGGTCCGGCGACGCTCGACCGCGGCGCGGAGGATCGAGGGCTCGCGCAGCGAAAGCGAGGTCTGCCGGACCACGTCCGCTCCGGAGCGGCCGCCGGGGAGCTGGACGCCGAACTCGCCCACGCCGCGGGCCGATTCCCCCTCGACGGCGAAGACCACGGCGCGGCTCAGCATCTGCGAGGCGAACCGGAGGAGGGCGAGCACGGCCTCGCCCGTGAAGTCCACGGGGTAGGAGCCGGTCGGGGAGACGACGGCCGTGGGCGCGGTGGCCTCCCCGCCCGGCGGCTCGGGCGGGGGAAGCTGCGACAGGTCCCCGTGGTCGAGCGCCGTCACCGCCCGCATCAGCAGCTCCTGGGGAGGGAGCCCGGCCGGGAGGACGAAGTCGCCGAGGTCCACCTCGACCGCGTCGGCGCCGCCCGAGGGCTCGAAGCGGAAAAAACCGCTCTTCCAGGCCAGGAGCTCCCCGATCAGCTCCTCCATGCGCCGGCGAACGACGGCCTGGAGCGTCCCCTCCGCCAGCACGCCGGCGTCGACGAGCACGTCTCCGAGCCGCCGGAAGCCGGACCCGTCGTGCTGGCGGTCGAGAGCCTCCATGAGGTCCTTCTCGTCGACGAGCCTCTCCCGGAGGAGGCGGCCGGCGAGCGTCTCCCCGGCGGAGCCGCCCGAAGCGTAGACGACGCGCCCGCTCCGCAGCACGAGGACCGCGTGCTTCTCGAGCCTCGTGACGGTCAGCCGGCCGCTCGCGGCCCCGACGGAGAGCGTCTGGAGGAGGGCCGAGAGGTCGAGCGTCTCGAGGCGGCCGCCGAAGCTCATCGCTTCTCCGCGCCGTCGCGCGCCGCGCGCGCGCCGAGCTGCTCGGCCAGTATCGACGGGGCCACGGGGGGGCCGAGGTGGAAGCCCTGCGCCTCCGCGCAGCCCAGGCGCTCGAGGAGCGCGAGCTGGCCGGCGGTCTCGACTCCCTGGGCCGAGACCCGCAGCTTCAGGCCGCGCGCCACCGCGGTCACCGCGGTGAGGAGCGAGACGTCCTCCGGATTCGAGGACGGGCCGCGCAGGAAGGCGAGGTCCAGCTTGACGCCGTCGAGGGGCAGCTCGGCCAGCCGGCCGAGCGAGGAGTAGCGCACCGCGAAGCGGTCGAGGACGAGCGAGACGCCGAGGGCCTTCAGCCGGTGGAGGGCGTCGATCGAGCGGGGCAGGTCGGAGACCACGTGGCCCTCCGGGACCTCGAGCTGGAGGAGCTTCGGGGGGAAGCCGGTCTCCTCGAGGGCGGCCTTCACCTCCTCCGGAAGGGTCTTCTTCATGAGCTCGGGCGGCGAGAGGTTCACGGCCAGGCGCAGCGAGCGGAAACTCGCCTGCCACTCGCGCACCTGCACGGCTGCCGTCCGGAGGATCCAGGGGCCGATCGCCAGGATGAGCCCGGTGAAGTCGGACTTCGAGAGGAAGCTCTGCGGGAAGACGAGGCCCATCTGCGGGTGCTGCCAGCGGAGGAGCGCCTCGACGCCGACGATGCGCTTCGCGGGGAGGCCGTGGATCGGCTGGTAGTGCAGGACGCCCGCCGGCGGGGGCCTCCGGTTGAGGGCCATGCTGCCGCCGCCGAGGGCGGCCCGCAGCCCCGCCTCGAGCTCGAGAGCGTCGAGCCCGTCGTCGAGCGGCGGGGGGGCGCCCGATTCCGCCCGGTTCCCGCCCGCCTCGAGCGCTCGCCGGGCCGACTGCTCGGCCGAGGCGAGAAGGGCGGGTGCGTCCTCCCCATCCTCGGGGAAGATCGCGACCCCGACGCTGGCCGTCACCGACACGGTCTCCTCGCTGAGGGGGAAGGGCTTGCGCAGCGCCCGCAGCACCTTGTCCGCGATGCGTGTCGCGTCCTCGCCGTGGTGCAGGCCGGGAAGGATGAGGACGAACGCGTCTGCGTCCAGGCGTCCGGCGGTGTCGCCGACCCTCACGCAGTGGGAGAGGCGGCGTGCCGCCGCCCGCAGGACGCGGTCGCCCTGGGGGCGGCCGAGACGGTCGTTCACCGCGGCGAGCCGGTCGAGGTCGACGTGGAGGACGCCCACCCGGGCCCGGTGGCGATAGGCCTGCGCGATCGCGACGGACAGTCGATCCGGGATGAGCATCGGGCTCGTGAGGCCGGTCATGGCGTCGTGGTAGGCGTCGCCGACCAGGACCCGGTCGTCTGCGACCTCCCGGAGGAGGATCTGGAGGGCGGGCCGTCCCCGGTAGGTGACGGGCGTGGCCGTGCCCTCGACCTCGGCCGTCGACCCGTCCGCGCGCCGCATCCTCGTGGAGAGGCGGAGCCCGGCTCCCCCCGCGTCCGCGGCTCCGGCCAGCGCCTTCGCCACCTCGAGCCGCTCGTCCTGGTGCAGGAAGTCGGCGAGGGAGCGCCCGGCCATCGCCGCCGCCGGCTGCAGCCCGAGCAGCTTGCGGAGGGCGAGGTTCGCGAAGACCACCCGTCCGGAGGCCTCCACCGCGATCGCGTCGGGGGCCGAGGCGGCCAGGCGCTCGTAGCGTTCCTCGCTCTCGTGGAGGGCGTCGGCGGCGCGGCGCCGCTCGGCGGTGTCCCGCAGGGCGAGCTGCAGGCGCCCGTCGTTCAGCCGCCGGGCGCTCACCTCGACCTCGAGCGGGGACTGGGACGGCCGGCGCAGCCGGAAGGCGCGCGTGAGCCGCTGCCTCGTGGGCAGGACGAGCAGGCCGGCCACGGTGTCGACGGCCTTGTCCGCCTCGACGATGTCGCCGAGCTCGAGCTTCAGGAGGGCGGCGCGGGGCCGGCCGAGGAGCGCCGCCGCCCCCGGGCTCGCGTCGGCGATCTTCCCGTCGGCGGCCAGGAGGAGGACGCCGTCGGCCGCCTGCTCGGCGAGGAGGCGGTACTGCTGGTCCCGCTGGCGCAGGACGTCCATCACCGCCCGGAGCTCGTTCGCGAGGCGCGCGTCTTCGCTCACCCGCGGCTCCTCAAGAGGCGACGCGCAGGGGCGACGGCGAGGGGCGATGGCAGAGCCGGAGGAGCAGGCTCTGGAAGGCGACGTCGGCGTAGAGCCCGTGGTGGTCCGCCGCCCCGAAGAAGACGTGGCTGATCTCGGGGAGCCCGCTGCCGACGGCGGAGACCTCGGCACCCGGGAGATGCGCGCCCAGGACGCTCGCCCGCGTGACGCGGCCGTCCCCCGCCTCGTAGAGGAGGTCCTGCTCGCGCCGCGTCTTCGCCTCGAGCCGCGGCGGCGACCCCGGCGGGCCCTCGCCCGCCACCGCCCGGGCGAGGGTGAGGAGGCAGTCGCCGCCGAGCGCGTGGACGGGCACGGGACAGCCCTCCGCCGGACGGGCCAGGGCCGCGTGGAAGGCCCGCGCCCTCTCGAGGGCGGCGAGGACGAAGGTGCGCTCGGAGGCGAGCCGGTCGTCGGAGGAGGGAGCGAAGGGTCCCCAGCCGAAGCGCTCCCAGGTGGCCGGGTCGTGGAGGTCGAGGTCGAGTGGCCGACCCCGCGGGTCGACGAGGGGCTTCGTTCCCGCCGGCGGCAGGAGCTGGTAGATGGACGGCATGCGGCCCACGACCGCCGCCGCGAGCGTCGTGTAGGAGAGACCCACTCGCTCCCCGTTGAGGATCGCGCCCAGGGCGGGGATGCTCCCCGCGTTCGGGGTCGCGGTGAGGACGACGCTCGCCGCGCGCCGGGCGCCCGCCCAGCTCACCGGTGCGTCCGGGGATGGCTCGGCGGTGCCGTAGCGCAGGTAGTACCGCACGACGAGGCCGCCCATGCTGTGGCCCACGAGGTGGAAGCGGGCCTCCGGGTCGCCGATCTCCCGCGCGAGGCCCTCGAGGCGGAGGGCGAGGCCCTTCGCGCTCTCCGCGAGGTCGCGCCGCCAGTCGTAGGTGTAGACGGCGTAGCGCGGCCCCGGGCCCGCCCCCGGCTCGTACCCTGCGGTGTCCAGGAGGTCGAGGGCGTCGGCGTACTCGGTGAAGCCGAACGCGCGCGGCAAGACGGCGTCGGTGCCGACGAGGAAGCCGGGGTGGAGGTCGTCCCGGCTCTTCGTGAGCGGCAGCCGGCGGGGGAGCGAGAGGTCGTGGTGCCCGAGGGTGTTGCCCAGGTTGAGCCACGCCTCGGTCCCGTCCGGCCGGAGGAGCTGGCTGCCCAGGATCCCGGGCACGAACACCACCATCGGCGGATCGGCGCTGAGGGGCGGGCGGCGAAGGAGGCGCGGGTCGAGCCTCTTCCTTCGTCCCGAAGCGGCCCAGGCGGAGACGGCGCCGAGGGCGAGCCCGGCGAGGAACGGCCAGGCGCTCGAGGACCTCTCCGCACCGGCCATCGCCGCTCCTCCTGCGGCCCGATTGTACCGTGCCTCGTTTGCCTCCCCGAGCGGGCGCGGATAGCATCGGACGTTCGGCCGATGGGCCCGTGCGTGGCCCGGGGCGTGCCGGCGGAAAGGCGACCTCAAGATGATGCGCCAGAGTGCTCTCGTGCTGCTCCTCGGGGCGGCGGTGGCGGTCGGCGGATGCCAGAAGAAGGAGGAGGTCCCGAAGGCCGCGGCCTCGCCGGCGGCGGCGACCGAGGACGAGAAGGCCCTCCAGGCCTTCGGCGGCGTCGTGGGGCAGCAGGTCGCGCAGCAGGTGAAGCCCCTCAACCTGAGCCCGGCCGAGCTGGACGTCCTGAAGAAGGCCCTCCTCGCCTCGATCGACGGAGCGAAGCCGGCGTACGACATCCAGCAGTACGGCGGGGTTCTCCAGGCGCGGGCGCAGAAGAACGCCGCGACGGCCGCGGTGGGTGAGAAGCAGAAGTCGGCCGCGTTCCGCGACGGCGCGGCGGCGGAGCCGGGAGCGGTGAAGACCGCCTCCGGCCTCGTCTTCAAGACGGTGAAGCCCGGCAGCGGCCCGAGCCCGAAGGCCACCGACACCGTGCGCGTCCACTACCACGGCACGCTCACCGACGGGAAGGTCTTCGACAGCTCCGTACAGCGCGGGCAGCCCGCCGAGTTCCAGCTCAACCACGTGATCCCCTGCTGGACCGAGGGAGTGCAGCGGATGAAGGTGGGGGAGAAGGCGAAGCTCGTCTGCCCGTCGGACATCGCGTACGGCGACCAGGGCAGCCCGCCCGTCATCCCCCCGGGGGCTACGCTCGTCTTCGAGGTCGAGCTCCTGGCCATCAACCCGCCGACCGCCCCGGCTCCGGGCCGCTAGGCCGGAGCGCAGGAGGTCCCCCCCGTGAAGATCCACGAGTACCAGGGCAAGGCGGTCCTCGCCCAGTACGGCGTGCCGGTCCCGAGGGGCCGGGTCGTCTACACGGTCGACGAGGCCGCCGAGGCGGCGAAGGGCCTCGGCTTCCCCGTCGTCGTGAAGGCGCAGATCCACGCTGGCGGTCGGGGGAAGGGCGGAGGCGTGAAGCTCGCGAAGGGCCTCGACGAGTGCGAGGCGATCGCCAAGGCGATGCTCGGCATGACGCTGCGCACCCACCAGACGGGCCCCGAGGGCCGCGTGGTCCGGCGGCTCCTCATCGAGCAGGCGATGGACCTCTCCGGCTCGAAGGAGATGTATCTCGCGATCCTGGTGGACCGCGGCACGGGACAGCCGGTGTTCATGGCCTCCGCGAAGGGGGGCATGGACATCGAGGAGGTCGCGGCGAAGGACCCGAAGGCGATCCTGCGCGAGCCCGTCGACCCCGTCGTCGGCTTCCGCCCCTACCAGGCGAGGAAGCTGGCCTTCGGCCTGGGCCTCGCCCCGGAGGTCGTCAAGAAGGCCGAGCCCTTCATGCTCTCCCTCTATCGGGCGTTCGAGGGGTCGGACGCCTCGCTCGTGGAGATCAACCCGTTCCTGATCTCGAAGGCGGGAGACGTCCTCGCCCTCGACGCCAAGGTCAACTTCGACGACAACGCGCTCTTCCGCCACTCCAACCTCGTGGAGCTGCGGGACTTCGACGAGGAGGAGCCCCTCGAGGTCGAGGCCTCCAAGTACAGCCTCAACTACATCAAGCTCGAGGGCGGCTCCGTCGGGTGCATGGTGAACGGGGCCGGCCTCGCCATGGCCACGATGGACATCATCAAGCTCGCCGGGGGCGCGCCGGCGAACTTCCTCGACGTGGGCGGCGGCGCGAGCGCCGACCAGATCAAGAACGCCTTCCGGATCCTCCTCGCCGACGCCGACGTCCGGGCCGTGCTCATCAACATCTTCGGCGGCATCCTGCGCTGCGACGTGCTGGCCGAAGGTGTCATCGCCGCCGTGCGCGACCTCTCGGTCAAGGTGCCGGTGGTCGTGCGCATGAAGGGCAACAACGAGGACCGAGGCCGCCAGATGCTCGAGGAGTCCGGGCTCAACTTCGAGACCGCCGACACCATGACCGAGGCGGCGGAGCACGTCGTCCGCGTGGCGGGGGGTGTCCGGTGAGCGTCCTCGTCGACCGGAGAACGCGCCTCCTCGTCCAGGGGATGGGCAAGCACGGGACCTTCCACGCGATGGGCTGCCGCGACTACGGGACCGAGGTCGTGGGTGGCGTGACGCCGGGCAAGGGGGGGACGACGGTCGAGGGGTTCCCGCTCTTCGACACCGTCGAGCAGGCGGTGCGGAAGACCGGCGCCAACGCGTCGGTCGTCTTCGTTCCCCCGGCCGGAGCCGCCGACGCCATCCTCGAAGCGGCCGACGCCGGGATCCCGGTGGTGGTCGCCATCACCGAGGGCATTCCGACCCTCGACATGGTCCGGGTCTGGGCCCGGCTGAAGGGCGGCCCGACCCGCCTCATCGGGCCCAACTGCCCGGGGATCATCTCTCCCGGCGAGAAGTGCAAGATCGGGATCATGCCCGGCCACATCCACATGGGAGGGCCGGTCGGCGTCGTGAGCCGCAGCGGCACGCTCACCTACGAGGCGGTCGCCCAGCTCACCGCCCTCGGCGTCGGCCAGTCGACCTGCATCGGCATCGGTGGCGACCCGATCATCGGGACGAACCACACGGACGCTCTCCGCCTCTTCGCCGAGGATCCGGCCACCGAAGCGATCGTGATGATCGGCGAGATCGGGGGCAGCGCCGAGGAGGAGGCGGCGGCGTTCGTGAAGCAGCACGTGAGTAAGCCGGTGGTCGGGTTCATCGCCGGGCAGACGGCGCCCCCCGGCCGCCGCATGGGCCACGCGGGGGCGATCATCGCCGGGGGCAAGGGCACGGCGGCGGAAAAGATGAGGGCCATGGAGGCGGCCGGAATCCGCGTGGTCCGCTCCCCCGCAGACATCGGGACGGCGGTGAAGGAAGCCCTGAAGAGGTAGGACCGGCCCGCGGTCGCCAGGGAGCAACGAGGAACCGAGAGCAGCGAGGAGCCGATCGTGAACGAGCGCACGCTGTCCATCATCAAGCCCGACGCGGTCGCGGCAGGCAAGGCCGGCGCCGTCCTGTCCCGCCTCGAGGCGGCCGGCTTCCGTGTCGTGGCCCTCCGCCTGCGGACGCTCACCCGCGCCGAGGCCGAAGGCTTCTACCACGTCCACGCCGGGCGGCCGTTCTTCCCGGCCCTCTGCGCATTCATGTCCTCGGGCCCCTGCGTCACGCTCGTGCTCGAGCGGGAGAACGCGATCACCCACCTCCGCGAGATCATGGGCGCCACCGACCCCGCGAAGGCCGCGCCGGGCACGATCCGCAAGGACTTCGCGTCCTCGATCGAGCGGAACGCCGTCCACGGCTCGGACGCCCGCGAGACCGCGGCGTTCGAGATCGGCTACTTCTTCCCCGGCGTCGAGCTCGTCTGAGCGACGAAGCGCCGGTCGATCGGCGTTCCCGGGCCGGCGACTGGCTGCCGGTCCTCGGCTGGTCGGCCGTCACCTTCGTCGCCTCGACCGACACGTTCTCGTCCGGCCAGACGTCGCGACTCCTGGGCCCCCTCCTGCGCTGGCTCTTCCCCGGCCTGACCGAGGCCGGCGTCGAGCTCGCGGTCTTCGCGATCCGCAAGGCGGCCCACGTCAGCGAGTACGCGGTGCTGGCCGGCCTCTGGTGGCGGGCGCTCCGCCGACCGGTCTGGCGCGACCCCCGCCCCTGGGCGTGGCGGCCGGCCGGCCTCGCCCTCCTCGCCTGCGCGGCGTGGGCGGCCACCGACGAGGTGCACCAGGCCTTCACCGCCACCCGCACCGCGTCGGCGTGGGACGTGCTGCTCGACACGACGGGGGCCGCGATCGGGCTTCTCGTCCTGTGGGCCCTCTCCGAGAAGCGGGGGTGGTGGTGAGCGCGTTTGCCGGCGGGGCGGGATCGTGGAATCCTAGGCCACTTTTCCGGTCGCTCGGCGAGCCCGAAGGAGGCGTGGATGTCGGTGAAGTCCGACCGATGGATCCGGCGGATGGCCCTCGAGCACGGGATGATCGAGCCCTTCCACGAGAAGCAGGTGCGCGAGGGTGTCATCTCCTACGGCCTCTCCTCGTACGGCTACGACGCGCGCATCGCGGACGAGTTCAAGGTCTTCACCAACATCAACCACACGATCGTCGACCCCAAGGACTTCGACCCCCGCTCGTTCGTGGACCTGAAGGGCGAGCAGTGCACCATTCCGCCCAACTCCTTCGCCCTCGCGCGGACCGTCGAGTACTTCCGGATCCCGCGTGACGTCATCGTCTGCTGCCTCGGGAAGTCGACCTACGCTCGGTGCGGGATCATCGTGAACGTCACCCCGCTCGAGCCGGAGTGGGAGGGGATCGTCACCCTCGAAGTCTCGAACACGACGCCGCTCCCGGCCCGGATCTACGCGGGGGAGGGGATCGCCCAGTTCCTCTTCCTCCAGAGCGACGAGCCGTGCGAGACCTCGTACGCGGACAAGAAGGGCAAGTACCAGGCGCAGAAGGGGCTCACCCTCCCCCGGCTCTGATCCGACGGGGCGGCGGCGAGGCGGGGGCGGGAGGTCCGGAGCGGAGCGGGCGATGGTGCACGAGACGATCTCCCTCGAAGGCCACCTCATCGACTCCGACATCATGCGGCGGGTGTTCGACCGCGTGGTGGAGGAGGGGGGCGAGTTCGAGGTCCAGGAGTTCCGGGTCGGCCGCACGAACGACCAGCCCTCGTTCGCGCGGATCGAGATCCGGGCCCAGGACCCGCACGCGCTCGACCGGATCCTCGAGGCGGTCCGGTACCTCGGGGCGACGACCGAGGTCGGCGACTGCGCCTTCGCGCCGGCCGAGGCGGACGGGATCCTGCCCGACGAGTTCTACTCCTCGACGAACTTCCCCACCCTCGTCCGCCTCGGCGGCCGCTGGGTCGAGGCCCGCGACCAGAAGATGGACTCCGCCCTCGTCCTCCGGGGCGGCGCGCCCTGCTGCGTGAAGCAGGCGCAGGTGCGGAAGGGCGAGGCGGTGGCGCTCCGCGGGCCCGGCATCCGCGTCCGACCGCTCGAGCGGAGCCGCGACTACGCCGTTTTCGGCTTCATGTCGAACGACGTCTCCGCCGAGGTCAACAAGGCGATCGTGATCCGCGCCGCGGCGAAGGAGATGAGGCGGGTGAGGGCGGCGGGGGAGCGCATCGTGGTCGTGCCGGGGCCCGCAGTCGTGCACTCGGGCGGGGAGGCGGCGCTCGCCACCCTCGTGCGCGAGGGCTGGGTGGACGGCCTCCTCACCGGGAACGCCTTCGCCGTCCACGACCTCGAGAAGGCGATCGTCGGGACGAGCCTCGGGGTCTGCCAGATGAGCGGACGGGCCGTCGAGGGGGGCAGCCGGAACCACCTCTTCGCGATCAACGCGGTGAACCGCCTGGGCGGCGTCCGCCAGGCGGTGCAGGCCGGCCTCGTGAAGACCGGCGTCATGTACGAGGCCGTGCGGCGGGGCGTCCCGTTCGTCCTGGCCGGCTCGATTCGGGACGACGGGCCGCTGCGCGACGTCGTCACCGATACCGTCCTCGCCCAGAAGGCCTATCTCGCGGCGCTCGAGGGGGCGGGGTGCTGTCTGATGCTGG
>Ga0335080_10002744_pt1 | contig 17673 bp, 8 predicted proteins | sample Lox_Sample_34_FD_206720 | JGI IMG/M metagenome (GOLD analysis project Ga0335080, IMG submission 206720) | Soil microbial communities from Loxahatchee National Wildlife Refuge, Florida, United States - Lox_Sample_3.4 | ecosystem: Environmental > Terrestrial > Soil > Wetlands | place: USA: Florida...
GCCGATTCCGACCCTCGCCTCCAGCTCTCGAGGGGCAAATGACCGCGTATTCCGGCGTGCTGATGGATACCCGCTGCTGTTCGAGGCCGACAACCCGCTCAAGCCGGCCTTCGGGCGCTATCCTGAAAAGCGTGCAACAAAATCCGAAATGAGAGTTACAGCGGTCGAATCGGTTTGGCCGCACTGAGCTTTACTACTTTGCCGGAGCCACCACCTTCGCGCAGGTGCGCTGAGCTTGAGAATACTTGGTAGCCGCTTCCGTCCGGCAATGGACGTGTAGTTTCCAGTAAATATGCGCTAGATGAATACGCACCGTGCCCTCGCTGATTTTCAATTCATTACCGACTTCCTTGTTAGAACGTATCCGTCTGATGACCCGCATCTGATGGTTTAACACCAACCCAAAAGGGCTAAAGGGTAAAAGGCCAAAAATTAACGCCCCCTCACACAACGAAACCCGGTCCAGTTGTCGGCGTTGTTCGGATCGGTGACTTCGCGATTGGCCGCAACTGCGGGTAGCCCGGGGTATCGCCCGCTTTTCTTTGTAATGAACCGGCGGCCACTGGCATTTGGGCACGACCGGCCACGGCAACCACAAACCGAATCCGCCAGAAAGTAAATCCGATGTCCCGCGGGTGTTGATGAAATTCAACGGAGGGAATTGGCGACGGGCCCATCAGGCGCTTCCGCGTCCACTCTCCGCCCTGACGCCGGCAATAAAGCCGGGGCGGACCAAACCAGTGAATCAGTCGTTTGGACAGTGTCCTTGTTGCCGATCGCTTTAACATAATTCGCGCCGCCAGACAAAGTCACTGGCCAGGTGAAAATGCAATTGGTGCTGGTGTGGGCGCCCTGCGAAATGCCATTCAAGAACAGTTCGACCGAATCGCAATTGGCATAGACCTTGGCGGTGATGGTATTGGTCAGCCGGTTGGTGAAAGTGTGTCCGGTGATATAGACCATCGGATCGGTCGTCCAGTTGGCTTTGTAGTAGTAAAAGGCGTCCTTGCGCACCTGCCGGTCGTAGGTGACCAGCCCCTTGTCATTGCGTCCCGGCGTGTCACCTTCGCTGCGACCGGCAACCGCAAAATCGAACATGTTCCACACAAACTTGCACCAGAGAAATGGCCGCGCTTGCATCTCCTGCCAATACGTCTCGTGAAAACGGTTCTCGTACTCTTCAGGATGGTAATGGCCGGAATTTTCCGGTTCGAGCACCGGGTCTTCACTGTGCTGATAGATGCTGGCCCCGGCGCCATACTCACTCACGCCAATGCACCGATCCGGATAATGGCCGTGGATGTTGTCAGCCCAGGGGCCAAATTCTCCGAGCGTGCCGTCATACCAACCAAAATACCGGTTGAGGGCGTTCAATTTGGTACACCAAGTGGATGGTTCGTCGTCCCGCGCGTTGGCGGCGGAAGTGGAAGGACGGGTGGGGTCTTCCTCAGCAGCGAGCTGAGTCAGGTGGCGGACGAGATTGACGGGCCGGGGTCCGGGATGCATGGTAATCTCATTGAACACTCCCCAGCAGACGACCGATGGATGATTGTATCGCTGCCGGATAAGTTCGACCAGTTGCTGTTCGGCATTGGCGTAGAAGGCAGGCGATTCGGTGATGCGGTTCACCAGCGGAATCTCGCTCCAAACTACGATCCCGTTTTGATCCGCGAGTTGATAAATATAATCATCCTGCTCGTAGTGCGACAGGCGGACGGCCGTGGCGCCAATCTCCTTCAGCAGCATGAAATTTGTATTCCGCTGCGCGTCGGTGATGGCCCACCCGCGATCCTGCCAGTCCTGATGCATACTCACCCCGTGTAGGTCATAATGCCTTCCGTTAAGAAAAAAGCCCAGGTTCGGGTCCACGCTGAAGCAGCGAAAGCCAAGCGGCTGCGAGACCACGTCAACCACCTTTGAGCCTTTCCATACCTCGGTAAAGGTCCGGTATAAATACGGGTCGGAACGCCCGTTCCACAAATGGGGTTTGGCAATTGTGGTATTGGCTGCAATGTTGGTTGCCGTCGCCGGTTGCAGCGCCACGATATTGGTGAGCACGGTCACGATATTGGTCGCCGCATCGGTGAGAACCGTGCGAACCGTGACGGTTTGTACCGTCGCCGTGGCATTTGAAATAAGCGCGGTCACCTGGAGGTTTGCCGAATTGGAACTGACCCCGGTCGTCCGCAAATAAATTCCCGGCGAGCTGTGATCCAATGGCGAGATTTGCACCGGGTCGGTCACCAGCAGGTGGACGTCACGATACAATCCGCCAAAAAAGGTGAAGTCGGCGGACAATGGTGGAATATCAGCGTTCATGGCGTTATTGACCTTCACTGCAATCACGTTGTCCGCCCCGAGGTTGAGATAAGGAGTAATGTCAAAGACAAAGGCGGCGAATCCGCCCCGATGTTCGCCGACGAAGCCGCCGTTGACATACACATCGGTTACGGAAAATGCGCCGTCAAATTTCAGGAAGCAATGCCGGTCCGCGAGGCTCTTGTCCGGCGTGTAATGCTTGCGGTACCAGCCCATGCCCCGATAGTAATTTTTCACGCCGGCTTGTCCGTCCAGATTGTTCCACGTGTGCGGCAGGTTCACATTTGTCCAGGATGAGTCATCGAATCCCGCGCCCGCTGCGCCGGGGATGTCCTGCCGGATGAACCGCCAGTTGGCATCCACAATCAGATCCAGCCGGTGATTGGCGGGAGGAGTGTATCTCTGGGCTGCCGGCGAATACCCCGTGCAAAAAATCAGCAGCCAGATCGAAGGCGCGCGTCTTAACCAAGACGCGGCTGCGGCAGTAAGAGAACGACAAACAGATGTTCGATTCATTTCAACGTTGTTGGCAGAAATTTTGCCGTTCACCTTTAGCCTCAGCCAAGCGGCCGAGGACATCAGATGATACTTGAATGCAAAGAGTATAGAGATCCCGGGAATCCCGACTCATCCCTCTTTCGAGGGGTGATGAAGCGGCCTTCAAACTGCAAGAATGCCCGAGAAGAGGCCACCAACGGCTTTACAAATGGATGATGCCTCGTTGAAGCGCTGTCGTGACGGCTTCGGTCCGATCGGCCACCCGAAGTTTTGCCAGGATGCTTTTCAAGTGGTCCTTTACGGTATGTTCAGTGATGTTCAAGGCGTCGGCGATTTCCTTGTTGGCCAGACCCTTGGCCAATTGGTTCAATACTTCCACTTCGCGGGACGTTAATTCTTCCAATAATTTGCGTGAGGCAAGCTGGCTGGCAACTTCCCTGGGAATCCAATTCTGTCCAGCCGCCACGGCCCGCAACGCGGGGACGAGTTTGTCGCCGGTGGTATTTTTGAGCACATATCCTTGCGCCCCGGCGTGGAGCGCCTGGTAAATATCTTCATCGCCATTGAAAGCGCTCAATACGAGAATGCGCGCCGAAGGAAATTTATTTCGGATCTCCATCGTGGTCTGTATCCCGCTTTTGCCCGGCATCCTTAAATCCAGCAATGCGAGATCGGGATGATGTTTGGCGAAGAGTTCGAGCGCCTGATTGCCGTCGCTGGCTTCCGCCACCACTTCCATATCCGGCTCCGTGTTTACCAGCGCCACCAGGCCCATCCGAACAATGTAATGGTCGTCGGCGATTAAGATGCGAATCTTCTCGGTTTTTTTCATGTCGCAACGACGCTGTCGGTAGCCGATGGAGACTGAAATTCCAGCGGCGAATTTAACGGGATTTCAACGCGAACCGATGTGCCGGCTTCCGGTTTGCTGGAAAGGATGAACTGTCCACCGAGCCGTTTGGCACGCTCGGACATGCCGAGCAGGCCAAAGTGCCCTTCGCCCGGGCCCCCGGCCTTTTCGGGGTCGAATCCGGCCCCGTCGTCCTTGACCTGCAAGCTGACCTGTTGGCGTCTGAATTGCAGCTCGATATTCGCATGGGTGGCCCCGGAATGTTTAATAATGTTGGCCAGCGCTTCCTGTCCAATGCGCAAAAGGTTTTCTTCAACGACTTCCGGCAAGGGTTGCGGCTCGCCTCTGGTTTCAAAACGCACTTGAACATTTGTTCCGGAAGTGAGCTGTCGCGCGCCTTCGGCCAGGGCGGTGGACAGATCAAATTGCTCCAGCTCCCGGCTGCGTAAATCCCAAACAGACTGGCGGACCTCCACCTGGCTTTTGGCCATCAGACTACGAGCCAATTCGAGATGGTGAAGCGAATTCTCAGGACTCCGGTCATGCAGCTTAGCCGCGGCATCCAACTGCAAGGCGATGCCCGTGAGAGTTTGCTCGACCGTATCGTGAAGTTCCTGCGCCAGGCGCGTTCTCTCCGTCAGGACGGCTTTGAACTGGACTTCCGATTCCTTGCGAGCGGTAATTTCAAACTTTAGTTGCGCCGTTCGCTCCTTGACGCGTTCTTCAAGCTGGTCGTTGGCCTGTTGCAACGCCCGTTGCGCCTTTTCCCTTTCGGCCACGAGGAAATTCAAGGCGGAATTTTTCCGCGAAAGCATAACGCTCCAGCTCACAATCACGAGCAGCAGGGAGCAGACAATCACAAACCCAACCCAGAGACGCTGCGGCGTTAACCAGCCGGGGCGCTCGATGATTATCACATCGTTTGGATTCCCGACGAGGATTTGAAAGGATTCCAGCTTGCCGTCGCTGTCAATTTGCGTGAGACAAATCCCACTCACTTTCAGAACACTTCCGACGGGAATTGCCCCCAGGGTCGTCTGACCCGGCAGATGATTGACCATCGCGGTGAACGCAACATTGCTGGTCTGCAAAACCATGGTGGTCGTTGCGGTAAGGCCAGTCCCGGGCCGCCCGCGATTGGCGGCAAGTTCAATCAACTTGCCCGAAAGCGAAATGTAATCTGCATGGTAAAGGCCGCTCCGCAACTCTTCGATAGTCACGGGGTGGGGTTTTACTGGAACCAGGGCTTCGCCCGCATCCCGGAAAACGGCATCCTGCAAAACGGGAAGGTAATTTTCAAAACTCAAAAAGCCGACTGCGTCAACGACTTCTCCCGGGATCAGCTCTGTTCGCTGCCGGCTCTGAACTCGCAGGCCAAATGTCCGGTCTTCCAAAAACACATACTCACCCTGCTTCTGCAGGGTAACCACGCCACGGACACGAACCCTTTGCGTAAGAGAATTGCCCCGTCGGAATTGCGCGAGTTTGTCGATCGGAATCGCCGGACTGTCAAAGGGGTTGAGCGACTCCGATTTCTCGACCACCAAATCCGCCGGATTTGGAATGTAAACCTCCACAGCTACCAGCTGGCGCAGCGAACGGTTATGAGCTTCGGCGGCCGTGCCGCGCACCCGCACTTGCGCGCCAATCAGTTGTTCAGGTTGAAAATCGCGGGCAACGGGTAGATAGGCCCGAAACCGGTATCCGCCCGTGACCAGATCCATCGTCAACCGCGAACCATCGGTGTGCGCATCGCGAACTGTGCCCGAAATCTCGATCCGCTGGCTGTCTTCGGAGCCCGACATCAACTCTTCGACCGAAACCGGTTTTGCGGACGGCAAGGGTGCGGTGCCAATCTTACGCACACGCGGCCCGGTCACCGTCGGGGCGAAAGCGCCGGCATAAGTTATACCCGTAACTTCAACCACGTCGCCAGGTTCCGGTCGGCGGCCATTCACATTGTCCACGAACACGCCGCCGGTTGAGTCCTGAACGAAAAACCGCCCCTTCAAGACCGGATCGGCGGCCGTAACCACGCCGGAGAGAGAAACCTTGAGGAAGCGTGATGCCTTTTCTGCCGGCAAGGAGATAACGTCGACTGCGTTCGTCAAAAGCCCCCCGGATTCTTGCGCCAACACCACCGACCTGACAACAATGAGCGCTAAGAAAACCAAGCACCCACTGACCCACGCAAACCGCAAACCGCCGCGTTCGGGCCGGCGGGAAGGATTTTTATGATGGTTGACGATACCCATAATTACAGATTTTGGCCTACCTGAAGTCCAGATTATTTTTCCCGCACAAAAAACGGTCCGTATTAACGGATGCCATTATCCGGTCGGCGCAGCCGGCGCGCCTGAGTTTCGCTTCGTGGGTGGGTGTGTCAATATACATGGCTGGTCTGCGGCCGCGATCTGCGAATGAGCTTATTGTAACTGAATCCGGTAGAATTGCTCAGGCCCAGCAGGCGTGTTTGTGGAGGGCGAGGTCGCCCCGTTGACGGTTGACCATGGTCCCAAAATGTTCGTGGCGGATTGAAGCTGGCCATAGGGCCAGTTGAGGATGAGGCTGCCGGACACCAGTTGAACGGAGAAAACCAACGGCGGATTGATCGTCACCGTTACCGTTCCGGGTGACGAAGTCAAACTGCCGACGACCGCGGTCACACTATACGTCCCACCCGCGCTTTGGTCTGCCTTGATGATGGAGGGATTCTGGCTGTCCGAAGTGAATCCATCGGGACCTGTCCAACGGTAGGTCGCTCCGGCAATTGACGAGGCGGAAAGATACAAGGTCATGCCCGCATACATCGGGCTGTTGTAACTGGCGACCGGTGTTGGTGGCGGAGACGGAAGCGTCACCCTCGCTTCTGCCGGTGAGTTCGCCGTTTCACTCTCTTCGCCGAGCAATGTCGCCGCCGATACAACATAGTAATAAGTCATTCCGTTGGTCGCCGTTGAATCGGTATACGAAGTCCCGGTCACCGTTCCCTGGGTCGAAATCGTCACGTAAGGTCCGCCGCTCGCGCTCGAACGTTTAACGTTGTAGCTGGCCGCACCCGGCAAGGCATTCCAGGTCAAAGCGACCTGATCGTTGCCGGTCGTGGCCGACAAACCAGCCGGCCCGGCTGCTGATTGGCGCACGCTTTCCACGAAGCTCGAATCGCCCCCGCCGAGGTAAAACCGAAAGTCATCGAACCAGCCGGCGAAGCAACGGGCGCGGTCCGGGCGGTTACACAAAAACACGGAAGCCGCACCACCCAGCGGAACCGTTAAATTGGCCGCCGCCGTGATGCTGATTGGCGTCACCGGAGTCACGTCAGTGCCTTCATAGAGTGTAATGTTGGTTTCGTTGTAGGCCATCGCAACGAATATCCAGGTGTTCGTGGGCAGGTTCGTACCAAAAGCTGCGGTTGCCTGAACGGTGTTGACAAAAAAATACAAATCACCCGCGTCCTGGAACTTCATACCAATGGAATTGGGCGTGCCGCAATCGGTGTTGGTGCTGTTGCCCAAGATGAACATGCGCGGACCGTAGTTTGCTGGCAGGTAGTACATTTGCTTCATCCACATTGTGACGACAAAGTTGGTGACGTTTCCAAATCCAAGGGCAGAGTTGGTGGCGGCGGCGAAATTCCCGGCGGCGCCTCCTGAACTTCCCTGATTTGGATTCATGGAAAGATTCAGCGCGCGATTGGGGTTGGTCAGGCCAGCGACGCCGGAACCTGCCGCTCCGTGCAGGTTCGTGGTTCCTCCGCTTTGATTGATCATTTGCAGGGTGACATTCACGCCGCCGCCGCTGGTGTCGCTGGACGTGGTGGTGCCGGGGCCGGCGTCATCAAAGGTGAAACGCGCCTTGAGGGTCGGGCCATACGGTACGTTGCCGACCACAACTGTCAGCCCAACACTGCTCGTTACGGTTCCCTTGGTAGCTTGAAACGTCAGAACATAAACTCCGTTTGTGCTGAAATTGGCTGTAGTGTTCAAGGCGTTGGTGTTGCCAAAAGTGATTGTGCCCGGACCGGAGACCTGAAACCAAGTTGTTACCAGCGGCGGCGGCGAACTCAGTTGGTTATCGGTGGCGGAGGCGCCCAGTTGTAGCGTCACGTTGGTGCCCGTCAAAAAAACCGTTGGGACCGCCGGGTTTGTAATCATGGTGTTGGGCGGCAGAACAGGAACGACCCAGATGAGAGAATCAGTGACATTGGTGTTGCCTTTGGTGCCCACGGCCGACACGGTGTTGCTGCCTGATTGCAGCAGCACCGGCCAAATGAAAATACAATTGGTACTGTTCGCGGACCCTTGAGAAACACCGTTCACAAAAAGCTCGACCGAATCACAATTCGCATAGACCTTGGCGGCAACGGCATTGGTCAGCCGGTTGGTGAAGGAGTGGCCTGTAATATAAACCGTCGGATTGGTCGTCCAGTTGGCTTTATAAAAGTAGAAGGCGTCCTTGCGCACCAGACGATCGTAAGTGACCAACCCCTTGTCATTGCGCCCGGGTGTGTCGCCTTCATTCCGGCCGTCGGACGCGAAATCAAACAAATTCCAGATCAATTTGCACCACAAGAACGGGCGGGCGGCCATGAGTTGCCAGTTGGTTTCATGAACGATGTTCTGCCATTCCTCGGGATGGAAGCCGGTGCCGGTGTTGGCGGGGAAAACCGGGTTTTCGCTGTGCTGGTAAATGCTGGCCCCTGCGCCGTATTCACTCACGCCAACGCACCGGCCGGGATAATTGGCGTGGATATTATCAGCCCAGGCGGCGATTCCGTTGAGTGGACTGGAATACCAGCCGTAATACTTGTTGAAGGCAATGAGTTGGGTGTAGAGAGTCGAAGGATCGCCATCACTGGTGTTGGCGGCAGCAGTCGAAGGACGCGTCGGGTCTTCCTGCGAAATCAGTTGGACTTCCTGATTGACGAGGTTTGTCACCGGCGGACCGGCGTCCAGGGTAATTTCATTGTATGCACTCCAGCAGACCACCGAGGGGTGGTTGTATCTTTGCCGGATCATTTCGCGTAGTTGCTGCAAGGTGTTGGTATAAAACGCGGGTGTTTCGGTGATGTAATTGATGAGCGGGACTTCGCTCCAGACGCAAATGCCGTTCTGATCCGCCAATTGGTAGGTATAGTCATTGTGCTCATAATGCGAGAGTCGCAGGAACGTGGCGCCGATTTCCTTGAGGAATATGAAGTTTGTGTCCCGCTGCGCATTCGTCAGCGCCCAGCCGCAATTCAACCAGTCCTGGTGCATGTTCACCCCGTGCAAATCATAATGCCGGCCGTTGAGGAAAAATCCGTTGGTCGGGTCCACGCTGAACCAACGGAACCCCAGGGGTTGCGCTACCACATCCACGATGCTGGTGCCGCTCCAGACTTCGGTGAAAGTCTGGTACAGATATGGATCGTTCAAACCGTCCCACAAATGAGGATTGGCAACGGTCGCGTCCGCGACCACGTTCGATGCGGTTCCCGAAAGCAGCGTCACGGCATTGGTCAGCGCCGTCACCATGTTCGTGGCCGCATCCACGACCACGGTGCGAACGGTCACGGTTTGCGCCGTGGCGGTGGCGTTGGCAACCACTGCCGTCACCTGCAAGTTTGCGGAATTGGAGGTGACCCCGGTTGTCTTCAGATAAATTCCCGGCGAGCCGTAATCCAATGGCGAAATCTGCACCGGGTCCGTCACCAGCAAATGCACGTCACGATACAATCCGCCAAAGAAAGTGAAATCCGCGCTCAACGGCGGCAGATTCGTATCGAGGGCGTTGTTTACTTTCACCGCAATCACGTTATCCGTGCCTGCGTTGAGATACGGCGTCACGTCATAAACAAACGCGGCAAATCCTCCTCGATGCTCTCCGGCCAGGTTGCCGTTGACATAGACATCGGCAACAGAAAACGCGCCATCGAACTTCAGGAAGAATTGCCGGTTGGTGTAACCGTCGTCCACCGCATAATGGGTCCGATACCAGCCGATGCCGCGATAATAATTGTTTCCTCCATCCTGGCCGTCGAGGTTGTTCCACGTGTGCGGCAAATTCAGATTCGTCCATGACGAATCATCGAAACCGACGTTCTGCGCCCCGGAAGCATCCTGTCGAATAAATCGCCAACCTGAATCCATCATCACGTCCAGACGATGGCTGGCGGGTGGCGTATAATTCTGGGCATTCAACCCCAACGCTCCGACGAGGATTGCCAGGCAGGCGCATGGAACGTGATACCTCCATCGAATGGATTTATTCTGTTGCCTCCGGTTTACTATTGCAGTTTGCGCCAATGAACACCTCAACATCTTATTCGGGCCCCGCCTTTGTGCGGCTCCGCACAGGTTCTTTGCTTGCGGAAGCGGCGGCGTTGTTCTTTTGGTGGTACGCCTCCCTACTGCGGTATCATATAGGAGTTATCCAGCTTACCACGGAGCAGGAAGGGAAAGTCCTGGGGATCCTGGTAGAAATACCATTTCCGGTTCGCAAAGTCCCAACTCGTCAGCAGGCGCATCCGGTCAATTTTTATCCATTGGCCCGACCCATCCACGAGCACTTCGTTTCCGCCGGCGGGAAAGGTTGCCCGAGCTCCCATCCGGTGGGGCGGCAAGTCTGAATATGCCTGCACGTCGTACATCGCCGTCGGTTGACCCCAGCCATTTTCGCACTCGCACACGGCATCGGCCGCAATCACCCACCACGGCTTGGACCGGTTGAGATTGACGGGGCTCAGAGAGGGCATGATGCCCACCGCCTGATTGTTCCAGTTGGTTCCCCCACCGAAATACTGATACCCGATGTCCCATTGATTGTAGGTGGTGCTGAACATTGGATAACCGGGGCGATTGGGACAGGTCCATATTGACGGACCGTTCGTGCCTAATTTTACATTCGCTGAACTGAATGCCTCTGCGTCCGACGGGTTTATGGCATTTTGGACAATTGTTTGAGCGCCAGGTGGCTGTTGAGCACGCACGTGAATAACATCGCCGTTATTGTCGCTGGAGTACGCAATCGTGACGATGCCAATCTGGCGCAAATTAGCGAGGCACTGGATGCGCCTGGCTCTTTCCTTGGCGCTGGCCAACGCCGGCAGCAGCATGGCTGCCAGCACAGCGATAATGGCGATGACCACCAGCAACTCTATCAAAGTGAAACCACCGCCTCGAAACCCACCCCAGCCAGCGTCCGGGCGGTTCCGCAACGACATGTTTGCAGGTGCTCGTTTCATTGTTTTTCCGCATCGACCGCTCCGCCGCTCCACGACACAGGAGCGATGGCATTAATTAATTCATCGGAGCGTGCGTTCGATTTATAATTTATTCTAATCGTCAATTACTGGATTGTCAACAGGTAGAAACGGTGGCCGGGGCCGAGGCCGTCGGTCACCGACTGGGTCAAGCCGTTGCCCGTCACCGGGTTTCCGCCGCCCACCAACAGTGTCCAACTGGAATCGGTCAGGTTGTTCTTGTAATACATGGTGTAGGTGTGCCCCGTCTGGGTCGGGAACGAAAGCTGGATGTTTGCTCCGTTGATGGATGGCGTAATGCTGACGGGATTCGCCACCACAGGTACCAGGATGAAGAAGTCCACGCGCTCGTTCCAGTCACCCGACATTTGCAACGTCTCGACGCCGCCGAGGGAAAGGACAGCCGGCAGACTGTTGCTCATGAGCTGCGCGTATTTCCAGGTGGCGTAAGCGTCGCCTGTGGCCTGGAAGCTGCCCAAAATATTGGACACCTGCAAGGTGGTTCCGGCGCCGCTGACCACCTGCGCGCACTGGAAGTTGGTCAGGGTATTGCCCGCCGAGAGCCGGGCGTAGAGGTAGAAGTTGCCGCTGGGGAATGTCCGGGTGTAGTTGATCCATCCGCCATTGGTTAGATTATAGATGTCATAGTTCTGGATATACGGATTGATCTGCTGTAATTGGGCATTGAGCAGGTTCTGCCTGCGCGCATCACTGGTCACTGCAATGGGAATGACCTCATTCGTCCGATAAACTGTCGGGGAAGGCAGGACGTTATTGAATGCTTGCGCGTAGTCAATCACCGGGAGGATGATCTGACCGGGCGCGTAAGGCTGGCCCCCATCACCGGTTTGCCCAAAATAACTGTTGGGTGCCGTGGCGGACGTCAGGATAGCGCCGTCAATGTAACGGTGGCCGCTGCCGTTGGGAACGGGACTCAGCGTGGGATCGAAGTCAAAATTCTCCGCCTCCCAAGTGTAGTTGTTCGCGCTGAAGGTGTCAAAATTCACCGTCGTGCTGTGCGTTTGGTTATTGAAGTCGGTGACGCTGATGACGGCGGTATAGTTCGAGTTGGGCTGCAATCCCGGATAACTCACGTTAAGACTCGGGGACGAGCCGCCAAAGACCAGTTGGGGAGAAATATTGTTCCCGTTCAAGGTCACCACAATGCCGGTGGTGCTCAGCCCGTAGGTCGGGCTGCTCGCCACAAAGGCGAGGGTGTTGGTCTGCTGCATGAGCACAGTCCCGTCCGGATAAACGTTGTCAATTCGCGGGAGGTCGGTTCTGGCGGCGAGCAGCATGTAAAAGTTGATGTTGAGTCCATAGACAGCTGTGTTTGCTGTTTCCGTCTGGTTATAGACCAAGTGGGTGTCGCGGAAGGTGTTCGTTCCGCCCAAAGTCAACTGCGCATAATTGCCGAACTGATCAATCAACGGCGTGTAGAAGTAAGACGAGTAGCCGCCGCTTGACGGAATGGCAAACGAGCCGATGTGCCGGGTTACCTGATTGGTGGTGCCCCAGCCCGCGATGACCTGGGACCACGATGAATAGAGCGTGCCCAGATTCGCGCCGGAGGCCACGCGGGCGTAGAGATTGAACGTGCCGCCGGGCCAGGTCCGGGTGTATTGCTCCCAGTGCCCAGGCCCCAGAAACCCGACGTTATAATCAAGAGCGCCACCCGTGAACTGCCGCCGCGCATTGTCGGTGATGGGCGCGGTGGCACACGGGTCATTCGTACGATAATTGGCAAACGTGGCCCCCGCGAAGCCGACCGAAATGGGCGTTTGCCCGGGCTGTAAGGTGTTGTTGCCCTGCTCGTCAATGAAAGTGTCACCGACCTGACCCTCGTAACTGTTCGCTGCGGGAACCAGGGGTGGAGTGGGTCCCGGATTGTCAATGAAACGGGCGCCTGTGCCGGCGATGAGGCTCTTGGTGGGATTAAAATCGAAATCTTCCGCCTCGACCTGCAGAACCGGGTTCCATGTGTCAATGGTCAACGTGGCAGTGGCGCTGTTGGCATTGTTATCTGTCACTTGAATGACGACGGCGTAGGTTTGATTCAATTGCAGCCCGGTGTAGCTGCAGTTCCAGGTCGAAGGCCCGCCGCTGAAGGACAGACTGGCGTCAACATTGGTGCCGCCCACGGTAAGGTGAATGTCGGCGGTATTAATGTTTGCAGCCCCCGAAGTGACCGTAAAGACCAGCTTGTTCGTTGGCTCAAACAGATACTGGCCATCCGGATAGACACTGGTGATGGTGGGCACATTGGTGTTGGCCGGCACCAGCATATATAAGTTCGCGTTGGCACCGCCGCCGGTGGTCGCTCGCACGGTGTTGACTCCAGCCAAATTGACGACCGCCAGTTGGCCGTAACTCTTCAAGGCCACCCATTGAAAGGCGCCGCTGCCCGAAAAGGTAAAACTGCCAAGCCGGGAGAGCGTCTGGCTTGGAGTGCCTTGCCCGGATATAACCTGATCGAAGTTGATCGTTGAACCGCTGCTGGTGCTCACGCGGGCGAAGACGTTATACAATCCAGCCGGGTACGTCTTGGTGTAATTCTGCCACTCGGCGCTCGACCAGTTCCCGATCATGTGATTCGGCACGATACCGCTGCCAAATCTAGTCGGTGACGGCAGTTCGCCTGCGGCCAAGGGCGTCTGCGTCCGCAGGCCGGTACCGTCATCATAGCGGTAATCGGTGGCCTGAAAATCGCCGGTGGACTGCCCCTTGTGCGTGTCCACGCCTTCCACGCTGTCCAATCCGTAATAGGTATTGGTGACGCCGGGAGGATCAACCACGTTGGTATAGACCGGATCGTCAATGAACTGGCCGGAGTTGAAGTCGAATTCCTCCGCCTTGACGATGAAGTTGGCGGGGTCGAACGTATCGAAGTTCACCGTGGCCGTGCCCACGAGGCCCAGCGAATTAGCCGCGGAGATCACGGCGGTGTACACCGTCTGCGGCTGCAGACCGGTGTAAGTGGCGGTCACGTTCGTCGCGGTCCCCGCGGTGCCGTTGGTCACAAACTGCAAACTCCCCGAGACATTCACGCTGTTCAGAACCAGACTGATGTTGGTAAAATTATTCGGGCCGGTCGACGTGGCAGTGAAAACCAAGGTGTTGGTGTTTTGCAGGAGCGCCGTTCCATCGGGATAAATGCCGGTTATCGTCGGCAACGGAGGCGCGATTTGCTTTCGGATGTTATCTACAAAGACCAGCTTGTTTGTCGGCACACCGCCGCTGTAGAAGCGAAAATCATTAATCCATCCGTTGAACCCGCGAGTGCCGGCAGTGCGGTTGCCAATGCTCAAACAGGCGGCCGAACCCAGATTGACGACCCGGCCAACCTCGTTCGCCCCTGTGCCGAGCAACACCGAGGGGGCCGTGTCCGAGCCGTAATACATTGAGGCATTCGTGCCATCATAGACGACCGCAATAAAGAGCCATTGATTCGTCGGATAAATGCCGCTCGGCAGCGCTGGGCCGACGGTGACTGTGTCCAGGCCCAACTGTAGATAAATTTGATTGGCCCCTTGGAACTTCAATCCGATGGTATTGGTATTGGCGCCGGAGTCCACGCCGGCAGCTCCGGCATTCAAAATCCACATTCGGGGGCCGATATTCGCGGGAATCGCGGCGACCTGCTTGAACCACAGCGTGGCTACGAAGTTTGTAATAAGCCCGCTATTGCCCAGACCCGACGCGAGCGTCGCATCGTTTAAGTCCACGGCGATATTCCCGTTGCCGCCCGCCGGCTGTGTGAGACCGACACCGATGGTGAAGTTGGTTGTAAAGTCCATCCCCGCGATACCGGTCGCTGAACCGTTTACGCCTGAATTGGCGTAGCCATTCAAGTCCCTGGCGCCCCCGGTGGAGGCGGAGATATTGGTTTTCATTGTCAGGGAGATGTTGATGCCGCCGCCGGTGGTATCGCTTGGCGTGGTTGTGCCGCTCCCTTGAACTTGAGTAAAGGGTAACCGCAGTTGAAGGGTCTGAGCCTGCGCCACCGTGCCGGTGAACAGGCAACTGGCGATAAAGGCAAAACAAGCAAGAGACAAACTGGTCTGGCCCGGTCTGGACGGGGCGGTGTGATGAAGGAATGATTGGTGGACTTGGATGTTCTTCATGGGGTATTGGGGCTTGGTTGATTTAATTCCGGGCTGATCGCTGCAAAAAGAAACACATGAATAACGCTGACGGCATAGCACGTTCATACGAATTCGATATTGGCCGGTGATGATTTACGGCAATGAATCTACCGCCTTCATAAAATGCTGACATCCCTCTTTCGGGGGATATAGCTCATCTGGTTCGAGCCCTGCCTCAGGAGCCAGACCGTTGCGCTGCACCCAACTTGCTCAATTGCGGCGGCTCACACTCAAACACGATAATCACACGATTCCCAGCGCGAACCGTCTTGGCATCTCCAGCAAAAGCTCCAGTAGAGTCTTAATGAAATCCTGGTAGACACCTGGTGGAATCCTGGTGACAGCCTTTTGGTGAATTAGCTTGAAAAGTTCAAAATGGTTTGATAGACATGGTTCTGTTAAGGTACTAAGTGATGGTTAGGCACTTAGCATTGGAGACGGAGTCGGGAAAAGTTGTGCGATTCCAACCTTCGCCTTTTCACTCGCGGCATCGTAAAAACCACAATTTCCGCAACAAGCCGCTAATCTTTTTGATTGTCTGCGCTGATATGTATGATCTGCGGGGTTTGTGCATTCGCAACCGAAGGGCCGGAGCCAGTTAGGAAATTCAACCGTTTGTTTTTCCGCGTTCCCAAAATGACGCGGAAAGTTTTGAAGCGGCGTAACTGATGGGAATCACCAAGAAGGCGATCAAAATCCATTCACGCAGTTCGTGATAGCGCAAAATTTCTAAGGTCAGAATCAAAACTGCCAACGCCAGCAGCGTGAGCGACACGCCGCGATGGAACCGGCTCAATTCTGATTGCAGCCAAGAATGCATCCGGCTTTCCAGGACGCGGCCATTGTCTGAATCCGTGCAATCCGATTTGCAATGGCAGTGGTTGCATTTGTGCGCCGGCGCGCGGTAGGTCGCAATTTTGCGCTGGAAATCGGTTTGCTCGCGGGTCAAATGATGGCCCGTCGGACATTGCCAGACATCCTCCTTGCGTTTGTAAGTGAAGCCGGAATTCCGATAATGTTCTGAGCGCCGGTGCGAATGGTGCGCAACCCATTCCAAAATCGCTGACACGCCGACCAGGAGCAGCGCGTAGCCGCCGGCCAAAATCACTTCAATGTGGATGCCGTAAATCATCCGCCGAATTTCGTTTCTTGGATTTCTGTGAACAGCACGCCGTCAGGAACTTCGCGTGGCGTCTGGGGTTTCATGCGTGCCACGCCCAGCCAGCAGAGATACAGGATGGGGAGGGTTCCGCCGACAATGAAGAGTGCGTCACCGGGCAACCGTAGCCATTCCAACACGGAATTGGCGTGGCCGGAAATGAATTTCAAGGATCGGGCATCAAAATAACTCACGCTCACCGAATGATAGAGTTGAATCAGCCCAAGCGGGAACAGTGTGGCGAAAACCATCCAAACCAGACCAAGATTAAGCGACCAAAAACTGATTTTGGCCGCGCGGTCGCTCCATAGTTTTTCAGGAACCATGTAACGTAGGCAGAACAACGCCAGACCAGCGGCCAGCATTCCGTAAACGCCCATCATCGCTGCGTGAGCGTGATTGGCGGTGAGGGCCGTGCCGATCTCGTAATAGGAAACAATCGGCAGATTGATGAGGAAACCAAAAACACCCGCGCCCAGGAAATTCCAGAATCCAACCGCCGCTAGAAACATCACCGACCAGAAATGCGGGAAGGGCGTCCGCGCCTGCGCCCCCTGCTGCGCACCAAGCTGGAGAAAACTCCAGGCTTCAAGTGTCAGGAACGTTAGCGGAATCACTTCCGCCGCCGAGAAAAATGCGCCTAACGCCATATGAACGGCGGGTTCGCCGGAGAAATAGAGATGGTGCATGGTGCCGATAACACCGCCTGTGGAATAGAGCACGATGTCCAGATAAATCAGGCGCAGGGCTACTCGCTGATGCACGACGCCCAGCAGCACAAAAATGTAGGCGACCATGACGGTCGTGAATAATTCGAGAAAATCCTCCACCCACAAATGCACTACCCAAAACCGCCAGAAGTCCGTGGTAGTGAAGGTGGAATCCGTCCGCACCAGCAGCCCGACGGCATAAAACGCGGGGATGGCCAGCGCGGCAAAAAAGAAGAGCCAAGGCATGTTGCCCCCATGTTCGGTTCGCAATTTATTCCTTAATCCGCGGAGCAGAATCGCGACCCAGAAGAAGAGGCCCACCGTCAGCAAAATCTGCCAGAACCGACCCAAATCAAGGAACGTGAAGCCTTGATTGCCAAACCATGACCAACCGCGTTGAATCCAGCCGAAGACGCCCGCGTATTCCCCTCCCATGCTGCCGAACACGACCACCGCCAGCGCACCGAGCAGCGCATACGAGAGTAGTTGCTGCCCGCGCGGCTCACGTCCGGTGATCATCGGGGCGAGAAAAATTCCGGCGGCGAGATAGGAAGTAGCAACCCAGAAAATCGCCAGTTGCAGAATTGACCGAACACACTTCGACACACTACGCGCTCATCCAGATTCTGTCAGGCCAATGTGATTTTGTTCTCGCCGGGAAATCGCATCCGATGAAAGCCGGTGATTTGCTTTATATGCCACCGAACCTGGCTCATGCGGTCAAAGCAACGAAACAATTTTCCATGCTA
>Ga0335080_10002745_pt1 | contig 17664 bp, 9 predicted proteins | sample Lox_Sample_34_FD_206720 | JGI IMG/M metagenome (GOLD analysis project Ga0335080, IMG submission 206720) | Soil microbial communities from Loxahatchee National Wildlife Refuge, Florida, United States - Lox_Sample_3.4 | ecosystem: Environmental > Terrestrial > Soil > Wetlands | place: USA: Florida...
ATTTCACCAAATGCTGAAACTAGCTGTTTTAATGAAATAATGCTTGCGGATTTCACTGAATCATGTATTTTCACCGCGTGGTGAAAACTGTTAACAAACTGAAAGAGCGCAAACTTGGACCTGAGTTCGAGGGATTGCTGCGCGGTCTGCTGGAGCGCGTGCCATTCCTTGAACTGAAGTCTTTGAGGGCGGAAGCTTTGCTTTCCAACAATCATCCAGGCAAGACAGAAAGGCCGGACTGGATCGCGGATGTGCGTGCCAAAGATCGACGCTGGACGTTGGTCGTGGAATGTCGGCAGCTTGGGCAACCGCGCGAGGTGCGCACCGCAGTCTTACAGTTGAAACACTTCCTGGAACAATTGCCGGGCAATAAACCGGCTTACGGTGTGCTGGTGGCTCCATTCATTTCTGAAGAGTCGGCGCATCTCTGCGAGGACGCGGGGATTGGATACGCTGACCTGGCAGGCAACGCTCGGTTGTCCTTCGGCCAAGTATTCATTGAAACGCGCTCGGCGGAAAATCCCTTCCGGGAACGCCGCGAAGCGCGGCCGCTATTCGCTCCGAAGGCCACGCGAGTGCTGCGGTTTCTTCTTCAAGGGCCACTACGTCCGTGGAAAGTTGTCGAGCTTGCCCGCGAGTCGCAAGTGAGTCTCGGCTGGGTCAGCGCGGTGCGGAAGCAGTTGCTTTCACGCGAATGGGCGGTGGAGGAACCCGGCGGTCTCCGAGTGACGAAACCCGAAGCGCTGCTGGATGCCTGGGCAAAATCCGATGAATGGGCGAAGCGAACCACCACACGAGAATACTCGCTATTGTCGGGTGACCCGACTCAGTTGGCGGAGAAGCTCCGGGAAGTGCTTGGAAAGCAGCCGCACGCATTCACTCAATGGATTGCCGGCTGGCTGCGGCATCCCTACACTACTCCCGTAGTGGTTACAGCCTACGTGACCTCATTTCCCGAAGAATTGGTGCTTGCAGAAAAACTGCTGGCCAGACGAGTGTCAAGCAGTGGCGTGCTGCGGCTTGTGGTGCCCAAAGACGAAGGGGTCTTGCGCCCTTCACAATCCGTAGGCGGGCTCAATCTGGTTTCGGATGTGCAGATTTACCTGGACCTGCAAAATGCCGGATTGCGTGGCGAGGACCAGGCAGCGGAATTGCGGAAATGGCCTGATTTCGCAGGAGGCTGGAAATGACAAAGTTCGGAAAGTTCGATGATTACCCGCCGCGCAGTCTGGAGGCGGCCGAGGCGGCTTTGCTGACGGCGTGGCGTTCTCTGGAGCGATACCAGGACGACCTTGTACTGGTCGGCGGATTGGCGGTGCATTACCTGACGCGGCGCGATGTGCCCGGGCTGCCGGGCGCGGTGACGTTGGACGTGGATTTCGGCATCACGCTCGGAGCGTCAGGCGGACAGTACGGCACGATCAAAACCGATCTTGGTGGATTGGGTTTTGTTTCCGAAGGAAATCGTCTGGTGCGGAAATTCGGAGGCATCGCCCTCTATCTTGATTTTCTTACCGAGGACCCGCCGTCCACGACCGGAGCGCGTGTTGTGGATGACGTCATCGCAAGCGTCATCCCCGGGGTGAATCGCGCGCTGGCCAGTCGCCGCATGGTGACAGTGCGTGGCCGTGATCTGTATGGATCGGAACAAACCTGCAAAGTCGCCGTGGCGGGCATCGGACCGCTGCTGGTTCTCAAGCTGAATGCGTTTGGCGGGCCAACCGGAAGGCGCAGCCCGAAGGATGCCTACGATGTGTTGCTCGCGGTTACAGGTTTCATTGATGGGCCGGAAGCGGCAGTGGCGTCGTTTCGCGCCGAGAAGGACGCTGGGAATCCGGCTTACGCCACCGCGTTGGCTGTACTGCGTTCAGATTTTTTCGAGACGAGCCAGGATGGGCCGGTCAGGGCTGCGGAATTTTATCCCGGTGACGCGGCTGACCGCGGACGCGTGCGCGAGCAGGTGGTCACAGTGGGGCGGCTTCTCGTCGGCACATAGCCGTTATTGTCGGGCGAAAATCTTCAGTGAAAGTTACAGTGAAACCTTCAGTCAGGGGGTTAAAAACAGAATAGTTGAAAAGTGCAAAATGTTGTTGAAATGGCTTTGAACATTGGGTATTTTTACTTCGTAAACCGGGCGTTGACCAGCCAATCCCGGCCATTGGCTCCATTCCTTGACAGCTGTTTTACGAACTCAGACCGGCTGACCTCCCGCAAAGACTCCAGCAGCATTGCCAGGCGACCAGCTATGGCTGCGATGCCGTTGGCAATTTGCAGGCGAAGGCCAGATACGAGTGTGGTGGCACCGTGAACTCGAAAGAAGTGCGCGGCGGCCATTCTGTCGGCTCACGACGGCCAAACCCACCGCCGAACCCGCCAAAGCCGCGATCGGTTGCCGCTGCGGGCGTGATTTCTCTGCCGCTGAGCAAGTCGTGAATCGCTGTCGCTTTCTTCGCCACGGATACGGTAACTTCGGCCGCCGTGGGTAGGTAATTCTGCACGATAAATGTATCATTGTCGTAACGGAACAAGGCGACCTGAGCGGGGCCATTGTCGAGGCGGATTGGCTCGGCAGCGCACAGCGTTTTACGGACGATCGAGAGAACGGCGGGCGGAAACGCATAAAGGTCGGAGGGATCATTGGGAATGGTCAACACATAGAATTTGCCCTTGGAGTAATCGCACGAAAGGAGGACAGGATAAGTCGTGCCACCGGGCGAAACGCCCAGCACATCGCCCCAGGCATCGTGCGTGAGAATGTTGAAATACTTGATTTCGGGAATGAAAAGGTCGCGTGACGCTTCGAACGGGTCGGGCGCACCGGCTGACTCGCCCCTGCCGCGGCCGAAGCCAAGCCGGCCGCGAAATGGCGAGCCGGGGCCATTTGCGAAGGTAAATCGCCGCACCGGCACGGTGACACCGGTCGTTTCGACTTCGCAAATATCTTCAATACCCCTGGTCTGCATGGCGCGCAGGAAGCCTGAGGTAACGCAAACCGATTTGCCGGCTTTGAGCTGAGCTTTGATTTTTTGGATGATATCAGGATCGAATTTGGCCTGCTCGGTAAGGAGAACCAGGTCCGCGTTGGTCGGGAAGTGCGGGAAGATGTCCATGGGCAGGCCAATCATGCCCAGATAATCGTGCAGGAACTCTTCTCCGGTGGCGTGATAGGGAGTATAGGTTTTTATCCCGACAGGCTTGCCGACGTGGATAAGCACCTTGTCAACCTGGCCGAGGGTGTAGGCGGCGATGTCAGCGAAGGTGGGATTCTCATCGGAGCTGATCGTTTTCCGGACTTCAGCAAGGTTGAGGCTGGTGGGTTGGTCGGCCCAGGCACGATTGGTGATGGCGTTGGACCAGACGGTGAAGAGCATGCCGGAATAATTGAAGCAGCACATCTCGGGGCAGCGTGCAAAGACGGTATCCAGGAGCTGCTCGGAATACCGATCAATCGGGAAAGCGCCGCCTTGATCCACCCAACCGCCTTTGTTCACTCCGGGTTTCAAGTTGTCCATGAATCGCATGATGTCATAGCTGAGATAGGGTTGAAGGTGCTGTTCCTGCCCGACCCAAACACGGGATTCGGTGCCAGAGAACATGCCGTCGGCGATGAACGGGACTTTTTCCGTGTCATTGCCCATGCCGGCGTATTGGTCGTACCAGTTGGCCATTTTGATGATGACTTTGCACCTGGGATTGACAGCTTTGGCGGGTTTAACAATGAGGTCTTCTGCGACCTCGCGCATGGTCTCGAGCCGGTATTGCGTCCAGGATTTCTTGCCTTTGGCCTTGATGTCGTGGTCGGTCTTGCGGTCGAAAAAGAAATAATCATCGAGCAGAATTTCGTCGAAATGGCGGGCGGCCAGCTCCGCGGCCTTTTTGGCGAATGCGCGATTTTCCGGATCAGCGTAGTCGAAGCCTTGATAGCCATTGGTTTCAGTGGTGCTATAGGCCAGACCGCCGCAGACCTCCACGCCCTGGTCTTGATAGAATTTCTTTAGTTTTTCCAGGCCAGTTTCGTCCACGAGCGTATGGTTGCGCATGACCTCGATGTAGATTTTGTCAATCTTGAGGTTGCGCGTCAGGTTGGACCAGGACTCGGCGGGAACGAGATCGCCGTTCATCAGACTTTGGACGGTTCGTTGCGTCGCATAGGTGGAAACGATGAAACTCCGGTAATGGCCCTGAGCTTGAACCGATGCGGACAATGTTCCGAATGCCACAAGCACTGACAGCGTTTTAAGATTTTTTTTCATGATCAAGCAGGTTGGTGTCCTCCGAAAGCCGTTCGTGTGCACATTATTCTACAATGATTTTGCCGACGACTGAAGTTCGGAGTCCAGTTGAACTGCGCCTCCCGGTTTTAGTTTGATTTCGGTTGTGCGGCTGCCGCATCTGACAACCGCGTTTCGCCCGCCGACTGAATGGATTTTGGCGCCGGTCAGCTTGCCTCCCTTCCAGGCCATATCAACCTCGAAACCGCCTCGCGCGCGCAGGCCGGTGACGCTACCGCTGGACCAGGCGGAAGGCAACGCCGGCAACAATTCGATTTCATATCGCTGCGCAGGGCCCTCCGTTTCCAATGCCCGGCTTTGCAGCAGCATTCCCGCGATTCCGGCGGTGCCGCCAAAGTTCCCGTCGATTTGAAACGGCGGATGCGCGTCGAACATGTCAGGATACGTGCGCTCCGGACTCAGCAGAAATTCTAGAATCCGGCAGGCGTGGTCACCATCGTGCAGACGGTCCCACAGGTTAATCCGCCAGGCAGTGGCCCAGCCGGTGGATTCGTCGCCGCGAATTTCGAGCGACTTTTCGGCCGCGGCGGCAAGTTTCGGTGTGTCGAAAACATTGATTTGCCAACTGGGATACAAAGCGTAGAGATGCGAAACGTGCCGGTGATGCACGTCCGGCGCCTGCATGTCCCAATCTTGCAGCCACTCCTGGAGCTGCCCCGCGCTGCCGATTTGCGGCGGCGCGAGTCGGGCGCGCGCGGCCGCCAGTTGCGCGCGGAACGGCTTATCGGTGCCGAGAATTTCCGAAGCTTTGATGGTGTTGCCGAACAGGTCGCGCAGGATTTCCTCGTCCATACTCGGCCCGGCGCATACAGCCGACCCGAACGGATGCTGATTTTCCGGGGAGATGGACGGATTGGTCACCAGCCAGTGGTTCGTCGGATCTTCCACGAGGGTATCGAGGAAGAATTGAGCCGCGCCGCGCAGGATGGGATAGACCTGTTTGAGAAATGCCTGGTCGGGGTTGAACTCGTAATGGTTCCAGAGGTGGTCGCATAACCAGGCGCCTCCGGTCGGCCACATGCCCCATTCCGGGCCGTCAATGGGTCCGGTCGCGCGCCAGAGATCCGTGTTGTGGTGGGCGACCCAGCCACTCGCACCATACATCTCGCTGGCGGTTCGCGCACCAGTCCGGGAAAGGTCTTTGACCATCGCTATCAGCGGCTCCACACACTCGGCAAGGTTGCACGTTTCCGCCGGCCAGTAGTTCATTTCGGTGTTGATATTGATCGTGTATTTGCTTTGCCAGGGCGGGTTCATGCTCTCATTCCACAGTCCCTGCAGGTTTGCCGGCTGGCCCCCGGGTCGCGAGCAGCTGGCCAACAAGTAGCGTCCGAATTGAAAGTACAGCGCGGCAAGCTGCGGGTCCTGGCCGTTGTGAAAATCCCGAATCCGCTCGTCGGTCGGCAACTGCATCGTCTCGCTGCGGCCCAGCTCAAGGGAAACGCGCCGGAACAGCCGCTGATGCTCCTTGATGTGGGCGGCCAACAGCTTGTCGAAACCCTCGCGTGCGGCGCCAGTGATTTGGGCTTTGACAATGGCTTCCGGATTGCCGTTCACGTCGTCGTAACTCTGGTAGCTGGTTGCCAACGCGATCAGGATGGTGGCCGAGTCAGCATTGGCTACGCTCACGGAATTGGACGTGGCGCTGACGGTTGCACCGTCGGCCAGCACACGGGCGCGCACCTGGAATTTCAGTGCTCCCTTGATCCCTTGCGCGCTGCCGTTTACGCCGCTCATCACAAGCGTATTTCCGGATTCAGTTTCCACCGTGGCTTTTTGAGGTGATTGCAGTCCGGCGGCAAATGAAATCGCCCCCTGCTTGTCGGCTGTGAGGTGGACCACGATGACTTGAGCAACCGGACTGGCAAAGACCTGCCTCGAAAAGCGGGTGCCGTTGGCGGTGTACTCGACAGTGGCCACCGCGGTGTCCAGGTTGAGATCGCGCCGGTAATTTTCGACGGAAGTCACATCGGGAAACGTGAGTATCAAGTCACCCGCCGTTTCATAGGGCATTTGGCCGAGCGGTTTGGACATCGCTTTCGCGCTGATGAGCCGCGCGGCTTCGCGATATTTGCCTGCGAACACCAACCGGCGTGCCTCCGGCAGGGCCGCACGAGCTTCTGGATTGACCGGATCATACGGGCCTCCCGCCCAGAGTGTGTCCTCGTTCAACTGGAGCCGCTCACGGTTTATGCCGCCAAAGACCATCGCGCCGATGCGTCCATTGCCGACGGGAAGAGCTTCCACCCACTTCGCCGCCGGCTGTCGGTACCAAAGGCTCAGCGGTTCGCCGGGTGCGGAAGCGTTTCCGCGCAACTGCGGTTCGGCCGCGTATAATTGGAATGAACAACCAGCAAGAACCATGGAACCAACCAGTCGGAGGAGGCAGGCGATCAAATGGGAATACAAATATTGCCGCCGGTGAACGTGGCCGGCCGATGGCATGAAGGATGACCCTGCATCAGCGAAAGCGGAGCAGGTTATTTCCATCGGATAACTCCATTCAAGTGGGGAGACACCTGTGCGGTTGATTGCAAATTGCAGTCTCATTCAACAGTTTTCCATTTGAAACACACGCCGTGCTTGCGGGCCGGACTTGGGCCGGTGGCAGTCGCCGTGACCGGTCCCGGTTCGTTCGGTTTGGCGGCCAGATAGCGATGGTTGACCAATGACATCAGCGCCGTGTCGCCGCGCATCAGGTTGATCCATTGGAAAGACTCCGCATCACCGGGCGTTTTGCCGGCAAGCTCCTTCAACGCAACTCCATCGGAGGCAACGGAGACAAATCGTCCGTTGGGCGCCTGCAACGCCACGCGGCCAAGACCCAAATCAATCACCCGGAATTCGACGTTCGACGCGGGCGCGCCGGCAGCATCCGCCGCCAAGTTCACAAGCACGTTGCTCTGGGTATCGGCGGCTAAAACGCTGCCATCAGCGCCGCTGGTCAGCGTGATGGTCCGGCCCATGGGAATCTCGCGCTCGCTGCCCCGTGCCCGGGGTTCATCAACGATGAAGTTGTCAAAGTCGGCATACCCGCCGGGCTGGCCGGACGTGTTGAAGTTGAACAAGGCGGGACGCACGCCCTGAAAAGTCGTCAACTGGAAGGTCATGGTGAAGGGGTTGCCCAAGGGCGTGAATTCCTTGCCATCAGCGCTCCAACTGAAGATCGCCTGGTCGTTGTCAAAGTTGCAGTGAACACGCAGCCAGAGATGTTCTGGAGGAGTGGTCGGGCTGATGGTCGGGGCATTGGTCGGGACCGAGGCCGCACTCTCCGGGCGTCCGAATCCGCGGCCCATCCTGGGGCTTTCATACATCTGCAACGTCGTGCCCTCTGCGGTTTTCACCACACCGATCCAGGCATAGGGCGAACTCAACAACGCCAAACCCACATGGTCCCCGACCGTGAGGCCTGTCGCGTCCAGTTCAACCGTCATGATGGACTCGGGTCCCGGCGGCCGCTGGCAAAGGCTGTTGCGCGCGTGGTAAAAATCACTCGCGGGCAGTGAATGCAGACGCAGCACGCCGGGCTTTACAGTCAGTGACCATTTGGAATCATCTTCAACATGGTTCCACTGCCAGTGCAGGTTCAATTTGCCGCTGTTAAAATTGTCGTCGGGGACATAGGTCGGTGTGGGTTCCTGGGTATAGCCGGTGTCGGGCTTGATCCAGGTATTCGGCGCTTTGCGCAAATTACCCGGTAGGCCGATCAGCGGGAAGCCACCGTCCCAAGTAACGGGAACTAAAGAGACCATGCGGCCGGCGCTGCCGTGGTCTGACATGACGATGCACCACCATTGGCCGGACGGTGTGTTACACATGCCGCCCTGATGCAGCCAGAGTCCACGGTCATCGGGCCGGGCGCGATCAGGTGCTGCGATGGTTACGCCCAATGACTCGCCTTCGACCATGGTGGTGACAGTCCATGGACCGTCGATGGAGTCTGCCCGGGCGACCACCTGGTTGACCGTTCCACCGGGGATGGCGGAGATGTCGTAGTACTTGTCGTTGATTTTGTAAAGGTGGTGGCCTTCGCCCATCCTTTGGCCCTGCGGGACGACGAGTTGGTGTTTGGGGGCGTTGGTGTCAAAGGACCTCAGGTCCGGCGCCAGTTCTTCGATGGGGTAAGTAGTGGTTCCTCCGGGGCCGCGGGTGCCGGCGCTGGAGATGATAAAGATCTTGTTGAGATCGTCGTCAAAGAGGACCGACAGGTCGTGCCTTCCGGGCAGTTGATTGTGCTCCCAGGGGCCGTAAATTGATTTGGAACGGAAGACCTGGAGACCGGCGCCGTTGACGTTGGAGAAAATGTAGAACACGCCCTTGTGATACCGGATGCAGGGCGCCCAGATTCCCCGGCCATAGATGTTCCCGCCTTCCAGGCGGTAGGCCGGGCCGAGGTCAAGTTTACTGGTGCAATAGCCGACCAGTTCCCAGTTCACCAGATCCCTGGAATGCAGGATTTCAACCGCCGGGTTCATATGCATGGTGGTCCCGGCAAGGTAATAGTCGTCGCCGACGCGGATGGGATCCGGATCCTCAAATTCTCCGTAGAACAATGGATTGGAGTAGGTGCCGTTGCCGTTATCGGCGGTCCAGTGTTTGGTTGCAGCCGGAGGAAGCCCGGAAGCATCCGGCGCCGCGACTGCGGCAACGCCGACGGTCAGCGCGAACAGGCTCACGAATCCCGGAGAAAAACGCGAATGGTTCATGGCGATGTTTTTGTTGAATAGTTTGAACGGCCCATCGGCGCTTCAAAATCTTTCCGGGAACTCGTAGATGCTCACGCTGAAGCGCGGAAGAGTGAGTGAATCAGGAATGGAATCAACCGGGGAATCGCTGATGCTCGGATTTTGGCCGTTACTGTCTATGGACGCCAGCCGCCAGAGCGTGCCTTTGCCGGACAGACCGGCACCAGTTATGCCGAGCTTGAGCGGTTGTTCCACGTCCGTGGGATTCAAGACTGCCACCGTGAGCGTGCGATGATCGGCAGTCCAGGCAGCGACAACATCCACCGGAAACGTGTCGCTGCCGGCGTTGACCACGGGTTGCTCGCCGCCGGGCGGGTCGGCGGGTTTGGGTTGCGGCGAGTTGCCGGAGACTTCCACCGGAATCGTGCCGAAGTGGTCCCGATAGATTTTGAAGACGAGGCCGTTGGCGTTCAACGTAACGTTCGTGCCGTTGCGGGCCAGCAGTGAAGTGGCAAAGGTGAAAGCGGCCATTTGCACGACATCCGAGTGCCTGAACATTTCATGGAACACCCAGGCGTAGGACGGATAAACCGGATAACTACTGCCGCCGCCGCGGCCGCTGTAGGCCCATTCGTCAATGTTCAGCGGTTTTGGATGCGTGACGAGCGCCGGGATCAACTTCTCGTATTCCCGATACTCCTCGTATTTGATCCGGATATGGTTGGCGGGGCGGCGCATCCAGTCGGTGACCGGCTCGTTCGGATTGTTCGGCACCTGTTTGCCTTCGGCGAGGCTGAAGTGCGTGCCGCCGTAGTTGTAAAAATGCTCGCTGATGAGATCAATGTTGTCGAAGCAATTGGCGAGCAGCCCGCCGGTCCAGTCAGCAGGCGAAAGGTAGGGAGGAATGAGGTTGGTGCCAAAGCGGAGCGACTGCCTGGATCCCGTCATGGTATCAGGCATCGCGCCGCTGGCGATCAGTTTGATGGTTGGGTCCACCTTCTTCATGGCCCTGGCGAACAGGTTGTGTTTGTGTTCGAACTGCGTCAGCGACATGGCGCCGAATTGCCAGTCGCCCCAGGCTTCGTTTCCGATACCCCAGAACTTGACGTGGTAAGGCTCAGGATGGCCGTTGGCGGCGCGCAGTTTGCCCATCGGCGTGGACACCGAGCCGTTGGCGTATTCGACCAGTTGAGCGGCGGACCACTCATCACCGAAGCCGGCGTTGAGGGTGACATAAGGTTCGACGCCGAGGAGTTTGCACAGAGTCATAAACTCATCCGTACCGATGTCGTTGGGTTGAAGCGCGCGCCAGACCGGGTCCCAGACGGGCGGGCGTTTGTCGGGGTCGCCGATGGCATCGCGCCATTCAAAGGCAGACACAAAATTGCCGCCGGGGAAGCGGTAAACGCCGGAATGAAGACTCCTGAGCGCGGCAATCGCGCCGGGTTGCCAGCCATCGAGATTGTCAGCGGGCATGAGCGAGACCGCGCCGACGTGAAACGAGCCGGAGCCGGTACCGACGATTTCGAATTGGGCTGGGCCGGATTTTTCAGCTTTGAAGGGGAACGCGAATTTCTTGTAGTTCCTGCCCAACTTGCCGAGCGAAATCGTCTGCCGCGCAGCGTCGGCGTTGGTACCCCACACAATGTTGACAGCCACTTTCACGCCGGGTCCACCGGCCAACTGAATGCGACCGTGGTATTCGACGCCTTGAGTAAAATTTATTCCGATCTGACGAATCCCGCACGGTCCGGACCCGGCGAGCTGGATCAACGGCGTGTGGTCCCCAACGAAAGGATTGCTGGTGTCCATCACCACGGAATCCATCGGGCCAATCGGATTCCATCGGCCTGGCCCGACGTTGCGTCGGCCCGGAAACCCGCCGAACCCTCGCTGGCCGGCGTTAAGATCCTCCGCAACTTTGTTCGTGACGGTGTAATAAAATTTGCGGTCGTCGAGCATTTCGCTCCAGAGGCTGCTGTAAATCAGACTCCCGATGTGTTCAAGGAATTGGCCGTAAACATAAGGCGAGATGGGCGGGCCGGTTTTCGCGGCATCAACGGTGGCGATGACGGCCTCGCCCGCGGGCGTTTGAGCGCCGACGGTCAGGGCGGTGAACAGGAGGAAAATAGAGCACCGGGTTTTCATAGGGAGTTAGCGTTGGCAATCGGGCATGTTTTCGTATCTGCCGGTTGGAAAAATCATTGCGTTGTCGGCGATGGCGCAGGCCTGAGATCACTGCCGGTGATACGCAACGTGCAAGTGAGGTCGCTCAGTTTTTCGCCGGGCAATTCCACCGCGAGTCCGTCCGCTGTCTGATCGAACTTCAACCTGCCGGAGTGGCCGAGCAACTCCACTTTCTTGACATTATTCTGGTTCGAGTGCGTTGTTTTGGCGAGCGATTTGATGACCATTTTGCCGTCGGCCGGCCAGCCCAGCGCAATCGCGTAGAGGGTTTTACCTTTGGTCGTGAATCGGATGTCCCTGGCAGAGTAAGCCATATTTTCCTTGAAAGCGCCGCCCTTGGCCTGCACGCCGCCTTCGCCGAAAAGCAACCACGGGCGCGTGCCATAAATCGCCTCACCGTTGACCGCCGTCCAGTCGGCGAGTTGATGCAGCATCGTTTCCACTTCCGGGTCGAGCGTGCCGTCGGGCCGCAGCACAACGTTGAGCAGCAGATTCCCGTTTTTGCTGACGATGTCCACGAGCATGTGGACGGTCCAGCTCAACGGCTGGTATTTCCAATGCCGATTGTAAAACCAGTCGCCGATCGAAGTGTCGGTTTGCCACGGATACGGGCTGATGGTGCCACCGACGCCACGTTCGTAATCCTGCACCCAACGTCCGCCGGAAGGTTGTTTGCACGTGTAAACGGCCTGGCACGTGCCGTGATGGGCGGCGGCGTTGACATTGTAAAAGTTCGCGATCTGGCTCAGGCCGACTTCGTTGCCGAAAGGCACGGGGCCATCGCTGTAAAGCAGATCGGGCTTGTAATTGTCCACCAGTTCTTCGATTTCATTGAACCACTCCTGCTGCCATTGCGGATTTTTGGAATACCAGCCGCGGTCATTCTGGGCTGCTGGAAAGTGATAGAGATCCCAATAATTTGAGTTCGCCCCATCGTAAGGCACGCCAGCCAGCGGCCCGGTCCGGTCGGCTCGGTGCGCGTCCTGGAACCAGGTGAAGCTCGCGCCCAAATGTTCAGAGACGCCGAAGGGCAAACCATTTTTCTTCGCCGCTTTCTGCCATTCGCCGACCACGTCGCGGTGCGGCCCCATCTGCACGGAGTTCCAGCGGTGGAGCTTTGAGTTCCACAAAAAGAAATTGTCGTGGTGCGAACCCATGCTGACGAAATATCGCGCGCCGGCCTTTTTGTAGAGTTCCATCAGTCTCTCGGGGTCCCAGTTTTCCGCCTTCCAAAGCGGGATGATGTCCTTCCAGCCGTTGGTGGACGGATGGCCCCAGCGTAGGAGATGATTGGTGTAATCCAGCTGGTTCTGCTGATACATTTTGCGGGCATACCAATCGCCTTCCATCGGCACCGACTGCGGCCCCCAGTGCGCCCAGATGCCAAACTTCGCGTCCCGGAACCATTTCGGACAGGAGTAGTTCGTGAGCGAGTCCCTTGTGCCGATAAACGGGCCGGGCGCGATGGGCAAATGCAATGAGTTGGTTTGCGCCTTCATTGCCGTGAGCGAACAACCCAGCATCAAAACGGTCAATCCAACCTGATTTAACTTGTTCATGTTTTTGGTCAATCATGCCCTGCCAAACCGAATCTCGGCCAGGAATGACTCGGATTATCCTTCCAATCAATTTCTGAAAAGCAAACGAGCAAACTCGTGAAAACTCCGGCGCCAGCTCTGCCATTCATGTGCTGTGCCCGGTGACTCGTAATAGACATGGTTGATGTGCGCGTCGGTGAGCAACTTGTCCAGCTTACGCGTGGCAGTGAGATTTTCGGCAGTTCCCATGCTGAAGAACATCGCCGGAATTTGTTTATTGAAGGCGTCGGCATCGGCAAACAAACCGTTGTACGCGGTTTGCAAATTGGTGATGCCGCCTGCGCCGCCACTGAAAGCGCCCATCGCGCAGAAAGTGTCGGGATGATTCAGAACCACCTGGTACGTCTGGAAGGCTCCCATTGAGAGGCCCGCCATGGCGCGATGTTCTCGGTCGGGGATGGTGCGGTAAGTCGAGTCAATCATGGGAATGATCTCGTGCAACAAAGTATCGGGAAAGAGAGCTGCCGGGCCGCCGAACCTGGGGAACCCACCGCGTCCGGGTCCGGTGGCGGGCCGTTGAATACGTGCGCCCGGCGCGAACAACGCGCTGCCGCCGCCATTTTCCATGACCACGATCATGGGTTTGGCATTTCCTTCGGCGATAAGGTTGTCGAGAATGAAATTCACATGACCTTGTGTGGACCACCCGCGCTCATCTTCGCCGGCGCCCGGCAGGAGATAGAGAACGGGATAGCGGGCGGTCGGGTCGCTGGAATAATCCGGCGGCGTGTAGATGTAGCATCGGCGCCACGCGCTGTTGGTCTGGGAATAATACCAATGCTCGCGCACTTCGCCGTGAGGCACGTTCCCGGCGTCGTAAAAATCTTCGCCCGGCGACGGCACTTCGATGCCGCTCATCATTTTGCTCACGCCGAAAAAGCTTTCGCTGGCGGGATCGGCCACCGCGTAGCCATCCACAACGAAGGAGTAGTAATGGAAACCGACGACCAATGGCGGTGTGACAACTGACCACACGCCCTGGTCGTTCCTGGTCAGGTCATATTTGTGGCCGCCGATGTCGAGTTGCACTTTCTGGGCATTCGGCGCGCGCAGCCGGAACTCCGCGTGGCGCTGGGAATCAATCTTGGGATACTGTTGCCCGGGGACATTCGAACTGGCCGATTTGGCATCGCTACCGAGCTCATTGGTCGAGGAGATTGAATTGGTTTGGGCAACGGCAACCAGGCTGCCCGCCAGCAGGGTTAATGCGATGAGCGCTTTGGCTTTCATAGGTTCGACTCGGGATTTACGGGTTGCTGCCTTGCCCGGTCTGAAAGAGCAACGGGGCGAATTCGTGCAGACTTCGGCGCCAGGTCTGCCATTCGTGGGCCGTGCCCGGCGATGCATAATAGACATGCCTGATACCGGCCTGGTCCAGCGCCTGGTGGAATGTGCGGCTGCCGCCAGTCATTCCGCCCTCCGCGCTTCCCACGCTGACGAAGAGTACATTGACCTGTTTGGCGAAAGCCGCCGGGTCACCCAACAGTCCGTTAAATCCGCCCGGCACTTCCGGAAAACCGAATGGCGCGCTGAACGATCCGATGTAGGCGAAGGTGTCGAGGTGCGCTTGCGTGATTTCCCAGGTCTGAGTGCCGCCCAGCGAAAGGCCGGCCATCGCGCGGTGCTGACGGTCGGGGATCGTGCGGTAGGTTGCATCAATCATCGGAATGATGTCTTCGATGAGCACCTGGGTGAATTTGTCCCAAAACATGGGGCCTCCGCCTCTTCTGGGTCCGCCCATGGCGCCGGGCGTGATGCCGCCGTCATCCATCACCACCAACATCGGCCTGGCTTTGCCCTCGGCGATCAGATTATCGAGGATGAACCCAACCCGGCCTTGCGTGGCCCAACCGCGGGCGTCTTCGCCCATGCCGTGCTGCAGGTAAAGCACCGGATAATGCGCCGCCGGATTCGTGTCGTAATCCGGCGGTGTGTAAACGAAGCAACGCCGGGTCTTGCCGGTGGACCTGGCGAAATAATAGTGGGCGCGGATATCGCCGTGCGGCACGTCCTTGGGCAAATAGAAATCTTCGCCCGGGGACGGAACTTCAATGGCGCTGCTCATCTTGCCCGTGCCGAAGTAACTCTCACTGGCCGGGTCGGACACCGTGGCGCCATCAATCGAAATCGTGTAATAATGAAATCCCGGCGCCAGCGGACTCGTCGTAACCGTCCAGACTCCGTCGACTCCTTTCGTCATACTGCGGCCGCCCGGAAGGCTGACAGAGACGTTGGTAGCGTTGGGTGCGACGATGCGAAAGTACGCGCGCCGCCGGGAATCAATTTTGGGAAATGGCACGCCCGGCACGTTTGACGACGCATATTTGGCGTCGGCCGGCGGCTGGTTTGTGTGGGGCAGCACGGCCGGAATGGCAACCACCGGATTGGGGGTTTCCGGTCCAGACGATTTCGCCGTGGATGCGGATCGCACTGAACCATGATCGCGAGTCTCGCAGCCGGCCACGAAAATGGAGATGCAGGCAATGGCGCACAGGCCGGCGGCGCGTTGGAGAATGTTTTGCATAAAATCGGGCTTGGTTTCACCGGGTGGTGATTGTCATCGGCAATTTCAGCCGGAGATCGTCCGAAGCTGCGCCGATGAGCAACTCGTATTTCCCCGGTTCAACCACGTATTGCTCTTTTCCGGTGTCCCAGTAGCGCAGGCGTTCGGCGGGAACCTCAACCGTGACACGGGCTGATTCGCCGGGATTCAGGTGTACGCGGGCGAACCCACAGAGCGCCAGTTTCGGTTGCGACACGCGGGAGTGGACGTGGCGGAAGTAAACTTGCGCCACCTCGTCGCCCTCGCGGTCACCCGTGTTCTTCAATATAAACGACACTTTCACTTTGCCGTCGGCTGAGATTTTTTTTGTGTCCAATTTGCCGTCTTTGAATTTGAATTGCGTATAGCTCAGGCCATAACCGAAAGAAAATGCCGGTTTGCCGTCAAAATAACGATAGGTACGTTTACTCATGGAATAATCTGTGAAATCGGGGAGGTCTGCTGTCGAGGCATAGAAAGTGATCGGTAGATGTCCGCTGGGATTAACGTCGCCGAATAGAACTTCTCCGACGGCGCGTCCCCCTTGCTCGCCCGGATACCAGGCCTGCAGAATGGCGGGCAGATGTTGGATTTCCCACGGCATGGCCATCGCGCTGCCGCTGCAATTGACAAAAATCACCGGTTTACCTGTGGCCGCCAGGGCTTTCAGCAGGTCGGTCTGGACCGATGGCAATTCAATCCGCGTCCGGTCGCCGCCGGCAAACCCTTCAAAATCGTTGGCGCGCCTCATTTCCTCGCCTTCAAATCGCGCGCTGATCCCGCCCACGTAAACCACCACGTCGGCGGATTCGGCCACGGCGACCGCTTCGCCGATTTGTTCCTCACCGGTTTTGTTCGACCCGTCTTTGCGTAATGCCAGAGGACCGCCCGCCGCAAAGCTGACTTCGATGCCCGGCCCGGCGACTTGCCTGATGCCGTCCAAAATGGTGACCGGACGAGCGGCCCTTCCATTGTAATTGCCCGCGAGCATGCTGGTGGAAGCGGCATTGGTGCCGATCACGGCGATGCGGTTGATTTTCGCCCGATTGAGCGGCAGCAATCGGTCGTTCTTCAGCAGCACGATGGATTCCTCGGCCACTTTGAGCGCCAATGCTTCGTGTTCGGGCGTGTCGTTCTGGTTAATGCCGATTTTGGAATACGGGCATAGTTCAGGCGGGTCGAAGAGGCCGAGTTTGAAGCGGGTCGCCAACGTGTACGCCAGGGCTTCATCAATTTCCTTTTCGCTGATCAGTCCCTTTTGGACCGCTCTGACCAGGGCATTGTAATCTCTCCCGCAACAGACGTTGCAGCCGGCTTTGACTGCGGCGGCGGCGGCTTCTTCCGGCGTGGCCACGAAATGATGCTCCTGGTCACCCCAGATGTTATGGATGGCACCGCAGTCAGAAACGATGTAGCCTTCAAATCCCCATTGCTTGCGCAAAATGTCGGTGAGCAGGAATGAACTGGCGCAGGCCGGGATGCCGTAGAGCGAATTGTAAGCGCCCATGACTCCGCCCACGTGCCCCTCGCGCACCGCCATCTCAAATTGCGGCAAATAGGTCTCGTACAAATCGCGCTCCGGCGGCGCGGCGTTGAACCGATGCCGTTCCGGTTCCGGGCCGCTGTGCACCGCAAAATGCTTGGCGCAGGCCATGGCTTCGTCGTATCCAGGAACGTCGCCTTGCAGCCCGCGAATGAACGCGACGGCGATCGTGCCGGTTAGAAACGGGTCTTCGCCGTAGGTTTCCTGGCCGCGGCCCCAGCGCGGGTCGCGAAAAATGTTGACGTTCGGCGACCAGAACGTCAGGCCGCAGAATCGTCTGCCGTTCCCATTGTGCCCGGCGGCGTAAGCGTTGAATTTGGCGCGGCCCTCAATGGCAATGACGGATGCTTCGCGGTGAATCAAAGGAGTATCCCACGTGGCGGCCATGCCGATGGCCTGTGGAAAAACGGTCGCGGTGCCGTTCGCGGCCACACCGTGCAAGGCTTCGCTCCAATAATCATACCGTGGAAGCCCGAGCCTCGGAATTGCGGGTGCCGAGTTCTGCAACTGCGAAACCTTTTCGGCCAGCGACATCCGCCGGATCAAATCTTTCACCCGCTCATCCAGAGGCTTCACCGGGTCCTTCCAGAGTTCCGGTCCCTCAACCACCGGCACCTGTTTGGCCGCGGCGGTAAACGGATCGGCAAAATCGGCGGCACTGAACGCGATGACCGTGGCGTCGGCCGGATTTTTTATTTCAATCGTATTGAATTTCGCGGTGTTTGTGTGCGCGACAAAAGAAATCGTCAGCGGCCCGTTAATCGAATCGTCGTCGTGGTCAACCACGCCTTCGATATGGCAAACCCTTTGTGTGCCA
>Ga0335080_10002746_pt1 | contig 17663 bp, 16 predicted proteins | sample Lox_Sample_34_FD_206720 | JGI IMG/M metagenome (GOLD analysis project Ga0335080, IMG submission 206720) | Soil microbial communities from Loxahatchee National Wildlife Refuge, Florida, United States - Lox_Sample_3.4 | ecosystem: Environmental > Terrestrial > Soil > Wetlands | place: USA...
GTCCAAAAATGACGCGGGCTCCGACGTCACGCCGGCGCCCGCGGAAAGTGCTATGCAGACTTGTCTGCCGAAGAAACCTACTCCTTCAGCGAGTTGGGATCAGACGTGTTTTTGGGAGACTTGCGATTGAGATAAGCAATCAGCTTCTGGGCCGGTGGCGGGACAGCAGCAGCGCCCTTGAAAATGATGTCCTCGGCTTCGAGCTTTTTCCCATAGACGCGTTCGTTGGCATCGTTGTCCGGGCGGACGGTGGAACCCTCCAGGGAGACGCCCGCGAAAAGGCCGCGAGAACGCGAGTAGCTAAGCACCTCAGCGCGCAGGGTGACATCAGTGTCCGCGCTAGCGGCGCGGCCCTTGGGGCCGGCGGCGACGGAAGCATCCGCGCCGAGCTTCACTTTGCTGTGCAGAATGGAGTGCGCGCCACGCGCGTTCATAACGAGTAGAACGAAATCGGTCGCTTGGCCGCCGATCTGAAAGCCAACGCTGCCGCCTTCGAGAGCCATCATGGCGGGAGCGCTCCAGGGGCCGGTGTAGTGTTCCCCGGTACGGCAGGTCATGGCGCCGCGACCATAACTGCCACCCACAACAAAAGCGGCTTTGAGAACCGAGGGATAGACGATGACGCATTCGGCTCTGTCGATGAGGTCCTGCGGGATGTCTTCGGGAATATCCATGATTTCCTTAACTACCGTGCCGCAGTCTTCAAGACGCCCGGCTTCTTTTCTGTCGGAATCGGAGAGCAGCGGCGGAGCGATGATAGCCAGCGCAAGCAGGCATGGGGTGATTCGCTTGATCAAGGTGCACCTCGTAGAAATTTGTGGCTGACGCAATAATAGGGGTAGAGCAGATTGCGCGCAACCTTAGCGTCGTGTGGGCTGGGGGCCAGCAACGATTGTCTGGTGTTATTGTACGGCGCAAAGATAGATGCAAGAAGGGAAAGAAATGTTGCGCGGGGTTTGGACTATACTTTTGTATCGGCGCGGAGTGACGGGACAAGAGAAAACATGGGAGTAAGCACGAAAAAGAGCCTGCGATTGGGAGTGGCGTTGCTCGTCCTGTGTTGCGCAGGCACTCGCTGTGCGGGGCAGACGGTTGCGGCACCGAAGCAGGTCTGCTGCGCCGTAAAAGCCAGCGCGGACCATGCCTTTCGTGCGGCTGACCGTGCGGCGGAGGCGCGGTTCACAACGCGGGCAGAAGGGCTGCTGGATGTGGTGCCCTCCAGCAAGGGCACGTGGGGATTGCTGGTGGTGGATGCGCAAACCGGCGACACGCTTTTTGAGAAAAATGCCGGCAGCTATTTTGTTCCGGCCTCGAACATGAAGCTGTTCACCACCGCACTAGCGCTGGCAAAGTTGGGCCCGGATTATCGCTTTCACACCACGCTGGAGACTCGAGGCACGATTTCCTCAGACGGCACACTTTCCGGCGATCTGATACTGGTGGGACACGGCGATCCGAATCTTTCCAACCGCAAATTTCCTTATGAACTGAAGGAAGAGTTCGATGGCCCGCCCGAGCGAGCCCTAGCGGAGTTGGCGGATGCGCTGGTGACTAAGGGAGTGAAAGAGATCTCTGGCGACATCGTTGGCGACGACAGCTATTTTCCACGGGAGCGCTACCCGAATGGCTGGGAAATCGACGACATGGTCTGGGAGTACGGCGCGGCAATTTCCGCGATTGTGGTGGACGACAACACCGTCACCGTGACGCTGACGCCCGGAGAGCGGATGGGCGATCCGGTGGCGGCTACGGTTAGCCCGCTGACGCCGGATTTTGTTTTGGAGAACGACGTGACAACGGCGCAACCGGAGCAGCGGGCGGAGTTGCGCTTGACGAGGGAACCGGGTGCGAATCTGGTGGTGCTGCGCGGAACGTTGCCGGCCAAAAGCGCGTCGAGAAAGTTGGTGCTGGCGATTGAAGAACCGGCGCAACACGCGGCAGCGCTGCTGGCGCAGTTGTTGGCGGAACGGGACGTGAAGATCGGCGGAACGACGCACGCGGTGCATGTTCCCGAGGCAGACACAACGTCGAGAACTGTCTTGGCAGACCACGTATCAGTGCCCTTGAGTGACTCGCTGAAACTGGTGAACAAAATCAGTCAGAACTTGCATACCGAGATGCTGCTGAGAACGGCGGCCCGGCAGAGCGGTCTTTGGAACACGCCAGATGATTTAATGAAAGTGCCGCAGGACTTTTATGCGACGGTGGGCATCGGCCCCGATGATGTGATTCAGACCGATGGATCAGGGCTGTCGCGGCACGACCTGGTGACGCCACGCGCAGTGGTGACGCTGCTGAAGTACGCGCAACAGCAGCCCTGGTTTGCGCCGTATTTTGCGTCGCTGCCGGTGGCCGGCGTGGATGGTTCGCTGGAGCCGCGGATGAAAGCAACGATAGCTGAGGGGAGGATTCACGCGAAGACTGGTTCCGTAGAACATGTGCGAACGCTTTCGGGATTTGCGGATACCCCAGGCGGGCGGCGGCTGATTTTCTCGTTTTTGGGCAACAATCAAGGTGGGAAGAATCACGAAGCAACGGATGCCTTGAACGCACTGTGCATCGCGATGATCGAAGAGTTTGATAAGCCGGCCGCGATTTCTGCAGGCGCGCGCGGAGTCGCAGCCTCAAGCGCCAAATCGAAAGCGAACTAACGCCCCTTGGGAAACGAACGTGTCATCACGGTGTTTGGAAGTTCGCGGCCGCGAGAAGGCGATGCGGACTATGAAGAGGCGCGCGTGCTGGGGCGCGCGCTGGCTTCGAGCGGCTTCGTGGTATGCAGTGGAGGATACGGCGGTGTAATGGCGGCGGTTTCGCGAGGCGCAAAGGAAGCGGATGGAAGAACGCTTGGAGTAACCGCGGATTTCTTTGCGGCAGTGAAATTGAATCCTTGGATTGATGAAGAGATTCGCATGAAGACATGGCAGGAGCGGCTCTTCGAGTTAGTCGAACGGGGCCACGGATTTGTGGCCTGCAAGGGCGGCACGGGAACGTTGGTCGAGTTGGCTGTCGTTTGGGAGATGCTCAACAAATCGGTGATGGCGTCGAAACCGTTTGTCGCGATGGGATTCTGGGCGCCGATTCTGGAGTGTGTGCGAGAAGTGGAACTGGGACATCCGGGACCGTGGGGCGAAGCGAACGGAAGGTTGGTGCACACCGCGCGCGGCGTCGACGACGCTGTGAGGTATTTGCGAGAGCGAACAGTGAGCGGCAGCGTGGCTGCGAACCTGGCCAGCCCGAGCACAGCCACCGCGGAATAAATCTTTGGCGTCGTCGCGATCGGTTGACGAATCCCGGACACCCGAGCATCGAATCAATGCGAGAAAAGCACAATGGCGCGCAAAGCAGAAGACGTACTCGAATTTGACAAGCTGCGGGAGTTACTGCGGCTCAGGACGACGTGTGTGCTGGGACGACGAGCGGTGGATAGGTTGGAGTTTCGGCAAGATCGCGGGGCTCTGGAGACAGAGTTTGCGCTGATCCGCGAGGCACGTGAGTGGTTGCGCGGTGGCGGTGAGTTGGGCTTTGGGGCCTTGCCCGACCCGGAGGACTGGCTGGCGAAGATCGAAGGGCCCGCAGCGGTGCTGGAAGCGAAGGAGTTGTTGGATGCGGCCTCGCTATTGGAGACCGCGGGTTGGCTCCGAGGACAGTTTCGCGAGGAAGCCGCGAAATTTCCGTTGCTGGCGGCCAAAGCCAGTTCCGTTAGCGATTTTCGTGACGCACTGACGGCGATTCGGCGCTGTGTCTTGCCGAATAGCGAAATTAGCGACGACGCTTCTCCGGCGCTGCGGCGAATTCGCGCCAGCATCACCCAAGCGCGGGACTCGATTCAGAAAACACTGCGGCAGCTTTTGCGGGCGCGCAACGCCGAAGCCGGCGAAGACTACGTTACGCTGCGCAACGAACGCTTTGTGATTCCGGTGCGATCCGAGCATCGCCGGAGCGTCCGCGGCATCATGCATGGCGCGAGCGGCACGGGGCAGACCGTATTCGTGGAACCGTTCGAAACGGTGGAAGCGAACAATGAGTTGATCCAGTTGGCCGAGGACGAGGCAGCGGAGATTTTTCGGATCTTGCGGGAACTCACGGAACAGCTGCAGGCCGTGCATGCACCGCTGCTGGCCGCGGCAGACCGAATTGCCGAACTCGACAGCGTGTTTGCTCGCGGGCGCTTTGCGCAGGATTTTGATGCGGCGATGCCGGAATTTTCAGAAGCAGCGGAACTGCGGTTGGAAGCGGCGCGCCACCCGGTGCTGGAGGACAAACTGCGGCGGGAGCAACGGGCGATCGTTTCGATGACCTTGGTGCTGGGCGACGTGGAAAAAGTTTTAGTCATCAGCGGGCCTAACACGGGCGGAAAAACTGTTGCGCTGAAAACGACTGGGTTGGCAGCGCTCTCCGCGCAGTCGGGCATCCCGGTAGCGGCGCAGCGCGCGGTGCTACCGCTGTTTGACGCGGTGTTAGTTGACATTGGAGACGAGCAGTCCATCGCCGCGGACCTTTCTACGTTTTCCGCGCACATGCTCAATCTGAAATCCATGCTGGACGCGGCCAGCCAGCGATCGTTGGTTCTGGTAGACGAAATGGGCACGGGAACGGCGCCGGAGGAAGGCGCGGCGCTCGCCGTAGCGCTACTCGATGAATTTCGAACCAAACATTGTTTCGTACTGGCAACGACGCACCATGATCGCTTGAAAACCTATGCCTCAACGGCGGCCGGAGTGGTGAATGCAGCCGTTGAATTTGATGAAGTGAACCTGCGGCCGACCTACCGGCTGATGGTAGGCGTGCCTGGAGGGTCGAGTGGGATTTCGATTGCGCAGCGTTTGGGACTGGCCACAACGCTGATCGAGCGAGCGAGGGCGTTGCTGACACCTGAGGCGCACGAAGCCGCGGATCTGATTGCGTATTTACACCGCAGCCGGGACGAGTTGGACCGGATGCGCGAGCAAATGGCGGCAGAACAGCGTGCGCTGGAGGACGAGCGCCGAAGACTACGGACGGAGTGGGTGGAACGTCAGCAGAAACGGATTAAGGGATTGGAAACTCAATTTACCGAAATGCAGAAGCGTTTCGACGAAAATGTCGCGCGCGTCGTGGAAGCCGTAAAAGAACGGGAGCTGCGCGCCTCACTGGAAAAAACTTCGCGACGGAAGATGCAAGACGTGCGCAGCGAGGCCCGCGAGGAACTCAACGCCGCCGTGGTGCAAACGCTGTCCGATTCACAAAGTGACCTGGGAGCGCGACCGGGAACACCTGAGGCTATTAGCCCGGACCGGCTGCAACCGGGAGCGCGGATACGCGTGCGCGGATTCAGCAAGCCGGCGATCTTCCGCCGTTTGGATGGATCCTCAGCGGAGGTCGAAGCCGGGCCGCTGCGGATGAAAGTTGCGCTCGAAGAAATTGTGGGGATCGAAAGCGCTGTCGAGGAGACTAAAACGGAAACGGCAATGAGCAGCCGGCAGAGCGCAACAATTACCGCACCAGCCGGTATGGGTTCAGGGAGCGATGAAATTAATGTGATCGGGCTGACGGTCGAACAGGCCACCGAAGTGGTGGACAAGTTTTTGGATGATGCCGCTTTGGCGCATAAGCCTCGCGTGCGGATCATTCATGGCCATGGAACAGGGGCACTCCGGCGCGGGCTACACGACTTTTTGAAGACGCATCCTTTGGCGGGAACGCGGTCCTTTGAGAGCGAGGAACGCGGCGGCAAAGCAGTGACCGTTGTAGAATTGCGTTCGTAGAGAAATGGCGGAAGCCGGATCATTTGCGGATCGCGTAAAGCAGCAGGCGGACATTGTTCGCGTAGTGGGCGACTATGTGCGCCTGAAAAAAACGGGCAAGGACTTCTCAGGCCTCTGCCCATTCCACCAGGAAAAAACTCCTTCGTTCACCGTTTCCCCCGTCAAACAGATTTTCTATTGCTTCGGCTGCGGCAAGGGCGGCGACGTTTTCAATTTTGTAATGGAAGTGGAGAAGTCGCCGTTTCCTGAAGCCGTGCGGACGGTTGCGGAAAAGTGCGGCATCGCGATTCCTCGCCCCAAGGAGCGCTCGCCCGAAGAACGCAAAGAGAATCAACAGCGCGCGCTGTTGCTCGAAATGCACCGCGAAGCGCAAGCCTTCTTCGCGAAACAAATCTTCGGCACCGCCGAAGGCAAAGTTGCCCGCGCATATCTGGAAGATCGCGGAATCGACAATAAAACTATCGAGCGATTTGGGATCGGCTACGCGCCGAGCGATGGCGACGCGTTGCTACGCGTCTTGAAGCAAAAGTATCCAGAAAAAGTGCTACCCGAATCGGGCCTGATCTCGCGCGGCGAGGAGAGCGGACGGCTCTTCGATCGTTTTCGGCGGCGCATTACCTTCCCCATCGCGAATGACTCCGGAAAGATTGTCGCGTTCGGCTGCCGCGCGCTGGGCGACGAGCAGCCGAAATACTTGAATTCGCCCGAAACGCCGATCTATTCGAAGAGCAACGTGCTGTATCACTTGGATCGCGCGAAGGAAGCGCTACGCCGTTCGGATTTCGCGATTCTCGTCGAAGGCTACATGGACGCCATCGCAGTCGCGCGAGCCGGAATCAGCAATGTCGTGGCCAGCTGCGGCACGAGCCTCGCCGAACCGCAGATTAAGCTCCTAAGCCGCTTTACCAAGCGCGTGATTATCAACTACGACCCCGACACCGCAGGACAGGCAGCCACCGAGCGCTCCGTAGCCTTACTGCTGGAGCAGGACTTCGAAGTGCGGGTCTTGGCGCTGCCGCCGGTTGGCGACAAGAAAGCGGATCCGGATCTGTTTATCCGCGAACGCGGCGCCGAGGAATACACGCGCCTGCTGAAAGACGCTCCTCCTTATGTGGACTATCTGATCGGCCGCGCGCGAAAAATGGACCTGACTACGGGCGATGGCAAACGGCGCGCGGTGAACTTTCTTTTGCCTTACGTTCAGAAAATTCCCAACGCCATTCTGCGCTCCGAATGGGCCACGCGCATTGCGCAGCAACTACGACTCGATGAGCCGGTGCTGCGCGCTGCTCTGACAAAAGCTGCCAAGGAGCGGCGCAGCGAAGTAAAAGTGCAGCCAGAACTGGTCAGCCGCCCTGCCAAACCGGTTGAACGGCGTTTGATCCGCATGCTTGCGGAAGCCGACCAATTTCGCCGCGAAATCGCGCAGCTATTGCAAAATGAAAATGCGCATCGGGGCCTAGAGACGGAGCACATCTTTTCGGCATTGATTGCGGCGAATCTGGGAGACTCACCGATTCAGGCGACCGAGATAGCAGCTCACCTGGAGGAACAGGATCGCCGGGTACTGTTCGAAGTCCTTTTTGAAGAGGCAGCCGAGCCCAATTGGGAAGAGGCGCAAAGCTGCATTGAGGCGCTGCGGCAGAGACAAGCGGAACGCGAGTTAGCAGACGTGCAGCGAAGCATCGAAGCGAATCCGCCCGGACCCGAACTGCGCGGACTCCTGGAGAAGAAGCAGGGTCTCATGCGACGCTTGGCTGCGCGATAAAGCCTTAGCCCCTGCGCTACTTCAGCGTTGGCGGGCGCTTGCGCCCGGAGTTCGGCATAACGATGCGGGAGTATATTTTTTGTCCCTCCCACCATTCGGCGCATGCCGAAAGCACTGGAAATGCTTTAGAATAGAGGTTCCCACTGTGGGCGTGTAGCTCAGCTGGGAGAGCACCTGCTTTGCAAGCAGGGGGTCGCCGGTTCGAGCCCGGCCACGTCCACCAACGTCTTCTCTGATTGCAAAGCACTTAGAAAATCCACATCGCCTCGTTCCCCCGTTTTTCGTGCACTGGAGTGAACCCCTAAGGTGAGACAGTTTGACGTTGCACACTTTGGCGAGGCAGTTGTTGGAACCGACTCTCGCGTTTTGCAATCGTGGGACCACAGGATTCAGCGAGGCCGAGCTCGCATTGAATAACATATCGTAGTACGATATAATGGTGGGCGGAGGTCAACTCCGTATTTGAGTACATCTAGTGTGGCTTGATTGAAGAGCCCGGAAGTGCGAGCACCGCACCAGTTCAAGACACCCGCCTTGCTATAGAAGTTCTTCCGGGCCCGACTCAATTACTTTGATTCGCCCGCAGGTAACGGAGGGCTACCTATGGCTACCGCCCAAACAAAGATGACCCGACCGCCCGGTTCCGGGCACCAGTCTATCGAAGGTACTCTGAGCAGACCCCTGCTCCGATTCGACCTGGTTAACGAACTGGACCACCTGCATCAGGATGACTCGTGGAAGCAGGCTGCTGGGCGGAGTTCCAAGACGCTCGTAAAGCATCCCGATCTTCGCATTGTTCTGATCGCCATGAAGGCAAAGACCCGCATGCATGAGCACACGGCGGCGGCGAGAATCTCTGTGCACACTCTGAGCGGTCACATCCGGCTCCATCTGCCAAAGCAGGTGGTGGAACTCCCGTCCGGGCACTTGCTCGCTCTCGATGAGTGCGTACCACATGACGTGGAGGCAGCCGAGGACAGCGCCTTCCTGCTCACGCTCTCGTGGCCGCCAGAGACAAAGGAAGAGGAATCCAAGGCCGCCCGGAGGCGGACTGGTCGAAGTAAGCAGACATAGCTGGAACCTCCCCGGTCAGCCTGCGGTTTCCGCACAGGAACTCGGCTTAGGGGAGAACCCGTGAGGTGAGCGGAGGAAATGGACATTCTTGAGAAACTGGCTATTGAGATCCCCTGCAGTGCTTGTGGCGGTCGCTATGAAGTGACCCTCAAACAGGTCCTGCTCTCACAGGAAATGTTGCATGACGGATGCCCAGTTCAGATAGTCGATGAATGTCCGCCTCTTGCCTATTCCGGGCTCGTAGACCGGGAAATCATCCAAGAACTTCAAACAGTATGGGACCGCCTCGAGGAAAAGGCGCGTGGGGCCGGTGGAGAAGTGAAATTGCGATAGAAGTAGACCTCGGCATGTAATGCGACACAATAAGACAATCGCGAATAGTGGAGGCGGCCAAGGATGAGTTCGCAACAGTCACAAGGCAAGCGTGAAATGCCTGCCGGAGAAGTGGTCCGTTTGACAGAACTCGTCAATCACCAAGAAGGAGCCGTTGTCAGCCGGACGCTCCTCAACCGTGGTACCGGAACAGTCACTCTCTTCGCTTTCGATGAGGGGCAGGGTTTAAGTGAGCATACGGCCCCGTTCGACGCCCTCGCACATTTGTTGGAGGGGAAGGCGGGCCTTTTACTCCTTTGGCGAAGCACTTTACGGGGGCCGCTATTACGACACGCAGCGCCTTGCGAACGTGCTGAAACCGCAATGTGTGCTGGCAACGCATATGAACGGCAAGCTGCTCCCCGAGGTATACGGAGCGCCATTGCGGTTGCGCGTCGAGAACCAGCTCGGGTACAAGATGGTCAAGTGGATCGAGCGCATCGAGTTTGTTGAATCAGAAAGACCGCTTGGCAAGGGAGAAGGCGGCAAGAACGAAGATGATGAATATTTCGACCTACTGCCCAACATTTGATACGAAAGCGTGACGGAATCCGGGTGGGTTGATTGCAATGGCGAATGGACTCCCAAGTACTAGTCAGCGGCCTGTGTGGCTCGACGACAAGACAAAGTCCATCATGGACCGTGCGATCGCGCGCGAGCAATCTCTATCGCGCCTGCTGGTGACTTACATCGTGACGGGCGTGATCTTCATGCTCCTGCCCGGCACATTTCTTGGTGTGTGGAATCTCATCAAGATCAGCAGTCGTGAGGCAGCGGAATCCATCTCGCCAGCCTGGATTCAAGCGCACGGCCACGCGCAGCTGTTCGGCTGGGTAGGCACGTTTATTTTGGGAATCGGTTTTTACTCGATTCCTAAACTGCGAAAACTCAAACCATTTGCTCTCTGGGAAGCGTGGATGTGCTGGGGACTCTGGACTATCGGCGTTAGCATGCGCTGGTTCTCGAACATCGACCCGTGGCATTGGCGTATCCTGATGCCACTCTCGGCTGTACTGGAGCTTGCTGCCTTCCTAATTTTCTTCCGGGCCGTCGCCAGCCATCGGCCTGCAGGTGGAACATCCAAACCTCGGGAACCCTGGATCTTTGTCGTGATTGCAGCGACCTTGGGGCTGTTGGCGTCACTGCTGCTTAATCTAGGGGCTTGTATCCAACTGGGTCTGAATGCAAGCTCTCCTACATTCCCGCACGAATTCGATCAGCGCTATCTAATCGTTTCCACTTGGGGCTTCCTCATACCGATGGTATGGGGGTTTAGCTCTCGCTGGCTCACGGTGTTCATGGGCTTGCGCCCAATTCGGAGCGCGCTTCTTTTGGTGGCACTGGGATTGAATACTGCCGGTGTGGTGGCTGGTTTCATCGAGCATTTCTTTGTGGCAACGGTGCTTTTGCTGGGAGGCTCGGGGACTGCGATTGCAGCAATCCGCTTCTTCGAACCTTCGGCCAAACCAGCGAAAACCATAAACGTTCATCGGAGTCTTCCTGTGTTTGTCCGCTTAGCCTACGTGTGGCTGCTAATTGCCGCTGCACTCGGCATGTGGGCATCGCTTATGAACGAAGCCCCTGGAATCTGGGGGGCATCACGCCACGCACTGACTGTGGGATTTATCGCGGCGATGATCTTCTGTGTCGGCCAACGAGTGCTGCCATCTTTTGGCGGGATGCGCGTTTTGTGGAGTCCGAAGCTTATGCTGGTGATGTTGATCCTGCTGATGACTGGGTGCACGCTCCGGGTTTCAGGCGAAATCCTCGCTTACCAGGAATATGCGAAATGGGCATGGAATATCCTGCCGATCTCTGCGCTCATTGAACTTACGGCTGTGACCCTGTTTGCTTTCAATCTGATTGTCACTTTCGCGCGTCCACCAGTGGTTGTGACCTCTCCCCTTACGATGACGACCGAATAGGGATTCCCGAAGTACATGGGGCGAAATAAGAACGTGTCAGATCGCAGGCTCAACGCCGCCTTGCTCGTCGTTTCGTTAGCTTCTTCGCCTTCTTGCGAGGCTGCGCCCTGCGCAGAAGTCTAAGTGCTGTGCCTTTGTGAATTGCGATGTGGTCGGTCTTGTCGCTCTTGATGAAATATTGAGGTTCCACTTTACTAGCATGGTGCGTATAGCCTTTGAATTCCACATCGGAAACAGCTTTCTTCAGGATTACCCCGCGAACTCGGCCTGCTTCCGAGTTCCATTCGACATGGTCACCGCGTTTGAAAGCCTTGGCCATCGCTCCTGAAGCCATTTTGATTGGCTAATGGTGTCGACTCAAGAGCAAACCACTGCGAATTCGGTTAGAGCGATGCCTTGCGGCGGATGCACCCGTCTCGGATAGTGTGATTCACACATCTGTCTCAACGAGGGGTTTACTCTACGGATTTTTGTCGGGACCCGACTGTGCACGAACGCGTTGTTTTGAGGCTACTGGGGTTAGCTTTTGAGCGAAAGCAGATTCCCCGATTTATTGTAAACGCCAGCTGTTAAAATGAGCGAGGCAGTCGTTGGAAACGACTCTCGCGCTTTGCAAGCAGGGGGGCGCCGGTTCGAGCCCAGCCACGTCCACCAAACCTCTCCAGTTCATCAGACTCACCTGAGTTCTTCGGTGAGTCGCTTTCCCGCCGTATCAAAAACTCCGCACTCTATCCCATCTGCCTTCGCAAACGAATTAAAAAATCCTAACCACTTGTGCTTCGGAAATTGCTCGTCAATTGCTCAATCTTCCGGGCATCGCTAAACGCTTTTTCGATGGCAACGGGCAAGGGAGAGCCGCGGTGAGGAAAAAGCCGGGCCCCGAAGACGTAAAGGTCGTAGTTCTCGCGGGCGGATACGGTACGCGTCTGGCGGAGGAAACCGAGATCAGACCGAAGCCCATGGTCGAGATCGGTGGCCGTCCCATTCTCTGGCACATTCTGAAACACTTCTCCCATTTTGGGCATCGCGAATTCTTTCTCGCGCTCGGATACAAAGGCGACGAGATCAAACGCTACTTTGTGGATCACACTCGTCTCAACGGAAACATGACCATTCGCATGGCCCGCGGCGAGCTCCAACAACAGGGCGGCGATCTCGAAGACTGGACCGTGCATTTGGTGGACACCGGCCGCGACACGCTGACCGGCGGAAGAACAAAACGGTTGGAGCCGTGCTTGAAGTCACAAACGTTTATGGTTACGTATGGCGATGGCGTGGCGGATGTGGATCTGGCCGCCCTCTTGCGCTTTCACCAGGACTGCGGACGGCTGGCTACCGTAACCGCCGTTCGCCCACCGGCGCGATTTGGCGGGCTTGTCTTTGAAGGAGACCTGGTCGCGCGCTTCACCGAAAAACCGCAAGCTGGTGAAGGCTGGATCAACGGCGGGTACTTGGTTTTTGAACCCGGCGTCTTTCGCTATTTCTCCGACAAAGATTGTAGCCTCGAAGCTGCGGTGCTGGAGCAACTCGCAGCAGACCGGCAGCTGGCGGCCTACCGCCACGACGGATTTTGGCAGTGCATGGATACTCTGCGCGACAAACGCCTGCTCGAATCACTTTGGCAGAACCAGCACGCTCCCTGGAAGGTATGGCCATGAACAAGCGGCCCGTGCTGATGCCGAACAGAACGTCGGTTAAAAATATCGTTCCCGGTAAAGACCTCTTGTGTCGTTCGTGCGCGAGCGAAGAACTCAGCATCGTGCTAGACCTCGGAACGACTCCCTTGGCTAACGGCTTTCTCACCAGTGAACACTTGCAGTTGCCAGAGCCCCAATTCCCGTTGCAACTGGCTCTCTGTTCCGAGTGCAGCTTGCTGCAAATCACAGAGACCGTTCCGCCGGAAATGCTGTTTCGCAACTATTTTTATTTCAGCTCATTTTCTGACGCTTTCTTGCGCGCGGCCGAAGAAACCGCCACTCGCTTGCTTGCGGAGAGAAAGCTGGACCGCGAGAGCCTGGTGCTGGAAATTGCCAGCAACGACGGCTATCTACTGCAGTTTTACAAGCAGCAAGGCATCCCGGTCTTGGGAATCGAGCCCGCCACCAACGTGGCCAGGACCGCGCGCGAAGTACGCGGCATCCCGACCAGGAACGAATTCTTTGGCTGGGATCTGGCGCAGCGCCTTTTCGAAGAAGGCGTGAAAGCCGATGTGATTCACGCCAACAACGTTCTCGCGCACACGGCCGATTTGGACGGCTTTTTGAGCGGCCTGCGCCTCATCCTCAAGGACGACGGCGTCGCCGTGATTGAAGTGCCGTATGTGCGGGACATGATCGATCGCGTCGAGTTCGACACCATCTATCACGAGCACCTTTACTATTTTTCGCTCGCCGCCCTCGACTATCTGTGCGTATCACACGGGTTGAGTCTTGCGAGCGTCGAGCACTTAGGTGTCCACGGCGGTTCTCTACGACTATTCCTGCAACACGAGCCGGAAACTCCTCGTCGCTCTGAGAGTGTGCAAGAGCTCTTATCGGACGAAGAGAAACAGGGACTAGATTCTTCGGAGTACTACCACGCCTTCGCCGGAAAAGTGGAGCAACTCAAGGACACGCTCCTCACGCTGCTGCGCGACCTGAAGAGCGCCGGCAACCGTATCGCTGCCTATGGCGCCTCCGCCAAGGGCAGCACCCTTCTGAATTGCTTCGGCATTGATCAGCAAATCCTGGATTTCGTAGTCGACCGCAGTCCGGTGAAGCAGGGACTTTTCACGCCCGGGACACATCTGCCGATTTATTCCCCAGCAAAGCTGCTGGAGGCGATGCCCAAATACACCTTGCTACTAACTTGGAATTTTGCAGACGAGGTTTTCGCGCAACAGGCTGAGTACTTGCGTTGCGGGGGTCGTTTCATCGTTCCCATTCCCGAGCCGAGAGTGATTTGAACATGCAGCCTCTCGCGACGATCGTCTGAAAAGGCCGGTGATGGGGCTCAACGGAGACGGCGAACGCAACGCACCGCTCGGAATCATCGGCTCGAGCGGCGGATCGCCGCTGTGCGCAGCCGTGGAGTGCCTTCGGATGGCTGAGCTCAAGCCTTCGTTTGTCGTGGTGGCAGATCGGGCGTGCGGGCTGCTCGACTGGGCGAAAAAAGAGAAGTGCGCAGCAACATTGCTTCCCTATTCGTCCGCTGAGCAGTTTTCCGCGGATGCTTTTGCGGTGTTCAAGTCGGCTGGCGTTCGGCATGTTCTTCTCTTTTACAGCCGGCGCGTCGCCGGCCCCCTAATCCATGGAATTGCAACTTGGAACGTTCATCCGGCGTTGTTGCCGGCGTTCCCCGGCATGGGTTCCTTGAAAAAAGCGATTGCCGCAGGCGTGCGGCTGATCGGAGCGACGCTGCACCGTGTGGACGAGCATCTGGATACAGGCCCTATTTATGCGCAGACCGGCTGCAGCTTGCCAGCTGATTCCGACCTGACGCGCGCGGGAAAAATCAGTTTTCTCCAGAAGACTTGGCTGACGCTGGTCTGGTATGAGTTGGCGCACGGCGCACAACGAATTCCGCTCGCTCCGGCCAAATCCCCAGCTCCATCGCAACTACCGATAAACGCATGCCCTTCTCTAAACCATGCGCGGCTACTGCACGCCTTCGATCAACTGCAGCGAAAGGAGGGATGTCATGTCATCGACCTCCCCTGCTGCTAATCGCAAGCGCGTGGTTATTTCTCAGCCCATGTATTTCCCCTGGGTGGGCATGCTCGAACAAATTCAACTCGCCGATATTTTCGTGTTCTACAACGACGTGCAATTCTCCCGCGGTTTCTTCCATCGCGTGCAGATCAAGACTGCCCAAGGGACACCATGGATCACCATTCCATTGCGTGACTATCATCGCGGCCAACTCATCGCCGATGTGACGGTCGACAATCGGCAGGATTGGCGGCAGAAACATCTCGCTTTGCTGGCAGCGGCGTACCGGCAAGCTCCGTTTCGGGACGAGATGCTGAAGCTCGTGGACCGCGTATTCGCGATGCCGCTCTCCACCCTCGCCCAAGTCTCACGTGCCTCGATGATGGGACTCGCGAACTACTTCAGCCTCCTGCCAGGCAGACGCTTCGTCGATTCGGAGTCCTTGCAGGCGCAAGGAAGTTCCAGCCAGCGGCTGTGCAGCATCGTCACGGAATTGCAGAGCAAGGTCTACGTGACCGGCCACGGCGCCCGGAACTATCTCGACCATGACTTATTCGGACGAAACCGTATTGCGGTGGAGTATATGCGCTACGAGTGCCATCCCTATCCGCAGCTTCACGGTCGCTTCACGCCCTACGTAAGCGCTCTGGATCTGGTCGCTAACTGTGGACGAGAAGGTGCCCGCTACATCGTTTCCGGGACGCAACCCGCGCGAGAGTTTGTCGAAACCGTATGACTTCACCAGTGAACTCGTTTGAAACGCAGAAGACAGAGAACATTCGCGCACTTGCGGGCGATGCACGCCTCACAGAATTGGCCGCCGAATGGCTGCGCGAAACAGCTCGCTACCAATATTCGTACAACTTCACTTGGCTGGGACGACCCATCATTCAGTTCCCTCAGGACATCCTGGCCATGCAGGAAATCATCTGGCGCGTTCGCCCGGATCTCATCGTCGAGACCGGTATCGCTCATGGCGGCTCGCTGATTTTTTATGCGTCGCTTCTAGAACTCCTCGGTCATGGCCAGGTCCTCGGCATTGACATCGATATCCGCGCGCACAATCGCACAGAAATCGAACGGCACCCGATGTTCAGGCGCATCGCGATGCTGGAAGGCTCCTCCATCGAAGAGGGAATCGCCAGACAGGTTCATCAACTCGCGCAGGATAAAAACAAAGTCGTTGTGGCCCTGGATTCGAATCATACGCACGAACACGTTCTTCAGGAACTCCGTCTCTATTCGCCGCTGGTAAAGGCCGGAAGTTATCTGGTGATCTTTGATACGAGCATCGAGGACATGCCCAAGGGATTTTTCTCGGACCGCCCGTGGGACCGCGGCAACAATCCTAGAACCGCCGTCCGCCAATTTCTCGCGGCGACCGATCGCTTCGTTGTGGACGAAGAAATCGACGGCAAACTGCTCATTTCCGCGAATCGTGGTGGCTATCTCAAGTGCGTAAGGGATGCGTCGTGAAACGCATTCCCGTGTCCGGCCCGTGGATTACCGAGCGCGAGATCGCGTACGTAACAGACGCCATCACCAATGGATGGTATGAAAATGCAAGTTGTTATCACGCGCGTTTCGAACAGGCCTTTGCTTCGTACATCGGTGTGCGCTTCGCTCTGGCTCTTCCCTCCTGCACCTCTGGGATTCACTTGGCTTTGGCGGCTCTCGGTGTTGGTCCGGGAGACGAAGTCATCGTTCCGGAAATTACCTGGATCGCCAGCGCGGCGCCAATCATCTACGTCGGCGGCATTCCGGTGTTCGCCGATGTGGACCCGCGTACCTGGTGTTTGAGTCCTGACTCTTTCGAGTCGTGCATTACTCCTCGCACGCGAGCGGTCATTCCCGTCGACCTCTACGGCGGCATACCCCAAATGGACGTGATTGGAGATATCGCTCGAGCGAGGAACATCGCCGTGATTGAAGACGCCGCGGAAGCCATCGGTTCGGAATTTAAGCGCCGCAAAGCGGGAAGTCTGGGCGACGTGGGAGTCTTCAGCTTCCATGGCTCCAAGACGCTCACCACCGGCGAAGGCGGCATGCTCGTCACCGATCGCGAAGAGCTCTATCAGCGTTTCCTGGTTCTTCGCGATCATGGACGCCAATCCGGCGACAAACTCTTTTTCAATACCGAGATCGCCTACAAATACAAAATGAGCGGCTTGCAGGCGGCCCTGGGCCTCGCACAGTTGGAACGCATCGAAGAACTCATCGCTCGCAAGCGCCTCATCTACCGCTGGTATCAAGAGGAACTCGCCGACACGCCCGCAGTGACGCTGAATCACGAACCGCCGGACACAAAAAGCACCTACTGGATGGTCACCATAGTTCTGCCCGAAGAACTAGGACTTACAAAGAAGCAAGTGCTGGACTGGATGGACCAGCACCGTATTGATTGCCGCCCGTTCTTCCACCCGCTGAGTTCGCTTCCTGCCTTCCGCGATCATCCGGGCGTTTTGCGCGCACAAGAACGCAACAAGGTCAGCTATCGGATCAGCCCCTACGCCGTGAACCTGCCTTCCGGCCTGAACCTGACGAGAGAAACCGTGCAGTACGTTTGCGACAGGTTAAAGGCGCTGCTTGCGCAGCCCAAATTGTCGCGCGATCTGCATCGGGAGTTGGTATGACCGGGTCGCCGTTATTGCCAGTCGTCACGATCGGCATGCCGGTGTTCAACGGAGAACGGTATTTGCGCGGTGCGCTGGCCACGCTTCTAGCTCAAGACTACACCCAGTTCGAACTAGTGATTTCCGACAACGGCTCGACCGACGGCACCGAAGCAATTTGCCGCGAATTCCAACAATCCGATCCGCGCATCCGTTACATCCGGCAGCCCGAAAACCGGGGACCAGCTTGGAATTTCGCCTTTGTGGTCCAGCAAGCGCACAGCGAATATTTCATGTGGGCTGCGCACGACGATCTTTGGGCTCCAAGCTACATCGGCAAGTGCCTGGAAAAGCTGCAGGCCCATCCGAACGCGGTACTCTGCTGCACCGAAATTGATTTCATCGACGCCGCGGGAGCGCCCTCCGAGGAGTGGAAAAGAAAAATCTACAAAAACAACGAAACGCTGGGCATGAGTGTT
>Ga0335080_10002748_pt1 | contig 17660 bp, 15 predicted proteins | sample Lox_Sample_34_FD_206720 | JGI IMG/M metagenome (GOLD analysis project Ga0335080, IMG submission 206720) | Soil microbial communities from Loxahatchee National Wildlife Refuge, Florida, United States - Lox_Sample_3.4 | ecosystem: Environmental > Terrestrial > Soil > Wetlands | place: USA...
AAGGAGTTTACGCCCCAAAGGGCTTCATCCTCCACGCGGCGTTGCTGCGTCAGGGTTTCCCCCATTGCGCAAAATTCCCCACTGCTGCCTCCCGTAGGAGTCTGGACCGTGTTTCAGTTCCAGTGTGTCCGTGCGCCCTCTCAGGCCGGATACCGATCTTCGCCTTGGTGGGCCGTTACCCCGCCAACTAGCTAATCAGCCGCGACCCCCTCTTCAAGCGCATTGCTGCTTTGATCTTGCGATGTTATGCGGTATTAGCCTCGGTTTCCCGAGGTTATCCCCCACTCGAAGGTAGGTTAGTCACGTGTTACTCACCCGGTCGCCACTTTACTCATGGATTGCTCCACTTTCTCGTTCGACTTGCATGTGTTAGGCACGCCGCCAGCGTTGATTCTGAGCCAGGATCAAACTCTCGTTTGAAACCTGTTCGCCTACCGACGGGTAGAAGGTAGGCTGCCAGCTCCATCGCTCGAAAGGGATGTGCTGGCGACCACTTCCGGCTCCCTTGCGAAAGCCGGGTGGCCCATCTTGTGAGATCGTTTCAGACTTGCACCCGAAATCGTTCTCTCACGACTGGCACGTTCAACCGAATTTTCAAAGACCGAAATCGCCTTCCGCCTGAGCGGCGCGAATTCAGTCCAGCCAGACACACACTAGTGCGCATCTGGCCGTCCTCGAAACCTTACAAACATACCGCGCAGCACATCCCCAGTCAACGCATGCATCCCACAGAATTTCCACCACATTTCCACAGTGAGAATTCCGGTCAGCGGACTCACGGGGTCACCTCAGGGGCTGAAGCCCGTGTGGTTTTGGGATTTCTGGACGGTGCGGCTTGAGCCGCAGCCTTTCAAATCCACGCGCGACGGTATGGGTCTTCTGCCTTGCAAGTGCCTGAAAGCACAGGGCATTTTAGGCCATGCGAGGGCAGAAGACAAAAAAGTTGGTAAAAGAACTTACTTTGGAGGTCCTTGCCTTGAAGGTACCCTTCGGAAGCCTACTCGTGTTTCCGAATCGAGCCCCGTGGCCGGGGCGATTCAGGGATTCAACCCTGTTAAACCATTAGATGCCGGACGCGCACGAGAGTTGCAGAAATGCGCCCAGCCAGCCACACAAATGCTCTCGGTTCATTGTTTATACCAAGCCGCGCGGAAAAGTGCAATAGCTATTTGCTTTTTCGCAAGAATGTTTACCGGGATGGTACCGGGCGACCAACACGGTCAGGCCCTCCAGCCTTCGTTGCGGAACATGGAAAGGACGTTCAGCCAGGGGATTCCTGCTTTTTCCTATGAATTTTTGGGGATTAAAAAAGGTGGCCGTGATGGCCGCCGTCTTGATTTCTACTCTCTAGTTATTTTAGCAATTTAGAAGGAATTACCCGGAAAGAATTTTGGAAATATTTTACATGTAGTTTCAGAAAGTTGGCAGAGAGAGTAATGCGATTGGGGGATTGACAGGCTTCGGCGCGTTCTTTCCCATTTCGGGAAATGACGAGAATGACTGCGGGCGCGACCGGGTACACGTGGACCGCCGGACAGCCGAGGCGGCTATCCCTACATATCGCTTAGGGCGCCATGCTTTCTTCCTGGGGGGCTCATCCGCCCCACCTGGTGGTCGGCTCCTGCTTATCCTGTACGTCGCAACTTTGGCTTTTCTTTGGCTTTGTTTCGTTACCTCCCGTCCTGATGCTTGGTACCTTGCAGTTGCTCGGGGAGGCTCAGCAACCCGTTGCGCAGTTTTGGAAAGCAGCCTGCGGATGACGCCCAACAGAGCGACATTCGCGCAAAACGCGGTTGCCGAAGAAGCGATCAGCAATAGCAGCAGTGGAAGATGAGCACCGAGCCACTATTGGAGAACCCATGAAACGCGTTAGTAGCATTTTGACTGGACTGTCACTCGCCATTTTGTGCTTCGTCGCTTCGGCTCATGCCCAATATAGTGAACAGCGAGCGACTGCGAACATCCCATTTGAATTCACGGTTGGCAACCTGTCGTTCCCGCCTGGGCAGTACGATTTTGTACGTACAGAGTCCGGAGTTTATATGGTCCGTGATGCGGACGGTCACGGTCTGCTGGTCTTGACAGGGGCGCAGATCCAGCCGGATGGGATGCCCGAAAAATCAATGCTCAGATTCGCTGTCGTGAATGGCCGTCATGTGCTGGTGCAAATCTGGAATGGCTCTACTTCGACTGGCAACGAATTCCGGCTCCTGAACAGCGTCGTGGAACCGGGCAGGCAGCGAAGCTATCGGTGAGGTGGTTGAGGCCCGCCGCTCACTGAATCTGATCGATTACGGATTCCTGACGCGGGCCTTGACTGCGGAACGTGTACTTGAAGTACGAGTCCCGCAGTGCCTGCGGAATTCGGCCTATAGCACGCTCGCTTTGCAAGAAAGTCGAGCAATCTTAGTGCCGCTTGCGGCGTTTTGCGGGTTGGGCGGGCGCTTCTTCGAAAACTGCAAAGTTGATCTTCTTTTCAACCGGGTCGATGCGGTCGACGATGACTCTTAGACGGTCGCCGATCTTGTAGATCTTGCGGGTGCGCTGGCCGATGATTTCGCGCGTGTTCTCGTCGTAGGTGTAGAAATCGTCGGTGAGAGTATTGAGCGGGATCAGGCCTTCCACGAACAGGTCGGTGAGTTCTACGAAGAAACCGAATTTGGTGACGCTGGTGACGAGACCGTCGAACACTTCTCCGATGCGCTCTTGCATGAACTTGACTTTCTTCCATTCCATGAGCTCGCGTTCGGCATCGTCAGCGCGGCGCTCGGATTGGCTGGATTCTTCAGCGATGGCATGGAGTTCTTCCAGGGGGATCGGGCCGGCGAGCGGAGCGTGATCTTCGCGGTGGGATTTGTGGTCTCGGCGTTTGGACCAGGGGCTGGGGAAGTCGGCGTCAGGCTTCCGGCTTTCGGCTTCCGGAAAATCCCCACTCAAGCCAAAACTGGGCTTGAGTGGGCCAGCCTGTTCAGTAGTGCTTTCGCGAAGGACCTCTTTCAGAATTCGATGCACGATCAGGTCTGGGTATCTGCGGATCGGGCTTGTGAAGTGCGTGTAGGTTGGGGCTGCCAGGGCGAAGTGGCCCAGGTTCTCTTCTGAATATCTGGCTTGCTTCAGGCTGCGCAACATCAGGTAGCTGAGGATTCTTTCCTCCGGCTTGCCGGCGATTTTTTCCGCGAGCTTCTGGTACATGCGCGGGGTGATGTGGACCTCCTGCGGGATCTCCAGCTCGCGCACACGCTTGCCTGTTCCGTAAGCGGCGCGGCGGTCGGCCTTCATTTGCACGCGCTGAATCGGCAACGCGCCTACGCCCAGGGAGTATCCGAAGGTCGCGGCGATGGTTTCGAATTCGTAGACGCGTTTGGCATCGGGCTTCTCGTGAATGCGGTAGAGGCTGGCGATGCGGTGCGACTCGAGATGGTGCGCGACCGTCTCGTTGGCCGCGAGCATGAACTCTTCTATTAAGCGATGCGCGATGTTGCGTTCGGAGCGCGCGATGGACTTCATCAGGCCGAACTGGTCGAATTCGATTACCGGTTCGGGAAGATCGAAGTCGATTGATCCGCGACGCTCACGCTTGCGGTTGAGAATTTGCGCGAGGTCGCGCATGCGCTCGAAATTCTCGACTAAGGGAGCGTAACGCTTGCGGAGGGCTTCGTCGCCTGCGAGGAGTGCATTGACGTCGGTGTAGGTCATGCGCTCGGCCGAGCGGATCACTCCTTCGCAGAGGCCATAGTGGACGATATCGCCGCGGTGGTCGATTTCCATGATGCAGGATTGAACCAGCCGGTCCACTCGCGGACGCAGGCTGCAGATGTCTGTCGAGAGTTCCAGCGGGAGCATGGGTACTGCGCGATCGGGGAAATAGACGCTGGTACCGCGCAGGCGGGCTTCCTGATCGAGCGCGGAGTCGGGGGTGACGTATTGGGCCACGTCGGCGATGTGAACTTGCAGTTCGTAATTGTCGTTCGGGAGGATGCGGACGTAGACGGCGTCGTCGAAATCGCGAGCAGTTTCTCCGTCGATGGTGACAATAGGGAGATTGCGGAAGTCGCGGCGGCGGCGGAGCTCGAACGCAGGAATGGTGGCCGAGATTCGTTGTGCTTCTTCGAGCGTGGCGGCGGGGAAACGGTGCGGGAGATGGAACTTGCGGATGATGATTTCTACATCGACGCCGAAGTCGTCTTCGCGGCCCAGGATCTCGATTACCTTGCCGCGTGGGTTTTGCGTGGCGTTTGGCCAATCTGTAATTTCCACGTCGACAACAACGCCTTCGAGGTTTGCCACGTCTGTGTGGCGGGCGGCTTCTTCGCCTAGCACACGATCGACCTGTTTCTTTTTCGACTTACTTCGAGGAGCTTCCCTGTGAACATCCCCACTTCTGGCAAATTCGGCCGGAGGTGGGGCACCCCTTTGCTCTGGGCGCCCCTGACCTTCGGGAATCACTATCTCTTGGGTGATCTTGCTGTCAATAGGCTTGACATAGTTTCTTCGGGCGCCGTAGTGGAATACGCCGACCACCGTCGGATGGGCGCGGTTGACGGGGCGGACTATGCGGCCTTCGGCGCGTCCGTCGGGGCGGATGTTCGCCACATCGACCAGGACCAGATCGCCGTGCATGGCGGTGCCGATCTGGTGGGGCGGGATGAAGATGTCCCCGGCGAGTTTAGATTTCAGCTGGCCTAGTGATTTGGAATCGGGGATGACGAAACCGAATCCGTCGCGGTGCATGCTGAGGCGTCCAGCGATCAGATGCTTGTCGGCGGCGGCTTGCGGGAGCTGGTAGCGGTCGGAATCGAGGAGGATGAGTTGGCCAGCCTTGACCAGTTTTTGCAGGTGGTCATTCAGTTCGCGGCGTTCCTCACCGTGCAGGCCTAATTCACGAACTAATTGTTTGTATCCGGCCTGGCGTTTGGACTGGCGGGCGATGTGGGCGAGGATGGCGCTGTCGGAGAGCATGGCGAGCAATGAGCTGTGAGTTACGAGCTATCAGCTTTCAGAATAGCGCAGGGGGAACTGATTGGCGGTACTTCTGGCTCAACTTGAGCTTACCTACTGCTCACTGGGTGATCCTCGAACATCTCGGCGGCTACGCCCACATAAGCGCTAACTTAAGCCGGGCAGACTAGAAGTTGATGCCGGGAGCGCTTTCAGGGCGGTAACATCCGAGTAGCCGACCGTCCAGGAACCGGGTGGTTTACTAAATCACAAGGCGGTTGTCGGTACCCGTCCGCTCTGCCGGGTCCACATCCAGTTCAAGTTTCTTGAGGCTGGGATGTCGACACAAAAGAGCCATGTAATAACAAGAAGGCTTCGTTCGTACGCCTGGTGAACTGATGTCGCCGTTTTCGTGCACAATGAAGATGTGGCTCCTTCCGAAACCGCGCGTCGCCCTCTCACCGGGAAGCGTCTCGATGGCATCGACCTGCTCCGCGGTCTTTCGATCTTTTTCGTCCTGATGAACCACATCAACATCCGCCTGCTCGGTGCGGACGTTCCCTATACCAAGCTTTTACCCGCGCAACTCGTGCACGTTCTCGTTTGGAATGCCCAACTCGGCGTGCAGATGTTTTTTGCCATATCCGGGTTTCTCATCACTTCAATCACTCTACGGCGCTGGGGTTCGCTGACTCACGTTTCCCTGCGCGGTTTCTACGTCTTTCGGTTTGCGCGTATCGCACCGCTGCTCTTTCTGCTGCTTGCCGTCCTCTGCACTCTGCATTTCGCGGACGTGCATAATTACGTAGTCACGGCAGAGACGGGGGGCCTAGGACGTGCGCTGCTCGCCACATTGACCTTTCACGTTAACGAGTTGGAAATTCACCGCGGATATTTGCCTGGCAATTGGGATATCCTTTGGTCCCTTTCGATCGAGGAGATGTTCTATCTCTTTTTTCCCTTGGCTTGTCTCTTGCTTGGCGGCAGAAGATTGTTTCGTCGCAGCATAGTATTCCCGGCCTTCCTCTTCGCCTTTGTGATTCTCGGGCCGTTCGGTCGGACTCTATTTGCTCGCGGCAACGAGATCGCAGAAGATTATTCCTATCTTCGAGGCATGGAAGGAATCTCATTGGGATGCCTCACTGCCTTGGTCCTATCGAACAGACGCTTCTCTCGCCGAGCGATCTGGGGTCTGGGGATTGCCGGGAACTTGGTCGTTTCTGCAAGCCTTATATTTTCGTGGCAGGCCTATAGAGGCTGGCTCGGCAAAACAGGGCTGAACTTCACGCTACTTGGTGTGGGGACATGCATGTTCATAGCTGCCACGGCACAAACCGAATGGAGAAGTCCACGCGGGTTGGGGCCGCTCGTGCGGATGGGCCGATACAGCTACGAAATCTATCTGACGCATATGTTCGTAGTGTTTACATTTTTTGACCTGTTTCTTCGCGCTGGCAAACCCATGGGAGGCGTGCCTGTTTTGTTCGCCTCCGCCATTCTGGTTGCGGGATTGTTAGGGGCTGGCGTCGCAAACCTGTATTCGGAACCCGCGAATCGTTTTCTGCGCAGCAAGTTCCGCAACCCAGTCGGGAGTGGCGCGTCAATCGCGTTTACACCAACCGGAGAGGCAACCGTTACATCCTTTAGGTCCTGAGACGGTCGTCATTTCGGAATCGATTCGTACCCTTCCCGGCCCATGAGCAGAGAGGAAGTAGTCCTTACGTTAGCGTTCAGGGGGGTCGACCCGCGCCGAAGACATGCGCGGGGGCGCCCCGGACGAGGCGTCCGGGGCTACATTGCCAGCGGGGCTACATTGCTAACGATTTTCCGCGCCAGGCGTCTCTTCTCCTTGACAGTCTAGGAGAGCCGGACATATCCCTGGACGGTCCAGGAATCGATCTCATGGATAAACAGCTTGAGCTTTTGCAGGGCACGCTGGACATGCTGATTCTGAAAGCCGTGTCGCTGAGTCCGCTGCACGGTTACGGAATCCTGCTGCGGATTCAGCAGATTTCGAAGGAGCGGCTGGAGATTCAACAGGGGTCGCTCTACCCCGCTCTCTACCGGCTGGAGCATCAGGGCTGGATTGCGAGTGAGTGGGGTGAGTCGGAGAACAACCGGCGCGCGCGTTACTACCGGCTTACTGCCGCTGGAAAACGCCGACTGCAAGCGGAGACAAAACGCTGGAACGAGATGACGACGGTGATCGCGGGAATTCTGCAGGCTACTCCGGAGGAGTTATGAGGACGTGGGCGCGGGTACGCTCCTGGACGGGCGCCCTGCTTGGCCGCAGGCGCATGGAACGTGAGATGGATGAGGAGATGCGGTTTCACATGGAAGCACGCACCGCCGATCTGATGAGCCGGGGCGTTCCGGCGCAAGAGGCGAAGCGGCAGGCGAGACTGGAGTTTGGGGGAATGGAAACGGCAAAGGATCAATGTCGCGATGCAGTGGGCGTGAATGTTTTGGAAACGTTCATGCAAGATCTGCGGCACGGGATGCGAGCCCTGTGGCGGACGCCAATGTTTACGATCACCGCGGTAATTGTACTGGCCCTGGGGATTGGGGCGAACACAGCGATTTTCAGCGTGGTGGATGCGGTGCTTCTGAAACCGCTGGCTTATCGCGATTCCGGGCAACTGGTGACGATCCTGATGAACGGGGAAGATCCGGTGTCGGTCGCCAACTATAATGACTGGCGCGACCAGAACCATTCCTTCGCGGCGATGGGCGCAGCGGAGTACTGGTCGCCGAATCTTACTGGGGACGACGCTCCCTCCGAGCACATTGAAGGCCTACGAGTGACGCAGAATGTGTTCCCGATGCTCGGAATCGAGCCAATGATTGGACGCTTGTTTTTGGAAGGAGAGGACAAAGCGGGCGCGGACCGTGAAGTGATTCTCAGTTATCGGTTGTGGCAGCGTCGATTCTCGTCAGACCCGAATGTGCTCGGGAAGCCGATCCTGATGGATGGAACTGCGTACGTGGTAGTGGGCGTGATGCCGCAAGGATTCCAATTTACGCCCTTCTGGGCGACGCACGCGGAAGTCTGGGCACCAAACGCGTTCGGAGAGCGAATCCACGATCGTGGCGGCAACAGCCTGCGAATCTTTGCGCGACTGAAAGATGGGGTTTCGCTGACGCAGGCGCGCACCGAAGTGGCAGCGATCACGGGACGTCTGGAGCAGCAGTATCCGGCAACGAATCGTAATGTCATCGTGACTCCATTGAAGGAGAAAGTTGTGGGCCGGATGGAGACTCCGCTGCTGGTGCTTCTCGGCGCGGTGGCATTCGTATTACTGATCACCTGCGCGAACGTGGCGCACATGCTGTTAGCGAGGGCGGCGACACGGCGAAAGGAGGTGGCTGTGCGGGCAGCGCTCGGAGCGCGGCGAGGGCGACTTGTTCGACAGTTCCTCACCGAGAGCCTCCTGCTGGGCGTTTTGGGGGGGGCATTAGGGCTGATGCTCGCGATAGTCGGGACCAAGGCCTTAATCGCAATGAGTCCTGGAAACATCCCGCGAGTGCAAACGGTATCCATCGATGTGCATGCGGCTTTGTTCCTATTAGCGGCAACGATCTTGACCAGCGTGGGATTTGGACTTGTGCCCGCGCTGCAAGCCTCATCGGTGAATCTGAGTGACACGCTAAAAGAGGGAGCGCGTGGCGGTGGCGAGGGCTTTCGCAGAAGTCGGTTGCGCAGCCTCCTGGTGGTTTCCGAGTTAGCGTTGGCGCTGATGCTACTGATCGGCGCCGGGTTGATGATTCGTACGTTCGCAGCATTGCAAGCCGTGGATGCGGGATTCAATCCGCACAACGTGATTTCCATGATGGTGTCGGTTGCAGGATCGAAGGAGGCGGACTCAGGCCGGCGCACCGTCTTTTATCACCAACTGATCGAACGGGTGCGATCGCTCCCGGGAGTGGAGGCCGCGGGCGCGATCAATCACTTGCCGCTGGCGGGTGATTCCTGGGGCTGGCCATTCGTCGTCGAGGGCCGCCCGAAGCCGCGTCCCGGTGAGACACCCACGGCGATTTATCGAATGGTGACGCCGGGACATTTCCAGAGTATGCGGCTGCCGCTTATCCGAGGGCGTGATGTGACAGAGGCCGACACTGCATCTGCACCCGGCGTCGTGCTCATCAACGAGCGCGCAGCGAATGAATATTGGCCGGGCGAAGATCCGATTGGCAAACGAATCTCTTTCGATGACGACAAGGCGAACCCTCCGACCTGGCTGACAGTTATTGGAGTTACCAAGAATGCGAAGCAGGAGGATTGGGTGGCGACTCCGTTTCCTGAGGCGTATCTGGCGGCATTTCAGAATGAAGAGTTCCTGAGCAGCCCAAAATCCTATATGGCATACATCACGCTGGTGGCGCGCACGGCGGGAGATCCCGCGGCCGCTTCTGCGGCGATGAAAGAGGCGGCGTGGTCCTTTGACCGGAATCTGACCATCTCGCAAGTGGTCACCATGGAGGGAGTGGTGGCCGAAGCGACCGCGCAGCCGCGGTTTGAGATGCTGCTGCTGTCGATTTTTGCGGGTGTGGCGCTGGTGCTCGCGAGTGTGGGGATTTATGGAGTGATCAGTTATTCGGCCTCGCGGAGAACCCATGAGATTGGCGTACGGATGTCGTTGGGAGCTACGCGGGGACAAGTTCTGCTGCTGGTGGCGCGGCAGGGGATCTACCTGGCATTGGCCGGCTCCGGGGCGGGGATCGCAGGCTCGCTTCTGCTGTCGCGGGTGATGGCGAAATTGCTTTACGGAGTACAGCCGACGGATCCGGTAACGTTTGTGGCTGTTGCCATTGGGCTTGGAGTCGTAGCTATGTTGGCGTGCTATTTGCCGGCGCGGCGGGCTATGGGGATCGATCCGGTCGCGGCGTTGCGGTGCGAATAGCGTCGGTTGTTTCTAGCTCCGGCAGCGACGTTTCGCTCTTCGGACAGCCGAGGCGGCTGTCCCTACGTGATTTCTACGCTTACCAGGTGTCGCTGCCAGACTTTGGGGGCCACGCACTCATGGCGCGGCGGAGCATGGCAATCTGGCCGGTGTGGTAGCTGTTGTGGGCTACCATTTGCCAGAGGATAGCCTCCATCGTGCTCGATTGCTGCTTGTCGGCCGGATGACTCGATTCGATTTGCCGGTCGAGCTCTTCGGGTGACGAATGAGCGAGGTTCAAGAACTCACCGAGGAACCAGGAGAGGTCACGCTTCAGTTGCTCCCAGTTCTGGGGCGCGTCGGGGAAGCTCTCGGAATTGTGTTGGGGATAGGTTGGTCTCTCATCGCAGATTCGCTTGAGTTCGTAGCTCATCCAGTAATTCATGTGGAAGACGAGGTCGGCGATCGAGTGGGGAAAACCTTCGATGCGGCGGGTGGCTAGCTCCGAGGAAACATCTTCGACGCATGCGATGGGATCTACGTGGGCACCTTTACCGCGGAGGAGTTCAGTCAGGCATTGCATCGGCTTTGATTGTGCGTGGACATCATACAACTTGCTTCCTGGCTCCTCGGGGAAATGATCGAAGCTTTAGAGGCGGCACTGATTCCCGTCGCTGGGTTCATTATCCCTATGAGGCATTCACACGCTCGCTTCGCTCGCGGGGCGGACGAAGGCGTCCGCCCCTACACAGGCTATTTGGCGAAATACTTTTCCTCGAGGATTCTTCGGTGGTGGAGTTCGTGGCCTGCTGTGAGGTAGGCGATGGCACGGACGCTCAGTTCGGCGTTGTTGGCGATGCCGCGGCGCGTCCAGGCTGGCTCGTCCAGGTTGCGAAACAGAGTGAGTGTGGCGCGGCGCACAGCGATGTAGTCTTCGATGAGCTCGGCCAGTGGCAGACGGGCGAAGGGGCCGCTACGGATGTAGTCGTCCTGCTCGAAACCCGCGAGCGGAGTGCGATCTCCACGAGCGATGCGCAGGGCGCGATAAGTGAAGATGCGCTCACTGTCGCAGACGTGACCGAGAACTTCCTTGAGCGACCATTTGTTCGGGGCGTAACGGAAGTCGCCATCTTTATCGTCACGACCGCAAAGGAGAACCAGCATCTGGCGGCGTTGGGACTCGAACGTGCCGACGATGTCTGTACCTTGGACTAGAGAGATATAGCGGTCGTGGTAGGGGGCGTACTCGTTGGGTTCGGGACGGCCAATCGTTGGGGTGATGATTGCCTGGTCAGACATGTCACTCCTTGTGTTCCCGATTCAATGGAATGAATGGGAAAGAGTTCAGGCGTCCCAGGGGACGCGCTTTGCTTGGCGTACCCGGCGCTGAAGCGCCGGGCTTATTTCGGAAGCCCCTGACGGGGCTCAGAGGCTTACTTCAGAGCATTTACGTGAACGTTTCGAGTTTGTGAATGAGACCGCTGGCAGTGGTTACTGCCTGGTCCAGCCTTAGCTTGTTCCGGATAATCGTTAGACTGATGAAACCTGAATTGGTTTCGACAAATCTTCTCCCTGAGAGGATAACTCCGGCGGGCTGTGAAAGGGTACGAGAGGCGGAAAATTTCGGGAATCGTTACATGACGGGTGGCGCGAAAATCCCCACTTCCGGCAACCTCGGCTAGAAGTTTGGCACCCAAGAGGGTCGGTCATTCGGTTACTTTCGTTGAAAATACGGGATTTCCACAGGGCTGCAGAGAGGAGGGAGGAGTACAATCGCGTTTGGCTACGAAAGTGCGGCCAATACTCCTAATCCCAACAAAGGAAAGGACCCTGTTACCCCATGTGGAAGCCGACAAATCAGCCCCAAACACCCGGCCGGCCAGCTGAGCCGGAGCGCCCAACTACGTCTACCCCCAGTGCGCCCGCGATGACGGCGAGCGAGCCGCCAGCGGCTCCCCGGCCGGTGACGACGACCACTGCGGACCAGGCGACGATCGGCAAGTCGCTTGTGATCAAGGGTGAGGTGACCGGTTCCGAGTCGCTTTACATTGATGGCAGAGTAGAAGGGTCCATTAATCTTTCAGGCAATCGCGTCACCGTGGGCCGCAATGGCGTGGTGGCCGCCAACATTAACGCACGCGAGATCGTTGTTCTTGGCAAGGTGCGCGGGAATTTGACCGCGAGCGACCGCGTGGACATTCGCAGTGATGGTTCCCTGACCGGCGACGTCATCGCGGCGCGCATCTCGATTGAAGACGGCGCTTTCTTCAAGGGCGGCATCGACATTCGCAAGGGTGGACAGCAAGCCGCACGAGCGAACGGTGAAGATAAGGCCGTTCCGTCGAGCGAACCGGCAGCGGTGGGCGCGCGGGCGTAGTTTTCGTCGAGAGTATTGGCCGAAGTTTTGAGCGGGCATCCGTGTCAGGTGCCCGTTTTGCTTTTTGAAGATTCGTTCTAATTCCGCGCACTCGTAAGAATCCTCCCGCCAAGTTTCCCCAAGCGAATATGTAAAACCTTTCCCTCGCGTCTCCAGTCACATCCACTTACGCAGGTAAAAGAAATAAAAAAAGATGACACAGCCGTTACAAACGCGTGACAAGTCGATACCGGATTCTTAGCTAGCATTACCAGTTTTACTTCCCCTTGTAATGCAGTTGTCCCCCAGCAGAAAACCGACAAACCAACCACGCAATAACAACGGATGGACAGTACCTCAAAAGCAAGCTAAAAGGAGATCTCATTTGCTTAATCTGGAATCGAGCATTTCAAACCCGGAGGTCGAGTATGCTTTGGGCCACTCATCTCGTGAACTCGATCGTCTTATCTTTCAAGCAACCGTGTTCGCACCGTATACCCGTCAGCTTCTCACGGAAGCGGGATTAAGCGCGGGGATGCGGGTGTTGGATGTGGGCAGCGGCAGTGGAGACGTAAGCTTCCTGGCTGCGGAACTGGTGGGTTCGAACGGATATGTGCTGGGCGTCGACCGGTCTCCGGCGGCGGTGGAAAGAGCCAAAGCAAGAGCCATTCGCCGCAATCTTCCCCACGTTGATTTCGCAGTAGGCGATCCTGCCGTGATGCACTTCGACAAACCGTTTGACGCGATCGTTGGCCGCTTCGTGCTCATGTATCAGGATGATGCTGCAAGCAGCCTGCGAAACATGATGCGAAACCTCCGCAAAGGTGGGTTGGTGGCGTTCCAGGAAGTTGACTCGACGGTATGCCGCTCCTGGCCAGCGGTCCCTGTTTTCGACGAGGCGGCGCGGTGGCTAGCCGAGGGATTGCGCAGCAGCGGCGCGCGGCCTGAACTGGGGCTGGAGATGCATTCCTTGTTCCTCGATTGCGGTTTGCCGGAACCATCCATGCGCATGGATGCCTTAGTCTCCGGAGAAGACGATAGTCCGGTCTACAAGCTGTTGGCTGAAGCGGTGCGCAGCCTGACACCGACTCTCGAGAAATTGAATATTGCGTCGGCTGATGAGGTAGAGATTGAAACGTTGACGGATCGGATGCGTAAAGGGGTGTCCGCAAAACGAGGAGTGGCCATGTCTTACGGCCTCGTGGGGGCATGGGCAAAAAAGCCGTTTACCCGTGAAATAGCAGATTAGCGGTCACAGTTAGGGCCGCGATCGTTATACGAGGCAGATCCCTGTACTGCCTCATGGCTGTCGGCGCCGACATTTCTTCATTGCGGGTCTTCTTTATCTCCTGCACTTCGGGCACTTCGACAACCAGCGTGAGTACACCATCCGGTTGCGAGAGCGATCGGCTCATTCCATCCTTTGTAGGAATCGCCGTTAGTTTGCTGGCGAACAGCCTCCGGGGGGTGTATAAAAGTGCCTCGCTTCGGCCGTTGGGTGGGCAGGAGCTCGGCAATGCCTATCGGCTCCATTTCGAAATCGATCTCTGTCTCGCTGATGCTGGCTGCAATTGGAGGATTGGCGGGATGCGGCGGAGGGAAGCAGCAGCCCCCACCGCCACCGGCGCCGGATTTCACGCTCTCTGTGTCGCCCGTTTCAGCTTCGGCGACGATTGGAGCCGTCAGCTCGACCGTAACACTGTCGGTCGTGCCAGAGAATGGTTTCAGCGGATCAGTGAGTATCACCCTGCAAGGGTTGCCCGCAGGTGTAACCGCGAGTTCGGGTTCGTCGTTCTCCATTCAATCAGGGTCGAGCCAAGACATCGTGTTTTCCGCCTCGAGTTCAGCTGCGGCCGGTGTGTTTCAACTTACCGTCGCGGGCACGAGCGGAGGGAACTCACACACTGCACAGTTGATCCTGACCACCGAGCCGGTCGTACACGTGACCACCTATCAGAGTGGATCGGTTCTGTATCTTGAATCTGATTCAGATGTGAACACCTCACGGATCGGCTTGGAGACACAGTGGGGAGGCTCGATCGTCGAGGTGAGTCTGAATGGAACTAATGTTGTGAATGAGCATGATACCGGCCGCGAGGTTCAGGTTGCCGAATATGACGGCAGCGCACAATATGACAGCTGCGCCGGTTGCAGTGGCACTTTCGGGTGGAATCCAGTTCAAGGAGGTGACGAGTACGACCATGGCAGCCCGGTGCTAACCCAGACGTTGAATGCCGATTCACTCTATATCGAAGCTCAGCCCTACCAATGGAACCCTGACGACAAAGGTGGGGGGCAAAGTCAGCCTGTCCTCGGCGACATTTATGTGGAAGCCACTGTCTCTGCCGTCACCGATCACGCTTTCACCTTCAAGGTGCACTACAAGATCACGCATTTCGGTACCGACCAGCACGCCGATAGTATCCAGGAGTTTCCTGCCGTTTATGTGAATCTCGGCTTTGACCGATTCGTGAGCGACAGCAGCACAAATCCGTGGACTAATGCGCCGATTACGTCTCTGACGATGCCCCAACTGCCCCGGTTCAGCCCGACGCTATACGCGTCCGAGCAATGGGGAGCCTTTGTCGATAGCAGCGATCAGGGACTGACCGTGTATGTCCCGGGAATGGCTCCCTATATTGGGGGGTTTGCTGCTGCCGGGGATTCCGGTCCGACGGGCTTTGGCACCAACTACTTTGCTCCGCGTACGTTCTTCAGCTTCGGCCCCAACAGTGTTCTCGAAGGAGACGTGTACCTGGTTGCGGGAGATTACAAGCACGCACGTCAGGTGATTTACGACCTGCACAATCGGCTTCCCCAGAAGGATATCTTCAGTCCAATAGGTTCGGTCGATAGCCCTGCGGCGAACGCACAGATTTCCGGCACGTTCAGCGTGTCGGGATGGGCCTTTGACGATGTGAAGGTATCCAAAGTGGATGTATACGTGGACCAGATGCTAGCCGGAACCGCGGTGTATGGTGGATCCCGGCCGGACGTGGCCAATGACTGGCCGCACGCCCCGGCAGCAATCGGCTACACTTTCTCACTCAACACCATTTCGTATCCAAACGGTGCCCACGTGGTCGGCGTTCGAGCGGTCGATACCAGCGGAAACGTCGCGGTTTTTCCCGATATCCCGGTCGTGATTCAAAACTAACATCACTATCAATCGCGCTCATGACCGACGGGATACGCGTCTGCGGACGCGAGCCTGCGCGTCACCATGCTCATTCCATTTCGAGGCGTTCGTAGGCAAGGACAAGTTCTTCGATGGCGACGTCGTCACCTTTGGCGTTCAGGTCTCCAAAACTGTACTTCACGGGCCAAGCGCGGAGCAGCCTCCAGATGAGAACCGGGGTGAGATCTTCCGCGAGAAGAGTAATCGTCACGTTGCGCCTGGCGTTGGCATCGCCATTGCGCACCTGGTTGATCCAGACATAGAGGTTCAATGAGCCGATGATTCCGCGGCGGAGAATCACATTGCCATAGTGCGTTAGTCCCGGAAGCTTATGGGTTCCGGACTCCTTGTCATTGCCGGTGCGGTATTGGACGACATCGATCGAGATGTCGGGCATCACGATGTGAGAGAAACCGGCAGCAGGACCTTGACCGCCGTCACCAAGGTCGACCAGAAAATGTTGGTTCCCATACGGGACATCACGCTGAGTGGCCATGGGGTGAAGTCCTTTCTCTTGGAATAAACGCAATATCACGATAGACAGAGAGATCGTGCCGCATCGAGCTCGAGAATTTCTGCCCAGAGCGATCGGCGTATGAGGCAGTGGCGGTGATGTGCTCGGGTTCTTTGCGGGCGAAATAGGCGACGCTGGAATCCAGAAGCGTGCGGATGGAACGCGAGGGGGCGAGAAATTCGATGTTGCGGAACAGCGGCAGCTCTGGAATGGAGGCAGTCCCACCAAGGCCTCTAAATGGAGGGTCGAAGGCAACGTGGACTTGCAGCGCCGGCTGGGAACCGATGTTTTGTACAGCGACGAAGAGCATGCCGTCTTCGAAGAGGAAGTCGACAATGACGTCAGGGCGCGGCTCCATAGTTGGCGGCTATTGTACTCGTTGTGGATGTCCCTGATTGTCAGGGCTGCGGGAATCCGGGCCTGTTGCGGGTTTCCAACACCTGAAAACATTTGAGGTGCAATGCTTAGCGCGGACGGCCGAAGAAGATCACGTATCCGTCGGGGTCGCGGATCTCGAATCCGCGCAATCCGTCGTGTGTGTCCATCAGAGGCACGCTGAACGTGGCACCGAGGTCGGCAAACTCAGTGGCCAGCGCATCTGGATCTGGCGCGTAGACGTAAGCGTCCCATCGCATGGAGGGATGCTGTTTGGGGTTCGGCAGCGGCGAAACAGTCCTGTCAGACTTGAGGAACAGCTGCGCACCGCCACGACCGATAATCGCGAAGAATGGATTGTGGTCAGGCTGCTGGAATCTGGTCTCGAACCCAAGCTTGTCGCGATAGAAGGCGATGGTCTGATCGACGTTGCTGACGATGAAGAAAGGGGAGATGTGCTCTATTGTTGCCCGCTGCATAGCAATCCTTCGTCACCGAGATCATAGCAACAGGCGAGCCAGCGCAGGTCTGGTCATTTCCTCAGCAGAGCGTCGATCCCGGCTTGAGCGATGGCCTCGTCAATTTCGGACTTGGCACCGCTGGCGGCGATTGCGCCGATTGTCTGACCGTCGACCTTAATAGGCAGGCCGCCTTGTCCCGGGAAGAAATTCGGATAGGAGAGGGCGGCGGTGTTTCCCGATTTCACCTGATCGGCAGCGTCTTTCGAAGAGCTGCCGTACAAAGCGGCGTGGCGTGCTTTTTTCTGCGCCCACTCGAGCGTATTGACAGAGACACCATCTCCTCGCTCGAGAAAGAGCAGGACGGCGTTCTCATCCATAATGCAGATTGTGACTGAGACGTTCTGGCGCTGAGCTTCAGCTTCGGCGCCGGCGACCATCTTTTTAATCGCAGCCAAGTTCAAGTACTTCTTCGAGGGCAGATCTGCGGCCATAAGGGTCCCCATCAGGCAGAGTGCAACCAATAGTGATTTAAACATGCGCGGGATGTTATCAATGGCTCGGCAGTTTTCCAAGCGAACCTTAGGACGAGGACTACAGGCCGAAACGTGTATTCCGTGCCTCTTGTGCTGTATGCTGCCTGCGAAAGGATCCTGATGATCGGGCTGACGGTATCGCATTACCGTATCGTGGAGAAGCTGGGCGGAGGCGGCATGGGAGTGGTGTACAAGGCGGAAGATACCCGGCTGCACCGCTTTATCGCGCTTAAGTTTCTGCCAGACGATGTGGCCCGCGATCCGCAGGCGCTGGCGCGGTTTCAGCGGGAGGCTCAGGCGGCGTCCGCGCTGAACCATCCGAATATCTGCACGATTCATGACATCGGCGAGGAGAACGGGCTGGCATTTATCGCCATGGAGTACCTGGAGGGCGTGACGCTGAAGCATCGCATCTCCGGGCGCGG
>Ga0335080_10002749_pt1 | contig 17656 bp, 13 predicted proteins | sample Lox_Sample_34_FD_206720 | JGI IMG/M metagenome (GOLD analysis project Ga0335080, IMG submission 206720) | Soil microbial communities from Loxahatchee National Wildlife Refuge, Florida, United States - Lox_Sample_3.4 | ecosystem: Environmental > Terrestrial > Soil > Wetlands | place: USA...
AGCACCAACGCCGCAATGCTCAACACCACACTTCTCGACAGCGCGAAGACGACGGTGAACAGGCCGAATCCGCACACGCACCCGAGCATCGCGGTTCCCGCGCGCCGGCGCATGGGGCGATGCGCCAGCACGATGGCCATAGTCACGGCGCCGACGCTGGGCGCGCCGCGCAGTATGCCCAATCCCATGGCGCCCACGTCCAGGATGTCGCGCGCATAGACCGGCAACAGCGCGACCGCTCCACCGAGCAGCACGGCGAAGAGATCCAGCGACACCGCGCCGAGGACGATCTTCGCCCGCCACAGATACCTCAACCCTTCGAGGATGGCCCGCTGCGACCGTGGCGCGGGAGCTTTCGCCTGGCCGATGCGGACCATCGAAATCAGCGCCGCCGCGGCGAGGCAGCATCCGCACGCCGCCACGTAGACGGGTACCGGGCTTCCGGTCCAGCCATAGACCGCGCCGCCGATGGCGGGACCGAGCACCATGGCGCCCTGGAAGACGCTCGACGCCCACGCCACCGCGTTCGGGAAATCCTCCGTGGGCACGGTCAACGGGACCAACGCCTGCGCCGCGGGAGTGGTGAAGGCGCGCACCACGCCCTGCATCAGGAGGACGGCGTAGATGGGCCACACCGCGCTCACCCCGTGCCAACTCAACCCCGCGAGCATCGCCGACACGACTGCGAACGCCGAGAAGCAGCATTGCAGGATGCGCTCTCGAGGAAAGCGGTCGGCGGTCTGCCCCGCGATCAGGAACAGCAGCGCGCCGGGCAGGAACTGCGCCAAGCCCACCAGGCCGAGGTCGAGCGGCCGGTGCGTGATGGCGTAGATCTGCCAGCCTACGGCAACGGCCTGCATCTCCCCGGCGGCCTGCGCCAGGAAGCGGCCGCACAGGAAGCGGCGAAAATTCGCATGCCGAAATGCGGCGCGCCCCTGGCCTGCCACCGCCGCCCGCGTTTCGCGCACCTACTGATTGTAATGCGGCTGGTCGCTGCGGAACGGGCCGGCCGGGAGACCGGCCTGGTTGACCAGGTTGCAGACCGGATCATCGGCCCAGGCGTAGCGCACGGCGACGGGGTCAGCCACTTGCGGGCTCGAGACGACGAGCGTTGCGCCATCGATTTTCGCCTGGGCCTCGACGTAGTTTCCGTCGCGGCCGGCCACCTCGAATCCGGCGACGGCTCCGCCGCCGCGCGCCTGCATGCCATCGGTATGGGTCATGTAGACGCGCATCGCGCCGCCCTCCTGGGCCGCCGCCTGGAACACGGGGCCGGAGTACTCGACCGGCTGGCGATATGTCAGCGCGCGAGCGGCGAGCGCGAGCCGCAGACCGACATCCTGCTTGTTCTTGGGATGGATGTCGCGCGATTCGCCAATATCGATGATCACGGCCATGGCGGTGTTGGCGAGGCGCAGGGTCTCGGTCTGCGATTCGCGCAGGACCGGCCAGAACTGGTTGCTTTTGTAGTTGGCGAGCTGGACGAAGTAGAAGGGGAAATCGCCTTCGCCCCAGCGGTTGCGCCAGTCCTGAATCATGGCGCCGAAGAGGCGGCGGTACTTCCATGCGTGCGCTTCGGTGGCGTTGGATTCGCCCTGATACCAGATGACGCCGCGGATGCCGTAGGGCGTGAGGGGCGCGATCATGGCGTTGTAGAGGCCGGCGGGCGTGTTCTGATGACCGGGACCCGGGGGCGGGGCAGGGCGGTTGGGTGGCATCTTAGCATTGGCGCGAGCTTCGGCCGCGGCTTTATTCCATGCGTCGAGCGCGGCGTCGTACTTCACCTTGCGCGCCGGATAGTCGGCCAGCACTTTGTCCCACTCGTCCAGGACGAACTTCAAGGATGCATCGCTTTCGAGCGCGGGCCGGGAGGTCCAAGACTGCGCCGGGGTTCCGCCCCAGTCGCTCTCGATCAGGCCCATGGGCACGTGCAGGTTCTGCTGGAGGTGACGTCCGAAGAAATACTCGACCGCGGAGAAGCCTTTCGCCGATTCGGGCGAGCAGACCTGCCAGGTTCCTACGACGTCGTCCGCTGGCTGATCCGCGACTGCGCGCTTCACCTGGAAGAGATGGATCATGGGATAGCTCGCCTGGGCGATTTCGTCGTCGTGATTGTTGGCGGTCTGGAGCCGGAACTCCATGTTGGACTGTCCCGACCCGACCCAGACCTCGCCCACCAGCACATCCTTGATGGAAATGGTATTGGAGCCGGCGATGGTCATTTCCAGGGGGCCGGCGGTGACGAGCGGCTTGAGCCAGGCGGTCCAGTTGCCATCGGCGCCGGCTTTGGCAGAGACGCTCTGGCCTTGCAGGTTCACGCGCACGGCTTCGCCGGGATCGGCGGTACCCCAGATGCGCACCGGGATCCCCTGTTGAAGCACCATGTGGTCCGATATCAGGGCCGGCACTTTCACGGCAGCTTGCACTGCGCAGGCTGCCGCGGTCAAGACGATGCATGTCGCGAGTTTTCGCATAAGCTCCTCCAAAAAGACGAAAATCGGATTCTAACCCGCCGGAGTCAACTCCTCCAGCCAGACGTTGGCGCCGCCGGGCGAGCGGACGAACTCTACGAGGTGGGCGCCATCGAATTCGAGGCGCAGGAAACCATTGGGTGCGAAGCGGGTGGCGAAGTCGGGTATATAGAGGTTGTTGGTGTCGTAGATCCACGCGCCAGGGATGGGCACGGTCTGGCCCGCGTCGTTCTGCCCGGGCAGCATCCTGTCGACGTAGCGGCAGATGGGGGCGCCGTAGAGGCCGGTGCCGAAATCACCGAGGACGCCGATGGAGAAGGTATTGGCGATGGGCTCGGCAACGGGACCGGGCGGCTGCGGAACGGCGGGCACAATGTCGGCGATCCAGGAGAAGAAGCTGGCGGCCCAGTCGGGCCAATCGGCGTCGGAGAACCTCACCTCGAGGCCTTCCAGGACGATGCCTGCGATCTTGAGCAAGAAATGGTCGATGCGGTTGGCGATAGTGGCATGGCGCACGACGTGGGACTGGAGGAGGGAGGCGGTGAGATTGTGGGGCGTGTGCAGGATCTGCGGGTGGATCTCGACGTTCCGCCACTGGTCGAGGCCGGTCTGGAGGTCGGCCATGGCGGCGGCGACTTTGGCGGGGTCGCCGATGACCTTGGCCGCGACGTCGTGGGTCTTAGCGAGCAGGGCGTCGTGGCTGCCGAAGGGCTTGACGAGGTTGGTGTAGCTGACCAGGGTGTCGTGGATCGGCATCAGAGTGATTCTATACGAGGCGGGAGCGCGGCGGTTGGGCTTGGGTGCTAGGTTCGTCCGGTGTTGAGAAACGCAGCAACGGTATTGAAAACAGGAGGGTAATTGGGTTCGTTCGGTACGCGGTTGTCGGGTTCGGCGAGGGGCGGAATGGAGCGGCGCGGCGGCGGCGGGTGGGAAAGGGTGGTGGCGCATAGAGGCTCTCCTGACCGCGACGGTAGCACGGGGGCGAAGGGGGTTTGGCGGGAGATTCGGATAAGTGGAGCGGAATCAGCGGAAAATAAAGGGAAGGGGGCGTGAGAAGAACATGCCGAAATTCGCCTTTAATACAATTCAGGAGGTTCGGGTGTGGTTACACTTGTAAGTTAGTGCCATGATTATTCAGTCACAGGCACCATGAGCTTAGGCGTACTGATGAAATGGGCCATATTGAGGGAGCCGCCAGGGGCGAAAGGTCTCAAGACCGGGTAGCACACGGACTCGATGCGCCGGTTAAAGCCGACGGACTCTTGCCGGACTGAAGTCCGGCGCAGGACCGGCTCAAGCCGGTCCCACACCAGGCTTTGGGTGATTGGTGGGACAGTGTGTAACACAGTAGTACACAGGACGGCAATCCGCTCAACGTATGGAGGTTGGCGCGGAAGGCCAGGTAGTCTCGCCAATAAACCGACATCGTGCCATCTCTGTCGATGGCCACCACGCGTTCGGGTAACGCGTGGCCCAGATCCCGGGGAAAATCGAGGAGTGCGCGTTGCCAAGCCGAAAGGGCAATGGGGTTGCGGAGAGACACGAAACGTGAACTTCCCCTTCGAGTGTTAGACGCCAGGAAGGTCGAAAAGTTCAAACGCGCGGCACGCTCCGACGTATGAACCTGCTACGCTATTTTGGATGAAAGGGAACCGGCTCGCGTGTCCCGCGGATGATTTTCATGGCGGGCAATTTGATCGCCGACAATTCCTGGAACTGTTTCGTGCAGCGGCTGTCGTGGGACTCGCTTCCAGCCCGGCCGATTCGCAAGGAGCGCACACTATGCATGGACTCATCGGCAAATTGACCGTCGTACCAGGCAGGCGTGAAGAACTGATCAATGTTTTGAAGGGCAGTGCAGCCGATATGCCGGGATGCCTAAGCTATGTGGTGGCGAAAGACTCCGCCGATGAAAATGTCGTCTGGGTCACCGAAGTGTGGGAGAGCCAGTCCAGCCACGATGCCTCATTATCTCTACCCGCCGTAAAGAACGCGATACCGCAAGGCAAGGCTCTGGTTTCCGCATTCGAAAAGATTGCTGTAACGACTCCGGTGTGGGGAGCAGGCCTACCACGCGCCAAGACCGCTTGAGCAAGTATGTGCTTGGTAAGCGAGCCAGCGGGACTGAAAGTCCCGCGCAGGCTGAAGCGCTGCCCCACAGGACCGTTCGCAGCCCTGGCCTACTGCCGCCTTGGAGGTGCAGGTGATTTTGAATAGACGCTGTCCCAGTACGGCTCCGATGGTTTCTTCGCTTGTTGGCCGGAAATCGCGGAGGCGAACAGCACGACGGCGAGCAGCAGGGCCGTGTTCCGGTGGGCCATAGGTGGATCATGTCACTCTAAGCGAGTCATTACTGCTCGGCGAGAGCCTGAACAGGCGAGATCCGGGCGGCGCGACGCGCGGGCAGCAGACAAGCCAAGAAAGAGATGGCCGCGATCACCGCAGCCGAGCCGGCGAGTATCGCAGGACTGTGGGCGGGCACATGAAACAGAATTGCCCGCATGGCCTGGCCCGTGATCCAGGCGCCGATCATCCCGAGGATCGAGCCGGCGGCCAGCAGACGGGATGCGAGCCAGAGGAACTGGCCGCCAATCTGTTCCGGCCGCGCGCCCAGTGCCATGCGCACGCCGATCTCGCGGCGGCGCTGCGCCACCGCGTAACTCAAGACGCCGTAAGTTCCGATGGCAATCAGGAGCAGAGCGATGCCCGAGAAAGCAGCAGCGAGCGCCGCCGGCGAGCGCCGGTCGAGCAGGCTTTCGGCGATACGATCGTCCATGGTTTGAATGTCAGCCACCACCAGCCCAGGATCGATTGAGCGGACCGCGGTGCGGAGTGCCGTCTGCAAAGAGCCGGGCTGCACGCCGCTGCGCACGGCAACGAAGAGATCGCTTTCGGGGCGGTAGATATAGGGATAGTAGACGGCGCCCTGTGCTGCGTCGTCGGTGAGACCGGATTGCTTGATGCTGCCGACCACGCCCACCACGGTGAACGCCTGGGCATCAGGCCCGGTTTCGGCGCCCTGGAACAGGCGACGGCCCAAAGCGCTGCCGCCGGGCCAGTAGTAGCGGGCGAAATCCTGGTCGACCACACAGACGCGTATTTCCCGGCGTGAATCCGCGGCGGTCAGGAAGCGTCCTGCGAGAAGCGAGAAACCCATGGCGCGGAAGTAGTCTCCGCCGACACCGTAGGAGTAGTGCCCGCGGGGCGATTCGCCGGGCCGGAGAACGTGGCCCGCCACGGCGACGGCGCTCTTGCCGTTGGCGCCGCTGAAGGGAATATTATTTGCAAGGCCGACGGAGAGCACTCCCGGCCGATGGCCGAGCTCGCCCACCAACTTCTCGACGAAGGCAAGGCCGGCTTCGCGCGAGGGATACCGGTTTCCGACCAAAGAGATCTGCCCGGTGATCACGTGACCGGACTGGAAGCCGGGAGAGACGGCCATGGCGCGCTCGAGGCTCAGCCCGAGCAGCCCTGTCCCGGTCAACAGAACCAATGCCAGCGCAATCTGGGCAACCACGAAGCTATGCCGTACGGTCTGCGCGGTGCGGCCCGCGGTTCCGCCCCGAGGTTCGGACTGCAGCGCGCCGGACGGCTGAAGCCGAATGCCGAACCAGGCGAATGGCGCTGCGAGCACGACGCCCAGGACGACGGCCGCCGCGAAGGCGACCAGGGCCAACCGGGCATCGAAGTGTATGCCGGTTCCCAGGGGCAGGCGATTCGCGCCCAATGCAGCCACCAGTCGAATGCCGGCTGCTCCCACCGCGAGCGCGAGCAGTCCTCCGGTCAGAGTCAGTAAGGTAGTCTCGACGACGGCTTCGGTCACGACGTGCCGTCGGCGCGCGCCCAGCGCCTGACGGACAGCGAGCTCTTTCGAGCGCGCGCTGGCACGGATGAGAAGCAGATTCACGAGATTGACGGCGCCGATGGCGAGAAGGGCCAGCACGCCCGCCTGGAGCAGCAGCAGAGTGGGACGAATGGCGGCCACCTGATCGGCATGGAGCGGAACGAGGAGAGTGCGAAAGCCGGCGTCGGCCATCATATTGGCCTGGGGGTCGTCCTGCTCCAGGGCGGCGTTCTGGGCGTCGATTTGCGACTGGGCCTGGGCGAGAGTCGCTCCCGGTTTGAGGCGGGCAATCATTTGGATGACATTGCCTCCCGAATGCCGCTCCGCTGGCGAGCGGTTTTCGGCACTCGATGGAAGCGGGAGGTACAACCGGGCCGTGGAAGAGAGGAAGCGGAAGCCGGGAGGCAGAACGCCGACGATGGTTCTGAGACGACCGTCAGCGAGGACCGTTCGTCCGATGACGTGCGGGTCGGCACCGAAATGCTCTCTCCAAAAGGCGTCACTCACGATCGCGACGTCGTCCGTCCGATAGGTGGTCTCCGCGTCGGTGAAAATGCTCCCGAGGGCAGGACCCGCGCCGAGGGTGGTGAAAAAATCCGGGGAGACCAGCATGACCGGCCGGCGCTCGGAGGAGCCGGGCTCGCCCAGAATCGACGTGCCAAAGCGGTAGATGGAAAGCGAGCTGAAGGCGGGAATCCGGCCGCGACGCTCGTAATAATTAGTCACGGACGACCCATCGCGCTCGACGCCCGCTTTGGGATAGGTGTTGTACATCGTTACCAACCGGCCGGCATCGGGGAAGGGAAGCGGGCGAATCAGAATCGCGTCGATCACCGCGAAGATGGCAAGATTGGCTCCCAGGCAAAGGGCGAGAGTCAGCAGCGCGGTGGCGGTAAAGCCGGGCGACTTGCGGAGTAACCGAGCGGAATAGCGCAGCGCCCTGGCAAGCTCATCGAAGAGGTAAAGGCCGCGCGCCTCCCGGCAGTCCTCCCGGACAGAGTCGAAGGCGCCGAATTCCATTCGGGCACGGCGGAGCGCCTCTTCCGGGAGGACGCCGGAGCGCCGGAGGTCTTCGCCGTATCGATCGATGTGGAAGCGCAGCTCCTCGTTCATGGCGGCTTCAAAGTTACGCCGCGAGGTGAGCACGCGAAGGAGGGAACCGAGACGCGGGAACATGTCAGATCTCCTCGGAAGTGGTGTTCAGAGCCGACGCAATCGCGGAAACCAGCCGGTTCCAGCCAGCGGTCTCCTCGCGAAGGCGGCGACGTCCGGCGGCGGTGAGGGAGTAATATTTTGCCCGGCGGTTGTTGTCGCTCTGTCCCCAATCCGCGGCGATGAGGCCCTGGTGCTCCAGCCGGTAGAGCGCAGGATACAAAGACCCTTGCGGAATATCCAGCGCATCGCCCGAGATCTGCCGGATGCGGAGCAACACGCCGTATCCATGGAGCGGTTTTAAGGAAACCGCCTTGAGGATCAGCATGTCGAGGGTACCGGGGAGCAAGTCGGCTGTTTTGTCCACAAGGTTCGGCTCCTAGCCTGTCTAGGAGTGTATGCGCAACTCTCCTAGTTTGGCAAGGGGTGAATCGAGATATGGACTGGGCGGTACGAAGGAAGTGTGGCGTTGGTTACACGACCTGCTTCGTTTGCGCGCGCCGATGATTCTAACAATTGAAGGAGATGGAAATGCCGGATTCTGCCGTTCAAACGGATGTTTTGATCGCGGGCGCCGGACCGGTGGGGCTGTTTCTGGCAAACGAGTGCGCCCGCCGCGGCATTGCCGCGAGATTGATTGAAGAGCGTTCGTCGCAATCGGTACACTCCAAGGCTCTCGCCATTTTCCCCCGGACTCTCGAGATTTTCGATATGGCGGGAGTTGCGCCGCCGTTTCTCGAAGCAGCCAACCGGGTGACGGCGGTGTCGGTGGTGACGCACGGGCGGAGACTGGCGCACATGCGTTTCACGCCGGAATCGAGCCCGTATTCATTCGTCGCGATGGTTCCGCAGAACATCACCGAAAATCTGCTTCTGGAAGAACTGCGCAAGAGGGGCAGAGACGTGGAATATGGCACCAGATTCATCGGAGCAGAAAAGGAAAATGGGCATGTGAATGTGACGGTGGATCGAAACGGCAAACCGGGCAACCTGACAGCGTCCTTGGTAGCCGGGTGCGACGGTGCACACAGCGCCGTCCGGCATGCGTTGGGCGTGCCACTGGAAGGAGGCGAATATCGGGACTCCTTCCTGCTCGCCGACGTCGAGACCAACGACGTGCTTTCCGCCGATGAGCTGCAATTGTGTCCAAGCGAATCGGGCCCGCTAGCCGTATTCCCGATGAGTGCCGATCGACGGAGGATCGTGGCCACGATCGAGCAGGCCGAGGGCGACGCTCCGTCGCTGGAACTGGTGCGGAAGATCGTCCGAGAACGAGCACCGCACGGGCTTGAAGTCCGCTCTCTTCACTGGAGCAGCTATTTTCACATTCACCATCGGACCGCGGCGAAGCTGCGCGTGGGACGGATTTTTATCGCGGGCGATGCGGCTCACATTCACAGCCCTTTTGGCGGACAGGGGATGAATACAGGGCTGCACGACGTGTGGAACCTTGCGTGGAAGCTCGACCTTTTTCTGCGCGGCAACGGCAGTGAAACGTTGCTCGACAGCTACGAGGCCGAACGCCTGCCGGTGATCAAGGGAGTAATTCACACGACAGACATGTTGACCAAGGTGATGGGGACGCCGAACAAATTCGCCCAAGCACTGCGCGATGCGTTCATCCCGATGGTGTCGCATCTGGCACCCTTCCAGCACGCTTTTGTTCAAAGGCTCTCGGAGCTGGGCATCGGGTATCGAGGGAGCCCGATCGTCGAAGGGCCCGGGACGCGGTACTTCGATGATTCCATCCGAGGCGGCAGCGGCATTCGCAGCCGCTTTCTGCTGATGATCGACGAAAGCGACGGTGCCTCGCACGAAGCGGCAAGAGAGCTATTCCAAGGGTTTCAGGGCCTGGTGGAGTTACGGCCCTCGACGCGGCACGGGGTTACCCTGGTTCGGCCGGATGGCTACGTCGCATACTCAACCGATCAATCCGGGATCTCCGCCCTGAAGCCTGCACGTTCGCTGTTGGAGAAGCAGGCGCAGCCGGAGCGCACCAGGAGCGCCACATAGGTCCAAGGCACCATTTGACACACAGACTGCAAGACACAGCTTGCAAAACGACCAATTCTCAGGAGGAGCTATGAAAGTACTCGTCGCAGGTGCAACCGGTGCAATCGGCCGGCCGCTCATCGCCGCATTAATTCGCGGCGGCCATCGGGCGGTCGGCATGACAACAACCGAATCGGGCCTCGGGAGATTGCGTGAGGCGGGCGCCGAGGGTATCGTAGCGAACGTCTTGGATGCAGAAGCTGTCAAATCGGCCGTCTCACGCATCAGGCCCGACGCCGTTATCGATGAGCTCACGTCACTGCCCAGGCACTACACGCCGGAGGCGATGCGAGCCGCGGCTCCAGACGACCGCAGGGTGAGGTTGGAGGGCGGAGGCAACCTACACAATGCCGCGAGGGCGGCGGGCGCCAAACGCTACGTTGTGCAGTCCACCGGGTTTTTCTATGCGCCCGGAAGCGGGCTGGCAGCGGAAACGGAACCGCTGGCACTGGACGCTTCGCCCGCGATTGCGGCGAGTGTCCGAACGTATACACAAATTGAAGGGCGCGTGCTGGGTGCTTCCGACGTTAAGGGAGTGGCGCTGCGCTATGGATTTTTTTATGGGCCGGGTACGTACCACGACCCGGCGAGCGGCAGCATCTCGCAACAGGTGCGAGAACAGAAATATCCCGTTATCGGAGCGGGGAGCGGCGTGTCTTCGTTTGTCCATGTGGAGGACGCAGCCAGCGCAACGGTTGCCGCACTGGAGGCAGAGCCGGGAATCTACAACATTGTGGACGACGATGCCTGCGCTATGGCGAGGTGGCTGCCGGCGTTTGCGCTCGCGCTGGGAGCGCCCGCTCCGGCGCACATCAGCGCGGAGGAAGCGCTGCGAACGGCGGGGGAAGATGCCGTTTACTACGCCTTGCGCTTGCGAGGCGCTTCGAACGGGCGCGCCAAGCGGCAGCTCGGCTTCAGACCGCGAAGACTCGAGTGGCTTTCCGGGTCCGAAACGGAGTCCGGCGCCCCAACACATGGGAAGGCCCAAGGCTAGGGAAGAGAAAAAAGATGGCAACAACCAAGGAGACAACGAAGGAACACGGGAAAGGACATCTCCCGAGGAACACACCGCCGGTGGTATCGCAACAGGAGTGGGAGGCTGCGCGCCAACGGCTCCTGGTGAAGGAGAAGGCCTTGACGCGGTCGCGTGACGCGCTGGCCGCCGAACGCCGGCGGATGCCCTGGCTGGCTGTGGACAGGAAGTACGAATTCGACGGACCCAAGGGCAAGGTGGGCCTGCTCGACTTGTTCGAGGGGCGCCGTCAATTGATTGTCTACCGCGCCTTTTTCGAGCCCGGGGTGTTCGGCTGGCCCGAGCACGCCTGTCGCGGCTGCTCCCTTGGCGCCGATCAGGTATCCCACCTGGCCCATCTGAACGCTCGCGACACCACGCTCGTCTACGCCTCACGCGCTCCGCAGGCGGACATCGCTCGCCTGAAGGCGCGGATGGGCTGGGAGATGCCGTGGTACACCATCACCGACAGCTTCGACACCGACTTCGGGGTGAACGAGTGGCACGGCCACAACGTATTCATCCGCGACGGCGACAGGGTGTTCCGCACATACTTCATCAACAACCGCGGTGACGAGGCGATGGGGTCCACCTGGAGCTACCTGGATCTCACGCCGCTGGGCCGGCAGGAGACCTGGGAGGACTCGCCGGAGGGTTACCCGCAAAATCCGCCGTACAAGTGGTGGAACTGGCACGACAGCTACACCGCGGAAGGCTCGCCTGATCCGAAGTGGGTCGAGGTGTCCGACGCGGGAGAGGCCGCCTTTCGAAAGGGCGATGGAGAGGCGAACGGATCATGAGCGAAGCGGAGTATCGGCGCTGCTCTTCGGGTGGAAATTTGAGGCAGGCAGCATTTTGACGCGGAGCATATCAGGCGTAATCGATGGGGTGAGTATCCAGCCAGTGCGCATCACGGATTTTGTTGACATTGTGTGACGCTCTCTTTGCCGCGTTCCCGGCAAAACGCCGCGATGTCCAACCCAAGACCGTGACCAATCCGACCAAGCTGCCCACCAATCCCCCAATCGCGACAGTGGAACCTTTTCGATTGCCCTTCCAACGGGTGCCCACGGCTCCCGCGAACGCACCGGTCGCCATCGGCACCCAGACCGCTGTCTTCAGGGGCGGGACGAAAACAGTGCCGTTATTCTCTCGTTTTGCAACGGAAATGCCTTCAAATCCGGCCTCGACCAGCTTCGTAAAATAAACCAGGCTGCCCTTGAACCACTGGGTGTTCTCCATGACGATTCTCCTGGCCTATTATCAGACATTCCAGTCGGGTTTGTTCGAAGAAAGATCTTCTGCGCCGCAATCTGGTGTCGGGCCGCACACATCTGCGCTGGCATGTCAACTACGTTTCACCCAGCAAGCATCCAAGAAGTAAGGGAGGAGGGCGACGGATATGGCGAGAATCGAGGGAGTCGATCCCAAGCAGACATCCTTTCTTATGCAACAGGTGTTCAAGAAGGTGCGCAAAATGCTTGGGCGGGATCTCACCCCGCAGAAGATCCAGGCGCGAGTGCCCCGTCTGTTTTGGTTCAACGTGGCAGGGATGTGGTTCTTGGACCAGAAAGCGAAGGTTGCGCCGCGGCTGCGTGCGCTTGTGACCTTGCGGACGGCGGTACGCGTCGGGTGTCCGTTTTGAATCGACGCCAATTCTGCCGGGGGCAGAATCTACGGTTTGAGCGACGATGAGGTTGCAGCGATCCGGGCGGGAGATTGGGCGGGCTTTTCGCCAGCGGAGGCTGCCCTGTTGCGCCTGGCGGACGCGATGTCGGACACGCCATCCAACGTCAGCGATGAGCTTTATGGCGAGCTGCGCCGGCATTTTTCGGAGGAAGAGTTGATGGAACTCGCCGCCAGTGCGGCGCTGGAGAGCTATCGCGCGCGGTTCAACCGCGTGTTTGACGTGGGCAGCGATGGCCTCTATCGGAAAGGAGTGCGTTACAAACCGCACCGCGCGGCGTGAGGTGGTTGGAATCCACCCGCGTAGTGCGGATTCCGGCGAAAAGCGCTGCCGTGGGGCGCAGCGCTTTTCGCCATTGCGATGCCGCCAATACTTATCGTCCGCGCGCGACGCAGGTCCCCGATTCCCAGGAGCTGAATTGCTGCCCGTATTCGAAGCAGGTCATTCCGTGCGGAATCATGTCGGCGAAATCGAACAGTTGGCCGTTCGGCAACTGGAACCCCATGCTGTGTTCCAGGTCGGCGGTGAACACGAACGTGTCCGAGGTCAGGCCGTCGGTGCTCCGGACCACGGAGACATTTCTGGTGAACGTGGCCACCGGGATGCCCCAGTTCATACTTTTCAGAGTTGCCGGCGTGACCGGGGCCGATGCTGTGGCTTTCGGCCACACGCGCTTTGAAGGATCCGATTGCAGGTAGATGGTACCGGTTCCGGCAGGCGCCAGTACCAGGGTGTACGGCGGCGCCTGGGATGCGGACGCCGGAGCCGGCTGGAAGGGCGCCACGGCGGGCAGCATCTGAACGGTGAATTCGCTCACCCAGACGAGGTATGCCGTTTCCTTGCTCGGGTTTTTCGGGTCGCTGAACAGCGAATCGGCCGAAAGATTTCCGACTACCGGCAGATACCATACACAGGTGCCTCCGGAGTAGTCGGCATTCCAGGCCGACCCGCCGGCGAAACTGATAACCGTTGCCGAAGCGCTGGCCTGGTCGGCGGCGCATAGTGGAAGTAGACCGATGGCCGCCAGCGCAAGCAGGATGATTGTCGCGATTCTCATAACGTCTCCATTTTGCTAGATTGATATCTGAAGACCGGAAATACCGTTTTCAGATCTTGCACGAGATTAGTATCGGCGGCTCGACCCGCGCCAGTCTTAACGGAAAGTTGGCGATTCTTTGAAGAATTTCCACCAGGCATCGTCGAGTTTGCCGGAGGCCGTCTCCGGGGCCGCGCGGCCCCCCTCCCCGGAGGCCCACGCTTATGCCTTCGGCCCGTTCCGGTTGTACCCCGAGGAGCGGCTGTTGCGCCGCGGCACCCGCCGGCTGCCGCTGCCGCCGAAGGCATTCGAAACCCTTCTGCTGCTGGTGCGCAATCCGGGCCACCTGATGTTGAAGGACGACCTGATGAAGGCGCTGTGGCCCGACACCTTCGTCGAAGAAGTGAATCTGGCAAACAAGATTTCGCTCCTGAGAAAAGTCATGGAGGACACCGGACCTGCTCCCGCCTGGATCGAAACCGTTCCGAAACTGGGTTATCGATTCCTGCCGCCGGTGACGCAGGTGTGGAAGTCCCCGGCGCCGGCGGAAGCTTCGGTGGCACCGAGCCAGGCGCCGCAGGAAGTCCCCATCCGGTTTATTGCCCTTCCGTTTACGATCCGAAAGGCGGACGAAGCGATCGCTTTCCTGGGACACAGCCTTCCGGAAGCGATCTCGTGCTCCCTGGCAGGTTTGCGCGCGCTGATCGTGAGATCGAGCCGGCTGGCCGATCGACTGGCCGAGACCGACCAGGATCCGCGCCGCATCGCGCAGGAAGCCGAAGTGGACATGCTGCTGGCGGGCAGCATTCTTTCGGACGGCGACACGCTGCGCGTGACCGCGGAGCTGATTCAGGCGCCGACCGGCACCCTGGCGGGTTCTTACGTTTGCCACGCGCAACGCGACCGGATCTTCGAGATTCAGGACAACCTGGTGCGCCGCATCCTCGACTTTCTGGCTCCGCAGTTGACGGATCACGAGAGCCGGGCGTTGTCGCACGATGTCCCGTCGTCGGCCCGCGCCTACGAATTCTACTTGCGAGGCGCGCATATCGAACGTCAACGGTCGGTGGAAAACCTGTCGCTGGCGCGGGACCTGTACCGGCAATCTTTGGAGGAAGATCCGGATTACGCTCCCGCCTGGGCGCGTCTCGGCAGGTGCTACCACTTCCTGGAAAAGTTCGACCCCGAGGGATCAAGTCCGGGCGAGATGACGGAGTGGGCGTTCCGCCGCGCGTTTGCGCTGAACCCCGAACTGCCCATGGCACACAATCACTATACGCAGATTGAAGCCGATTCCGGCCATGCCGAACGGGCGATGGTCCGCCTGCTGGGACAGTCGAAATATACGCCCAACGATCCGGAACTGTTCAGCGGCCTGGTGCAGGCCACGCGGTATTGCGGACTGCTGGAGGAGTCCTTGCGCGCGCACCAGCGTGCGCGCAGTCTGGATCCGCGGGCGGTGACCAGCGTGGCGCACACGTATTTCCTGTTGGGAGACTATGGACGGACGCTCCAATGGTATCCGCCGGGCGGCCGTTTCTATCTCGATGCCGCCGTACTGGCTGTCACGGGACGGGAAAGGGAGGCTTGCGAACTGCTGGCGCAACGCGCATCGCTGGCGCCGCTGATTGAATCGTTACGGTGCGTGCTGGCCGGCGATTTTGCGGGAACCGTCGCGGCGGTGAGGAGCGCTCTCGTTCCCCCGCGCGTTCAGGAACCGGAAATCAAATTCTACCTAGCGCGGCACCTGGCGCGCGGTGGAGCGGAGCAAGAGGCCCTGGAACTCCTGCGCGAACTCACCACCGAGGGGTTCGTGTGCTCCACGGCGATGAAGGACGACCCGTGGCTGAAGGGGGTGGCCCGCCTGCCGGACTTTGACGGCGTGATGGGTGCGGTGTGCCAGTGCGAGGTCAAGGCGCGGCTGGCTTTTCAGGCGGCTGATGGGGAACGGATTCTCTCGATGACGGCCAATGCGGGATAGAATTTCCTGCGAGACTGCCGCGCAGCGGCTATTCGGCGCGCAGGACGGCGGTGGGATCGAGGCTGGTGGCCCGACGAACCGGGACGACCGCTGCGACCGTCGCCGTAACTGCGAGCAGGGCCGCTGCCAGGACGGGGATGGAGGGATCGGCAGGACGCAAGCCGAAGAGGTAGGAGGCGATCACTTTAGCCCCGAATGCGGCGGCGCCCAGTCCAACCGCCAGCCCGCCTGCGAGCACCAGCAGGATCTCGCGGAACACGAGTTGCGCTACGCGATTCCGGGGTGCGCCGAGCGCGATGCGAATGGCGATCTCACGTCTGCGGGAGGCGGCCGCGAAGGCCACCATTCCATACAGGCCCAGTGCGGCCACGGCCAGAGTGACCGCCCCAAAGACGCTGGAGAGCAGGGCCAGCATACGTTCGCGGAGTATCCTCTGCCCTACCCAAGCGGACAGGGGAGCGCTCCTGACCACGTATTGCCGTCCCAACCGGTCGATCTCCTGGCGGACCGCGCGGTCGAGCCCCGCGCCAGCGCCTCGAATGGCAATCGCCATGCCGGCTCTGCCGGCTTCCCGCGGCGTCCACTGCGCCAGGCAGGCGAGATAGAACGCGGGAACAGCCGCCTCGCGCGGGGAAGTGTACTTGACGTCGGCGACCACGCCCACCACCTGGGCTTCAGTGGTGCGGTGGCCGCTGGTAAGGCGCACGATGCGGCCGGCCGCACTCTGTGCTCCGAACAGCCGCCGCCGCAACTGCTCATTGATTACGGTTGCGCGCTCGTCACGCGGCTGAAAGTCGCGCCCCTCGAACAACGGCGCTCCGAGGGTGGCGAAATAATCGGGAAAGACGCAGTGCGGCTCCGCCGCCACTGTGGTTCCGCCCGGCAGGGAGGCCTCGCCCATCTCGCCGTAAATTGCGAACTGCATCGGCGACTGGTTCGCGAGGCTGGCGCGCTCTACCCCGGGGAGGATGCGCAAGCGGCGCAGGAGCTCGTCGAAGTATTCGGGACCTGACGCGAAATCGGGCGGTTTTCCCTGCACGGAGACCGCGAGAACGCCCTCGGGCCGAAAACCCAGCGGTGCGGCTGAGACGCCGGCGAGCGTTGCGGCGAACCAGAGGGACGTGGTCAGGAGCAGCGCGGACAGCGCCACCTGCAAGGCCACCAGGACGCACCGCGCGGCGCCGACACGCGGACTGAGAGTGCCGCCGTTTCGGATGGCGTCCGCCAAGGTGATCCGCGTAGTTCGCAGGGCCGGCAGCAGCCCGCAGGCGAGTCCGGTGAGGAGGGACAGCACGGCCGCGAAGGCGAGGGCCCGCGCATCCACGCCGACGCGGTAATGGAACGGAACATTGCCCATCGGCAGGAAGCCGACTCCCCGCACCGTGATCCAGCGCGCCAGCGGCAACCCGAGCGCCGCGCCTGCCAGGGCGAGCAGCAGGCTCTCGGAAATCGCCATGAGGACCAGGCGCGAGCGGCCGGCGCCCAGGGCGGCGCGAATGGCAAGCTCACGCTGCCGGTTCAGCCCGCGGACGAGCAGAACCGCTGCCACATTCGAGGAGACGATCAGAAGTACCAGCCCAGCCATGCCCAGCAGAAGAGCCAACGGTCCGCGGTATGCATCACGCCAAAAGAAGAGGCCGTGGCTGGCGGACTCCACCCGCACGGTGCGGCCCCATGCGGCGCGCCATTCTTCCACGGAGGTGCCAGGCGGCAGGCTCTCCGCCACCAGCCGCGGCCACATCGCCTGGAGTTCGCGCCGCACCGCCTCCGGCGCCACCCCGTCCCGCAGGCGCGCGACGGTATCGAGCGGGAGGCGGGCCTTGGCATCCTGCGATTTCGCACCCTCTACAAAGGGATCGAGCGGGACGGTGACGTCCCAGGAGACATTGGCGTTCATCCCCGAGAACTCTTCGGGCATGACGCCAACGATGGTGAAGACATGTTCTCCGCTGCGCACCGTGCGTCCCAGAACCTGCGGGTCGCCATTCAGACGTTCGCGCCAGAACTGGCTTGAAATCACGGCCACCGGCCCGCGGTCCGTCTTCTCCAGCAAGCGGCCGATCCTGGCGCGGGCGCCCATCACGCGATGGATTTCGCTGTCGGCGCGGACCAGCAGCGCTACCGCCGTCTGTCCGCCCGCTTCCACGGGTTGGGGCGTGTCCGACCATCCGCTCACGCCGGCAAAAAGGTCGGTGCGCTCGCGAAGGCGCTGCACCATGCCGTAGGGAACGGGATAGAAGGTATTTCCGGAAATCCCGTTGATGCGCACCAGCCGGTCGGGCGACGGCACGGGCAGCTTGCGGAGCAGGATGGCATCGCATATCGCAAAGATGGCGGTGTTCAGACCGATGGCGGAGGCGATGAGGGCGACGGCAAGCGCCGAGGAGGCGCGAGTGCGCCAAATGCCGCGCCAAGCGGTAC
>Ga0335080_10002750_pt1 | contig 17654 bp, 14 predicted proteins | sample Lox_Sample_34_FD_206720 | JGI IMG/M metagenome (GOLD analysis project Ga0335080, IMG submission 206720) | Soil microbial communities from Loxahatchee National Wildlife Refuge, Florida, United States - Lox_Sample_3.4 | ecosystem: Environmental > Terrestrial > Soil > Wetlands | place: USA...
GATGGAAGATTGCTGATTCGGACCACTGTGCGCCGGGCCGCGGGAGCCTGCGGAGGGATTTGTGGACGTAAAGTCGCTTCAGCGGCCGCTCAAGGAGCGCTATCGCCAGGACCCATCGGCCTCGCGCATTACTCTGACTGCCAAGGGCGGCGAGACCAACACTCCGCTGTCCTGCTCAGTTGATATCGGCCGCGCCATGTATCAGGCGGAGGCTCACGCGGGAGTCGGCGGAGCCGGCACCGCGGCCTGCTCCGGCGACTTGCTGCTCGGCGCGCTGGCGGCCTGCGCGCAAATCACCTGCCAACTGGTCGCTAAGGCCATGGGCATTCCCACCGAACACATTCAGGTCACCGTCGATGGCGACATGGATCTGCAAGGCACCCTGGGTATTTCAAAAGAAGTTCCGGTTGGCTTCGAGGAGATTCGCGTCCACTTCGATCTCAAAGCGCCCCAGGCAACTCCTGAGCAATTGCGCGCCTTGCAGGAAAAAACCGAACAGTATTGCGTGGTCATGCAGACCTTGCTGCACCCACCACGTATCAGAAACCAGTGGAACGCGGTGTAGTCCATTCGTCAGCATTCTCGAATCTCCACTGATCTGAATTCCCTCGTCGCCGGCTGAATGCCGGAGGGTTACCATGAGTTCGTTTGTGTGGCCAGGAGTTCTCAGAAATGCAAAACGATCCGGACAAAGAACTTTTTTCAAGGATGAACCACGTCAAGGGCTTCGCTGAGGAGGCACTTCGCAACGACACCTTAGAAGACTGGAATCTGGCGAAGAATTTCGGCGAATTCATGCTACGGATCGCTCCGCGAGATATTCTGGGCCACGCACTAGTGGCAAGAGCCTGCAGGCATCTGGGAGACCGAACCCGTGACTCGCTCTTTTGCACTGGGTACAGCAAGAAAAAAACTGAACCGATAAGAATTGCTGACTTCAGAAGTGTGAAGGCTGAATGACGGCTCGATGCTAGAATTCCCCATGCTCGCCGACTACGCGGTGCGGGTGGAGGACTCCCGCGGACGCCGTTATGCCGAGCCTGCGCACCCCTACCGCAACGACTTTCAGCGGGACCGCGATCGCGTGATTCATTCGCGCGCCTTCCGCCGCCTGGAGGCCAAAACCCAGGTCTTCACCCGGCGCTACTCCGACCACTTCCGCAACCGCCTCACTCACACCATCGAAGTAGCCCAGATCGCGCGCACCATTGCCTCGCAGCTGCGGTTGAATGTCGATCTGGTCGAAGCCCTGGCCCTGGTCCATGATATCGGCCATCCCCCCTTTGGCCACGCGGGCGAGAAGGCCCTCGATACCGCCATGCGCGAACAGGGATTGTTTTTCGACCATAACCTGCACGCACTGCGCATCGTCGAGGATTTCGAGATGCGCTACGCCGCCTTCCGCGGCTTGAACCTGACCTTCGAAGTGCGCGAAGGCATCATCAAGCACTCGCGCGACTATCCCCCCGCCCAGTTTCCCCAGCTGTCTGCGTATTGGCTCGATCGTAAGCCCCCGCTCGAGGCCCAGCTGATCGACCTGGCCGACGAAATTGCCTACAATACCGCCGATCTCGACGATGGCTACGAAGCCCACCTGCTGACTCTGCCCGACCTGTGCTCCGGCGTGCCCGTGTTTGGGCGCTTCTACCACGAAATGGAACAGAAGTTTCCCGACGCCGCAGAAAAACTGAAATTCAATGAGACCCTGAAGCGCATCCTCGATCGCCTAGTCGGCGACTTAATCTGTCACACCGAGGTGCAGATCGCGCTGGCCGGCGCCAAGACCCTCGACGATGTCCGCGACTGCGCGGCCCGTCTCGTGAAGTTCAGCCCCGACGTGGAAACCGAGCGCCGCGAGGCCAAGAACTTTCTCTACGCGAAGCTTTACTACAGCGCAGCCCTCGATCCGGAAAAAGAAGACGCTGAGCGCATCATCCGGGACCTGTTTTCGTTCTGGATGGCGAAGCCCAACGCGCTGCCCGTCAGCTATCAGGAAAAAGCCGCCGATGAACCGCTGGCCCGAGTGGTCTGCGACTACATCGCAGGCATGACCGACCACTTCATCTACGATCAGTACGAAAAACACTGCCGCGGGGAGAATGGTTAAGTGTGCAATTCAACTGAGAACCGGGAACTGAAATCTGAGAACTGAACTTAACCCCCACCCGCCACTCTGGCCACCACATCAAACAGAATTCTAAATCCGCGCCGTACCTCTTCCTCGCGAATGCGCTCGTCATTTCCGTGCTCGGTGCTGCCCTCCGCTTCAGTCGCGGTGTAGGGACAGAATCCGTAGGCATTGATACCTAGCGGACGGTAGCGCTGGTTCTCGGTGTAGCCGCTCGTGATGCGCGGTACCACCGGAGCGCCCGGGAAGTAATGCTTCGAGACATCGCGTATAGCGTCATAAAAGGCCGTGCCCGTCGGCGAGTAATTTGCGACCCGGAACCCGTCAGTTTCCGGTTCCACGGTTACGTTCGGAGCATCCACCACGCGGCGAATGCTCTCCAGAAATGCCTTCGGATCCTCACCCGGCAGCAGGCGCACATCCAGATTTGCCCAGGCTTCCGGAGGAATCACGTTGGTCTGCTCCGAGCCGCCCAGCATGGTCAGCGAGATGGTGTCGCGCAAGAGAAAGTTCAGCGACTCGTCCTGCCGCACCTCGTCTTGAAATTTCTTGTCTTGCAGCGCTTGGCGGATGTTACGGAACTGTTGCGCGCGCTGCGCCGGCTCGTACGGCGCCATCTCGCGAAGTGACTCCTCGACCACCGGCAGTACCTTGAACGGGGTCTGATAGGCGATGATTCGATCCAGCGCGCGCACCAGCCGGTTCGGCGCCGAGTCCGCAATCGGACGCGATCCATGCCCCGGCCTGCCATGCGCCACGACGTGCAGCCAGAACGGAGACTTCTCGCCTACATCCACGCCGATATATTTCGGGATGCTGCCCTCCAGCAGATTTTCTCCCCCTTCGTTGACCAAAAATTCCGCGTTGCCCAGAAGATCGCGCTGGTTGGCGATAAACCAATCCGTGCCGGTGCCGTCGGCTTCCTCGTCGCTGACCGCCAGGAAGATGATGTCACGGTCGAGCGCCACCTTTTCGCGTTTCAGCATCACCATCACCAGCAGTTGCGCCAGACCCTCGCTCTTCATGTCCTGCGCCCCCCGGCCGTAGATCGATCCCTTCAATTCGGCCGCGCTGAAAGGCGGCAGCTTCCAGTGCAGCGGATCGCTGGTCACCACATCCATGTGGTTCAACAGAATGATGGGGCGCCGGACTTGGGCGGTATTGTGAGAAATGCGCGCCCACAAATCCGCGCGGTGGGGCGCGTAAGGGAAGACCCGGTTCTCGATGCCTTCCTTGTCGAAAATGTTCTTGAAAAACTCCGCCGCGCGCGCTTCATTCCCAGGAGGGTTGGTGGTGTCGATGCGTAGGTATTCCTTCTCCCATTCCACCGCAAGATCGGAATATTGATGCAAGCGATCGGTGGGAATCTTCGCCGTGGCTAGCGATTGAGCATCATTTTGGGAAACCGCTAAACCGCTCAAACACCCGGCGAACGCCTGCAAAATCAACAGATTTCTCAACCATCGACGCCTGCGCGCCATCCCGCCTCCTGGCTACCCGAAGGGATCGTTTCTACGTAGTTTTTATAGCAGGTCTCGCCAAAATTACCCTGCGGCCTGCGGCCGTAGGGGCTACAATGTCTTATCCAGCAAAGGTTTAGCCTAAACGAAGTTTGGCATTTCACTTGTAATACACAGGGATGGGCGCCGGTTCGGTTTTGAGCGCCAATCGTTGGGTTTCTTGGCATGCGTTGCGTCACCGTATGCCGGCAATGCCCAAACAGCTTGCCTCATGACCCTTTTTTGGGGACGCAATTAAATTTAAAACGCGCCCACCAGGCGCGCTGGAGTGGAGCCCGCGCTCCCCCAATCGGAGGAAAGTTCGTATGAAGAATCGCTTGTTCGTAGCGCTGCTCGTCGCCGGATTGCTGGCAGTTCCGGGGTTCGCGCAGCAGACTGGGTCGACGTCCCAGGATCAGACCACCGCCAGTCAACCTGCCACTTCGACCTCGACCGACCAGACCGCCACCCAAAGCGCCACCGGCAAGCCGCTGCAACCACCGGCGCGCGAAGGTTTCTGGGGCCGCGTAAATCCTTTTGCCCGCAAGAAATATGTCCAGCGGCAGACCCAGCCCATCCGCGATCGCCTCAACGAACTGGATGAACTTACCGCGTCCAACAGCAAAATGATCAAGGACGTGGATTCGCGCGCCCAGGAAGGCATCCGCATGGCTTCCGCCAAGGCCAACGAAGCCGACCAGCACGCCATCGACGCCGGCAACAAGGCCCAGTTGGCGCAGCAGACTGCCACTCAGGCCAACACCCGTCTCACCACAGTGGAACAGGTGGTAGGAAATATCGATCAGTACAAAGCCGCCACCCAGACCGAGATCCGCTTCCGTCCCGGCCAGACCGTGTTAAGTAAGAATGCCAAGGATGCGCTCGATGAAATGGCTACCCCGCTGAAGGATCAGCGTGGCTACATCATCGAAGTCCAGGGCTTCTCCACCGGGCACGGCTCCGCGGCGATCGCCACTTCGCAGAAGATGGCCGATTCCGTGGTGCGTTACCTGGTGCTCAATCACGACATTCCGGTCTACCGGATTTTCGTGGTCGGCATGGGGAACGCTCCGGTCCAGACCACCGATGAGACTGCCAAGACCAGGCACGCCTCCGGCGGACGCGTCGAAATCAGCCTCATGAAGAACGATCTGGAACAATTGGCTTCCGGGTCCAACATGCCGGCCAACCAGGACCAACCGGCGATGAAATAGTTCCGACACAGCGGGATCATTCCCGCGATCCTCCCCCTAAGCCTCTTGCGCAAGCAAGAGGCTTTTGTTTCGTGCAGTTGCGGTTCAGGCTTCAGTCCCGCCCCTGTCACCCGGAGCATGTTTGCCGGTCACCGACGCAAAGGGCATGCGCAATCTACATTGATCAGGAAGATCTCCTGCCCCCGCCCGGAGAGGCTTGAGGCCGCATTCCCATCTCTACATCCCGAGTCTGGATGGCATCCGGGCGATCGCTTTCCTCATTGTTCTGGTTGCCCACTCGCTGCCGCAAAAGGATTTGCCCGGAGGCTTCGGAGTCACAGTCTTTTTCTTCCTCAGCGGATATCTCATTACCACCCTCCTGCGCCAGGAAGCTGAGAACACCTCCACCATCAGTCTCAGAAATTTCTACATCCGCCGTGTGCTGCGCATTTTCCCTCCCTGTTACGTCACCGTCACCGTAATCGCGCCACTCGCAGCCCTCGGCGTGATCTACAACACAGAAAGCTACCGTTCGCTGATTGCCGCATATTTCTATTTTTCCAATTACTGGAACATTCTCGGCCTGGGAAATCTTCCTGCCGGCATGGGAGTGCTCTGGTCGCTGGCCGTCGAGGAGCACTATTACCTGCTGTTTCCCTTGCTCTATCGCTGGTTCGTGCGGCGGAGGTTCTCTCGCCAGCGTCAAGCGGCATGCCTGATGGCGCTGTGCGCGCTCGCCTTGACCTGGCGTTGCTATCGCTCCGGCGTGCTTCATTCTTCCTGGGAGAACATCTACGAGGGCACGGATACCCGCTTCGACTCCATCCTGTTCGGCTGCCTGCTGGCGGTGACTGCCAATCCCCGGCTGGATCCGGGTTTGCACTGGCTGAGAAAACACGCCGCCGGCCTGGCGCTCGCCGGAGCGGTTCTTCTCGCGGTTTCCTTCGCTTATCGGAACCCGTTTTTTCGCGACACTTTCCGTTACACGCTGCAAGGCATCGCTCTCATGCCGATTTTCTTTCTCGCTGCCCTGCCGGAAAAACATCTGCTGACCCGCGTCCTCGAACTGCGCGGGTTACGCCACCTCGGCCTGCTTTCCTACACCATGTACCTGATCCATCACACCCTGTTTCATCATCTCTATCACTACTACCGGCCAAGCCTGTGGATCGGTTGTGGCGTGTTCGCCGCCTCCGTGGGCTATGCGCAGGCCATGCGAACCCTGGTGGAGTTGCCGATCCAGAAGGCGCGCGCGCGGTTCCGGTTGTCGCAACGCGCGCCTGTCACCATGGCAGGTCCGACCCGCGGACCTGTCGGCAGAGCCTCCTGACAGTGCGGATTTGTCACTGCTTTGTGACCCCTAGGTAAAATTTTGTATGCAGCGCCCGCTCGTCCCTGAGGCAGCGCATAATGACGGTTAGCGCGGACACACTATTCCCTCCAAATTGCATCCATATATTTCATGGCGAAGCCCAATCCACAGCATAGAAACGCCGCGCTAGGGATCGTTCTGACCTTTGCCATGCTGGCTCTGGTGATGGCTCCCGGCAGCGATCTGCCCAAGATCAGTGTCACCACATTTCACAATGGAATTTTCCGCCAGGGGGCAAACACCGAAGAGAACATCCTGAACTTGAAAAATGTGAATTCACGGGCCTTCGGCAAGCTCTTCAGCCAGAATGTAGACGGCAGCATCTACGCTCAACCGCTGTACCTCTCCGATCTCGATATTCCGGGCAAAGGCATTCATAACGTGATCTTCGTCGCCACCCAACACAACAGCGTCTATGCCTTTGACGCCGACAGCAATCGTGGGAAAAATACGCTGCCGCTCTGGAAGATGAGCTTTTCCGATCCCGCGCAGGGGATCACCCCGGTCTCCAGCCAGGACGTGGCCTGCGGAGATATTGCGCCGGAAATCGGAATTACCGGCACCCCGGTGATCGACGAAGAGTCGGGGACGCTCTACGTGGTGTCGAAGACCAAAGAAAACAACCAGTTCGTGCAGCGCCTGCATGCGCTGGACGTGGCCACCGGCGCGGAGAAGTTCGGCGGCCCGGCGCTGATCGATGCCGATCTGCAAGGTGCCGGCGCCGACGCGCGCGGCGGGAGCTTGCGCTTCGATCCACTGCGCGAGCATCAGCGCGCCGGCCTTCTCCTGCAGAATGGCGTCATTTACATTGCCTGGGCAGGGCATTGCGACGGCTGGCCCTATCATGGCTGGGTGATGGCCTACGACGCGGAATCGTTGCAGCAGGTCAGCGTTTGGAACGCCACCCCCGACGGCAATGGCGCGGGCATCTGGCAGTCCGGCGCCGCTCCCACCGGCAACGGCAGCGACATATTCTTCGCCACCGGGAACGGCGACTTCAATGCGGCGAAGGGCGGCCGCGAATTCGGCGACAGCATCGTCCGCCTCGGCTGGCGTGCGGGACGACTGCAAGCGCTGGACTTTTTCACCCCTTTCGACCAGGCCAATCTTAATGCTGGCGACGTTGAGCCGGCCTCCGGCGGATCGCTGCTGTTTTCCCCTACCGGCTTAATGAACCGGCAGTTCCTGGTTCAACCGGCAAAATCCGGAACCATTTATCTGATCGACGCCACGCGCATGGGACGTTTCAACCCCCAGGGCAACAGCAACATTCTCCAGTCCCTGCCCGCTGCCACCGGAGGAGTCTGGGGATCGGCCGCGTGGTGGAACAATACCCTGTATCTCAGCGGAGCCTACGACCGGGTGAAAGCCTTTTCGTTCGATCCCGAAAGCCAGCGCTTTGAGACGTCGCCCTCATCCGAAGCAGGCACCGCCTTCCGCTTTCCGGGATCGACTCCGTCCATCTCTGCCGACGGCGATTTAAACGGCATTGTGTGGGTTCTTCAGGTAGATGCCTACGTCGATGGCGGAGCCGCCGTGCTGCGCGCCTACAACGCCCGTGATCTGGCCCAGGAACTCTACAACAGCAACGAACACTTTACCCGCGATAATCCCGGCGGCGCAGTCAAATTCAGCATCCCCACCATCGCCAACGGCAAGGTCTACGTGGGAACCCAAACCCGCCTGAGCGTCTACGGCCTCCGATAGCTTCTCCCTCAAACTTGTAGAGGAGGGCGTCCTCGCCCGTCCCGCCGCACGAATTGCCCGCAAACAATGGGTCCGGCGCGAACCGAGCGCGCCTTACCGGTACGCTTTCCACATGTCATCGATGAAGCTATATTGCGGGACCTCGCCCTGCAGCCACCACTCGGTTTGCTGCTGCCGTTCCCAGCCGGCACTGTAGTCGAAGCCAGTCTGCGCCTGGATTTCCTGAATGGCTTGCGTGTCGTCTTCATTCATCCAGCGATCCGCGTAGTCGAAAAACGCTGGATAATTCCAGAACTGATCCGCGTGCAGCAGTCGCGCCGCCAACGCCTCGCCCACCCACGAAACCGACGTGCTGGCACGTCGATAGGCTTCGCCCAACTGCTCATCGCCATTAAGCAGCGGCCAGTCTCGCGGCTGGAGTTGTTCATAGGGTCCGTACAGTCCGGGGCTGACCGGCGTGCCGTCGGCGTAGACGCCGTAGTGTCCCCCGTAGATTACGGTTGCTCCCTGCCAGGCCTGGGTGTAGCCTCCGGGGATTTTGTCGATGTACACGGTTTGCATGTCTTCCCCGAACTGGTTGGGATATTTGTCCGAAACGTTTTTCATGCCGCCGTGGTTGAGCAGCACACCGGCAACGATGATCGGGAGCTTCCTGCCGCTGCGATGTCCGCCGAACGCCGGCCAACCCACGCCTGCCTCTAAGCAGCCGTACAGGTCGATTCCGTACTGCACGAAGTAATTGGTGAGCTTCACCTTCTGCTGCGCCGGGAAATTCAGCATCAGCAGCAACGTCGCATAGGAATCGGCAAAGGCAATGTGTTGTCCGTAGCTCGGCATGTAGAGAGCCGGGGCGTCAAACAGAAATGCGTTGGTGTCGATCCATGGCCGCCGGAAGTAGTTTTCAAACGTCGACAAGTCGGGCGTTTGCGATGGATTGGGCGGCGACAGCGAGGGCAGCAGGTTCCTGTGGAGCTTGTTGGCGTGATAGATCGTCTGCCCGCGATCGCAGTAGGAAGGACGGAACGCATCTGCGGCAGGCGCGTTGCTCAACACCGTCAGCACCGCGACCTTCTTCACCGGGCTGGCGCTCATGCTGGTGGGGAACATCACCTCGGGCTCGGAGTGAATCTTCTTCAGGCTGACCGCCGAAACCAGCGCATCGCCTGGCTTCAACTTGATGGGAGGATAAGAGCGCAACGATGCGTCGAACCACCAGGACTGATCTTCTCCATCATTGAGCCGCGAGTCGAATCCGCTCTTGCCGTTCGCCGAGGGAAGATTGAGCACCGACCCGTTCAGGTAGGGTTTCGATTGCGTCGGAGCCGGTGTGATCGCCGTGATGGTCACGGCACCAACTACATAGTAGTCCCCATTCACGAACTGCCCGGCCGGAACCGCCTGGCTGAAAGTCCAGGTAATGCCGTCCTTGGTGATCGAGGAGACATTGTTAAGCGGGGCGGGTGGTTCGGAATCATGAAGGGCAAAACTCGAAATACGCGACAAAGCCACGAAAAACAAGAAGGTCAAGAACCGGTAGGCTGCACTGCGGGTCGCCATACGTCTACTCCTGAGGGTGTTTCAACATGATCAAGCCCCAGAAGAGAGCAGCCAAGTCACAGAAGTACATCTGAAAGACCGGAAAACCCGGAAAGTGCGAAAGGCGGGCTCCGAAAAGCCTCCGCCCGCAGGCCTGAAGACATGCGCCGCCACGCCGCCTTACCGGTACGCCGCCCACATGTCATCGATAAACGAATACTGGGGAAACTCTCCTTGCAGCCAGAATCGCGTCTGTCCCTGCCGCTCCCAGTCGGAGCTATAGTCGAATCCCGATTGCGTCTTGATGTCGATCACGGCCTGGCTGTCGTCTTCCGTCATCCAGCGGTCTACGTAATCGAAGAATGCCGGATGGTTCCACAGATTCTCGGCTTGCAGAAGATGAACGGCCAGAGCCTCGCCCACCCATGACACCGATGTGCAGCAGCGACGATAGGCTTCGCCCAACTGCTCGTTGCCGTTGATCAAAGGCCATGCCGCCGGCTGCAGTTGTTCATAGGGCCCATACAGTCCCGCGCTGACCGGCGTTCCATCCTCCAGCACGCCGTAGTGGCCGCCATAGATCACGGTCGCGCCCTGCCAGGCTTGCGTATATCCGCCCGGAACCTGGTTGATGTACACCGTCTGCATGTCTTCGCCGAACTGGTTCGGAAATCCGGTCGAGACGTTCTTCATAGCGTCGTTGTTCAGCAGGATCCCGGCAAAAAGAATGGGGAGCTTACGTCCGCTGCGATGTCCGCCAAACGCCGGCCAGCCCACGCCCGCTTGCAGACAACCATAGAGATCAATTCCGTACTGGACGAAATAATTCGTCAGATTGACTTTGTCGCTGTCGGGAAAGTTGAGCATCAGCAGCAGCGCGGCATAGGAATCCGCAAACGCGATGTGCTGGCCGTAACTTGGCATGTACTCGGCCGGCGCGTCGAACAGAAATGGGTTGGTATCAATCCACGGGCGGCGGTAATAACCTTCGAATGTCGCTAGGGTGGGAGTCTGCGAAGGGTTCGGCGGAGCCAGCGAAGGCAGCAGATTTCTCTGCAGCGAGCCCGCGCGATAGATCGTCTGATTCCGGTCGCAGTACGACGGCCGGAAGGCGTCCGCCGCAGGCGCCGCCGACAAAACCGTCAGCACCGATACGCTTTTCACGGGGCTGGCGCTCATGTCCGACGCGCGCATCACCTCGGCCTGCGAGTGAATCTGCGCCAGGCTGACCGACGACACCAGCGTGTCCCCCGCCTTCAGCGAAATGGGCGGATACGAACGCAGGCTTGCATCGAACCACCATGACTCGTCCGTGCCATCATTCAAACGCGAATCGAATCCACTTTTACTGTTCGCAGTGGGCAGATTCACCACCGATCCGTTCAGATAAGGCGATGAGTTGGTTGGCGCCGGATCGATTTTAGTCACGGTGACTGGGCCAACGACGTAATAGTCACCATTCACAAACTGCCCGACTGGCGCCGGCGCGCTGAAAGTCCAAGTGATGCCATCCTTGGAAATCGAAGACGCAGTCCCCGGAGGAGGACTCGAACCCGGCTCCGGTGCGGGAGTGCCTGTGCCCCCGCCACATCCGGTCATGGCCACTGCCAGGCAGAACAATCCAAAGCGCTTTAGCTTGCGAAGCACCGGCATATGGATAGCGTCTCCTCCATTCACCATGCTCCAGCATGCGCCGGGGAACTAGCCTCCCCAAGGTATCGAAGGTACGTAACCTGGCTTGCCAGCCGGCCAACTTGCAGGTCGTCCGCTCTCTGCGACTGGCTCTCTACGCGAGCTTTAGTCAAGCCGTTTCTTAACTGCTGGACAATTTCTACGGCTCAGCACACCTCCCCACCCGCTTGGATTTTGCCGTACACGTCCCTTGGATTATTCATCGTGGAAGATTTCTTACTATCCTCCCGTCCGGGTTGGCATAATGGCAAAATGGCTATTGCTTTCCCTGATGAACGATGGCTTCCGAAGTCTGTCCTCTGTTTGCGCGGCTATAATCGCAACAAATTTCTGCACGACTTGCTGGCCGGAATCACCGTGGGCCTGGTGGCCTTGCCCCTGGCGATGGCTTTCTCCATTGCTTCCGGCCTGACTCCGCAGGCGGGAATCTACTGCGCGATCGTTACCGGCTTGCTGATTTCCGCGTTGGGCGGATCGAAAACCCAGATCGGCGGGCCGACCGGGGCATTCGTGGTCGTTGTGGCGGGCATCGTTGCCGTTCACGGCGTCGACGGTTTGTTCATGTGCACGGTCATGGCCGGGATTCTCCTGGTGATCATGGGCATCACCGGCATGGGCACGGCGGTGAAGTATATTCCCCGGCCGGTGGTGATTGGATTCACCAACGGCATTGCCGTCCTGATCGCCAGCACCCAGGTGAAAGACTTCTTCGGCTTGCGTCTGGACAACGTGCCCGGAGTCTTCTCGCGGCGCGCGGCGGCATTGGCCGAGAATTTCCACACGCTCTCCTACACGGCGACCGCGATTGCCATGGGCACGGTGCTGATCCTGCTGCTGTGCCGCGCTATTTCCAGCCGCATCCCGGGACCTATCGTGGGGTTGCTGCTCACTACCGGCGCGGTCGTGTTCTTGAAGTTGCCGGTAGAAACCATCGGTACACGTTTCGGCGGAATTCCCAGCGGCCTGCCCCACCTGCAGATTCCACGCTTTCGCGTCGACCTGATTCATGGCCTGCTCGGTCCGGCCTTCACCGTGGCAATGCTGGGAGCGATCGAATCGCTGATGTCGGCGGTCGTCTCCGATCGCATGAGCAACGACCGCCATAATCCCAACGTGGAGTTGATCGGCCAGGGTGTCGCCAATATCGCCTCGCCGATGTTCGGCGGCTTGCCCGCCACCGGCGCCATCGCCCGTACTGCCACCAGCATCCGTTCCGGAGCCCAGTCGCCCCTGGCCGGCATCATTCACTCGCTGACTCTGATCTGCATTCTGCTGTTTGCCGCGCCGCTGGTCAGTTACGTGCCCATGGCCGCGCTTGCCGGGATTCTCTTGATCGTCGCTTACAACATGGGCGAATGGCGGGAAATCCCCCAACTCCTCAAGCTCACCAAGACCGACATCAGTATCTGGCTGGTCACGTTTGCCCTGACCGTGTTTGCCGACCTCACGGTTGCAGTTGAGGCCGGAATGATTCTGGCCGCCCTGCTGTTCATCAGCCGGGTCGCCGCCACCACCACGGTTTCGCAGGTCACCGACGATTACATCGAAGACGGCCGCGTCCACATCCTTCAGGATAAGGACATTCCGTACTATGCGACCATCTTTCGCATTCACGGCCCGTTCCTGTTTGGCGCGACCGACAAGATCTCCCTGGTAACGGAAAACCTGCACCAGCTGCCGCCCGTGGTCATCCTGCGCCTGCGCAATATGACGGCGCTCGACGCCACCGGACTGTATGCGCTTGAAGAAGTCGCCAAACAACTGCACGCCACCAAACGGACCTTGATCCTGTGCGGGGCGCGCGAGCAGCCTGCACAACTGATCCATCAGGGAGAATTCGAAGAAGTGGTGGGCCCCGAGAACATCTGCGATAACGTGCAGCAAGCGCTGCAGAGAGCCGAGGAAGTGTTCGAGCACTTGCAAGCCAACCCAGCCGGGGCCAGGAGCTAGCGCCATAGCGCTTCCCGAGCAACTATGTAGCGCGTCACCAGGAGCAATCCCGCTGCCCGCCGGATTCCTCGCCCGGCCGGAAAAACGCCGGGCTTCGGGATGACTCCCGTTTCGCGGCGAGAACTGGCGAGGGTCCTGGGGACAACCGGCAGTTGCCCACGCTGACCCGGCTCGCGTATTCTTCACCGGGGTGCTGCATGGAAACTCTTTACTACTCCCGCTTCGATTCGATGGCGGGTTCTCTCATCGTTGGCGTATCAGCAAAGGGCTTGGTTGTGCTGGAATTCGATCGCGGCAATTTTCCGCGGAAGAGCACCGGCGTCACCTGGCGGGAGTCTACCGAAGCTACGCGGAAATATGTTCGCGAGTTGAAAGAATACTTCGCCGGGCGGCGTCGTGAGTTTGATTTTCCGCTCGACCTGCGCGGCACGCCGTTCCAGGTGCGCTGCTGGCGGGCGCTGCTGGAAATCCCCTACGGCGAGACTCGCACCTACGCCGATATCGCCCGCGCCGTTGGTCGGCCGCAGGCATTTCGCGCCGTAGGCATGGCGAACAACCGAAATCCGGTTGCGATCGTCGTGCCCTGCCACCGCGTGATCGCCTCCGATGGCACGCTCTGCGGCTACGGCGGCGGCCTCGATCTCAAGCGCAAACTGCTGGAACTGGAAGGGGCGGTGACGGGAACTCTCGCCGCCTGACATGGCCAGGCTCTGCACCCGCGCCCTCGCCGTGCTCTGGCCCTTACTGCTCGTCATGCCGGCATTCGGCCGCGATACCGGATTTCTCGACCGCACTGTGTCCCTGGGCGGTGAGGCCTACCGCTACCAGGTCTTCGTTCCTGCCAACTGGACCAAGACTCAGAAGTGGCCCGTGATTCTTTTCCTGCACGGCTCCGGAGAACGCGGCAACGATGGTCTAAAGCCGACGGATGTGGGCATCGGGCACGCCATCCGCCTCAGTCCCCACCTCATTCCCTTCGTCGTCGTGATGCCGCAGTGCCGGGAGGGAAAGATCTGGAGCGACCCCGCCATGGAAGCGCAGGCGCTGGCCGCACTCGATCATGCGATCAGGGAATTTCATGGCGACCGCAACCGCATTTACCTGACCGGAATTTCCATGGGCGGATACGGCACATGGGACTACGCTGCTAGAATGCCTGGCAAGTTCGCCGCGCTGGCGGTAATCTGCGGCGGCCTTGCCGGACCAAAGGACTGGCCCGAATTGCACGTGCCCATGATGGACGATCCCAGGATCGCCGATCCCTACGCTGAAACCGCCCGCCGCATCGCCAAGACCCCGGTTTGGATTTTTCACGGCGACGTCGACGACTCCGTGCCGGTCGAGGAAGCGCGAAAAATGGCGGCCGCCCTGAAGGCCGCTGGCGCGAATTTCCAGTACACCGAGTATCCCGGCGTCGGCCATAACTCCTGGGACAAAGCCTATACCGACCCGAAGCTGATCCCGTGGCTGCTCGACCAGTCGCTCCACCACTAACCTCCCGTGAGCACCGCGACCAAGAACTCCACCAAGTCTGCCGTACATAAAGCCGGGCTCTTCTTTTTCGTGTGGGTGATGTTCTCTTATTGCACCGGCGGCCCGTTTGGCCTGGAGGACATGGTCACGACCTCAGGCCCGGGGATGACACTGCTGTACCTGCTCATTCTGCCCTTCTTCTGGTCAATTCCGGTGTCGCTGGTCTCGGCAGAGTTGACCACCGCGATGCCCGTTGAGGGCGGTTTCTACCGCTGGGCGCGCGCCGGCTTTGGCGACTTCTGGGGATTTCTTGCCGGATGGTGGAACTGGTGCGCGTCGTTTCTGCTGGGCGCGGCTTACGCGGTTCAGGTCGCCGATTACCTCGGCTTCTACATTCCGCAACTTGCCGGCTGGCGGCATCACGCAGTGTCGCTCGTGGTGGTCGCAATAATTACCTGGATTAACGTTCGCGGTATTGAGGCGGTAGGAAAATTCGCGACCGGGTTAGAGCTGTTCATTCTTCTGCCCGTGCTGGTGCTCAGCGTGATCGGTCTCGCCAAGTGGCATCACAATCCGTTTGTGCCGCTGATCCCTCCGCATCAGCCGAAATTCAGCGTCTTCGGCGTGGGGCTGGCGCTGGGACTGTGGCTCTATTCCGGCTACGAGCAGTGTTCTACCGTTGCCGAGGAAGTGGAGAACCCGCAGCGTACCTATCCTGTTGCACTGGCGTTTGTGGTACCGATGTCGATTGCGGTTTACTTCCTGCCAACCTTCGCCTCGCTGGCAGCGCTGGGCAACTGGCAGGATTGGCATACGGGATTTTTTTCGCAGGCGGCAAAATTGGTCGGCGGCCCCTGGCTCGGAGCGTGGATGACCCTGGCCGCCATGGTCACCAACATCGCGCTGCTCAACGCGACCGTGCTGGCTTCGACGCGTATGCCATTCGCCATGGCCGAGGACGGCTACCTGCCGCCGACACTGACGCACATCCATCCCCGTTACCGCACGCCGTGGATCGCGATCATTGTCTCGGCGGTCATCTACGGGTTGCTGTCGGTGTTATCGCTGACGCAATTGATCAGCGTCTACAGCTGGTTGCGGATCGCGACCACCTTGCTCACTGTGCTCGCCGCCTGGCAACTTCGGCGCAAGCAGCCTGGACTCAAGCGCCCGTTCGTCATTCCCTGGGGCCGCGCCGGGTTGATGTACGCCGTCGTCGCGCCCGTAATCATGAGCGTTGTGGCAATGCTGGGCAGCGATCGTTACGGAACCATGTGGGGGATGGCGGCACTGGCCGCCGGGCCGTTGGTGTATGTGTTGTTGCCCAAACGGACGATGGAGGAAAAGCGTCCCCGTCCATCCTAATCACGCGGCTGAGTGATAAGCCTCCGGTCGGGCGAACAATTTTGCCAACTCAAAGCTAAAGTCTCGCGAATTCCAGCCAAACCTGAGAGCCAGAAAATCGAGTAAAGTGGAGCTAACCATCCCACCGCCAGCCAGTTGGCAGGAAATCGCGGGCATTGTATAGCTTATGGCATACTATTCGCCAGGATTGCACAGGAGCGCTCGATGCTTACCGGACACCCTGGGAAGCTGAGCCAGGCGACAGCTTGTCGCCTACGGGCTTCTACGCGCAATTACAGGCCATCCTACGAGGCTAGCCGCCCGTGATTTCCTGGCTGTGGCCGCCCGAACTGGCTAACTTGGGATTATCTGCGAGCTATGTGGTTGAAACCATTGCGGGTTTTAACTGACCCAGTCGAGAAATTTGTAGTACACGCCGGCCAACGGAAGAAACCACGGATTGCCGTTGTACAAACCCAGAGGCGCACCGGGGAAAGGAATTCCGACAAACGGATTCTCCGGCTTGCCGCCGGCGATCTGCTCCGCCATCTTCTGGCCCTGCCACGTCGCCATGGCGACCCCGTGGCCGGCGTAGCCGACGGCGTAGTAGATACCGTCCATCTGGCCGGCGTGCGGCATGATGTCGAAGGCAAAGTCGAGGGTGCCGCCCCAGACGTAGTCGACCTTGGTGTCCCGCAGCTGCGGATAAACGTCGATCAAGCCGCCGCGCAGGATCTCAGCGCTCTCGCGTATGGAATTCTCGGTCTCGGGGAAAAACGCGGCGCGCCCGCCGAACAGCATCCGCCGGTCCGCCGTAAGCCGGTAATAGTACAGGTAATTTTTCGAATCGTAGATCATGCGGTTGCGTGGGCTCAGGTCCCGCGCCAGCGCTTCCGGCAGAACTTCCGTGGTGATGATGTAGGAACCGATGGGGATCAGCTTCTTGCGCAACGCCGGCGTGGCCGCGCCAGTGTAGCCGCTCGTGCCCACGAACACATCGCGCGCCCAGAGTGGCCCGCGCGAGGTGGTCAAGCGCCAGCCTGGCGTGCCCTGCCGCGATTCCCGTTCGATCTTTTCGACTCGGGCGTTTTCAAAAACGCAGACGCCCGCCTTCATCGCCGCACGCGCGAGGCCCGCAACGTAGCGTGCCGGATTCAGGCCTGCGCTGATCTCGTCCACCATGCCGCCGTAGTAGATGTCGGAGCCAATCTCGGTGCGAAGGTCGGAGCGCGGCACCACGCGCAGGTGATGATTGAATTCGCGGGCGATCACGTCGGCCTGGCGTGCGTAATCGTCGAAATGTTTCTGCTTGCAGGCGACCTCAAGATGGCCGCAGCGCGCGAAATCGCAGTCGATGTTTTCGTCGCGCACGATCTGTTCGACGCAATGGATCGTATCCATCGACGCCGCATACATGCGATGCGTGAGCTCGCGCCCGTACATCGAGATCAGTTGGTTGACGCCCAGCTTCAGCCCGGTGAGCACCATGCCGCCGTTGCGCGAGCTGGCGCCCCACCCAATGGTCTCGGCCTCGAGCACAGCGACCCGCGCCCCCTTCTGCGCCAAGGTTCGCGCCGCCGAAAGCCCGGTAAACCCCGCACCGATCACCGCCACGTCGGCCGTCTCCGGCAAAGGTCCACGGGCCTCGCTCGCGGGCATAGCGACGGTCGTCAACCAGTAATTGTGTTCACGCGGAAGCATGTCCGACTTTCCTTTGTGTACCTCAGTGCCCCTGTGGGCAGCGGAGTTTCCCGCGAAAT
>Ga0335080_10002752_pt1 | contig 17648 bp, 16 predicted proteins | sample Lox_Sample_34_FD_206720 | JGI IMG/M metagenome (GOLD analysis project Ga0335080, IMG submission 206720) | Soil microbial communities from Loxahatchee National Wildlife Refuge, Florida, United States - Lox_Sample_3.4 | ecosystem: Environmental > Terrestrial > Soil > Wetlands | place: USA...
CCTAAGGTTCCTAAAAGCAAGGCTCGGCCTCGTCCGCTATTCCTCCATGGAGAGACACCCAATGAAAAGAGTTTTTCTGATAGCAGTACTCGTGTTGGTAGTGGCCTTCTGCTTCGGCCAATTCGCGCTCGCAGCCGACAATCATCACTTTGCCGCTAAACGGATTCCGATCCCGCATGCGGCGAGTAGGGTTCACGCGAACGCCTCGCCGGCCGCTGGCCTTTATCCGGAGTGGGCTTGGTTCAGCGGTACACCTTATCAGTACTATGCGGTTCCTCAAAATTCCGACCAGACGGACGTTTGGCCCTGCTTCGGCGGCGGCACTGCTGATTCCAATCCAGATTGCCCGGTCATCGGCGATCCCTCACAGCCCAACTATGGCTTAGAAGTTGGTGATCCCTTCTACGCCTGGCCGCTCAAGATTAGTGGCAACGATTTCTGCGACGGCAACGCCGCCGACGACGCTCCGTGCGGTCAAGTTCTAGGCTGGTTCGAGGACTGGAACTACACGGACGCTACCGACGACTACCTCTACATCTTTACAGCTCAGCAAGGCACGTCCTACATTGCTGACACAGGCACCTTGGATTTTGGCCCCATATCCGGTTCGGGACCATTCTCTGAGACGATTATAAATGACACGGCCTTCGGCACAGCGGGCACGCCAACTGGCCCGAACAATGGCCAATGCCTCGCCTCCTTCAACTATCCGCTGACAAGTCCGGCATTCCCGGTCGCGGACGGCATCTACGGTGTCCAGGCCAATAAGACCTGCGTGGAACCCGTCGCTGGCGTGGCTACACTGACCGTGATCAACGAACTTGGAACGCCGAAGTACACGAAGGTCACCAAGGCAGCAACATGCGGGGCGGTTCCCACACCCTGCTACACCGTCAAGTGGACGGTCGCCGCAAAAAACAAGACCACGCAGAAGTTCACCATTTGGCTTTACTAGTTATCGGAAGCGAAGTTCCGACCCCGGCTTAGAGGGAGCTGGAATCGGAACGAGCTTCTGAAAAGTAAACGTCCCAGGCCGAAAGACCCCAAGCCTGGGACGTTTTTTTGTAGACCATTGATTGGGCCGCTAAGTCCGCCGCATCCGATCTTGCGTGGCGCAGCGGTTCACCGCTGCGGTAACTGCGATGTTGTGAATTCGGCTTTAGCCGCTGAGGGGCGACGGTCTCCCCAGTAATTTGGCCTGAATTGACACTCCATCTCGCCCGAGATATTCTCCGTTCAGGTTGAACCAAGTGGGAAGGTATCTGAACATGCCGATCAAACGCCTCGCACTTTTTGTACTATTTTTCTCTCTGCTCGCGCTGGCCGCGCCTCCGGAACCCATCGACGCCGGCAAAACCAGCGGCAATGTCTTCGAGTCCTCGTACTTCCATTTCCGCTATGAGTTTCCCAAAGCATGGTTCGCGCTCGACGACAACGCTCGAGTTGCGGGGAACAACAAGCGTTATCGAGATGCGTTGTCCGAACCGGCCCGGCCCAATGACGCGAATCAGAATCCCATAACGGAGGCCCTCGTCCCCTACGACTTGTTATTGGCAGCTACCACCCCTCTTGCATCCGGAGAGGAAACGCCTATGCCTCGTGTGCGAATACAGGCCATTCAGCGAGGGACACTCGTTCGGGAGCCGGGGGATCCCGCAAAGCTCTATATCAAAATGGCGCGTCCAAAGATCCTCAAAGCCACGGAAGAGGTCGTCGTTTCAGGGCATGAATTCGTCAGGACCGATTTCCAACTGCAGGCGGCTTCCTTCTTGTCGCAATTTGTCACCGCGAGCGGCAGCTATATCATAGAGTTTGATCTGCGCGCCGCTACCGAAAAGGATCTGGCGGATCTGGTAACCACCATGCAATCCCTGAAATTCTCCGACCACCAATAGCGAAATCGTCGATCCCTACTTCTTGTTGGTGGCGGGCTATGGCGCGGTGACAACCAGCACAACAACGCAAAGGCCTCGCGTAGTGATTATGGCCACCAAACGAAGGACGATGATGACCGGGCCGCATGATCCGGCACGAACGCTCATACAGATGATCCATCCGAAGGTCTTGAGCGGACCGGAGGATATACTGCTTGCAGGGCGTCCAGCCTCCCGGACAGACTTTAAGTTCCAGTCAGGGTCATTGTTGTCGAAGTTCGCCACCGTGGTCGGCGACTACATTATCGAGTTTGACCTGCGCGCCGATAACGAGACGGATCTGGCGAACCTGGTAAATACGATAGAGACTGTCCGGTTCACGCAGTGAGGCCGTTGTCAGGGCGCAGGATTTCCGTATAACCATGGCCTCATCTTTCCCCGCTAAGTCTAAGCGAACAAAGATTGCGGACACGACGCTTCCGGGCAAAACTCCGGCTGCGGCTTTGCCAGGAATTGATCGCCAGGCGCTCGGGATTTGCGTGGGCCTGATCATCGCCGTCTGCATCTTCTACTCCCCGGTCGTCCATAACGGCTTTGTCTTCGACGACGATCTCTATATCCTGAAGAACTCGCAGGTGCAAGAGGGCCTGAGTTGGTCAACGATTGGCTGGGCCTTCACGACATTCGACGAGGCCAACTGGCATCCGCTGACCTGGCTGTCGCATGCCCTGGATTGCCAACTTTTTGGCGTAAACCCGGCCGGTCCTCACATTGAGAACGTCCTGCTGCATGCCGCGAACGCGGTTCTGCTTTTTCTGCTTCTGCAAAGCGCCACTGGATTTCGATGGCGCAGCCTGATGGTGGCGGCGCTGTTTGCGCTTCATCCCATCAATGTGGAATCTGTGGCTTGGGTGGCGGAGCGCAAGAACTTGCTGAGCATGTTGCTGTTCTTGCTCGCATTGTGGGCCTACGTCCGGTATACGCGCAAACGCAGTACAAGCCTCTACAGCATGGTGCTGATGTTCTACACGCTGGCGCTGATGGCAAAACCGCAGGTCATTACGTTCCCATTCCTGCTCTTGCTGTTGGACTACTGGCCGCTACGCCGGCTGGACGCGAGAGGGAACCTGGATTCGAGGAGGGGGAGCGGAGACCCAGGCAAGCTGCCGGTGGCAACCCTGATCCGGGAAAAGGTGCCGTTGCTGCTGCTGTCGGCGGCGAGCGCGGTAATCACTTTGATTGCCCAGCAAGCCGGGGGCGCCGTCAGGTCGCTTTCTGAGTACGGGTTCTTCCTGCGCGTGGAAACGGCGGCCGTTGCTTATGCACGCTATCTGGGCAAGGCGTTCTGGCCAACCAAGCTGGTCGCAATGTACCCCCATCCGACTCGCTTTTATTCCGGCTGGCAGGTCGCGGGGGCATTTTTGCTGCTGCTGCTCATTACATTTCTGGCCCTGGGGGCGCGCGGGCGACGGTATCTTGTCGTCGGATGGTTCTGGTTCCTGGGCAGCCTGGTGCCGATGATCGGGCTGGTACAGGTCGGTGAGCAAGCTCTAGCCGATCGCTACGCCTATATCTCGTTCATCGGGTTGTTCGTGATTGTTGTTTGGGTAATCGCCGCCATGACGGCGCGCCATCTCTCCGCCCGCTGGCTTGCCGTTCCAGCAGTAGCTTGCCTGGCAACGCTGGGGATCCTCACCTACCGTCAGGTGGGCTATTGGCACGATACGGAATCGTTTTGGGTGCGCACGATCGCATTGACCAGGGATAACTCGGTCGCGGAAGGTAATCTCGCCGCCATGTTGCACGCACAGGGGAGGGATGCAGAGGCCCTGGCGCACCTTCGAGTATTGCTCGCCATCCGCCCCGATAACGGCCTCGGCAACATCATCCTCGGCGACGAGGAGTTGAAACGCGGTAATTGGGCGGCAGCCATTGAGCGGTATCAAACGGCAGCCCTGAGCCCGTCCAAACCGGACGTGCGCGCCAAGGCATACAGTCAAATGGGAGGCGTGTACCTCAGCAGGGGTGAGCCGCAGAAGGCAAAGGCGGCCTACGAGGCCTCGCTCCAGGAGCAACCACGTCAACACGGGCCGCTGGCCACGTTGGGATTGATGGCAGCGCGCGAAGGCGACTTTCCCCGTGCCGCCAGGGAGTTCTCGCGCGCCCTGGCGCTCAAGCCGAACGATGTGGGATATCTTCTGCTTGCCCACGTCCTCGAAAAAGAAGGACGCACCAACGAGGCCGACCTGGCGACGCAGCAGGCGCGGCGCATCTCCAAGGATCTTTCGCAAGCGCAAGCGCAAGCCGATGCGCTTCTTGCCGCGAAGTGAGGCCCTCAATACGCCCAGCGCAAGAGCGTGGTGCCGATGGTGAATCCGGCGCCGACCGCGGCCAGCAGCACCAGTGTTCCTTTCTTCAGACGCCCGTCTTCGATGGCGCTCTGCATGGCCAGCGGAATGGTCGCTCCGGTGGTATTGCCGAAGCGGTCGATGTTGATGACTACTTTTTCCGGCGGAAGCTTCAGGCGGTCGGAGGTGGCCTTGATGATGCGCAGGTTGGCCTGGTGGGGGATCATCAGGTCGAGATCGTCGCCGGTCAGGTTGTTGCGCTTGAGGGTCTCCACGCAGAACTCCGCCATTTGACGGACGGCAAATTTGAAGACGGCGGCGCCGTCCTGATGGACGTAATGCATCTTCTTGTCCACGGTTTCATGGGAGGAAGGATGCAGGCTCCCGCCTCCGGGCATGAAAAGGGAAACGCCGCCCGAGCCGTCCACTTCATGCAGGAAATCGATGAGGCCGAGGGAATCGTCATCGCTCGGCTCGAGAATGGCGGCACCCGCGCCGTCGCCGAAAAGGACGCAGGTGGCGCGATCGGTGTAGTCAATGATCGATGACATGACGTCGGCGCCGATCACCATGACTTTCTTGTGGGCTCCCGTCATCACAAACTGCGCGCCCACCTGCAGGGCGTAGACGAACTGCGAGCATCCGGCAGAAAGATCGAATCCCCAGGCCCGGGATGCGCCGATCTTATCCTGCACCAGACAGGCGGTTGCGGGAAACATCATGTCGGGGGTAACAGTGGCGACGATGATGGCATCGAGTTCGGCGGCCTGAATGCCACGTTGCGCGAGGGCGCGGCGGGCGGCTTCGGCGGCCAGATCGCTGGTTCCGACGCCCTTGTCGACAATATGGCGCTCCTTGATGCCAACGCGGCTCATGATCCATTCATCGTTGGTGTCGACCATCTTTGCCAGATCGTGGTTGGTAAGAAGGCGCGGCGGGACATATGTGCCGAGAGCGCTGATCTTGACGCGCTGTAGCTTGCTCAATGAAGTCTCCTGGTTCTGGAAGGGCGAAAGTAAACCAGTTATTTTGAACGATGGGCACGAGAATGTCTAACGGCCGTGCAGGCGGGGGCAGGCGGGCGGCAGGCGGTGGCGGTGCCGCGACGGGGAGGCCGGGCTTCTAGGTGGCGGCCGCTCGCTTGGCGTGCTTCTCCAGAGATTTGCGGTTGCGCTCGAGCCAGACCAGGGCACTCTGCCGCCGGGTGCGCAGTTGAGACTCGAGTTCTTCGGCAGAACTATGCCGGTAATAGTCTTTTACACAGCTCTGGCAGCCCACAGTTCCGCGGAAGGCAAATATCTGGGTTTCGTCGAGCTCGGTACGGCAATAGCAGCAGAGGAAAAAAAGGCCCTTGGGTTTTTCTTGCATGGCTTGCACGTGCTTCGTCCAGAATTACTCCATATACCTGGCAAACAGGGACCTGGCAGAACTTCAATGGCATCCCTTGAATGAAGGCAATATACACCGATTTCGCCAGTTTGCAAGATGAACATACCTTTAAATCCCGACCTCGCACGGTCCAGCGATTTCGCTCCCGGAGATGCCCGCCGAAGGGGGTGACGACGCTCACAGACGCTTCCAAGGGGGGCCGCTATCGTAAAGAGTCGTATTGAAAACGCCATTTTAAGAGGTGTCCTTTGGCTATCGCTCCTGAAACCACCACCCGCGTGTTAAACCCCGACATAGCATCGAAGATCATGAGCGCCGCGGAAGCGGCCGCGCTCATCCATTCCGGCGACCAGATCGGCATGAGCGGTTTTACCGGCTCGGGCTATCCCAAGGCCGTGCCCCTGGAACTGGCCCACCGCATTGCGGAAGCGAACTTTCGCGGCCAGAAATTCCAGGTGAGCGTTTTCACCGGCGCCTCGACCGGGCCGGAACTGGACGGCGCACTCGCGATGGCGGGCGGGATTCACCTGCGGCTGCCATATCAATCGGACCCGGAAACGCGCAAGCGCATCAATGCCGGCGAAATGGAGTACATGGACATCCACCTGAGCCATGTTGCGCAGTTCGTCGAATATGGATTCCTGGGAAAGCTGAATGTTGCATTGATTGAAGTGGCGGCGGTTCTCGAGGATGGCCGGATTGTGCCGAGCTCTTCGATCGGCAACAACAAGACGTGGATCGACCAGGCGGACCGCGTCATTTTGGAAGTGAACTCGTGGCAGCCGACGGCGCTGGAAGGCATGCACGACATTTATTACGGCCTGGATGCGCCGCCGCACCGGGGGCCGATTCCTCTGGTACATCCGGGCCAGCGCATCGGCACGCCCTACCTCAAGGTTCCGCCCGAGAAGGTGGTGGCGGTGGTGCTGACCGACGCGCCGGACCGCAACAGTCCATTCAAGGCTCCCGATGCGGCCTCGAAGCGAATCGCGGGCCACATCCTGGAATTCCTGAGCTGGGAGGTGCAGAAGGGGCGTATGCCGGCGAACCTGCTGCCACTGCAATCGGGCGTCGGCAATATCGCGAACGCGGTTTTGTTTGGGCTGGAGGAAGGGCCGTTTGAAGGACTCACTTCCTATACCGAGGTCATCCAGGACGGCATGATTCGTCTGCTGAAATCGGGCAAGCTGACCTGCGCGTCGGCGACCGCCTTCTCGCTCAGCCCGGATGGCATGACGGAAGTGAACGCGGATATGGCCGCATATCGCGAGCGGGTGGTGATGCGGCCGCAGGAAATTTCCAACCATCCGGAGGTGATCCGCCGGCTGGGCGTCATTGCCATGAATGCCATGATCGAAGCCGACATTTACGGGAACGTGAATTCCACCCACGTGATGGGATCGCGCATCCAGAACGGAATCGGGGGCTCGGGCGATTTTGCCCGCAACGGATACCTGTCAATCTTTATGGCTCCGTCGATCGCGCAAAAGGGAACGATTTCGACGATCGTGCCGATGGTTTCGCACGTGGATCACACCGAGCATGACGTGCAGGTGCTGGTCACCGAGAACGGATTGGCGGATCTGCGCGGGCTTTCACCCAGGCAGCGCGCACACCTGATCATCGACAAGTGCGCCAATCCGGACTACAAGGCATTGCTGCTCGATTACCTGAACCGCGCCGAGAGGCTCTCCTACGGAAAACACACGCCGCACCTGCTCACGGAATCGCTGGGCTGGCACAACCGTTACCTGCGCACGGGAAATATGCGCGTGCGAGAGGAGAACTAGAGGACGCGCGCTTTGCGGGACATGCGCCGGTCAGCGCAAACGGCCGGCCAGCGACCCGAGCCAAGGCAACTCAAAGCGCTCGCCTTGCCAGGCCTTGATCGAGAGAACAATCCAGAGGAAGAGCATGGCCAGCGAAGCCAGAATTCCGGCCAGCAGGAGAGGCATGGCCGCGGCAACATTCGAAACCAACAGAGCGATCAACGTAAAGATCAGGAAAACGGCCCAGATCAGAACGCTTTGCCACGCGTGAAAGCGGAGAAATCCATAGCCTCGAAACCGGCGAAGCAACAACAGCGTTGCCGCCGGTACGAACGTGAAATAGGCGAGAACGGCCAGGGCACGTTGGGCGGGGGCAATCGGGCTCATGGACCATCCGCAGGCGGGGCAAAATGCGGCACCGGCCGGGAGATCAGTGGCGCAGTGGGGACACCGGCTTTGGGGATGAGCGGGACTTCCCCCGACCGCCGGCGGATTTGAGCTAGACAACTCGCCGTCCATTATTCTTCCTGCGGCTCTCCACCCGCTGCCAGTCTTCCCTCTGACCATCCTTCTTCGAACAGCTTTGGCATATTCCATAAATCTGGAACGTATGTCGTGTGGTCAGATAATGGTGCTTGCCGCCGATTTCCCTTTCGATTTCTCCCACTTCCGGCGAAAAGAACTCCACGGAGGCGCCGCACTCCGTACAAACCATGTGGTGATGGCTGCGGCGGTTGTACTGGTGTTCATAGCGGGCAATGCCGTCGTGGAAAGCGACTTCGCTCGCCAGACCGCATTCGGCGAACAGTTTGAGCGTCCGATAGACGGTGGTGAAACCGATGTGCGCGTCTTTTTTCTTCACCAGGCGGTGCAGTTCGTCGGTGGAAAGATGTTCCCGGGTTTCGAGAAACGTCCGCAGAATGGTGCTGCGCTGGCCGGTCTGCTTCAAACCCACGCGGCGAAGGTGCTGCAGCAATATCCCTTCTGCCTCGCGGATGTTCTCGGGCGAGATGGCCGGCTGATCGTCAATGCGTTTCCGGAGCATATCGGACGGGCGCGGACGGCGCTCCTCCACTCGATCCGCGGACAAAACCATGATACTGGGGGAGATGGGATTACGCCAAACTTTAGAGCTGCGGGAGAAGTGAACAGCCGGGATGCGCCGGTCGACGGCCTGTGTTCGTCAGGTTCGATTCGCCGGTTGTCATAGAGCCGCAGCCCACCTAAAATCTGTCACCAATGCCGTTTTCAGCATCCTTACCGCAAGTCCGGTCGAGAAGCGCACTGCCGAGGCTTATCTCCATCGTTGTTCTGGTCGTGGTGCTGGCAGTTGCCAGCCTCGCTGCGTGGGCGTGGTGGATTGCGCATTCCGCGCTCCCACAGGTAGATGGAGTCGTCGTGATTCCGGGACTGACCGCCAAAGTCAGCGTCATTCGCAACGAACAAGGCGTGCCGGCGATTGAGGCGGACACTCTCGAGGACCTGTTCTTTGCCCAGGGGTACGTGACCGCGCAGGACCGGCTATGGCAGATGGACATTCTTCGGCGCGTCGCCGCCGGCGAGCTTTCCGAAATCATGGGCGACGCTACGCTGAAGATCGACCGCGAACAACGGGTTCTTGGACTGCGGGTAGCCGCCGACGCCGCCGAGCGGGCCATGCTCCCCCGTGATCACGCTTATCTGGACGCCTATGCACGGGGCGTAAACGCGTTCGTCGAGTCCCACCGCGATCGCCTACCCATCGAGTTCCGGGTGCTGTGCGCGCAATCCAAGCCTCTTTATCTGCTGCACTGCCCGCTCGAGGAAGCGGCGAGGTACCGGCCGCGCCCCTGGACGACAACCGATTCCCTGCTGATCGGCGCCAACCTGGCAAAATACCTGAACCACTACAGCTATGCGAAGGCGCTAGTCCGGGAAAAAATCCTGGCGAAACTTGGTCCGGAACTCACCGCCGACCTGTATGTGAACTCTTCCTGGCACGATCGTCCCCCGACTGACCTGCGGCACGCCATGGACCAGGAACCTCCCAGCTCCACTGGAGGCGAAGATGACGATGAAGAAGAAGTGGAACCCGATGGCGCGGCTAAGACGGTGACATCCATCCAGCCGCCGCACGGTTCAGTTACATGGTGGCCGTTTGCTTACCAGAGGCAAGCTGCCGAGCAGGTCCGGCCGGGCTCGAACGACTGGGTTGTCTCCGGGGCACATACAACAACCGGAAAGCCGCTTCTGTCGAATGACATGCACCTCAGCCATCAAATGCCCAACCTCTGGTATGAGGCGCATCTCAAAAGCGGCAACTTCGACGTCGCAGGGGTGACATTGCCGGGCGTCCCCTTTGTGATTGTGGGACACAACCAACGAATTGGCTGGGGGTTCACCAATGTGGGGCCAACGGTGGAAGATGATTTCATAGAAGAGTTCAACGCGCAGGGCCAATACAAGACACCGAAGGGATGGGCGGACCCGCGGCACCGGCAGGAAGTCATCCACGTCAGAGGCAAGACCGACGTGATGCTGGACGTTGTGACCACGCGGCACGGCCCGATCATCACCGACCTGATTCCGGGTGAGACGCGCCGGATCGCGCTGCGCTGGACGCTCTATGACGGCATGGGGCTTGCGTTCTTCGATGTTGATTCCGCGCAGAATTGGGATGAGTTCCGCAAAGCCTTTTCGTCGTTTGCTGCACCTGGACAAAACACGGTGTACGCCGATGTCGACGGGCACATTGGATACCAGGCAACGGGCCGAATTCCCATCCGCGCCGCGGGCGAAGGCAATCTGCCGGTGAGCGGCAGCGACGATGCGCATGAATGGACGGGCTACATTCCATTCGACGACATGCCGCACATTTACGATCCGCCCACGGGAATACTGGCCACAGCCAATGGCCGCATCGCGCCTGACGGGTACAAGTATTCGATCAGCACGGAGTGGGATGCGCCCTGGCGCACCGATCGCATCTATCGCGTGCTCGAATCGGGAAAGAAGTTTGCGCCTGCCGATATGCTGGCACTGCAGATGGATGTGTCTTCGACGTTCGACCACTTCTGCGCCGACAAGTTCGTGTATGCCCTCGATCATGCGGCAAACATCTCCCTGCAAGCCAAGCGGGCCGCCGATATACTGCGCGACTGGGACGGGCGCATGTCGGCCGAATCGGCCGCCCCGACTCTTGAAACCAAAGCGCGCCAAGAACTCATGCGACTGTTGCTCGAGCCGAAACTCGGCGCGGCGGATGAAAGTCCGGCAGCCGGCGGTGCGGGAGCCAATCGGCCGGCGGCGAAAGAGTCGGGCGCACTGAGTTGGAAGAGCTACCGGTGGGGCATGTCGACGGTGTGGCTGGAAAATGTGCTGAGCAAACAACCGGCGCGCTGGCTGCCACCCGGCTATTCCGACTACGGCGCGGTGCTGACCGCGGCCATGGAAAACATTTTGAAGCAGCCGGGCGTTCCCGCGGATCTTGGGAAATGGAAGTGGGGCGGGGATTATGAGGTAGAGATCGAACATCCGATATTAAGCCGCCTACCCCTTCTCGGGCGCTTCACGGGCCCCGGACGGCATCCGCTCAGCGGTGGGCATTCGACTGTCAAACAAGTGGATCGAAACTTCGGCCCATCCGAACGGGCAACCTGGAATTTCGCCGATTTCGACGCCAGCACGTTGAATGTCGTTACTGGAGAGAGCGGGGTGTTCCTCAGCCCGCACTATCTGGATCAGTGGCGGGCGTGGAACATGGGTTCGACGTTCTTGATTCCCTTCTCAACTGAAGCCGTTGAAAAGCATCGCGTGCATGAGTTGACGCTGTCGCCCAAATAGGCCGGGCGAGGCACTGGTTGAGTTTCTAGAAATCGACACCCTTCACGTCGTAGAAGTTGCCGTTCATCAGGGGAGCATAGGTTGGCTCGTTGATGGGAGCGGTTTGTATTGCGTCAGCGACGGGGCAATTGGCATCGACGTCGGTGGTCGCGCAATAGATGTAGAGGGATCCGCCCGGCACAATGTAGCCCTGAACAACATAGACAACGCTCCGCGCGGCGATGGGCTGAATGCCGGTAACGTCTCCATTCACGGGAGGAATGGTCACACCGCCGGGGGGGACGTTTCCCGCAGATGTAGTCAACGTGTTGTAGATCGAAAGGCACCCGCGAACCTCCCCTGCCTGCTGCGAAGGAGCGGGCGGAGCTATTTCCGAGCAGGTTCTTGCGCCGATGAAGAGCTGCCCGTTGGCGCCCATCGAGATCCGGTTGTGATAGCCATCCGTGATAATGACCGGACATTGCTGACCCGTCGGGCAATTTGGGGGTTGAATGGGCTGCATGGTGTTGAGGTTGAGAATCGTCAATACTCCGCAGGTCGGCGCCGCCGTCGTCTGGCCGGTGCAGGGCTGCGAGGGGCTGCCGTCCGAGTAAGGAGTACCGGCCAAATAAACGGTCGAGCCGTCAACCAGAGCCTCGCTGGCCGCCGGCACAGGCGCCGGCGTTCCCGGAGTATTGGTCGTCATGTCGAAAGGCTGCAGGCTGGCTTGCGTGCCGCCGCATTCGGCCCCGCAGTTCACCACAAAGGCCATCGTATCGTCACTGCTGAAGAAGGCCGCCACGGGATGGTCGAGGCTATTGTTCGTGGCGACGGACGGGATCGGGGTGACGACACTATTGCCGGTTCCAATATTGCTGGGTGTGACTACAAAAAGAAAGCAGGGCGTTGTGGTGGAGCATGGCGCATCAGTCGTATCGGCGTTACTGCTGAAGGCAAGAATCCGGTCGCCACCGTTGTTCACCGCCAGATACCGGACGGAAGGAATGTTAACCTGCCCCTGCGGCAGACCCACGTTGGCGCCAAACACTCCGAGGAGCAGAATGGCCCCCTGGGACTCCCCAACCACGGGCGCATTGGGCACGGCAATGTAGGCAACCGAGCTATCGGGCGAGACGACAAAGCTCTCCGTTGGTCCGGGCAAGGTAACGTGCGCGGCATTGGTTTCGGAGATGTTGTTGATGATGCTGAACTGATAATCGGGATTTTCGGTATTGTAACCGCTGAAAACCAGTGTTTGCGCGCGGTTGGGCGTCACCACCATCATGCCCGGGCTTCTCCCGGCTGAAATTGGGTTCAGGCCGTTGGGGTGCACATCATGTTGGGCGTCAACAATATAGACTCCGGGCGTTCCCACGGTGTTCGTGAGAAAGGCCCGGTAGGTAATGCCGCTGGTCTTGGTGCCGCTCTGGGAACCGCTGCCGCCGCACGTCACGAGCAGCGCACTCGAAATCAGCCAAAATGCAGAAATCCGGAGTTTTCTCAAGCCACCAGCTCCAAACGAATACAGATCAATCAATTTCGCGAGAATAGGGATTATAACGGAAAAATGTGAATGGCTTTCCTGGCCGCCCTCCGGCGGCCTTCCCTGGCGGCGCGCAGGATGCCAGAGCAATCTCCGTTCCTGTATTCTCTTGAAGATGGCGCAGACATTTCGCGAACGCTTGCAGAAAGGCCCTGTGCTCTGCGATGGAGCCATGGGCACCCTTCTCTACGCCAAGGGGATCTTCATCAACCGTTGCTATGACGAGCTCAATGTCTCCCAGCCGGACTTGATTCGGGGCGTGCACCATGAGTATCTACAGGCCGGGGCAGAGATTATTGAAACCAACACCTTTGGCGCCAACAGCTTTCGACTGGCGCGCCACAGCCTGGCAGGGCACGTGCGCGACATCAATATCGCGGGAGCCCATGTGGCTCGGGAGGCGGCCAAGAGCTTCGGAGGCTGGGTCGCCGGTTCGGTCGGACCGCTGGGAGTTCGCATTGAGCCGCTAGGCAAGATTGCCTTCGAGGAAGCGCGGAGCGCGTTTCGAGAGCAGATTACGGCTCTGGTGGAAGGCGGAGTCGATCTGCTGATGCTCGAGACCTTCGGGTACGTAGAAGAATTGCACCAGGCGGTGATGGCCGCGCGCGAGGTCGAACCGAACGTCCCGATTGTTGCCCAAGTCACCATCGATGAGGACGGAAACTGTCTCGACGGTTCCGATCCCGAGCAGTTTGCCAGGCGCCTGGCGGAATGGAAGGTGGATGTTCTGGGCATCAATTGCAGCGTGGGGCCGGTCGCCATGCTGGATGCCATCGAGCACGTGCGCGACGCGACCTCCCTGCCGCTCTCCGCTCAGCCCAACGCCGGGATGCCGCGGTCGGTTGAGGGCCGGAACATCTATCTCTGCTCGCCGGAGTACATGGCGAGCTACACCCGAAAATTTGTGGCGGCGGGCGTTCAACTCGTGGGCGGATGCTGCGGAACGACCCCCGATCACATCCGAGCCATGAAGTCCGCACTTCGGGTTGGGGCGGCGCGCGGACATACGCCGAATGTCGAGGTGGCACATCGCGCCGTGGCTGCGGTTCCGGGCACTCCACTCGAGAAACGCTCCCGGCTGGGGGCCAAGATCGCAGCCGGGGAATTTGTCACCATGGTCGAGATCGTTCCTCCCAAGGGAATCGACATCTGCAAGGAGGTCGAGGGCGCGAGATTCGTCAAGTCCGTGGGCGTGGATGCAGTCAATATCCCGGACAGCCCTCGCGCTTCGGCACGCATGAGCAATCAGGCATTGTCGCTTCTGATGCAGCAGACGGTCGGGATCGAAGCAATCCTCCATTACACTTGCCGCGACCGCAACGTGCTCGGCATTCAGTCGGACCTTCTGGGCGCAGCCGCGACGGGCATTAATAACCTGATCTGTATTACCGGCGATCCACCGAAAATGGGCAACTACCCGGACGCCACCGCCGTTTTCGACGTCGATGCCATAGGATTGGTGAACATCGTCCACAATCTGAACAGAGGCCTCGACTTAGGCGGGAACCCGATTGGAAGCGGGACAACCTTTGTGATCGGGGTGGGGGCCAATCCAGGGCTGCCCAATCTCGACGAGGAGATCAAGCGCTTCGAATACAAGGTGCAGGCGGGCGCCGAATATGTCGTTACACAACCGGTGTTTGACGTCCGTTTATTAGAGAACTTCTTGAAGTCTATCGCGCATTGCCGAATTCCGGTTGTGGCCGGAATCTGGCCGCTGGTCAGTGCCCGCAACGCTGAATTCATGAAAAACGAGCTTCGGGTGTCGGTGCCCGATGACATTCTGAACCGCATGGCCAAGGCATCGACGCCGGATTCGGCGCGGGCGGAGGGGGTGGCCATCGCTCGTGAAATGCTGCGGGCAGTTCGAGATCTCGTTCAGGGCGCCCAGATCAGCGCGCCGCTCGCACGCTATGCCTCCGCAGTCGATGTGCTGGAGGCCCTGGGCTAGAGCGGGAACCGGGCCTGATCTCACAACACTATTGTCCAGTGTAATTTCGGAACTGCTGATAAAAATAATTTTTGCCCTCGATCAAATTTTAATGGACTTTTTCTGCGCGAAACCGCATTACAATATAGGGCAGGAGCAAATGGATTGGTGATGTTTGAAGAGTGCCTCGAGCGACTGGAGAAGATAGTCCTGGAACTGGAGAAAGGGGAGGTTCCGCTGGAAAAATCTCTGACGCTCTTTGAAGAAGGCATGCAACTTTCCGCTGCTTGCAGGAAACAACTGGAAGAAGCGGAAGGAAAAGTAGAGATTCTGTCGAAACAGAACGGAAAGCTCCAAACTGAACCGTTCGAGCCCCCGGCCGAAAAAGCGTTGCGGAAGTGACGCTGTTCACGCTCGGATCTACAACGCCTGAGGTAGCGCCCGCTGGCGGCGACCGAAGGCCACTGCAAACTGCGGTGAAGATTAGGGGGATGTATGAAACCAGTCAATCTGGTCGTTTATCAGAGTGACCCCGGAACTGCTCAAGCCCTGGTCGTGAGTCTGTCTCAGCACTTCAATTCGGTTGAGTTAGCCTACCGATACGAAGAGGTGCGCGCAGCCATTGCCCGAAATCGCGCTCACGTGCTGGTGCTTGATATGGAAAAATCCCGGCCGGACGAGATCGGGCGCTTGCACCGCGAGTTCCCGTCTTTGTGCATCGTAGGCACGCACCGGCTTGCGGACGAACAGATTTGGGCGGAAGCCCTGAACCAGGGAGCCGCCGACGTGTGCGAACCGCGCAACGACGTCGTCGTGCGCTCGGTGCTCCACGAATGCGGTCAAAACGTGGCCGCCTGAGAACCTTCAGCGAGTGACGGAGGACGCCTGCGGGCGTCCTTTGTTATTTCGCCCGTTCTCCGGATACTGAACCGGGGTTTCCCTAATTGTTATACTGCGATGCCATGCTAAGACAGGTTCTCGACGAGGGACGGGCCGCAGCCGACGCCGCTCTCGAGTTACTTTTGCCTCCCGCTGCACAGCATCCCACTTCTATCCATCAGGCCATGCGGCATAGCGTGTTCGCGGGCGGGAAGCGCCTGCGCCCCATACTGTGTATGGAAGCCGGCCGAATGACGACGGCCCAACCATGCGCAAGCTTGCCGGCCGGCATCGAGCGGCTGGGCGCGGCCCTCGAAATGCTCCACACCTACTCGCTCATCCACGATGACCTGCCAGCCCTCGACAATGACGACCTGCGCCGGGGCCGTCCCACATGCCACAAGGTGTTTGGAGAAGCGGTAGCCATCCTTGCCGGGGATGCCTTGCAGACCCAGGCTTACGAGGTCCTGGCACAGATTCAGTGTCCGAGCGATGCCCGAGTCTCGATCATCCGGGAAATCGCGCACGCCACCGGCACGATCGACGGCATGATCGGGGGGCAGGTCGTCGATCTCGAAGCCGAACATAAAAGGCCCGATCTCGCCACCCTCGAATACATTCACCGCTCGAAAACGGCGGCGCTGCTTACCGCCAGCGTTGTCAGCGGAGGCATCTACTCGGGCGCGAGCGGTGAGGCGATCGAGAACTTGCGAGTGTACGGTCAGTCCATTGGCCTGGCGTTTCAGATTGTCGATGACGTCCTGGACGTGACCCAATCATCGGAGCAACTCGGCAAGACTGCCGGGAAGGACACGGCGGCGGAGAAAGCGACTTACCCTGCCTTATTTGGAGTGGAGGAATCTCTGCGCCGGGCCGACGCACTGATTGTAAAGGCCTGTGCCCAACTCGATTCCTTTGGGGAACGCGCCGACACATTGAAGGAGCTGGCGCGCTTTCTGGTCGCGAGAAAGAGCTAGAGCGCATTGGTTACCAAAGGAATGGCCACGTGCAACCCTGGTTAAGTGGGCCTCACACTCAAGGACTTAGCGCGCTTTCGGCCCAAGAAATCAACATAGAACCCAGACTGCCGTTCATGCGGATAGGAAGATAGGACTCTCCTTGAGGTAACTTCGGTCACTTGGACCCGAGCCCTTCGGGTGCGATAGTAAAAAGGGGCTGGCCATCTCCCTGATAACGCTAGCCACAGACGAGGTTTATAGCAATGCGGAAACAAACGGGCTTCTCGCTCATCGAGCTGCTCATCGTGGTAGCCATCATTCTTATCATCGCGGCAATCGCCATCCCGAACCTTCTGCGCGCGCGCATCTCGGCGAATGAAGCGTCCGCGGTTGGTTCCGTGCGGGACTTGAACACCGCACAGATTTCGTACAACTCCAGTTATCCAACAATAGGGTATGCGACTACGCTTACGGCCCTGGCTGGAACCAGTTGCACGCCTCCGGGATCGACGGGAGCTTGCATCATCGACCAGACGTTGGCCTCCGGAACCAAGAGCGGCTATTCATTCGCAATGACCAACGGCGGGAGCACGACGACGCCGCAGGGGTCCTACGAGGTGGATGCGAAACCGCTGACGGTGAACCAGACGGGCGTCCGCTACTTCTGCTCGGTTGCCGATGCCGTAGTGCGTTCCGGATCCGCCGCTTTCAGCTCGAACTGCGGAACGACAGGCGCTCCCCTTCAATAATCTTCGGCTGGCAGGATGTCCGAAGAGACGGAGTTTTGGGGGATACTTGGGTGGGCGCGCGCCTATCGTTTCGGGCAGACGCAGCACCTACGGTAATTCGTCGGCTGTACCTCGACTTCAGTAACTTGAAGACGTGCCGATTGGGAAAATAGCATTGTTCTGCGCGGGTCTCCCCAAAACCATCCCGCAACGGGGGAATTGCTCAGATGGCAAGACAGAAGGGGTTTTCACTGATCGAACTCTTAATCGTGGTCGCGATCATTCTGATTATTGCCGCCATTGCCATCCCGAACCTCTTGCGGGCGCGTATTGCTGCGAACGAGTCGTCGGCCGTAGGCTCGACACGAACGGTTAACACCGCTCAAGTCGCGTACAACTCAGCGTTTCCGACCGTTGGATTCGCGGTC
>Ga0335080_10002754_pt1 | contig 17638 bp, 15 predicted proteins | sample Lox_Sample_34_FD_206720 | JGI IMG/M metagenome (GOLD analysis project Ga0335080, IMG submission 206720) | Soil microbial communities from Loxahatchee National Wildlife Refuge, Florida, United States - Lox_Sample_3.4 | ecosystem: Environmental > Terrestrial > Soil > Wetlands | place: USA...
CGCCGCGCCCGCTCCCGTCGCCGCGGCGCCCCCTCCCGCCGAGTCCGTGGCATCCCCGCCTTTGGCAGCTTCCACCCCAATCGCAACGACACCGCAGGAGCCGAACATGACCGCTGGTCGCAAGGAGAGCATCGCCACCGCCCTTCGGGAGCTCTTCGAGGAGGTCTCGGGGCTCGAGATGGGAGACTCGGACTCCACCTTCGTGGAGATGGGCATGGACTCCCTCTTCCTCACCCAGGCTGCGCTCCAGCTGCAGAAGAAGTTCTCGGTCAAGATCACCTTCCGCCAGCTGATGGAGAACTTCCCCGGTATCGGTGCCCTCGCCGATCACCTCGACACGGTGCTGCCCGCGGAGATGTTCGCGGCCGCGGCGCCCCCGCCGGCGGTGGCGGCGCCAGCGGCGGCGGCTCCGGCAGGGGTGGCGGTGCCGGCGGCGGCGGCTCCGGCAGGGGTGGCGGCGCCGGCGGCCCCCGTGTCCTTCCCGGCCGCATCGGTGGCGGTCTTCACCGCGCCGCCGCCCTCCAGCGCGGTGCCGGGCTCTCTCCAGCACATCGTGGAGGAGCAGCTGCGCCTCATGAGCCACCAGCTCGCGCTCCTCGGCGCCGGGCCCGCCCCGGCCGCGCAGGCCCAGGCGGCGGTGCAACCGGCGCCGGCACCCCAGGCGGCCCTGGCCGCGCCGGCCGTGCCCGAGGCTCCCGCACCCGCCCCGGTGGCGGTGGCCGCAGCGAAACCGGTGAACGGCGCCCTCGCGAAGCCTGCCAACGGCACCGCCCGTCCGGCCGACGCTCCGGAGGAAGGCGCCACTCCCGCCGGCTACGACGTGAAGAAGGCGTTCGGCGCCATCGCCAAGATCCACCTCACCGCCGACGAAATGTCGCCCCGGCAGCGCGCGCGCCTGGAAGCGTTCATCCGGCGCTACGTGGCGCGCACCAAGACCTCGAAGCGGCTCACCCAGGAGAACCGGTCCGTCCTCGCCGATCCACGCGTCGTGACCGGATTCAAGCCCACCATCAAGGAGATCGTCTACCAGGTGGTGGTGGATCGCTCCCAGGGCGCCCGCGTCTGGGACGTAGACGGGAACGAGTACATCGACTGCCTGAACGGATTCGGGGCGAGCTACTTCGGGTGGCAGCCCCCCTTCGTCACCGAGGCCGTGAAGCGGCAGCTCGACCGGGGCCACGAGATCGGCCCCATGACGCCGATCGCCTACGACGCGGCGCGCCTCCTGTGCGAACTCACCGGGATGGAGCGCGCCGGGTTCTGCAACACCGGCTCGGAGGCGGTGATGGGCGCGATGCGCATCGCCCGCACCGTGACGGGGCGCACCGTGGTCGCGAGCTTCACCGGCTCCTACCACGGCATCTTCGACGAGGTGATCGTGCGCGGCACGAAGAAGCTGCGCGCGGTCCCGGCGGCGCCGGGCATCATGCCGTCGTCCTCCCAGAACATGCTGGTCCTCGACTACGGAACCCCCGAGGCGCTCCAGATCCTCAAGGACCGGGCCGGCGACCTCGCCGCCATCCTGGTAGAGACGGTGCAGAGCCGCCGCCCGGACTTCCAGCCGCGCGAGTTCCTGCACGCCCTCCGCGAGATCACCCAGAAGTCGGGAACCGCACTCATCTTCGACGAGGTCATCACCGGATTCCGCATCCACCCGGGTGGCGCCCAGGCGCACTTCGGCATCAAGGCGGACATCGCCACCTACGGAAAGGTCATTGGCGGCGGGTTCCCCATCGGCGTCATCGCCGGCCGGCGCCCCTGGATGGACGCGCTCGACGGCGGCCCCTGGCAGTACGGGGACGACTCCACCCCCACCGCCGGCGTCACCTACTTCGCCGGGACCTTCTGCCGCCACCCCCTCGCCCTGGCCGCCATGCGCGCGGTGATGGAGCACATCAAGGCGCAGGGGCCCGCCCTGCAGGAAGGCATGAACCAGAAGACGGCCAAGCTGGCGAGTGATCTGAACGCGCACTTCCAGGCGGTGGGCGTGCCGCTCGAGGTCCGGAACTTCTCGGCACTGTGGAAGGTCTTCTTCACCCAGGACCTCCCCTACGGGGAGCTGCTCTTCCCCATGCTGCGCGATCGAGGGCTCCACATCCTCGAGGGGTTCCCGTGCTTCCTCACCACCGCGCACGGGGAGGCGGAGGTGGCCTTCATCGTCAAGGCGTTCCGGGACGCCATCGCCGAGCTGCAGGAGGCGGGCTTCCTTCCCGAGGCGCCGAAACGCCCCTCGACCGATCCTTCCACTCCCCCCGTGCCCGGCGCGCGGCTCGGTCGTGACCCGGGCGGCAACCCCGCCTGGTTCGTCGAAAACCCCAAGCAGCCCGGTCAGTGGCTGAAAGTGAGCGACGCGTAAATGAGCTCCGGCAATCCGGTCGGTTTCGATCCGTTCGCGGGCCCCTCCATTGCCCAGGTCGTCCCCACCACCGAGTCGCAGCGGGAGATCTTCACCGCCACCCGGCTCGGCGACGAGGCTTCGCTCGCCTTCAACGAGTCCGGCTCCCTGCGCCTTTCCGGCGCCCTCGACGAGGAGGCCCTCCGGGGCGCCTGGGGTGACTTGCTCGGCCGCCACGAGGTGCTGCGGTCGACGGTGAGCGGGGACGGGCGCACGCTGCTCGTCTCCCCGCCGGCGCCGGCGGACCTGCCGCTCCTCGACTTCTCGGCGCTCCCCGAGGCCGAGCGGGCGAGCAAGCTCGACGCGCTGAAGACGGCGGAGGTGGAGAGGCCCTTCGATCTGGAGAAGGGCCCCCTCGTCCGGGCCACGCTGGTGAAGCTGTCGCCGGCCGACCACCTGCTCGTGTTCACCTCCCATCACATCGTCTGCGACGGGTTCTCCACCGGCGTCATGTTGAGGGAGCTGGGAGCGCTCTACACGGCGCGGCGGAACCGCCGGCCGGCGCAGCTGCCCGAGCCGTTTGGCTGGGGCGCCTGGGCGAAGGAGCTCGAAGACTGGCAGAACACCGCCGGGCACGCCGCCGACGAGAAGTTCTGGACCGGCCGCTTCGTCGAGCTGCCCCCCGACCTCGATCTTCCCGCCGACCGAAGGCGTCCGCCGGTGAAGACCTACGCGGCGGATCGCTACGATCACGCGCTCGCGCCGGCGCTCGTCGACCGGCTCCGCAAGGCGGGCGCGAAGAACGGAGCCAGCCTGTTCGTGTCCCTGCTCGCCGGCTTCGAGGCTCTCCTTTCCCGGCTCTCCGGGCAGGCCGACCTGGTGGTGGCGATCCCCTCCGCGGGCCAGGCCGCCGGCGGGCACCCGACGCTCGTCGGGCACTGCGTGAACACGCTCCCGGTGCGCGTCGCCGTCGACGGCGAGGCCCCGTTCGCGAAGCTGCTCGGTGCGGTGCGCACCGCCATGCTCGACGCCCAGGACCACTCGCTCTTCACGCTCGGCGAGCTGCTCCGCAAGCTCCCCATCGCCCGCGACCCGAGCCGCCTTCCGCTCGCCTCGGTGTGCTTCAACCTGGACCAGGGGCTCTCCGGCCCGTCGCTGGGCTTCGAGGGGCTCGAGGTGTCCTTCGGCTCTAACCCGCGCCGCTTCGAGAACTTCGACCTGTTCGTGAACGCGGTCGAGCTCGACGGGGGCGTGACTTTCGAGATCCAGTACAACACCGACCTCTACGAAGGCGCGACGGTCCGCCGGTGGGCGGCGGCGCTCGAGACGCTCCTGGGCGGGGCCGCCGAGGCGCCCGAGACCCCGGTCTGGAAGCTCCCGGTGCTCCCGGCGACCGAAGCCCAGAAGCTCGACGCCTGGAACGACACTCAGGTCGCCGTGCCCCGCAAGAGCCTCCGCGAGCTGGTCGAGGCTCAGGTCGCCCGGTCGCCCCAGGCGGTCGCCGTCGTGCACGAGTCGGGGCAAGAGCTCACCTACGCCGAGTTGGACCAGCAGGCGAACCGGCTCGCGCACAGGCTTCGCGAGCTCCAGGTCGGGCCCAACACCCTCGTCGGCCTGTGCCTCGAGCGCACGCCCGACATGGTGGTGGCGATGCTCGCGGTCGCCAAGGCCGGTGGCGGCTACCTCCCGCTCGATCCGACCTACCCCGCCGATCGCCTCGCCTTCATGCTTTCCGACGCCAAGGCGCCGGTGCTCCTGACCCAGGAGAAGCTGCGCTCGCTCCTGCCCGATCACCAGGCCAAGGTCGTCTCCCTCGACGGAGAGGCGGAGGCCCTGGCGTCGAAGCCGGCGACGGCTCCGCCTCCCTCGCCCCAGGCATCGCTGGAGGACGTGGCCTACGTCATCTACACCTCCGGCTCGACCGGGCGCCCCAAGGGCGTCCTCGTGCCGGTGCGCTCGGTCGTGAACCTGCTCCACTTCACCCGCGAGAAGCCGGGGATGTCGGCCAAGGACACGGTGGTGGCCATCACCACCCTCTCCTTCGACATCGCCGTCTTCGAACTGTGGCTGCCGCTCGCAGTGGGGGCGCGCATCCTGCTCGCCTCGAAGGACGCGGGGGCCGACGGCGCCCTGCTCCTCGACCTGTGCAAGAGGTTCGGCGCCACGATTCTGCAGGCCACCCCGGCGACCTGGCGGCTGCTCATCGGAGCCGGATGGTCGAAGGATGTCGCGCTCAAGGTGATCAGCACCGGCGAGGCGCTGCCCCTCGATCTGGGTGAGCAGCTGGTGGAGCGCTCCGACGACGTCTGGGACATGTACGGCCCCACCGAGACGACGGTGTGGTCCACCTGGTGGAGGGTGCCGCGCCCGCTCGGGCAGGTGCTCATCGGCAAGCCGCTGTGCAACACGCAGCTCTACATCCTCGACCGGCACCTGCAGCGGGTGCCCATCGGCGCGGTGGGCGAGCTCTACATCGCCGGCGACGGCGTAGCCCTCGGCTACCACGACCGCCCCGATCTGAACACCGAGCGATTCCTCCCCGACCCCTTCCGGGCGGGAGGCCGGATGTACCGGACCGGCGACCTCGCCCGCTTCCGGGACGACGGGGAGGTCGAGTACCTAGGACGCAACGACCACCAGGTGAAGGTGCGCGGATTCCGCATCGAACTCGGAGAGATCGAGGCGGTGCTGGCGAAGCACCCCAACGTGAAGCAGGCGGTGATGCTCGCCCGCGAGGATCGGCCCGGCGACGTGCGCCTCGTCGCTTACGCCACCGGCAAGGAGGGAGCGGCGCCCAACGAGGACGAGCTCCGCGACCATTGCAAGCGGACGCTCCCGCAGTTCATGGTGCCGCAGCACTTCGTGCGGCTCGAGGCCTTCCCGCTTACGCCCAACGGCAAGGTCGACAAGAAGGCCCTCCCCGCTCCGGACGGCTCGGCCTCGCGGACCGAATACGCCCCGCCGGGCACCGAGGCGGAGAAGCGCATCGCGGCCATGTGGGCGGAGGCGCTGGGCCTGCCCCGCGTCGGGATCCACGACAACTTCTTCCACCTGGGGGGCCACTCCCTCCTCGCCTCGCAGATGATCGCCCGCCTGGCCCGGGAGGACGGGGTGGCGGTGCCGCTCCGCAAGATCTTCGAGGCCCCGACGGTGGCGCAGTTCGCGCCCCTGCTCGCCGGCAGCCGCAAGGCCGAGCGCATCCCGCGCCTGGACGGCAACGGCCCCTGGCCGCTCTCGTTGGTGCAGCGCCGGCTGTGGATGCTGGAGCAGCTCGATCCCGGCCGCATGGTCTGGAACCTCCCCTCCGCCTTCCGGCTGAAGGGGCGCATCAACGTCGCGGCCCTCGAGAAGGCGGTGGAGGAGTTCGTCCGCCGTCACGAGACGGTACGCGCCAAGGTCCGCTGGGAAGGCGACGTCCCGGTCCAGGACGTCGGACCGGTCCCGGAGGTCAAGCTGCCGGTGGAGGACCTGACCCACCTCGCGCTCGAGGCCGATCGCCTGGAGACCGCGCGCCGGCTCATCGTGGACGACGTGCGCCGGCCGTTCGACCTCACCGCCGGCAAGCTGTACCGCGTTCGGCTCTTCAAGGTCGGTGAGGACGATCACCTCCTGATGTGGATCCCGCATCACTTCGCCTGGGACGGGTGGTGCTTCGACCTGTTCCTGAAGGAGATCGACGCCCTCTACGACGCCTTCCGCCAGGGGAAGCCGCCCGCGCTCAAGGCGGCCCCGGTTCGGTACTCCGACTTCGCCGCCTGGCACGAGAAGTGGCTCGAGACCCCGGAGGTGAAGAAGCAGGCGCAGTGGTGGAACGACCTCCTCGGCGAGACGCCCACCCCGCTCGAGCTGCCCATCGATCGCCCCCGCCGGCCCCGGCAGGGCGAGGACGGCGACAGCATCCTGGTCCACGTCCCGGCCCAGGACGTGGAGGCGCTCAAGGCCTTCGGGCTCGCCAACGACGCCACCATCTACATGGTGACGCTCGCCGCCTACGTGGCGCTGCTCTCGCGCTGGAGCGGCCAGGACGACGTGGTGGTCGCCACCCCGGTTCGCGGGCGTGTCCAGCCCGACGTCGAGGACGTGGTCGGTCCGTTCGTGAACACCCTCGTGCTCCGCAACCGCCTGGACGGCGACCCCACCTTCCGGGAGCTCGTCGCCCGCGTGCGCGCCAGTTCGCTCGACGCCTTCTCGCACCAGGACGTCCCCTTCGAGCATCTGGCCATGAGCCGGAACCCCGCCTACCGCGCCTTCTTCTCCTTCCAGGACGCGCGCGGCCGGCCTCGCCGGATCGGGGACCTGGACATGGTCCAGTTCCACGTGCTGCAGCCGGCGGCCTCGACCGACGTGAGCCTCTGGGTGATGGAGAGTCCAGCGGGCCACCTGGCCGGCGGGCTCACCTTCGCCACCGCCGTCCTCGACCGCTCCACCATGGAGCAGTTCTTGAAGGAGTGGAACGTCCTCCTCCGGGACGCGGTGGCCCACCCGGACAAACCCGTCTCGCAGCTGGCGCTGCAGGGGGCCGAGGAGCGCAGGCATCTCCTCGCCCAGGGTGAGGGGCCGGCCCTCGCCGGAGCCATGTCCTCGGTGGCGGCGCAGATCGACGCGCTCGCCGAGAAGGATGCGCAGGCCCCGGCGATCTTGGTCGGCGGCAAGGCGATCTCGCGCGGCGAGCTCGACCTGCGGGCCCGGCGCATCGCCCAGGGGCTGAAGCCGATCTCGGGCGGGTCCGAGCCGGTGGTGGCGGTGGCGATGGAGCGGTCCGCCTCGGCCATAGCCGCGGTTCTCGGGGCCTGGAAGGCCGGAATGGCGGCCCTGCCGCTCGACCCGGCGCAGCCCCCGGCGCGCCTCGCCCGCGTCGTCGCCGATGCGCGGCCGGCTGCGGTGGTGGCATCGCGCTCCGAACTCGGCAAGCTCCCGCAGGGGACCTGGCGCACGCTCGCCATCGAGGACCTCGAGTCCTCCGAGCCGGCTCCGCGTCAAGCCGCCCCGGGGCTCGACGCCCTGGCGCTCGTGCTCTACACGCCCGGCCCGGGCGGCGAGCCCTGCGGAATCGAGTTCACTCAGGGGTCGCTGGCGGCCGGCGTGGTGTCGTGCCGCGGCGCGCTCAGCGTAGCGGAGGGCGAGGTGGTGGCCTCGGCGGCGCCGGCCGGCAGCCCGAGGTCGGCGCTCGAGACCTGGCTGCCGCTGGCGACGGGCGCGCGACTGGCGCTCGCTCCGCGCGAGGCGGTCCAGCCGCGAGCGCTCGCCGCCTTCCTCCAGGGAGTGGGCGCGAGCCTGTTCGTCGCCCCCGCCTCGACCTTCCGGCAGCTGCTGGCGGTCGGATTCGCCGGCGGCTCCTCGTTCCGCGCGGCGGTGGAAGCGCCGCTCGACGACGAGCTGGCCGCCGCCCTTGCTCCCCGCGCCGACGCGGTGCTCGAGGTCCTGGGCGCCGCGGAGGTGGCCGGCATGGCCGCCGTTCGCCGCGTCGACCCCGCGGGCAAGGGGAGCACCGCGGTGGCGCCCGGCTTCCGCCTGCGGGTCATCGACCGGGTGGGCGAGCTCGTCCCCGAGGGCGTCCCCGGCGAGGTCGCGCTCGGCGGACCGGCCCTCGCCCGCGGCTATCGCGGCCGCCCGGCGCTCGGCGCCGAGCGCACGGTGAAGGTGGACGGCGAGCGGCTCTGGCGCACCGGCGAGCTGGCGCGCTGGCACGAGGGTGTCTTCGCCCTCAAGGGGCGGCGCGACGGGCGCAGCGAGGTTCGCGGCGTCCGGTTCGAGCCGGCCGAGCTGGAGGCGGCGCTCATGGCCCACGCGGCCGTCGCCGACGCCGCCGTGGCCGCCCGGGAGGACCGCCCCGGCGAGGTCCGGGTCACGGCCTACGTCGTCCCCCACCCGGGCGCGGCCTACACCGACTCCGAGCTCCGCGCACACCTGCGCTCGTGCGTGCCCGAGGCCCTCGCCCCGCAGCACGTGGTGGAGTTGGCCTCGATCCCGCGCCGTCCGGGTGGGGCCGTGGATCGGGCCGCGCTCCCCGCGCCGGCGCGCGCGGCGGGTGGCCCGAAGGTCGAGCCCCGCACGGAGGCGGAGAAGCTCGTGGCGTCGCTCTGGCGCCAGGCGCTCGGAGTCCACTCCGTGAGCGTCTCCGACAACTTCTTCGAACTCGGGGGGCACTCCCTGGCGTGCCTGCAGATGCTCTCGCGGCTGGAGCGGGAGACGGGGAAGCGGCTCTCCCCGCGGGCGGTGCTCCTCGACTCGCTCGAGCAGTTCGCCGCGCGGGTCACCGCCCCCGAGGGCGCGGCCCGCGTCGGCTAGGAGGACGCGTGCAGCCGGTCTCCTTCGGGACGAGCGATCGTCAGCTCCTCGGGATCTACTATCCGCCCGAGGGTGAGCAGCCGCGGGACGCGGCGGTGCTCCTGTGCGGCCCGGCCCCGCAGGAGTACATGCTGACGTACTGGGCCACGCGGAAGCTCGCGACCCTCCTCGCTCGCCACGGGTTCCCGGTGATGCGGTTCGACTACTTCGGCACCGGGGACTCCGCGGGCGAGACCGAGGAGGGACGGCCCAGGCTCTGGGTCGAGGACGTAGGCGCGGCAGCGCGGGAACTGCTCGACGTCTCGGGCGCCTACGCGCTCTCGGCGGTGGGCCTGCGGCTCGGGGCCTCCCTGGCCGCGCTGGCCGCCTCCGAGGGTCTCGACCTCGAGGACCTGGTCCTGTGGGAGCCCGTGGTACAGGGCTCCGCCTATGTCGACGAGCTCCGAGCCATCGCGGCGAGAAAGTACTCTGAGTTCCTCTTCCCGCCCGATCAGGGTCCGGGGTCCGGCCAGCTCCTCGGCTATCAGTTTCCCGGGAGCGTCGAGGAGGAGACGCGAGGCCTCGACCTCCTGCGCACGCTCCCGCGCGCCCGCCGCCGGGTGGTGATGGCGGTCTCGGAGGAGCGGCCCCTCTACCTGTCACTCAAGGCGCGGCTCGAAGAGGAGGCGGCCCGGGGCGGGCCGGCGCTCTCCTGGCGGCACGAGCCGGAGGAGGCATCGGGGAGCCTCGACGGTGCGCTTCTCTCGAACACCATCCTCAACGCCATCGCCTCGGCACTGGAGGAGGCATGAGGGAGCGCGCCTTCGTCTTCGGGGCCCACGCCAACCTCTTCGGCGTGCTCGCCGAGCCGGATCCGTCCGACGCGATGGCGGGCTCGCCGGCGGTCCTCCTCGCTAACATGGGCGTGAACCACCACGTCGGGTCCAACCGGCTCTGGGTGGACCTCTCGCGGAGGCTGGCGCGGATGGGCTTCCACGTCCTGCGGTTCGACCTCTCCGGGCTGGGCGACAGCCTGCAGCGTCCCGGGGCGCACGGCGACCTGGAGCGGGCGGTCCTCGATCTGCGGGAGGCGATGGACTTCGTGAGCCAGAAGGGGGGGCCGCAGACGTTCGTGGTCATGGGGCTCTGCTCCGGGGCCGACTCCGCGCACGCGGTGACGGTGGCCGATCCCCGGGTGACCGGTGCCGTCTACATCGACGGCTTCGTGTGGCGCACGCCCGGTTTCTGGCTCCGGTACTGGACGAGCCGCAAGCTGGAGGCGGCGCGCTGGCGTCGCTACTTGCGCCGGCGAGCAGCCCGGCAGCGCGGCGGACCCCGGGAGGCGGGGGAGGCACGGGAGATCTACCAGCGGGAGATGCCGACGCCGGAGCAGTTCCGGGCCAGCCTCGGGGCGCTCCTCGGACGCGGAACCGCCGTGCTGGCGATCTACACCGGCGGCCTCATGGACTACGCCTACGAGGGACAGATCCGGGAGATGGTGGGGGAGCTCTCCCGCCACCCGCTCTTCGCGACCGATTACTTCCCGCGCGCCGATCACCTCTTCACCGACGTCGGCGAGCACGAGAAGCTGCTCGTCTCGCTCTGCTCCTGGATGAAGGGCCGGGCGGGGCGGGCGCGGGCCGAGGAGGCCAGCGCGTGAACCGCGCCGACGCCCCCGAGCTCTTCGCGGAGCTCCACGGCGTCCAGCTGTGGCGCCTCGATCTCTCCCAGGCGCGACCCCCCGATCCCGGCGAGCTGTCCCCGTCGGAGCAGGCGCGCGGCGACCGCCGGCGCTCGGAGGTCGACCGGAGCCGGTTCGCCGCCTCGCGCGCGGCCCTGCGCCGCCTCCTCGCCGCTCGGACCGGCACCGACCCGGCTCGCCTGCGGCTCGAGGAGGGCCCGCACGGGAGGCCCATCGTCCCCGGCGGCCCGGCCTTCAGCATGAGCCACACCGGCGACCTGTGGCTGTGCGCCGTCGCCGACGGGCGCGAGCTCGGCATCGACGGCGAGCAACTGCGCGAGGTCCCCGAGGCCCGCGACATCGCCGAGCTCTGGTTCACGAGGGCGGAGCGAGAGCGCCTCGCCTCGGAGGAGGCCCGCGGGGTCCCGGGGGCGTTTCTCAGAGGCTGGGTGCGCAAGGAGGCCTTCCTGAAGGCCCTGGGAGTGGGGTTCTCGGTCGAGGGCGCCACCGGCGTCGACCCGGACCCGGCCGAGTGGGCCGTCCTGGACCTGGACCCAGCCCCCGGCTATGTGGCGGCTCTGGTGGTGAGCCGCTCGGAAGCTCCGGCGCCCCGCGCCGGAAACGGTCACGTCTGAAGGGAGGCCCCATGTTCGGAAGGCTCTGGAAGGACGCGGTGGAGATGGCGCGGGCGGCCAAGGTGGAGCCGAGCGCCAAGTCGGCCGTGAAGCTAATGCTCTCCACCGACTCCTACCGGATCCTCTTCCTGAACCGCATCCGGGAGGCCGCGCACCGCTGGCACATCCCGCTCGTGAATCACCTGCTCCGGGTGGCCCAGACGGCGGTGTTCGGAATCGAGATCGACCGCGACGTGGAGATGGGGGAGGGGGTCTACCTCGTGCATCCCCTCGGGGTGGTCATCGGAGGCGACTCGAAGATCGGTGCGCGCGTTCGTTTCTACGGCAACAACACCGTCGGGACCGTGCACGACGACGGCTACCCGGTGGTCGAGGAGGACGTGTGGATCGGGGCCGGGGCCCGGATCCTGGGTCCCATCCGCGTGGGGGCGAGGAGCCGGATCGGCGCCAACGCGGTCGTCCTCACCGACGTCCCCCCCGATCACGTGGCGGTCGGGGTCCCCGCGAAGATCCACCCGCGCAAGGACCTGGCGCCCTTTCCGGCACCGGTGAAGGAGAGCGCCTAAGGCCCGTCCCAGTCGGAGGGAGGGCGGCGGTGGGGGTACAATGCCCCCGCGATGGCTCGCGCGCTCGCGCTTCTCGTCGCGGTGGCGGTCGCCCCGGTGCTTCCCGGCGAGGCGCTTGCGGCCTGCCCGGTCGCCGCCTCCGTATCCGCTGCCGAGCTGCCGGCGCAAGCGCGAGAGACGCTGCGCCGGATCGAGCGCGGTGGACCCTTTCCCTTCCGGCGCGACGGGGTGATCTTCTCCAACCGGGAGAGTCTCCTGCCGCGGCACGGACACGGTTACTACCGGGAGTACACGGTGCCGACGCCGGGGGATTCGGACCGCGGCGCCCGGCGCATCGTCGCCGGAGCCGGCGGCGAGCGCTACTACTCCACCGACCACTACCGGAGCTTCCGCTGCATCGAGGGAACGCCATGATCGACGTCCGCGCGCTCGTCTCCCAGTGCCGCTCCGGCGTCCACTGGGTCGGGGCCGAAACGGATTCGGCGGCGATCGCTCGCACCGCGTCGCGGTTCGGATGGGACTTCGCGCTCCTCGACGGCGACGAGGTGATCGACAAGGGGTCCCTTCTCGACGCGGCGGCGAAGGGCCTGAGCTTCCCCGCTACCTTCGGGCGCAACTGGGACGCCCTGGAGGACTGCCTCTGCGATCTGTCCTGGCGCACGGGGAAGGGCACCCTTCTCCTGTGGGCACCGGTGGACCCGATCCGGAGCCAGGACCCGGGTGCGCTCGAGACGGCGATCGACGTGCTCAGAGCCTCGGCGAGTTGGTGGGCGCGCGAAGGTCGCCCGTTTCTCGCGCTCCTGGGCGGAATGCGGCGGCCCCGCGGGCTGGGCGAGGACCTCGGGCCGGGCAGGTCGCGGAGGCTCTCCCGGTGAGGAGCGGGGTCCGCTTCGTGCTGGTGCGCCCGCGGGTCCCCGAGAACCTGGGAGCGGCGGCCCGGGCGCTCGCGAACTTCGGGTTCGAGGACTGGGCCCTGGTGAGGCTCGGCACCCACGACTTCGCGAAGGCCCGCCGCGTGGCCGTTCACGCCGAGGGGCTCCTCGACCGCCCCCGCATCGTCGGCACGCTGGACGAGGCCGTGGCCGATTGCACCTGGGTCGTCGCCACGACCTCGCGGCGCGTCCGCGGGCGACGCCCTCTCGACCCGACGGAGCTCGGGCGACGGCTGTCCGTCGAGGGGCAGCGCGGCCGGACGGCGCTCGTCTTCGGCGACGAGAGGGACGGGCTCTCGGCGGACGAGATCCGCCGCTGCGACGAGATCTCGACCATCCCCACGCGCGGGGGCCAGCCCTCGCTCAACCTGGCGCAGGCGGTGGCGGTCTACGCATTCTCCCTGCTCGAGGCGGCCGAGGGGCCCCGCGCGGTGCCGGCCGACCCGCCGGGCGCGAGCGATGGCGAACTCGGCCTGCTGGAGGAGTCGCTCCGGGAGGCGCTGCGCCGGGGCGGCTTCCTCGTCGGCCCGGAGCGCCACGCCGTCCGGGAGCTGGCGGGTTCGGTGCGGCGCGCCCGCCTCACGAAGTCCGAGGTGCGCCTGTGGGTCGCGGCGCTGAGGCGTCTGGCGCGCCCGGGCCCGTCAACGCAGGACGAGCGAGCGCGCCAGCCGCGAGAGCACGTCCCGGGCGGCGGAGATCTGGCTCGGGGGGAGTCCCTTGAGCGCCCGCCGGGCACGGGCCTCGAGCGTTCCCGGTGAGACCCTCGCCACCCGCCGACCCTTGCTCGTCAGGTTGAGCACCGCCCGCCTCGAGTCGCGGGGGTGCGGGGTGCGAAGGACGAGGCGGCGCTCGGTCAAGCGGCGCAGGACGCCGGTGAGGGAGCTCGGGTGAAGATGCATCACCCGTGCGAGCTCCCCGGCGGAGATCCCCGGCACCTGCTCGATGAGACGCAGCGCGAGGAACTGGGGGCCTGTCGTTCCCAGGCGCTGCTGCATCTCGCGCGAGGCGCGCGCGAGCGCGTGGTCGACCTCCCAGAGGGAGCGGAGGAAGACGAGGACCGGATCGAGCCGCTCCACCTGCGACTGGGCCGCGGGCAACGGCAACGCGCGCACGGCCGGAGTTCTGCTTCCCATTCGCCCCCCAGGCGAAGGGGTATCACACCATTTGCCAGAGGTGAAGTCTCGCCGGCACTCGTCGTCTCCCTCGGCGGGTCGCGGCTTCACCCACCAGGCCCGGGAAGGGGGCGCCCTCGCGCTCGACCGGCCCGCTGGAATAACATCCGAGCCCGATGGCCACGGTACGCCCCCGGCGCAGTGCCCTCTACGTGCCGGGCTCGAATGCCCGGGCGCTCGAGAAGGCGAGGGGCCTCCCGGCGGACGTCCTCATCCTCGACCTGGAGGACGCGGTCGCCCCGGGCGCCAAAGAGGAGGCGCGGCGCCTGGTGGCCGCCGAGCTGGCCCGGCCCGGCCGGCCGCGCCAGGAGCGGGTGGTGCGGGTGAACGGACTCGGCTCCCCCTGGGGGGAGGCCGACCTCCGCGCGCTGGCGCGCGGGGGCGCGGACGCGATCCTGCTCCCCAAGGTGGAGAGCGCGGACCGGGTCCGCGAGACGGAAGCGCTCCTGGCGAGAGGGGACGCTCTGCCCTCGGTCCTCTGGGCGATGATCGAGACGCCGCGGGGCGTCCTTCGGGCCCCCGAGATCGCCGCCTCGTGCCCCCGACTGGCCTGCCTCGTCGCGGGAACGTCGGACCTGGTGAAGGATCTCCACGCTCGTCACACCCCGTCGCGCCGGGAGGTGCTGACGAGCCTATCGCTCGTCGTCCTCGCCGCCAGGGCGCAAGGCTTGGTGGCGCTCGACGGCGTGCACCTCGACCTCGACGACGACGCGGGCTTCGAGGCTTCCTGCCGACAGGGGCTCGAGCTCGGGTTCGACGGGAAGACGCTCATCCACCCGAAGACCATCGAGGCCGCGAACCGCGTCTTCGCCCCCGAAGAAGGAGCGGTGGATCGGGCGAAGCGCGTCATCGCCGCCCATGCCGAGGCGGCGACCCGCGGTCAGGGGGTCGTCGTGGTCGACGGCCGCCTGGTGGAGGCGCTGCACGTCGAGGAGGCGCGGCGGATTGTGGCGCTCGCCGAGGCCATCGCGATCTCCGGCTGAACTGCCGGAGGCCGCCACCCGGGGCGACACGCCTCAAGGAAGCGCGAAGGTGAAGGTCATCTGGACCTTCGTCCTGCTGAGGCGGATCGGGTTCGCGAGGAGGAAGTCCGCCACCTCTCTCATCCAGCCGGTCGCGATCAGGCTTTCGACCACCTTGTGCGCGTTGAGCTCCAGCCGCTGCTCGACCAGCGGGGTGAGGAGGACTCGACTGGGACACGGCGCCGGCGCGCGGAATGCGACCTGGGCGGCGAGGTCCGTGTCGGTGGCTGCTCCGCGGGCGCTCGCGCCACGCGCCAGCAGGGCCACTGCCGCGATCGTGCGAAGGATGACGGACCAATTCCTCATCGGGTCTCCCGGGCGAATCGCGCTCGCCTGCTCGCGCTCTGCAGGTAGAACGGGGAGTGACCCAGCCCTGACAGCGTCGCCCCACGCGCATCGGGAAAGACTCCCGAGGCGGCGGCGCTCCTTCTCCAGGAGGAGCCACCTCGGGTGCGGGCGAGAGGGCCGGGGAAGGAGTGGAGGCGGGAGATGCGCGGGAGGCGGCGCCTGGACGCATCGCCGCGCCGCTTCACGGGGGGGAGGGGATATGAGTCTCCGGCGGTCTTTCGCCCGCGCGACTGGCCGGGGGGGACTGCTCGAGGGCTGCGCGATCGGTGTCCTGTGCCGCGGGATTAGGCTCGGGCGACAACGACCTCGAGGAAGGTGGTGGGAGTGCTGCCGAGAGCGGCGCGCAGGCACCGAAGGTAAGAGCGGATCCCGAAGAGCCGAATGATGGTGACCGAGTGCTTCACAACATCCTTGCCGGTGATGACGCCGCGCATTTGCAACCTCCTGCCGCATGGAGGTTGGAGCCGCTGGAACCTGACTCTTCCGTTAGGGGCGCAGGTGGGGATGCCGCTCCCGTCGCCCGCCCTGGGCCGCGTCGGGTGCCGAGCCGACCGTCGGTCGCAGCCGGTGCGGGCCGGCAGGCCCGACGTCGCCCGAGCGGCTTGGAAGCCGGCTCGCCCCACCGCCCTGTCAGATCGGGACCGTCGTCCTGTCTTCAGTGGCGAAGGCGAAGCGTAGGCCGACCAAACTCGATGGAGGACGCCATGACGAAGACCCCGAACCCCTTGACCCTGACGGTTCCCCGCAGCCACCCGCTCCGCGACGTCGCCGTGGTGGCGTTTCTCGCGATCATCCTCGGTGCCTTCGTGGCCCAGATCGCGTCGACTCCCGCCGAGGCCGCGAGCGCGCCCACTGCGTTCGCCGGCGTGACGCTCTCCCCCCGAGCCTAGGAAACACTCTCTTGCAATCCGTTCGCGGGCGGTGCCCCAGTTGGGGCGCCGCCCGTGCGCCCCTGGGGCTGCTAACGGGGACTGGCGCGCCAGTCAGATTCGCCGTGCCGAGGTGTCATGACGTTGGCGCGCGCTCGATTCCGGCCCGCGCCGACGACGAAAGGTCTCGCGACGTGGTCAAGAGGAACCCAACCTTCCTGCGGCTCCCGATGCCGAGAAGCCACTCGCTTCGAGACGCGTTGGTCTTCGCCCTCGTAGCGGTCGCCTTGGGCGCCTTCACGGCGCGGGTGGCCTTCGGTCCCCCGAGTGCTCTCGGCGGGCCTTCGGTGCAGGCGGTCGCGGAGACCCGGGGCGCCTAAGTGAGTAGGAACGCGGCTCTCGCGCCGGAGGACGAACCGGTCCTCCGCCGCCAGGTGCCCGGCCGTCCGAGGGAAGCGCGCCCGGGCGGGTGGCGACCACCCGCCAGGAACCGCCCCAACCCCGCGCAGGGGCGCCGCCCCCGTCGCCTCTGGAACTCGGGTCGGTGGCGGTGGCCGAGGCAGCCACACCCGTTTCGCGCGAGGGGGAGATCTCGTATGGGGCGCGGAGGAAGCGAGCCGCTCGACCTAGGCCGCGCTCGACAGGACGGGCTCCGCGGGCCGGTCCTCGCCGAACCTGAGCGCCCGGCGAACTTCTTCGTAGATGCGCCTTCGGAGCAGGAAGTCCTTGTGCGCGCCCGCGACCTCCACGTTCTGGATCTGCGGCTGGCCCTGGGCATCGACGACGGCAGCGGGGTACGGGACGATCGCGTCGCTGCGGGAGTAGAGCGAGACGAGGCGAACGTGAGCGGGCCAGGCCCCCTCCTTCAGCCTGCGGATGAAAGCGCTTCCCGAAATCATCTGCAGGACGGAGGGGGCGAGGGCCGCGATGGGCAGGCCCAGCCACGCCCAGGGCGTGCCGCGGTGCGGCGTGCCCATCGTGACCACCGTCTTCACGAACCGGTGCCCGCCGAGGCGCTTCACCCAGTAACTCGCCACCAGGCCCCCCTTGGAGTGGGCGATGACGGTGAGGGGCTCGAGCTTCGGGTGGCGGGAATAGAGGCGTTCCACACGCGCTCGCACCAGCTCGGCGAGTGCGTCGATGCGGCGGGTGTTGAATCGCCCGGCGAGTCCGCCCAGCCGGACGGAGAGGACGTGGTAGCCGTCGTTCCGCAGCCTGCGCTCCAGCACCTTGAGCGTTCTCGGGGTCGAGAAGAGGCCGTGCAGGAGGAGCACCGGGCTGCAACCGAGGCCCAGCTCCGCCTCCTCCGCAGTCTCGCGGGCCCCGAGCTCGGCGCGGACCGCAGGCGACTCGCGGCGCGGTCGGACGAGGACGGTCTCGAGCGAAGGGCGGAAGAGGGGGGCGCAGGCGGCGTCTGCAGTCGCGAACGCCGGGATCGAATCTCTGGCGATGGCTGCGTCCATGTCCGAACCTTCGGGAAGCGAGGAAACTGCGAGTAGGTCGCCCCCGGGGGTCGCTGGGGTTCCCCCGGGCCTTCCGAGGCGTTGACATGGGCACGCGCTCTTCCTGACCCGCCGGGCGCGGTGCACTCCGTCGGGGGCGGGGCCGGCGAGGCATCGCGGCAAGAGCAAAGGGAGGGGGAGGCCCGCTGCGGACCGAGGGGCTCGCCACCCCGCTCCAGGGGAGCTCGCCGCGTCGCGTTACCGCCCGCGGCGGGGTCCGCGACGCAGGACACAGAAGCCTGGCGCTCGGGCGCACCGCGTCCGAGCGCCAGGGGGATCGGCGGGTTCGATTCGTCTCAGGCGAAGGGG
>Ga0335080_10002755_pt1 | contig 17637 bp, 15 predicted proteins | sample Lox_Sample_34_FD_206720 | JGI IMG/M metagenome (GOLD analysis project Ga0335080, IMG submission 206720) | Soil microbial communities from Loxahatchee National Wildlife Refuge, Florida, United States - Lox_Sample_3.4 | ecosystem: Environmental > Terrestrial > Soil > Wetlands | place: USA...
CGCCGAGGAGGTTCGCCGACACGTCGCGGACGTACATGTAATCGCCGGGCGTGGTGTAGGTCTCGGGCGGCAGGGAGCTGCCGTCCACGGCGGCCGAAAGCGAGATGCTCTTCAGCCTGTCAATGGTCGGCTGCGGCACGGTCAGCTTCAGGCTCAGCCTGCCGCCTTTCTGCGCGGAGCCGAACGGGGGGCGCAGCGCCACGGTGAACTGCTTCTCGGTCCACCGCCACGCGGACGCCTCGACTCCGTGGAACCCCTTAACCAGTTGGGGGTCGGCCTTCGGATCGGCCACATTCAGGACGCTCATCATACGCGGCGTCTCTTCGTCGGTCGCGACTTTGACTTTCTTGCGTTTGCAGGCGGCGGGCACGAGAAGCAGCAGGGCGGTAAGGACCGGCAGGACAAGGCGCGCCGCGGCGCCCCGCCGGACCCGGTAAATGTGTGTCATCAGTCTCCGATTTTCTCCACTTCCACCAGACAACTATAAAACGTCGGGCCGCCGCCGAAATCGGTCAGGCGCTCGCTGGTAACCGCGTTCACATTCCGCCGGCCGGGCGCGCGCTTGCCCCAGCGCACGGCCGGCGCGCATACCACACCGGCGCGAACGCGTCCGTCGACACTGGCCACGAGAGCGCACGAGCCGCGGTCGTTGAAGACGCGCACGTGGTCGCCGGCGCAAATCCCGCGCGCGGCGGCGTCCTGCGCGCTCAGGTGGAGCGTGGCCGTAGCGAGGTCCACGCCGTCGCGGTGGCCGAACGTCGAGTTCATGCTGTCGTCGTTCTTGGGCGAGATCAGCTCCAGGGGAAAGCGCGCGCGCAACGCTGCGTCGCCGTGCCGTGATTCCACCGGCGGCCGGTAGTCGAGCGCGTCGAAATCGAGGTGGCACTTGCCGTCCTCGGTTCCGAAGTTGCCCCCGGCGAACGGCAGGAACGGCTCGCCGCCGCCCGATACGTTGAGCCGGACGGAATGCTCGCGATCCAATCGCTGCAGCGTAATGCCTTCGAGAAACGGATGCGGCGAGTCGAGCAGCGTGCGGATCATGTCGTCTTCGCTATCGCGGAAGCAGGAGTCGTCGAAGCCCATGCGAAGCGCAAGCTGGCGGAAGATCTCGACGTTGCTCCGGCACTCCCCGGGAGCCGACACCGCGGGCCGCGCAAGCTGCAGGTGGTAGTGGCCGTAGGCGAGGAACAAGTCGGTGTTTTCCAGAAATGTGGTCACGGGCAGCAGGATATCGGCGTGATCGGCGGTGTCGGTGGCGAACTGCTCCAGCACCACGGTAAACAGGTCGTCGCGGCGCAGGCCGCGAAGCACGGCATTCTGATTGGGTGCGACGGCAGCGGGGTTTGAGTTGTAGACCACCAGCGCTTTGACTGGCGGGGCATCGAGCTCGGTGAGCGCATGCCCGAGCTGCGACATGTTGACCATGCGCGCTTCGCGGCCGAGAGCTCTCTGCTGCAGGTCGGCGCGCTCCAGCCCGGCGCGGTTCACCTGAAACGCCTGTGAGGTCGAGAGCTGAAGCCCGCCCCCGATATCCTTCCACGAGCCGGTCAGCGCCGGCAGCAGGGCGATCGTGCGCACGGCGGTCGCGCCGCGCTCGCTGCGCTGCACGCCGTAGTTGAGGCGGATGGCGGCAGGCCGTGTGCCGGCGTACTCGCGGGCTAATACGGCGATCTCGTCGGCGTCTATTCCGGTCAGCTCGGCGGCGCGCGCCGGAGTCCAGGCTTTGAGCCGCTCGCGAAGGCCGTCGAAGCCCTCCGTGTAGCGGGCGACGTAATCGGCGTCGTGCAGGTCTTCACCGATGATGACGTGCATCATGCCGAGGGCGAGCGCCATGTCGGAGCCGGGATTGATGAAGTAGTGGCGGTCGGCGGCGGCGCCCGTGCGGTTGCGGTTGGGGTCGATGACGTACAGTTTTGCGCCGTTGCGCCGCGCTTCCATGACGAACGGCCAGAGGTGGACGTTGGTTCCCAGAATGTTCGCCCCCCAAGCGAGGATCAGCCTCGCATGGCGGAATTGCTCCGGCTCGGTGCCGTAGCGGTGGCCGAGCGCCTGCGTCAGTCCGACGCCTCCGGCGGAGGAGCAGATCGTGCGGTCCAGCCGCGACGCTCCCAGCCGGTGAAAGAAGCGGCGGTCCATCCCGGCGTTGTTGAGAAAGCCCATCGTGCCGGCATAACTGTAGGGCAGCACCGACTCGGGCCCGAATTCGGCGGCGATGGCGCTCAGGCGGCCGGCGACGGTGTCCAAAGCGTCATCCCAGGACATGCGCTCGAAACGGCCTTCGCCCTTTGCACCGCTGCGGCGCTGCGGAAAAAGCAGGCGATCGGGATGATACTCGCGCTCGAGATACTGCGCCACCTTGCCGCACAGAAATCCTCGCGTGATCGGATGATCGGGGTTGCCGCGCAGCCGGATGGCGCGCCCGTTATCGACCGTTACCAGCACCGAACAACAGTCCGGGCAATCCAGAGAACACACGGAGTGGCGGATTTCGGGCATTTGAAGAGATTATACCGTTGCGGCGCCCGTTATCCGCCGGAGCGAAGCTCAGTTTGCGCTCGGCTTCTCGATGCGCTCGATTACGTACACCGGAACCGGCCCTTTCTTGGATTCCAGTCTCAGCCCGAGCTGCTCGGTGAGCGCAGTGAAAATGGACGGACCTGGCTCGGCGGCTTCCGGGTGCTCGCCGGGTTGCCGCGGTTCTGTTGAATCCGGAGTCCAGTCGAGCTTGAAATCGTAAGAACCCTCGAGCCCGGTGTCGTTCGCGACATACCGGCCGAGCAGACCGGCAAGGTAGGTTGCAAGGATTTTCATGTCCACCGCGGTCGCCGTGATCTGGCCGGGGCTCGCGGCCATCCTCATAGCTTTCGGATCCGCCGCGGGATTGAGCTTGGCGCCGCTCCTCACGACACTCAGAGCGTACATGGGAAGCTCATGCGTCTCGGCGCGGAGCACAAGGCGGAAGCGATCGCGCAGGATGGCCTGCATCCGTTGCCGATTCCGGTCGAAGGCCTGCTCCATCTGCTGGCGGGACATGGCGGGAGAAGGCGCTGGTTCCGGCCTGTCGGGCGTAAAACTGACGTCGAAGCGTTCCGATTGGATCCAGCCTGGTCCGCCGACGAATTGGTATGCGCGCGCGCCGTACGCGAACATCAACAGCGTGATGACGTTCGCGCTCTGCGCTCGCATACCGCCTTGCGGCCCGGGCCCGATGCGCGAGGCGGTTGCGTCCGGCGGAGACGGTTTGATTGACGCGACTTCGTAACCGTAGGCCGGAGGTGGCGGCAAGGTCTGCGCCCGCAGAATGCCGATCACCATAGGCATTGCGAGTGCAACAATTCCAGCCGCGGCGAGCCCGGCCTTACGTGCGAAAGTGAGGTCGAGCGCCGTGCGGCGCGTCATGATTTCCCGGATGCGCCGTTTGAGATCCGCGCCGGTCACACCGGATGCGCAAGGCAGAGGCGACTCCGCGTACAATTTGCAGATGTTGAGAATGCTCTGGGCGTAGGCTTCGGGCCGGCTTCCCTGTCCCAGTACCGTTTCGTCGCACGCGCGCTCGCGCTCTTCGATCATGCGCCGGCCGATCCACCAGACCCCAGGGTGAAACCAAAACAGCGTGGAGACGACGATGTGAAGTGCCGCGGTCAGGTTGTCGCGTGATCGGACGTGGCAAAGCTCGTGGGCCAGCACCGCTTCGAACTGGTCTGGCGCGAGCGCTCCGGCGAGGCCTTCGGGGATCAGGAGCACGGGGCGGAATAAGCCGAATACACCCGGCTCGATCCCGGAAGTGGAGACCGCAACCGGAATCGGATAGCTCAACGCCAGCGGCGTCGCGCGCCGGCGCACCAGATTGAGCGCGCGCCAGCGGCGTATCCAGCGGACGACAAGCAGCAGCGATCCGGCGCTCCAGACAGCCGCGAGCGCACGCGGCCGCCAAGGGCCCTGCTCGGGGGCGGACGGCATCGGGGCAAAGGAGTTGGTGATCTGCTCCACCCGAAGCGCCGGCATCACAGGCGGCAAATGTACCGAGCGGACCTCCACTTGTGTCCCCGCTGAAACCAACAGCGAAAAAGGCACCAGAAACTTCAGCGAGGCGGCGAGCCAAAGCCAATAGCGGGTTCGTGCCCGGTTCTTGCGCATTGCGAAGCACGCCACGCCCACTGCGGCCGCGAAGAGCGTGGATTGCCAAAGATGATTGCCCAGTTCATTCATTGCCCCCTCCTTCCTTCCTCTTGGACAGCTCCTGAACCAATTTCTCCGCCTCCCGAATGTCCTCCAGCGTGAGCTTTCCGGCTTCGACCATCTGCGCCATGACCAGCTGCGGGTTGCCCCCGAACAGGTCCAGCAGGTCGTCGACGAGGCGGCTCCCGGCCTCGCTGCGGGTGATAGCCGCGTCGAAGATGTGCGCGTTGCCGATCTTCCGCAAGCGTTTCACCGCACCCTTCTCTTCCAACCGATAGACGGTGGTCTGAACCGTCGAATAGGCGGGCCTGTCCCTCTCGGGGAACGTTTCCAGAATCTCCCGGATCGAGAGGCGCCCCTGATTCCAAAGGGCTTCCATGATCCGAAGTTCCAACGATGTAAGCTTGTGGAGGGTCATTTTTATCTACTACAAACTCATCACCAACTACTATATCACTGTCGGCCCGTAAGGCAAGTTCTGCCGGTGAATTGCGTTACAGTTCCCGCTTGAAGATTCTCGCGATCGAAGGAAAGCGGTCCGGTGTCGGGGACGGGAATTCCGAACCGTACCTGAGCGCCGAGGCGGCGCGGGCATCAACGAGTGGGAGATGATCTCTCTTCGGCCTTACTCTGACTTCGCACGCTTATTCACTTGGCGCGGAACGACACCAGCGTCCATGTGTCCTCGCGCTCGTCGTGCTTGAGGATGTACACGCCGCTGTCGTCCGCGCGCACTCGGAAGTAGATGGCGTGCGGGTCGTACCAGCGGTCGAGAACATCTTCGACCGCGAGCCATCGATCGCCCAGTTGAAAGCGCGCGGGCCGCTCGTCGGCCTTGTGCCCGGAATAACACTCCACCTTGAGAGTCACTCCGGCGCCACCATGCCCGCGATTTCGGCCCCGATAGCCAGCGATGCTGTCGCCGCCGGGCTGGGCGCATTCAACACGTGAAGCGCGTCGGGACGTGCGATGAGCTGGAAATCCTGCACGATCTCGCCTCCTGGCGTGATCACCTGGGAACGCACGCCGCTGCCTCCCGTTGCCAGGTCGGCGGGCCGGATCTCGGGGACGAGGCGCTGTAGCGAACGGCAGAACAATTCGCGGCTGAACGAGCGTCGCAGTTCGAACCATGCCATCGAGGGGTACTTGCGCAGGAAGCGCCATAGCCCGGGGTAGCTGAGTGCGTCGTAGAGATCGGCTGCGTTGAAATCGGTCTTCCGGTAGCCCTCGCGCGCGAATGCCAGCACGGCGTTGGGACCGGCTTCGATCCCGCCGTGAATCAGACGGGTGAAGTGCACCCCGAGAAACGGGAACTGGGGGTCGGGGACCGGATAGATGAGGTGCCGTACGAGGTCCTGCCGCTCGGGGCGGATCTTGTAATACTCGCCACGGAAGGGGACGACACGCATCTCGCGGCGCTCGCCTGCCATTGCGGCGACCCGGTCGCAATGGAGGCCGGCGCACGTGATCAGGTAATCGCCCTGGAACTCGCCCGCTGTGGTTTCCGCGGTCCATCCCGCGCCATTGCGCCGCGCGCGCGTGAGCCGCGCGCGCGTGGTGACCTCGACACCCAGCGCCACGAGTTTCTTCACCAGCACTTCACAGACGCGCGGGTAATCGACGATTCCCTCTTGCGGCACGCGCAGTGCCGCCACCCCGCCCACGTGCGGCTCGATCTCGCGCATCTCTTCGGGTCCGAGCCACCGCAGTCCTTCCAAGCCGTTGGCGGTGCCGCGCTCGTGCAGCGCGCGCAGCCTCGGTACCTCGCCATCGTCAGCCGCGACCACCAGCTTGCCGCAGACCTCGTGCGGAATTCCGTTCTCGCTGCAGAACCCGATCATCTGACGGATTCCGGTTACGGCGAGGCGCGCCTTCGTCGACCCCGGCCTGTAGTAGAGCCCGGAGTGCAGCACACCGCTGTTGTGGCCGGTCTGGTGGCGTCCTACGCCGTCTTCCTTTTCCAGCACGCGGATGCGCGCGGCGGGAAAGCGCTCCGCCAGGCGGTAGGCCGTGGCCAGCCCCACGATCCCGCCGCCGACGATCAGAAATGTCCGGGCTCCCATCTCCACTAACACTGTAACGTGCGCCGCCGTGGATTATCCTGAACCACATTGCCTGGTCCCGCCCACGGCCACGGCCTGCCAGATCACGGCCTCCTGCCTGCCGCGGCCGTTCCGCCCCACGCTATAATCGTCAACGAATGGACGTCTACGAGGAACTCGTCCGCCTGCGCAATCTCGGCCAGAAGTGCGCTCTGGCCACCATCGTCGACGTGCGCGGCTCCATCCCCAGTTATGAGAGCGCCAAGCTTCTCGTGCGCGAGGACGGCTCCATGATCGGCACCATTGGCGGCGGGTGCGTCGAGGCGGAGGTCTGGAATGCCGCCCGGGAGGTCATCGAAACGGAAAAACCAAAGCACCTGAGTTTTAACCTCGGCCAGGATGCGGCCTACGACAACGGCCTGATCTGCGGCGGACAGCTCGAAGTCTTCGTCGAGCCCGTCATGCCGGTGCCGCACGCCTTCATCTTCGGCGCCGGACACATTTCGAAGAGCCTTTCCAAAGTCGCCAGCCTCGCCGGGTTTTCCAGCGTCGTCATCGACAACCGGGAGAGCTTCGCCAATCGCGAGCGCTTTCCGGAAGCTTCCGAAGTTCACGCGGGCGAGTACGAAGATGTCTTTCCGAAGCTGGCCATCAACGAGACTAGCTACATTGTCATCGTGACCCGCGGGCATCGCGACGACATGCGCGTGCTCAAGCTCGCCGTCGCCACCCCGGCGCGCTACATCGCCATGATCGGCAGCAAGCGCAAGGTGCTCAACGTGGTCCGCGAATTGGAGAAGGAGGGTGTCGATCGCGCCGCGCTGGAGCGCATCTTCGCCCCCATGGGCCTCGCTATCGGCGCTGTTTCGCCGGAGGAGATCGCCATCTCGGTGGCCGCCGAGATGATAGCGGTGCGCCGCAATGCCGGCGCCAACTGGCGCGCGCTTTCCATGTCGGTGTTCGCCGGCGAGGGGTATCGCGCCGTGCTGGCGAAGTGAGCGGCGCCGCAGTCATTCTCGCCGCCGGAGAATCGCGCCGCATGGGCTTTCCGAAAGCGCTCTTGCAATACCGGGGTGCGACGTTCCTCGATGTTCTTATCGGGCTACTCGGCGCGCGATGCTCTCCCGTCATCGTGGTCGTCGGCGCATACGCGGACCGTGTCCGCGAGGGCGCGACGCGGCCCGCTACCTTCGTAACGAATGGGGATTTTCAGCTCGGCATGACCTCCTCGCTGCAGTGCGGGCTGCGCGCCGTCCCGGCGGATGCCGATGGCGTGCTGTTCACCCTGGTGGATCATCCGGCAGTCGCGCCCGCAACCATCGATGCGCTGCTGGCGCAGACGGCGACGCTGGTGCGCGTGCCCTGCTACCGGGGACAGCGCGGGCACCCGGTTTGGTTCTCCCGGGCCCTCATTCCGGAGTTCCTCGCCCTCCCCGAGACCGGCGCCGCGCGCGACGTGGTCCGGGCTCACGCGGCGGACACTACCTTCCTCGACCTCGACGACCCGGGTATCACCGCCGACATCGACGATCCCGCGGCCTACCGCGAACTTACCGGAGCGGTGCTGTGATCCGCTTGCGGACGGTGCTCAAGACAGCCATCGCCGCGGCGCTGCTGGTACTGCTCGCGGGCGTGCTGGCCCCGTTTTTTACGGTCGAAACTTACGCACGCCGTTTGCAGTCTTCGCTCTCGCGCGCACTCGGACGTCCCGTGGAGCTCGGTAACGTGCATTTCAGCCTGTTCAAAGGTCCGGGCTTCAGCGTCGACCACGTGATCATCTACGAGGATCCTTCCATAGGCCTCGAGCCGTTCGCCTACATCGAAGAACCCGGCTCCCTCGAGGTCGTGCCGAGCATTTGGTCGCTGCTGGGCGGCAGGTTCGTGATCTCGTCTATCCGGCTCGATGAAGCCAGCATCAATCTCACAAAGTCCGGCCCCGCGTCGGAATGGGGCCGTTGGAACTTCGCCTCTTTCGTCAACCCGGAAGTGATCCATTCCGCGCCCGCCATCCACGTGCGCAATGGCCGCATCCATTTCAAGTTCGGCGATACCAAGAACGTCTTCTATCTGACTGAGACCGACCTCGACCTGTCCCCCACGGTCACCGGCGATTGGAAGATCGAGTGTTCGGCGCGCCCGGCGCGCAGCGACCGGCCGGCGCAGGGGCTTGGCTCGTTCCAACTCAAGGGTCGCTGGTACCGTGAGGTCAACCGGTTCGACGTCAACCTTCAGGTCGACCACACCGGCCTCGGGGAGGTCACGGCGCTGATCAGCGGCGAGGATGCCGGCGTGCACGGGTCGCTCTCCTCGCGCCTGCACTTCGCCGGACCGCTCAACAACCTGGGAATCGCCGGCCGCGTCGATATCAGCGACATCCACCGCTGGGACATGCTGCCCGGCAACAGTGAAGGCGGAACGCTCTATGTCAGCGGGCGTCTCGACCTGATCGGCCAGCAACTGGAGCTGCATTCCAGCACTCCGGGGAATGCCCCGCTCCCGCTGGCGGTGCACTTTCGAGCCACCGACTACCTCTCGCAGCCGCACTGGGCCGTGGCCCTCAACTGGAACCGCTTCCCCATCGAGCCGGTTCTCGAATTCGCGCGCCACATGGGCGCGCAGGTCGCTCCGCGCCTCCGGTTCGCCGGCACCATGGACGGCGCCATCGGCTACTCCGGCCGGGGAAGCCTGCAGGGCGGTGTCGCGTTTCACGATGCCGCGCTCACCATTCCCGATTCCCCGCCGGTCCGCGTCGAGCAGGCCAGCCTGGTTTTCGGCGGCGGCCACGCGCATTTTTCGCCCGCGCTGGTGCGCAGCGGCGATAAGGACCAGGCTCGCATCGAGGCCGACTACGGCTTCGACAGCGAAACTCTGGCCCTGGGAATCTCCACCGACGGAATGAATGTCCAGTCTCTGCGCGCGCAAGTTTCGCTGGCGGCCGTTCCCGGTCTCGAGCAGTTCACGTCCGGCGAATGGAGCGGCGACCTGCGGTATGTGCGCGATCCGAGGACCGGCGGCTGGAGCGGCCACTTCACACTCTCGGATGCGCGGATCGCGGTGCCGGGCCTGGCTCATCCGATACAAATCGCCTCGGCGCGCGCGCAGATTGACGGTGCCCGCTTGACGATGGATCGCATAGCTGCGCAGGCCGGAAAACTGCCGTTTGCCGCCGAGTACCGCTATGAGCCTGGCACAGCGCGTCCGCACCGCTTGCGCTTGCGCGCGGAAACGTGGGACGCGGCCGATCTGGAGGCCGAACTGATGCCCACTCTGCGACGCGCGACCAACCTGTTTGCGCGCGCCCTGGGCCGCGTGGTCGTTACCGACTGGCTCCGCGAGCGCAACCTGGACGGCACGCTGCAGATTGACGACCTGGCGGTTGCCGGCGCGCACCTGGAGAACCTGCGCGCCCGTTTGCTGTGGGACGTGGCGCGGGTGCAAGTCGAGAATCTACAGGCCAGGCTGGAAGGCGCTGCGCTCGCGGGGAAACTCGATGTGAACCTGCGAGGCTCGCGTCCCAATTACAGGCTGGCTGCCCGGATGAAGGGTGTTGCCTGGCAGAACGGAAAGCTGGATCTCGACGGCACGTTGGAGACGTTCGGCACGGGAGTACAGTTGGTTACCAACCTGAACGCCGAAGGTGCGTTCAGCGGGACGAATTTCGACCTCGGCGGTCTGGCTCCCCTCCGCACGGCGGCGGGGAGCTTCAACCTGTCCTGGTGGCAATCCGGTCCGCGGCTGCTGTTGACCGGGCTGAACCTGCGCACTGACGAGGACACGTATACCGGCCGCGGCGCGACGCAGGAAGACGGCCGGCTGATGGTCGTGCTCACCAGCGGCGCCAAAGAAATGCGCATGACGGGAACGCTGGCGAAGCTGAAGATCGAGTGAGTCTACTTCAACGCCGCGTTCAGCGTGGCCGCCAGGCGGGCGCCGGCCTTTTCGATCTGCTGTTGGATGAGCGGGTCGGCGGCCTTTTCGTACTCCGGAGTGATCTTTGCCGGCCCACCGGCGGGCGGCTTCGGGAGTTTGCCGTACACCGTCTTCACGCCGGCCTTGTGCGATTCCTCGGCCCACTCGCGGACCGAGCCTTTGCCCCACTTTTTGGCTCGCTTGTCGGTCAAGTCTTTCGAAAACTGCGCGAAGAGCACATCCTCCGTGCCCATTCGCCCCAACAGCCCGCCGTCCCATATGCTGTGCAGGTTCTGATTTCGTCCAAAGAAGTCGAGCCGCACCTCATTGCCGCCGCGATCTTTGTTGTCCGAACAGTGCAGCGGCTGGTGCATGTCGCCGATGAAATGAATCAGGAACATCAGGGCTTCCCGTCGCTGTGCCGGCCCCGTGGCGGGATCGGCCAGGATTTTTCGGAATTCCTCTATCTTCACCACCACGCAATCGCCCTTGGGACAGTCGCGTACCAGATCGAGATGGGGCTTCGTGATCGGAATGTCCACAAAGTGCCACGGCGCAGTATCGCGGCGCGAATTGCGAACCTGGTCGGCCCAGCTGGAAACGGAGGTCATGCTAGTGTCCGGACCCAGGATTTCTTTCACCTTGGCCGCTGCGGCGGGATTGAGGTGGGCGGACGCCAGGCGAGCTACCAGATCGTGACCTTCGGGGCCCCATGCCGAGACGCGCAAAGGCGTGATTACACACGCGATTAACGCTAATCTACGCATATTTCTGTAGTCTAGCACACGCTTGACTTTTGCTTTTTATTCGCCTTTAATAAAAGGCGTGTCACTGAAACTCTACCTGGTCACCTGTGAATTGCTGCAAGACACCGACTACCGCTCGTTTCATGCGCGAATGCGCACGTTCGAGGCTCGCCAGATTCTAGCCAATCAATGGGCCTTGCGGAGCACCCACAACGCATTGGAACTGAAGGATATTTTGCGCCAGTTCCTGCACGAAAACGACCGCATCGTAGTGACGGAGGTGGGTGCGGAGAAGGCCAGCCGCCGCGCGCTCACCGACCTGGCGCGGATGTAGGCCTCCGCTATTTTCTGCCCAGCAGGTTGTCAAGGAGTGCCTGCGGGACCGGCCACGAGCCAAGCACCTTTCTGCCCTCGTTGTGAAACGAACCCGCGGTCAGCAAACCGCTCAGGTCCGCGGGATTCGGCGTCTGGTGTTCCTTTTCGATCAACTCACGTAGCAGGCTGGTCACCTTGGCGAGCTTGGACGCCATGTCCACCGCATCCTCCACGCTCGCACAGGTGACCCTGAGCTTCACCGAGAAACCCTGGGATTCGGGCATGGCCCACAGCATGACGCCTTCGGCGCGGTCCATGCTGCGCACGAACATCTGCGTGCCGGTAGGCAGGTTCTGGCCCGATTTCAGGGTCGCGGGCGGAATCGTCATCCAGACCGGTGCGTTGGGCAGCTCGGGATCGGCGCGCTGGCTCACTGCGTTCATGCGCTCCGCGGCGGACTCTTCGGGGCTTACGGCCAGGGCCATCAGGCTCTGCTGCAGCGGAAAAAAGGAGATCCGCCGGTCCGGGGTGCTGCCCACCATTTTGCAGACCGCATTGAGGCATCTGCCGTCCTGGCTGATGACGTACGCCTTCAGCGCCTTCCAGTCGAATCGGCCCCGGAGCAGCATGTATTTTCCCGTCGGCGCGAAGGCCGCGATCGCCTGGTCCAGGTCCTGCCCGTAGTCGAAATTGGTCTTCTCTACGAACGACTGGTATTCCGAGTCGCGTCCGACGGTCGCGCTATCCAGCAGTTGCAAAACATGGTGCCGCCGGAGCTGGCTGAAGTCGACAAAAACTACCACGGCGTCATCGGTGGGCAGGCGCTTGAGCATAGCAGCCGGGCTCATGGCGCGCGACCGGTACCAGACGGCGCCCCAGAGCGCCAGGCCGCAAACCACCATCACGGTCAGGATCAGCAGCCACGCGCGCTGTCGAGGAGTCACGAATCGAGTATCACACAGCCGCCGCCAGCGGGGCGCGGGTCTCGCGCCACAGTTCGATGTAGGGCCGGAGTTCTTGCATCATACGCTGAAATCCATCGAGTGTCAGCGATTGTGCGCCGTCGCTCACGGCCTTCTCGGGGCAGGGATGCACTTCCACGATGAGGCCGTCCGCACCCACGGCCACGCCCGCGCGGGATAAAGACGGAATCAGGCTGCGTTTGCCCGCGGCGTGGCTCGGGTCGAGGATTACCGGCAAGTGTGTCAGTTCGTTAAGCACCGGGATGGCCGAGATATCACACGTATTGCGGGTCGCGGTTTCGAAGGTCCGGATGCCGCGCTCGCACAAAATGACGTTCGGGTTGCCGTGCGCCACGATGTATTCCGCCGACATCAAGAGCTCTTTGATGGTCGAGCTCATGCCGCGCTTCAGCAGCACGGGCCGCCCGCAGCCTCCGAGCGACTTGAGCAAGGCGAAGTTCTGCATGTTGCGTGCGCCGACCTGCATACAGTCGGCGTACTCGGCCACCAGGTCGACGTCGCGGTCGCTCATGATTTCGGTGATGATAGCGAGCCCGGTGGCCTCCTTCGCTTTGCGCAGCAGTTTCAGGCCTTCCAGCTCCAGCCCCTGGAAATCGTAAGGCGAGGTGCGCGGCTTGAAGGCCCCTCCGCGCAGCATCGTGGCGCCCGCCGCGGCTACGCCTTCAGCCGTCTCCATGATCTGCTTTTCGCTCTCCACCGAACATGGTCCCGCCATCACGACGAACTCGCTGCCGCCCACGTCCAGGCCGTTGACTGCGATCGCCGAGCGCTCCTTGCGAAATTCGCGGCTAACGAACTTGTAGGGAGCGGAGATACGCACCGCGCTCTCCACGCCCGGTGTGGCTTCGAGCGATTCCAGGCAGGCCGTCACGTCGCCCACTCCCACCACGCCGATAACTACCCGCTCCTCGCCTTGAATGGAGTGCACCTTGTACCCGAACTCGCGAATGCGCTCGCAGACGTGGTCAATCTCCTCCCGGGTTGCATGTTGCCGCATGGAAATAATCACGATCACCCTCCAACAAAAAACCCACTCTCTGGGGAGTGGGCTGGTTTCAAGCTCGAACTTACGATGCCGTATAAACCAACGCCACTCTACCGGAACCGGGGATAAGCCCGGGACCGGAATCTAAACCGGCTGGCGAAGGAAAACAACATCTCGTTCCACTATACACTACAGCGGGTAGGAAAGGCCAGGATTCGTGCCGTTTTATGTGGGTTGCGGGCACCACGAGGTTGCGGTGTATCTACTCCACCACAGCTTCCGCTGCAGGCGTGCGCGCGCTTTCGTTGCCGGCCTTGTCGAATGCCGTGATCGCGTAGCGGTAGGTCTTCCCCCGCTCCACCGGCTTGTCCGAGTAGCTCGGCACTGGCGACAAGTCGGCGATCTTCTCGAACGCGCCTCCTCCTACGGCCCGGTACACGCGGTAACCCGCGAGGTCCGGCTCGGTGTTCGGATCCCAGCTCAGTTCGACGGACGCTGGTCCGACAGTCGCGTGCAAGCCCGAAGGCACCGCCGGTGGAAATGTGTCCACCGGCGCGATCGAGACTTCGTTCGAGAGATCGCTCTCGGCGAGTTTGTCGTCCACCTTCACCATGCTCTGCACCAGGTACGCCGTGCGCTTGCCGAACTCGGCATCGGGGTCGGTCCACTCGGGCTTGTCGACTGTCGCCGCGAGCGCAAACTCCTCGGCTCCCTCCGGCTTGCGGAATACGCGGAATTGCGACCCTTGCCCCTGCCAGGTGAGTCTGACGCCGCCTGCCGTAGCCACCGGCGTTACGTCGGCGGGTCTCGGTGGAGGCGCGATCACCGGCAGCACGACAAAATTCGACCAGCCCGAAGTCTTGCCGTTGCGCGCCACCAGCCGAACACCCAGGATCACCGCCTTGCCGGTCCATTCGGTGGACGGCAGCTCGTAGCGCGCGATGCCGTTCTTCGAAGCCACCTGGGGAATCTGCTTTGCACTCGCGGCCCATTCGTGCTCGTTGAACGGCTCCGAGGGGCCGACGCGCAGATCGAGCTTCACCGGGTGGGGGATGGGCTGGTTTTCGGTGGTTACCTGCGGCACTACGAATTGAGCGATGATCAGACCGCCGCGCTGGACCGCGGACAACGTCGTAACGCGGGTGGGGACATTCGCCAGCGGAGGCAGGGGCTCACCGACGTAACCGCATCCGGCCAGCAGAACCGCCACGCCGAACGCGCCCACCAGGCTACCAGTCGGCGTACGGAGTTCCATCCAAACCTATCTTATCGGAAGAGCTCTTCACGTCGAATATTCCAGGCTCGGATTGATTCACGCTCTGGCTGGCTTCTTCCATGACGGTGCGCCAGCCCTGGTTGCTGCCGGTCATCGGGTCGACCGGTACTTTTTGCAGGTACCCCTCCGTGACCAGGTCCTGGAGACTCTGGGGTGCTTTCTGCTTGTCGTAGGTGTAGTTGTCGATGCAGGTACGAAGGGTGAACAGATTGTTTTTCAGGACCGACTCTTTGGCGCGCAGGATGGAGCGGTTATAAATCGGGATCGCCATTGAGATCAGGATGACGATGATCGTCACCACAACCATCAACTCCACAAACGTGAAGCCGCGCGTTCGCCTGGCGCGCCGGACGCTGCTACCACTCGGAATAAGACGTTCCATCGGGCGCTTTCTCCTGCGTCTTGCTATACACGTCGAACACGTCCTGGCCGCCCCACGAGAGACTTTTGGGATCGTCCTGGTCGCTGCGCAGGCCCCACTCCGCTTTGCCGGTGAACGGATCCACCGGAATACGGCGGAGAAACCGCATCTTCTTGCCGTCGGGCCCAGGCAGCTTGACGCCTTCAACGAGCACGTCCAGCGACTCAGGCCAGTTGTTGGTGCCGGCCTTTTGCGGGCCGAGATAGCCCAGGTCGGCCATATCCTTGTAGCGGTCGATGGCCGCGCGCATCTCACGCAGGGACGCGACAAGCGCCCGCTGCCGCTCGGCGCGCACCTTCGACCGCGCCAGCGGAACGGCCATCTGGGTGAGCACGAGCATGATCGTGAAGGCCACGATCAGCTCGACCAGGGTCAGTCCTCGTTGATTCCTGCGTCTCATACACTGCTCACTTGACGTTGATGGTCATGGCCGGAACCCCCGATGCAACCACCAGTCCCTGTGAATCGCGCACGTTCAGATTGGGCACGCGGATATTCGCGGCGCCCGGACCGACGGCCTGGAATACCAGCGTGACCAGGACGCCGGATCCCGAGCTCCCCGCGCTGCCGGGCAGGCGGTTCAGGTTGATCGTGGCCAGCCCGGCATCGTTCTGGATATTCTTGGTGAATACCGGAACCTGGCCGTCGCTGGAGAAGAAATCGCCGCGTCCCACGTCGTTGAGCTTGACCACCTTGGGATCGTACTGGATCTGCAGCGGCGCGGACACCACGTCCGAGGCATTTTCGACGATCAGCGCCACGGTCATCGACGATCCTACCGTCGTATTTACCACCGGCGGCAGGAAGCGCACGCTTGCCGACCCGGCTGGTTTCGAAGCGTCCGGTGTCTGGGGCCGTGCGGTCGTAGGCGCGGTCGCGGTTTCGGGCGGCGCCGTGGCAGGCGGCATCAGGGGAGGCGCGCCCGGCGCTCCCGTGCCCACCGGGGGCGATACCGGCGTCGCGGGGGCAGTTGCTGGTGGCGAGGTCACAGGCGGCGCGGCCGGAGCGGCTGCAATAGCGGGCGGTTCTTCCTTCCTCGCTCCGGGTGCGGGAGCGGGAGCCTGGCTCTGGCTGGGCCGGCGGCCGTAAGTCAGATGCACCGTCTGCTGATTGCCGACGCCAATGCCGCGCAGGTTCTCCTCGGTGAATTCAGGCCGCCGCACGATGTGGGGAATCAACGCGATCATGAGCTCCTGGGTTTCGTGATCCACGCTGTCACCGCTGAATAAATGTCCCAGGACCGGAATGCTGGCCAAGCCGGCAACGCCCGTCTTCGTCTTGGAATCCTGAACCTTGCTGAGGCCGGCAAGGAGTTCCACCTCGCCTTCCTTCATGCGAATGTCGTGCGAGACCTTGCGCTGACCGATGATGGGCTGGCTGATGCCACCCAGGTTCACCTGCCCGGTAACGGCCGAAATGTCCAGATCGACGTGGATAGAAACCTCCCCGTTATCATGGACGCGCGTCTGCATCTCGACGTTGACGCCGACGTCAATGTAGGTGAACTGCGTATTGACGAGGGGATTGATGCCTACACCGCCGATTCCGGGCTGAAAGCTTCCGGTTGCGGTCGGCTGGCGGTCGCCGATCTTCAGCGTGGCTTTCACGTTGTCCACGGCGCGAAGCTGCGGAGACTGCAGGACTTTCGTGCGGGCATCGCTCAAGACGGACTGCAGCAGAGCGTTGGGAATCGTGGTGGCGAAGTCCGCACTTGAGATATGACCGAGATTGGAGAGCGGCACGAGCGTGCCCGTCGTGCTGCTGGTGGTGCCGCCGGTGGTTGTGGTGCCTCCGGTGGTCGTGGTGCCGCCGGTAGTCGTGGTGCCGCTGGTCGTCGTGCCTGAAGTCGAGGTGCCGGTGCCCGAACTGGGCTGCTGGACTTGAATGCTGGCCCGCGGCGTGAAATTCAAAGGAATGGTCAACCCCGTGGATGCAATGGCGGCAGTCAACTGCCGTGTATACACGCTGCTCACTTCCATGGCTATGATGTCCACCACGACTTCGCTCTTCGGCTTGTCCAGATCGTGCAGCAGCTTCTCTGCGAGGGCCACCTGATCGGCGCTTCCCTTGGCAATGATGGCGTTCTGCGCGTTATAGGGGAAGAAGCGCTGAATGTCGGCCACAGAGCGCACGGCATTGACGATTTCCTGCAGCTCCTGCGGCGTGCTGACGTTGCTCAGGTAGAAGACCTTGGCCACCTGCTCTTCGTAATCGCGCCGCTTGTTCGGATTGTCCATCGTGATGAAGATGGTGTTCTGCGAGAGCGGCTTCCAATACGACTTGGTCAGCACCGCGATATAGTCCAAAGCCTCCTCGAGCGTCGAGTTGGTCAGCTCGACCGAGGAGTTGCCCTTGGTTTGCGGCTGATACTCGGGGTCCCAGAGAACGTTCAGTCCCGCCAGCTTGGCGACGGTTTCGAACAGCAGCTTCGGGGAGCCGCTCATGCGCAAATTGATTGGGTCCTGGTTGATAGGTTTCAACTCGGGAACGGACCTGATGCTGTCGATACGATCGTTGGCTTCCTGCCGGGCGCGCTCGGCGGGAGTCATGATGCGCTCCGCCAGGGGGCTCTCTTTCCCGGTCTCCTGGACGCGCTTCCGCTCGCGTTCGATCATCTCCGTGGTGCGGCGAATCTCCTGCTCTGCGACGATGGAGCCCGGATTGATGGTGAGTGACTTCTGGAACTGGAGAAGGGCTTCGCCAAGCTGCCCCTGGTTTCGCAGCTTCAGGCCCTGATCGAGATGCCATTGAGCAGTGGCGAAACGGCATTTGTACTCCGCC
>Ga0335080_10002756_pt1 | contig 17631 bp, 11 predicted proteins | sample Lox_Sample_34_FD_206720 | JGI IMG/M metagenome (GOLD analysis project Ga0335080, IMG submission 206720) | Soil microbial communities from Loxahatchee National Wildlife Refuge, Florida, United States - Lox_Sample_3.4 | ecosystem: Environmental > Terrestrial > Soil > Wetlands | place: USA...
TCGATGCCGGCCCGGACCCTCCCGGGAGATTCTCGCCTCGAAGGCGTCCGCGATCGCCGCTACACCATTCGTTATCCATTTGCCGCCGATGCCGTCCTCATCCACCTCGAATCCGGGCAACAGGTTTCCGGTGTCACCTCCGACATCTCTCTCGGCGGCTGCTTCGTCTGCACCACCAAGGACTTTCCTCGAAACACCCGTGCTCGGCTCCGCCTTTCCCGCAAGGGCCAGGAACTCGAAGCGCTCGTCACCGTGCGCATCGTAAAGCCACGCGTCGGCCTGGGCCTGGAATTCCTCGGCCTCGAGCCCCCCAACGACGCAGCGCTAAACCGCTGGATCGAGTCGCTGCGCCGAAACCGCTAAGCAACGGCTCAGTTTGTCCCAAAGAGTTTCCGCGCCATCTCTTCTGCGTTCGCCGTTTCCGGATGTTCGGCTTTCCAGCGCATCGCCGCGGTGATGCGCGTCCTCCCGCTCGGATGGTCATAGAAGACAAACTCCTCGATCGGGCTTGGATCGAGTTTGCGATATTCCCCGAGGAACATGTCGACGTTCGCCTCGCCATCCGGTTGCCGCGCGGCATTCAGCCCGTACAGATCCGCTTCATACTCCATGTTTCGCGTTATGGTATTCGTAACCGGCGTGGCCAGGAAAAAGTAGAGAGAAAACAGGATCACTCCCAGCGGCAACACCGCCACGTCTCCAATCCCCCGCACTCCCCACGATTCGCCCCAGCGCACCAGGCTCGCGTTGACTCCCCAATTCACAAACGCAAATCCAATCACGATGACCACTCCGATCATCACCAGCCCCTTATACGCGTGGTTCAGGACGTAGTGGCCCATCTCGTGGCCCATGGTGGTCTCAATCTCCGGCAGTGTGCATCGTTTCAGCAGGTTGTCATTCAGCGAGATTCGCAAAGTCCCCGCGAATCCGCTGACGTTTGCGCTCACCCGGTTCGACTGCCGCGAGGCGTCGAACTCGTAGACATCCTTCGCCGGGATGCCGTTTGCCCGGGCCATGCTCAGAATGGGCTCGCGAATGCTTGCGTCTTGCAATGGCGTGTATTTATTGAAGAGCGGCGCGAGGTACACCGGCGCGATCAGCCCCACGAAAGCGAAGAACGCGATCATCAGCACCGCGCCCCACACCCACCAGTTCTTGCCGAGCTTTCTCACCAGTCCGAACAGCGGGATCATTAGAATCGCACCCAGAATGATGCTGACTAGCAGCATCACCATCTGATCCCGCATCCACTCGCTGAATGCCTGATTCATCAATCCATATTTGCGCTCGCGGAAAAATCCTTCGTACAAGCCCAGTGGAAACGTGATCACGGAAACCAGCACAATAAATTGCACCCAGTACAAGAATGTCTGAATCGACCGAAACCGCGTCAGCCGCTCCGCCAGGTTGCGCATCCCCGCGGACACGCGCAACCGCAGCAGCAACCACATCACCAGGAGGGTCGACAACAGATCCCATACTTGCAGCCAGTAGCCTCCCTCGAAATACGCGTTCGAGCGAGCGCGTTGCGCTGGCGGCATCTTTGCCAAATACGCTTCTACGGCTGCATTCACGTCAAATTGCGGCTTGCTTGCAGCTTGGTTCATCGTTGCAGCCGGCTCCGGGCTGGGAGTATTTGCCTGCCCCGATACCGTTCCAGCGAAGAGCAATACGAGTAGTGCGACGAATCCAATCGTGCGGATCATCTCCACCTCCGTCTCTGGCAGAAGTATACGTCGAGTGCCCCATCCTTTCCGTGTTTTTCGCGGAAAGGGCGGGTCTTCTCTTCGGTGTTGCTTCCCCTTCGCACGCCCTACCATAAATCCTCAGCATCTTCCGCGACAGCTTCGGTGTAGAATGCCGCCTCGTGAGCGTCATTTTCCTTTCCGGTCCCATCGGAGCGGGCAAAACCGCTGTAGCGCAGGCGTTGCTGCCGCTCCTACCCGCGCCGCTTTCCTACATCGAGGGCGACACGTTCTGGTCCTTCATCCGCAAAGACGGAGAGCGCGGCCTGCGCGACAATTTTCCGGTGCTGGTCCGCTCCATGACCGCCGCAGCCATTCCCTTCGCGCGTGCCGGCTACCGCGTCCTGATCGACTTCTCCATCCCTCCCGCTTTTCTCGACACGGCGCGCAAGATCCTGAAGGAGATCCCGTTTGACTTTGTTCTGTTGCGGCCCAGCTTCGAAGTGTGCGCCGAACGCGCCGCCTCGCGGCAAGAGGGCGCGATGCGCGACACCGCGATGCTCCGGAACTTTTATGCGCGCTTTGAAGAGGGAACCGTCGAGCCGATCTCCGACGATCACGCTGGCCCGGAATCCCTGGCCCACCGCATCGCCGAAGGCCTGACCCAAGGCCGCTTCCGCGTGCAGTAGCGAAGAACTTCGAAAAAAAATGTATCCAAATGAAATGGCCAGCGTCTCAGCGAGTGGGCAATCAGCGCGATTCCCGTATTTCTGCCTCAGGAGGACCAATGGATAAGATCAAGGTAAAAGACGGAACAGAGATTTATTACAAGGATTGGGGAAGTGGTCAGCCGATCGTTTTCCATCATGGTTGGCCGCTCTCTGCCGACGACTGGGACGCACAGATGATGTTTTTCCTGGCGCGCGGCTACCGGGTGATCGCCCATGATCGGCGGGGACACGGCCGGTCCACCCAGACGGACAAGGGCCACGACATGGACACGTATGCCGCCGACGCTGCCGCAGTGGCGGAGGCGCTGGACCTGAGGAATGCGGTGCACATCGGGCACTCCACCGGGGGCGGCGAGGTGACGCGGTACATCGCGAAGCACGGAAAAGGGCGAGTGGCCAAAGGGGTGCTGATCAGTTCGATTCCCCCGCAGCTGTTGAAGTCCGACAAAAATCCCAAGGGCCTGCCGCTGGAGGTCTTCGATCAACTGCGGGACGGGACGGCGAATCACCGTTCTCAGTTCTATCAGGACATCACCATGCCGTTTTATGGATTCAATCGCCCGGGCGCAAAAGTGTCGCAAGGGATTCGAGACAACTGGTGGCGGCAAGGGATGATGGGAGGAATCAAAGCGCAATACGAGTGCATCCGGGTGCTCTCGGAAACCGCCTTTTTCGATGACCTCAAGGCGATCGATGTGCCGGTGTTGGTGATGCACGGCGAGGACGACCAAATTTGCCCGTTTGAGAGCAGCGGAGCGCTTGCCGTGAAGCTCTTGAAACACGGCACGTTGAAAACGTATCCCGGCTTCCCTCACGGCATGCCCACCACCCACGCCGATCAAATCAATGCCGACCTGCTCGCATTCATCGAGCAGCGTGCGGGAGTAGCAACCGCATAAAGCGAAGTACGCAGGGTGCCCATCCTATCTGCGCTCTTTGCAGATAGGGTGGGGATTTTTCTTGGGCGTTGGTGTTGCACTCGGTCTAACAAAGGCGTTGTCATCCTGAGGAGCGGTTTGTGCGACGAAGGATCTCAACCAAAGTGTCTTGGTGTTTACGCAGCGAGGGTCCGAGGCCGGTGTTCCTGGGAGCGCCATTCACCCGAATGGCGGCGCGGTCACGCCACCCAACGTTGTGCTCGCCCCAAACCTAGAAAACACGCCATCCAGAGCGAAACCGGGTGCCCCATTCTTTCGCGCTCTTTTGCGAGAGGGTGGGGATTTCCTCTTCGCGGTTTTGGGGGGCGCAAGCCGTGCGTCCCAGGCCGCCTGTTCGGCGTTTCCGATTCATTTAAAGCGAATCTCGTGGAGTCGATCTTTCAAGGAGATAAACCTATTAGCGAGCGTGAGAATTGATTGCGCCACATTCTGATAGAATGCGACCTCGATTTCCCATCCCCTAGCCTGAACTCGTGGAATTAGAGTTTGGTAGTCTCCGTCTCCCGGTAGGAGACTCCCGGTAGGAGAATCATAGTCTCCGCTGGAGTAACATCTCTGGAGGGAAACTCGGGGACAGACGGGACGTTTCCATGTTTTCGGCTATTGACGTTAACTGTCAACTGTTGGCTGGCTTTTTTCTTCTATCGCCCGTACACCAGCACGTGAAACGTTCCCGGAATCGGGCGACGGCCGGGATGCGGATTTTGCGCGGTGGCCGGGGGAGCTTCTCCGAACTGCGCCGTAGTCACGAAAATATTGTGCGTCTTGGGATCAAGGCCCATGGTTTTGGCGCCGTATTCGGTGCTCACGGTTTCCACTTCACTCAGTTTGTCCGGCGAATCCAGGTGGAAAATGTGTACCTTTCCCTCGCGCGTGGAAACGAAAACGAATCCGGTTTCCGGCTCAAACACGTTCGCGTCTACGCCCGCGCTGATCGGCAGCGTCTGTAACACCTTTCCACTGTCCGCGTCCATCAACACCAATTTCTGCGGTCCTCGTGCGCCGCAAAACAGCCGTCTGTGCGTTCGGTCCATCGCCATGGACACCGGCGTTCCGCCTGGCGCAACGGGCCAGCGCGCCTTGACGGTCAGCGTCTTCGTATCGAGGGCCACCACTTCGTTTTTGTCCTCGATGTTGTCGTAAATCATGCCCTCGCCGTCGGCCACCGGATACTCAGGAGCGCCGCCCAGGTCGACAGCCTTCACCATCGCTCCTTTCACCGGATCGATCACCGTGGCGTTCTTGCTGTCGCCATTAAACGCAAAGACCAGTCTCGACGCCGGGTCGTAAATGATCGCATCCGTGTCCGGGAAACTTTTAATCTCGCCCGTAACCTTGAAGCTCGTCGTATCGAACATCACCACCGTCGCCGCTTCGCCGTCAGTGATGAACCCTTTGCCAAGCTCCGGCACGATCGCCACGCCATGGCAGCGTTTCAATCCAGAAATCGTGCCCACGACGGAAAAGTTGTCGGCATCAAGCACCTTCACTTCCGTGCCGTGCGACAGATAGACGCGTCGCGACGCAGCATCCACAGTCACGTAATCGAAATACTCGCCTCCCCCGGGCGCCGCACCCAGCGGAACGGTTTTGATCAAGTGGTAGCCCGGCCCCGGCGGAGTCGCGTGCGTTACAGGCAGCATCGTCGCGAGCGCTGCACAGCTCAGTGCCAAAAGTATGGAAGGTCTTTTCATCTTGCTCTCCTGAATTCCATCTTTCCCCGGCATTACATCGCATGGTCCCCTCGCCGCCGCTTCTCTACGGCCGCGTGTCCAGCGGGTGCTGGGCCTTGTCGTAGAACTCCTTTTGGAGCTTGAGGCTTTCGTCGTCCGCTTTGATGGCCTTGATCGCGCGGACCACGGTGCTGATCCAGCTTTCCACGTCGGCTTCGCCTTGTTCCTTAGTGGCGGTGGTGCCATCGCCGGAATAATGATTCGGGAAGCGCGCGTACCACCAAATGCCGGTGTAGACGTTGTCGGGGAGCTTCACGCGTTTCTGGTCGGCGCCGGATTCGTTGCCCGCTCGATCTTGATGCACCAGGTTCGGATGCGTCACCAGCGTGTTGGAGGTTTCCGATTCGCCGGCGTGCCAGTCTGGCCCGGTCTTTTCCGCGCCAACTTTTTTCGTCGCTTCGTGGCCCCACTGGACATACACCACGTAGTCGTGCGGGCGTTCGAGTTGCGCTTGCGCGAAGTAGGGAAGCAGATGCTCGTTGCCGCCATGGCCGTTCACGATGACCACCTTCTTGCAGCCGTTGCGCGCCATCTCGTCGGTAGTCTCTTGCAGCAGATGCAACTGCATCTCGGCGCTGTAAGCGATGGTGCCAGGCTCGTGGCGCGCTTCAAAGATCTGTCCGGCAAAGTATTGCGGGAAGATGACAACATATTCCTGTTGCGCGGCATGTTCGACGATGTAGCGGACGTTCAGCAGATCGGTGCCGAGCGGGAGATGCGGCCCATGCTTTTCGAGAATGCCGAAAGGAAGGACGCACGTGCCCTGCGCCTTCGCGATGGCTTCGCGAAAATCGCCCGCGGTGAGCTCTTCCCAGTGAGTGGAAAGCCTGGCTTGCCCATTTGCTGCCTGCGCAACGCCGAGCAGCAGACTCAGTATTAAAACGATCCAATAGCGCATTTTTCCGCCTCCGGTGTTTCGAGACGATTGTACTGCAGAGACGGAAGGGCCGAACAGGCTACTTGCTTTCGGCGCCGGGCATCACGTTCTTGAGCGGCTCCTGCAATTGCGGCTCGAGCTCCGGATGCGGGAACGGCTTGCGCGGGAGCATTTGATCGCGCATCGCGGTGTTGTACACGAAGATGGCCTCGACGAACGCGGCTTGCGCGAGGTCGTTCGGTTGCAAGCGTTCGTAGGTGTCCATGTTGGAGTGATGCGTGCGCGTGTCGTAGTCCAACGGATCCTGGATGAACTGGAACCCAGGAATGCCGACCGCGTCGAAGCTGAGATGGTCGGTGCCGCCGGTATCCTGCAAAGTGATGGTGGTGACGCCGACATCCTTCAGCGGCTCCATCCACTGCCGGAAAATAGACTCGACGGCGCCATTGCCCTGGAGATAGATGCCGCGAATTTTGCCGCTGCCGTTGTCGACATTGAAGTAGCCCGAAAGTGTTTGCTGCTCGGGCTTGACCTGAACGGGCCCGGAGACCTTGCGGAAGAATTCCGGCAGCTTGAGTTGGTCAGGATCGGTGGAGCGGGGAATCACGCCGAAGTGCTGTGCGACGTAGCCTTTTGAGCCGTACAGCCCTTGCTCCTCGCCGGTCCAGAGCGCGATGCGAATGGTGCGGCGCGGTTTAACTTGCAGAGCGTTCAGGATGCGCATTACTTCCATGGCAACGACGGAACCCGCGCCGTTGTCGGTGGCTCCCGTGCCCGAGATCCAGGAGTCGAGGTGGCCGCCGACCATGACGACTTCGTCCTTGAGCTTGGGATCGGTGCCGGGAATCTCGGCTACGGTGTCGAAACCATGCTCGTGATCGCCACTGAACTTGGTTTCGATATTGAGTTCAAGGGTCACGGGAACATTGGCCTTCAACAGGCGGTACACCCGGCCGTAGTTCTCGATGGCGGTGACGGCGAGGGGAATGGGACTCGCGTGTTCGCGCTGATAGGCGAAACTTGCGAGGCTGGCTCCGTTGTCATCGAAGATGGTGCCGCCGGAGCCGCCGCTGTTTTCGCCGTCGCGGCTGGGGAAAACCACCGCGGCCACTTGTTCGCTGATGAGGAATTCGCCGAGCTTTTGCCGAAACTGGATTCTCTGCATGGCGCGCTGGATTGCCGGTGGCTGGCGCTCGGCGCGAACGGGATACTCCTGAAGCTTGGCTAATTCGGCGTCGTCATAGCGGCGAAAGAGCGGCTTGTCGACGGGCTTCACTTCACGCATGTCGCCAAAGAGAATAATTTTGCCAGAGAGCTTCCCTTTGTACTTGTCGAAGTCCTTTTCGTCTTTGATGTCGACCCAGATTGCGGCGGCGGTGAGCGGACCTTTGGTGGAGACAGACCACGGCGCGGCCTGCGCGATAAACACGGCCGTATCGGGAGAAGTCATCCGGAGCCAAGTGTTCTCCTGCTGCCAGCCCATGCCGAACTCGCCCCAGTCTTCGAGGTGAGCGTTGGCGCAACCCATGGCGGTGAGTTGATCGCGCGTCCACTCATTGGCTCTCTTGAGATTCGGCGATCCGGTGAGGCGCGGGCCGATGCCGTCCATGAGTCCCGAAGCATATTGCATAATCTTCGAATGGGTCAGGGCCTCGTCGCGAATGCTTCCGTACATCGAATAGTCGAGGGCTTCCTTTTCAGGCTGAGGCAATTCGTAAGAAGGCTTGGGCGGTGCGCTCGGCGCTTCTTTCTTCTGTTTTTGCGCTGCCAGCATGGAGACGGAGAGTCCCGCAGTCGCCAGCAGAACAAACGCACGGATGCTCGAGTGATTCATTGTTTCTCCTGATGCGTAGAATCAGTCGAGGAGCATATCAAAGGCGCGGAGAAACACCAAGGCGAGCGGGCATGGCGGCTGGGTTTAACGTGCGGCAACTCAGACGGGTACGAGGTTCGTCTCTTTTGCTTCCTTGATGGCGCGGGAGCCGTCGAGGGTGATGTCGCGTTCGCCAAAGCCGACGCCAACCTTCTTCAGGAAGGCGGTGGGAGGCTCGCCGCCGGCGAAAATCCAGACGAAATCGTTGGGCAGGATTTCCTGCTTTCCGTTCACGTCGAGAACGACACTGTCGGCGCGAAATTCCAGGGGATTGGAATTGAAGAGCACGCGGATTTTGTTCTTTCTAATGCAATCGTCGATGCGCTGCGCGTTGCGGTCTTTGATGCGCGAGAAGGAGCCTTGACGATAGGAGAGCGTGACCGAGTTGCCGACCTGGTGAGCGAGACCCATGGCGGCTTCTACGGCGGAGTCGCCGCCTCCAATGATAAGGATCTTTTTATTGACGTAGTGGTCCGCTTCGATCAAGCGGTACATCACCTTCGGCAAGTCCTCGCCTTTTACGCCTAACTTGCGCGGGCTGCCAGTTTTGCCAAGCGCCAGGATCACGTGATGGGCGCGGTATTGTGCCTTAGCAGTTTGAACCGAAAAGACGCCGTCGTCACCCTTGACGATGTTTTCGACTTTTTCCCCAGTGCGGCATTTGAAATCCGCACGCTTCATGACTTTGGACCAGAACTCGATCAGGTTTTCTTTCTGTAATTCCATCTTTTTAAAGCGACCATACATGGGAAATTCCACAGGGCTGGTCATTACGAGCTTTTGGCGCGGATATTTGGCAACGGTGCCGCCGATCTCTCCCTCTTCGAGGGTAATGTAGTTCATTTTCTTTTCGATGGCGCGCAGGGACGCGGTGAGGCCCGCGGGTCCGGCACCGACGATGAGCACATCGGCAATGTCGGGAGAGGAAGCGCGCGGATTTGCGGCGAGTCGCGCGGCGATGGTGTCGATGCATTCGCGTCCCTGGTTGACGGCGTTCTTGATCAAAGCCAAGCCACCCAGCTCACCGATGATGAACATGTTTCTGACGGTGGTTTCGAATTGCGGGCTCAGCTTCGGCAGGTTCGCGGCGACGCTGGGGCTGGCCATAACCATCTCGATGGCGCCCACGGGGCATGAGTCCGCGCAAATACCGTGCCCGATGCATTTATAGCCGTTGATGATCATGGCTTTTCCGCCGACCATGCCGAGCACATCGCCTTCGGGGCACACCATGGTGCAGGTGGCGCAGCCGATACAGTAATTATTGTTGATGTGCGGATGCTGCGACTGCGGGCCGTCGGAACGCAATTTGCCTTTTTCCATGGCAAGGCGAGTGGTTTGTTCCCGCTTCTTTTCCCGGCGGAGGTGAAAGAAGAGGAAGGCGCCGATGATCGCCGCGGCAATCAGGAAGGAAATCAGATTATCCAATGCCGCTCCTCGCTACATGCGGTAGTAGCCCATAGACAGGGCGAGGCAAATATGAACAATAGCCAGTATAGCGAAAGCGTAGCTAAACGGGCGATGAACGACATGCCAAAGATTGAAGACTTGCTGCGTGCGGCTGAGGAAGAGAATGCGCTTGGACAGGGCAGCCTGCTTGCGGGCGACAACGATGGCTCGCTCTAACTTGAGGTCGTCGGTGCGACGAAGACCACCCATGGAAGAGAGCCACGTGCCGATACCGGTGGATTGCAGGCGAAGCAGAGAAAGCTGAAACGGGCGCTTCAGATCGATCATGATCATATACATAAGGGCGAGCAGCATCGGCATGTGCTGGACGTCGTCCGGTGTCGGGAGGTTATAGAGATTTTCCATGCGGCGTCCGAAAGCCAGCTTTTGCTCGGCGAGTTCCTGGCGCATGGATTCCTCGAGTTCCAACATCTCTTTCATGGTGAGCTCGGCGGCGTTGAGATTTCTCGGGATCTGCGAGTACAAGTAGCGGCCGACGAATCCAGAGATGGTGACGGCCAACATGCTCCAGAAGGCCATCCCGGCGATATTTCCGAATTTGAAGGTGGAATGGAAGGCGATGACGATGGGAGCGGTGGTTCCCAAGACGACGTGAAAGTCCAACCAGTGGCGCGAATTGCCGATGCGGCCCAGCCAGCCCCACTTCTTTCGGAGCGGGTAGAGATAGATGAGGAAGAATAGCAGGACGCCAAGCATGCCAAGCTTGATGCCGATCGGGCCGCTAGGCCGCAAGAGTTCATGTTTTGGCGAAAACGGGCGGTCCGCCGCGCCGAGCGTGTAGTAGTTTAATCCGTAGCCGGCAATGACAAGCACGAACGACAAGGCCAGGAGCCAGGCCAACAACACGCGTAGTTTGTGACCCTTTTCCGGGTCTTCCCGCACGAGGACGGTAGTTCGAACACTGGCACTCGCACTCATGGCTGCTTCTCCCCCAAATCGACTTGAATGGTCGCGCGGAATCTGCGGTAGTCGGTGAAGCGATGCACATTGCGCCAGTGCTGCTTCGGTGTCTCAACGTCGATGACGGCGGAAGCCGGCATCCAGTAGGCTTCTTCTGGTTCATGAAACTGCACGACCGAGTAATGAATCTCGCTCCGGATATCGTGCAGGCCGAGGTCGTCGAGGCTGCTATCCAACGAGGAGATCAGCTTGACAACCGCGCCACTCTCCTCGTCAATCCAGATGTCGCCTTTGAGCTGGAGCGGGTAATTGCGCCCCCGAAGTTGTATGGCGGCGGGGGAAGACGCGGCGGGAACGGGCTTGAAATGGATTTTGACGAGAGTACGTCCCTCGACGGTCTCCTCGTCCATTGGTTCGAACACGTAGCTGGGTTCGTAATTCGGATGCAGCACGAGGAGCATGCTGGCGAAGCCGTTGGTGATGAGCAATGTTTTGTTGGGATCGCGAAAAGCGGCTTTACGAGCTTCACGGCTTTCGGCAAGCCTGAGGGAGCCGGTTCGGCTGTTGGACTGCAACTGATACTCGAACGCGGATTCTTCGCGATACATCGGCTTATTGTTTTTGCCGACGATGGTCTGAGAGACGTTCTCGGTGCAAACCACGTTGGAGGTCTGTTCGAAGAAACTGTCGATCAGCTTGCGCGCGTGGATGACGGTAGCATTGGCGCGAGCGATGAAAGCAGGGTCGGCACTGCCGGAGGGAGTGTCGCCGGCGATTTTGTCGGTGGCCGGAACGGCTTGCGCCTTCAGAAGCACGGTGCAGGCGAGAATAGCCCCAAGAAAGGTCAGCAGCGCCAAGAGGTATTTAGGCCGCGATTTTGAGAGCGTCATTTGCGCAGGCCTCCCCAGCGGTATCCGAACAGCGTTGACCATTGGTTGTAGGAGATAGCGGAGCCGTTGTACCACTCATACATGCCTTCGACAAAGAAGCGGCGAGCGAAGGTGTAATCGAGTGTCGCGCTGACGAATTTGGCGTTGGTGTTTTGAGTGAAGGTGGAGGCGAACTTCTGATTGCCGCCGAGCAACTGGAAGTGCAGGGTGTCAGTAATGTTCTTGGACAACGAAATCGATTCGTAGCTACCGCTGCCGAAAGAGCTGTCGAACTTGCTGTAATGCAGGTCGAGAAAAATTCCTGTGCGGAACAGGTTGCCGAAAGACAATCCCGCAGCTTCATTCCACGAATTCTTGGAATCGGTGGAAGCGTTGCTCTTGCCCAAGGCGCCGTAAATGCTGATGTGCTTGGGCAACTCGAAGCGAATATCGCCGCTGAGGCCGGTGAAGAGGTACTTGTCGAGGGAAGTGACCACGCCGATGAGGCGAGGGTCGAAGGTCGGCAACTGGCGGAAGTAGTTGTAGTTCACGCCGAAGGTGACCAGGCGAACCGGGGAGAAGTGAGCGGAATTGTAGGTCTGTGAGACCCCGGTGGGATTGCTGGCTCCGGGCGTTCCGGGCGGATACAGCGGAGAAGTTCTTGCCGCGTCGACCTGCAAAGAACTGTAGAAAGAGAAGTATCGCTTCCAGTTGAGATTGTTTTCAAAAAAGAGGAACTGGCGGGCGGGCGCCAGGCTGATCCATGTAGCAGCCACGCCCGCGGTGCTGATGATGTGGAACGAATCGAAATCGCCGCGTTCGAAACTGGCGAAGCCGCCAGCGATCTGCTGATCAGGGTTGTAGCTCCACGAAGTGGGATCGGGCGTTGAGCCGGCGAAAGCACCGACGGTTGTGAAATTGCCGACCCTCCTGCCGTAATAGCCGCCATCAATCGTGCTCAGACTGGGAGCCCAAGGCAGGTATAGGCGGCCAACGCCGAGGGTGTTCGGGGAATAGGGATTCTGATACGCGAACCCGATCGTGTAGGTGCGATTGACCAGGTTGGTGAGTGTGGTGGCAGCCGCGCCCTGCGTGGAACTGGAATTCGTAGTGTAGTAACCGCGCCAGTAACCAGCAAAATTCCAATAAGTGCCGCCAATGTGGGTGAGGTCCGCGTCGATCATCGCGCCGATCTGAGCGGAGTTCATCGTGCCTTCGCGAATGCCACCGTAGCTAAATCCGATGCGGGCGCGAGCGGTTCCAACCGGAGATTCCACACCGATGCGCGGGCCTTCGACTTTGGTGGTACGAAGTTCAGAATCCGCCGGATCACCAGAGGTGAAGCCGACCAATACGGGATAGTCTTCGATTTCCTTGGCGGATTGCGCGAGATGGCGGTCCTCGACGCTGCCGGGCGTAAGGAAGGCGATTTGGCCAACCTGAAGCTCGCCGTTCGAAGAAATCACATCGCAAACCGCGGAGGTGTCGGCGACAGAAATCACATTGACTTCGGCGATGTGAGGATAGCCGCGAAAGCGAATGCCATCGTTGATGAGTCCGTCCGGAGGAGGATTAATGATCGAAAGCTTCATTCCTTCTTGGATGTCGGCATTGCGTCCGGCGTCGATATACAAAGTAGAATCGGATACGTACTTCACCTTAAATACTGATGCCTTTTGAAGCTGTGCTGCTCGATCAGCTGTCGGAGGGGCGGCGGGATCGGAGACGGCCGGAACTTGCGGCGTCTGGTGTGCTGCCTCCGGTGCAGCAGATTGCTCCTGTGAAAAGGCATTGGAAACGGCCACAAAGAGGTAGAAGAGCAAAATTGCTGCCGCAACGAAGGCGATCTGAGCCCGCATACTAATTTCCGCCGCCATTCTTGTGGCAGTTGTAGCAAGTCGTCGGGCCGTAAGTGTAGCCCTTCACCCCTCCATGCTCGTTATCCGTACGAGACTGCGTGTGATAGTTGTCGGTGTGGCAATTGATGCACGTAAATTGTGAGTAGTCGGTGGAAACCTGATGGCAATCCGCGCAAACCGAGCCATGGTGCGGGATGGGGAAGTAAGTGTGGTTGAAGGTGGCGCCGAGCCAGTTCGTGGTGGTGTGGCAAGTATCGCAGGTGGTCGGGTACCCGGCGGCGATGTGATTCGGCACGCTGCCGCCAAGAGTTTGCGTGCTGTTCCATTCCGCCAAGTGGCATCCATAGCAGACCGTATTCGCCGAAGTGAGCGAATAGTTGTTGCTGACATGGCAATCGGTGCAAGCCTGGACACCGCCGGAAGTGGGAACGATGTGCCCGCCAGTCAGTGCCCATCCGGTGGTGCTGTGATCAAACTTGCCGTCGGCCCAGTTGACGGTGTCATGACAAGAGGAGCACATGGAGGTGGGGAAATTGGCTGCCACGTGATTGGGCACCGCACCACCGAGCGTGGCGGTGCTGTTCCAGTCCGTGGTGTGGCAATTGGAACTCCAGCAGTCGCCAGTGGTCAGGCCGTAATTGTTGCCGGTGTGGCACTGATTGCAGTTCGTGATGATCCCCGCCGGAGACATCTGGTGATTACCAGTTAAAGGCCAGTTGGTGGAGCTGTGACTCCAAGAGGTCGTCGTAAATGCGGCGTTGACGGAATGGCAGTTCGTGCAGTTCGCAGCCGCAAAGGTGGTGCCTGCGGCGGAGTGGACCGGGTTATTCGTACCGTTGTAGTCGGTCTGGTGACAGTTCGCCTGGCCGCAGCCCGTTGGCGCAGGGAGATTGTAGCCGCCTGCTGCAGTGGTGTGGCATTGAGCGCACTGCACGGAGGTGTGCAAGCCGGTCAGCGGGAAGCCGGTGTTGTTGTGATTGAAGGTGGAGTCGGCCCAATTGATCGTGTCATGGCAGGTGTCGCAAGTCTGGGGGAATCCAGCCGTGATGTGATTCGGAACATTGCCGCCTAGAGTCTGCGTGCTGTTCCAATCCGTCGTGTGGCAGGGATAGCAAGCGGTACTGGTGATGTTGTAGTTGTTGCCCGTGTGGCACTGATTGCAGTTGGTGACGACACCCGCCGGGGACATCTGGTGATTGCCGACAAGAGCCCAGCCTGTGGAGGTGTGGGACCAAGAGGTCGTCGTAAACGCGGCGTTGACCGAGTGGCAGTTGGTGCAGTTCGCTGCGGCGAAGGTGGTGCCCGCCGCGGAGTGGACGGGATTGTTGGTGCCGTTGTAATCCGTCTGGTGACAATTCGCCTGGCCGCAGCCCGTCGGCGCAGGGAGATTATAGCCGCCCGCCGCGGTGGTGTGGCATTGAGCGCACTGCACGGAGGTGTGCAATCCGGTGAGTGGGAAGCCGGTGTTGTTGTGATTGAAAGTCGAGTCCGACCAAGCAATCATGTCGTGGCAGGTGTCGCAGGTCTGCGGGAATCCGGCGGTAATGTGGTTCGGGACATTTCCGCCCAGAGTTTGCGTGCTGGTCCAGTCCGTGGTGTGGCAGGGATAGCAAGCCGTGCTATTCAGGTTGTAATTGTTGCCCGTGTGGCACTGCGTGCAATTTGCGACCTTGCCAGCGGGAGCCAACTGGTGGCTACCGGTCAAGGGCCAGCCGGTGACCGCATGGTTGAAGGTGTTGTCGGTCCAAGTAATGGTGTCGTGGCAGGTTGAGCAATTTGAAGCGGCAAAGGCCGATCCCGCAGAGGAGTGGGTCGGGTTATTGGTTTGCTGCCAGGTGGTCAAGTGGCACCCGGAGTTGCCGCAATCGGTTGGCTGAATGCTGAGAGTGTAGTTGCCGCCAACATGGCACTGCGTACAGGCCGTGACCTTGCCGGCCGGCGCCATCTGGTGAGAGTTGGCGAGCGGGAAGCCGGTGGAGCTGTGATCGAACTTGCCGTCCGCCCAAGTTGTGATGGGGTGGCAGGTGCTACAGGCGGCGGCAGTCTGCGGGAAATTAGCAGCGACGTGATTGGGTACGTTGCCACCCAGAGTCTGCGTGCTGGTCCATGCCGGCTGGTGGCAGCTCATGCAATCGGTGTTCGAGGAATTCAGCGAGTAATTGTTATTGGTGTGGCACTGAGCACATGGTGTGGTCGAGTGCGTACCGGTCAAAGTGAAGCCGGTTGAGGTGTGATTCCAGGTAGAAGTCCAATTCGTTGTGGTGTGGCAACTAGAACACTGAGAGGTGGGGAAGGCAGCGGCAACGTGGTTTGGGACAGTACCACCCATAGTTGCGGTGGAGTTGTATTTGTCCTGATGGCAACCGTAGCAATCGGTGTTGGCCTGAGTGAAGTTGTAATTGTTATTCGTGTGGCAGTTCGCGCATGGAGTGGTGGTGTGCGCACCGGTTAAAGGCCAACCAGTGACGGAGTGGTTGAACGTGTTATCGGTCCATGTGATCGTGTCGTGGCAAGTGGAGCAATTGGCTGCGGCGAAAGCGGTGCCTGCAGTAGAGTGAGTTGGATTGTTGGTCTGCTGCCAGGTCGTTAAGTGACAACCGGAGTTGCCGCAATCTGTTGGTTGAATGCTCAAGCTGAAATTTCCGCCGACGTGGCACTGCGTGCAGGCGGTGACCTTTCCAGCCGGGGCCATTTGGTGCGAGTTGGTCAGCGGGAAGCCGGTGGAACTGTGATCGAATTTGCCGTCGGCCCAAGTAGTGATCGGGTGACAGGTCGCGCACGCGGCGGCTGTAGTCGGGAAGCTCGCGGTAACGTGATTGGGAACGTTACCGCCCAGGGTTTGGGTGCTAGTCCATGAGGATTGGTGGCAGCCCATGCAATCTGCGGAGGTGAGATTGTAGTTGTTGTTGACGTGGCACTGCGCGCAGGGAGTTGTGGCGTGGGTGCCAACAAGTGCGAAGCCGGTGACGCTGTGATTGAAGCCGGTCTGGTCGGTCCACGCGATGGTGTCGTGGCAGCCCGAGCAATTCGCGACAGCAAAGGTTGGGCCAGCGGTTGAGTGCACCGGGTTATTGGTGGTTTGCCAGGTATTGAGGTGGCAACCGGCGTTGCCGCAGTCGGTGGGTTGAATCTGCAAATTGTAATTGTTGTTGATGTGGCACTGCGCGCAGGCGGTGACTTTGCCGGCGGGTGCCATCTGGTGCGAATTAGTGAGCGGGAAACCGGTGGTGCTGTGATCGAAAGTGGCGCTCCCCCAACTTGTGGTGTTGTGGCAGGTCGAGCACTGCGAAATGGGGAAGCCGGCAGAGATGTGGTTGGGAACGCCGCCGCCTAGAGTCTGCGTGCTGTTCCACTGGGTCAGATGGCAGCCGGAATTTCCGCAATCGTTCTGTTGAATCTGAAGCGTGTAATTGTTGTTGACGTGGCACTGGGTGCAGGGCGTGGTCACATGAGCGCCGGTGAGCGTAAAGCCCGTGACGGTATGGTTGAACGAGTTCATGTCCGTCCAGGCGATCGTGTCGTGACACTGAGAGCAATTCGTGGCGGCAAAGGCCGGGCCCGCCGTGGAGTGAACGGGATTGTTGGTGGTCTGCCAGGTGGTGAGGTGGCAGCCAGCGTTCCCGCAGTCAGTCGGAGCCGTCTGCAGATTGTAGTTGTTGTTGACGTGGCACTGCGCGCACTGCAGATTCGCGTGGCCGTTGGTGAGCGGGAAGCCCGTGGTGCTGTGATCAAAAACTACGTTGGTCCAGGAAGACGGGTTGTGGCAGTTCGCGCAATTCGCGACGCCGAAGGTCGGGCCAGCGCTTGGGTGCGGCGGGTTGTTAGTCTGTTGCCAGGTGGTGAGGTGGCAGCCGGCGTTGCCGCAGTCAGTTGCCGCGATCTGGAGATGATAGTTGTTGCTGATGTGGCACTGCTGGCAAGGCACGTTGGCGTGCCCGAGAGTCAGAGGGAAGTTGATCGGCGGCGCAGCGTGATTGCCATTGAAGCTTGCACCGAGCCAGCTATCGAAGGTCTTGTGGCAGGTCTGGCAGCCACTGGGCGGGAAGTCGGCGGGATCTTGGGCGTGCGGAGGATTGGTGGTGTTCTGCCAATCTTTGAGGTGACACGACTGGCAGTCGGTGGACAAGCCGTAGAAAATGCCGACGGCGGCCTGCTTATGGCAGTCATCGCACTGCACGGCCGCGTGTGCGCCGAGGAGCGGAAATCGATTCTGGTGTTCTTTTACCTGCTTCGTAGCGATGGACCAACCCTGGACGGTGTGGCACTGGGCACAATCGGAGCCCATCTGGCCGCGGTGAACGTCGCTGGATTTGTGGCAGTCCGCGCAATTTTTTCCAACGTTCGTGAAGACGGGCTTGACGTGGCACTGGACGCACTGAACTTTTTCGTGCATGCCGCGGAGGGGATAATTGGTTTTGTTGTGATCGAATTCAGGGACCGCGCGAATGGGGCGCCAACCTGCGGCAGTGTGACAGTTCTCACAGGGGATTGTGAGGGGGCCGTGCGGATTGCGGGTGGTCTTGTCTTGAGGATCGCTCGCTGCATTCAGAGTGGACGTGGAAGTGCGCGAAGTGGCATTCGCACCCGGAAACACAAGCAGAGCCCAAAGAGCGAATTGGAGTAAAGTAATCGTAAAGTGGCCCTTTGCCCGCACGATGGCTGGTCTGCGGGGGTACTACTGCTTAAATCCTTT
>Ga0335080_10002758_pt1 | contig 17629 bp, 17 predicted proteins | sample Lox_Sample_34_FD_206720 | JGI IMG/M metagenome (GOLD analysis project Ga0335080, IMG submission 206720) | Soil microbial communities from Loxahatchee National Wildlife Refuge, Florida, United States - Lox_Sample_3.4 | ecosystem: Environmental > Terrestrial > Soil > Wetlands | place: USA...
GAGCTTCTCCATGACGACCTTGCCGCCGTCTTCAAATATCGTCGCGTCAATCAGTTCCGAGCAGTCGGGGCAAAGAGAGCGGGTGCGCTTGGGCAAGCCTTTCTGGAGGGGTTGAAGGGGCGAGCCTGTATAGGTAGTTTCGGGTTGTATTACCTGAAATTGCGCCATGATCAGCCATTGTACGGTGCACGTCACTGGGTGGATAGCCTCGGGCACCCAAATGCGCCTCGTGGGGGGTGTGAAGGGAATATCGGGGTGTGAATGGGAAGAATTTCCGGTACCAGGCCGTTCCTTCTAATCACTCTCGCAAATGGTCGAAGCTAAACTTCGGCAAATACGTATTGCGGTACACCCTTAGCAACCGGTCCTCCGGGAAGCCGATGGCCCGTGCATATTGCCGGATGTAGCTGGTGTTGTAAATTCCCCCAGGTAGCTTAGCGAATTGGCCCCGTTCGATTTGTTCGAGGTAGCGTAGGCCGATTTTGGTGGTGTCGGCGATCTGGCCCAGCGATATCCCCTGCTGCCTGCGAAGGCCCGCCAGGTCCGGTAATTCGAGTCGTGTTGCACCCATGCCCGGGTAAAGTGCATTTCGAGTGCAATTCGGCGAGCCCCAAGGCGCCAGTTCGGGGCTGCCTATCACCGAAGTCCCGGAGAAAACGAAGCCAGCCCCGAACCCGGGTAGAATGATCCTTCTTGGACCTCCTACACTTTGCCATCGCCTTCGGCGCCGCCTTCCTTGCCGGTGCCATCAACTCCGTCGCCGGTGGGGGAACCTTGGTCTCCTTTCCCGCACTAATCTGGCTGGGGCTAAACTCGGTGGCCGCCAATGCCACCAGCACCGTAGCTATCTGGCCCGGAACCGTGGGCAGCGCGTGGGGTTACCGCCGGGAACTGGCCAAAGCCGAAGCGAGATTCCGGGTCCTCATCGTGCCAAGCCTGGTCGGCGGCATCACGGGCGCCCTCCTTCTGCGCTGGACGCCTCCGGCATTCTTCGACAAACTTGTGCCGTTCCTCATCCTCTTCGCGACCCTGCTGTTCATGGCGCAGGAACCTGTCCAGCGAATGCTCAAGACCTCCGACGCAGAAGCGCACAAATCATCGAAATGGCTCGTGGGGGCCATCCTTTTTCAGTTGTGTGTGGGGATTTACGGCGGGTACTTCGGCGCAGGCATCGGCATTCTGATGCTCGCGGCGCTCAGCATTCTCGGGCTCCAGGACATCCATGAAATGAACAGCCTGAAAGTTGTCTTCGGCGGTTCCATCAACGGCGTGGCGGCGGCGTATTTCATCTGGGCCCACATGGTGGAGTGGCCCTATGTGCTCCTGATGGCCGTGGGCGCCATTCTAGGCGGCTGGGGCGGAGCGGGGACGGCGCGCAAAATGGGGCGGACGGCGGTGCGGCGCATCGTGATCGCCATCGGATTCGGCATGGCCGTCTCGTTGTTTGTGAAGCACTGAGCTTCACGCCGCCGGCAGGACCACAGTGAATTCCGATCCTTTTCCCAACGTACTCTCCACCGTCACCGTTCCGGACATCTTTTCCACAGTGTGTCTGACGATGGCCAGCCCGAGACCGGTACCGCCGGTCTCCCGCGATCGCGACTTGTCCACCCGGTAGAACCGCTCGAAGATGCGCGGCAGGTCCTCGAACGCAATGCCCACTCCGGTGTCCCGCACCACGACCTTCACCTGGACGCCTGCCTGCGCGGCTTCGACCCAGACCTCGCCGCCTGGCCGGTTGAACCGGATGGCATTGTGGAGCAGGTTCAACAGCACGCGATCCAGCCGGCCCCTTGGCGCAGCGATCTTGACGTCCTCCACGTTGCCCGCGAGCACCTGCACCTTGTATCCCCGGGCTTCTTCCTGCACGCCATTCAGCGCGGTTTCCACCACTTGGCGCACGGAGATCTGCTCCGCCGGCGGTGTCTCCCTTTCCGCTTCCAGTTCCGAGAGCGTTTGCAGGTCGGAGGCTACATCGCCGAGCCGGGCGGCGTGGGCCCGGATGATTTCCAGGAATTTGCGATTGTTCTCGGGTTCTTCGGCGGCTCCGTCCAGCAGCGTTTCGGCGTAGCCCCGGATCGCTGCCAGGGGCGTCCTCAGCTCGTGCGAGATGTTGACGATGAAATCCTTGCGGACGCGCTCCAGGCGCTCCAGTTCGGTCACGTCGTGCAGAATCGCGATTGCGCCGCGGCCATTGCGAAGCTCGAGTGGCGCACCCTGTACGTCGAAAGTGCGTCCGCCGGCCGCCAGCAGGTTCATCCGGCGCCGCGCGGACCCGCCAGTGGCCAGTACGTGCTCCAGCAGTTGATGGAGATCGGGATCGCGGATGAGATGTAGCACCGGCACGCGCTCCGGGACCGGCGTGCGCGCGTGAATGGCGGCTGCCAGCGAATCGTTGCAGAACGTCACGTGAAGGCTGGAGTCCACCGCGAGCACGCCCTCCACCATGCCGGCAAGGATGGCGCGCCGCTCGAACCCTTCCTCGGACAGGCGGTCCAGCATGTCGCGAAACTGCTGCGCCATGTGGCGTAGGGCCCGCGCGACCGAACTTAGTTCGTCATCGGCTTCGGTCACCAGCGCACCGGCATAATCGCCCTTGGCAAGCTCGGCGGCATAGGCTTCGATCCGGCCGATGCGTCCCGTAAACGCGCGGGAAAGGACCCATGCGGTCACCAGTGCGAGAAATGCGCCCAACAGGGACGACTTCAGAATCAGCCACCGGACTTCCGCGATGGACACGCTCACCTGGGCAAGCGGCATGGCGAGCCGCAGCACGGCCCCAGCCTGGCCTGGCAAATCCGCGGGCGCCGCCAGGTAGCAGAAGTCTACATCCATGGTGGCGCTGTGCCGCACCGAGCTTTGTTTGTGGCCGGCCAGCGCCTCGCGAATCTCCGGCCGCCCCGCGTGGTTCTCCATGGTTGATGGATCGTTTCGGGAATCGGCGAGCACAACACCGTGGCGGTCGATCACCGTCACCCTGGCTCCGGTCCTCGCGTCTTCCGTCTTGACCCAAACACCCAACAGGACAGGCTCCACGGAAGAAAGCCGCGGCGTCAGGACCCGGATCATGCCGTCCAGTTCCTGCACGGCGTGCGCCAGTTCTCTGGCCGCCGTGTAGCGCGTCAGGAGAATATCCGCGCCGGCCAGAGTCACCAGGACCAGCAGCAGCGCGGTCAACAGCAGCTTGCGGAAGAGGGGACTGCGGAATGCCATGGCGCTCCAACTTCTAGCCGTAACGGCCCTCGATGTAGTCCGCCGTACGCGAGTTGCGCGGCGTCAGGAACAGATCCTCGGTGCGCGCGTGTTCGATCACCTCGCCCAGCAGCATAAACGCGCACTCCTGGCTCACCCTTCGCGCCTGCGCCATATTGTGAGTCACGATCACAATCGTATATCGTCCCGCCATCGCCAGCATCAACTCCTCGACTGCGTGCGTGGCTCCGGTGTCCAGGGCCGAGCAAGGCTCGTCCATCAGGATCACTTCCGGTTTCAGCGGCAGCAGACGCGCGATGCACAGCTTCTGCTGCTCCGCCAGTTGGAGCGTGGTCGCGTTGACGTGCAACCGGTCTTTGAGGCCGTCCCACAGGAATACGTCGCGCAGCGCCTTTTCCACCGCTTCGTCGAGTCCAGGTTTTTTCAGAGCTCCGCGCCAGGTGTGCACGCGCAGGCCGAACACAACGTTTTCATAGATCGAAATCGGCAGCGGATTCGGCCGCTGAAACACCATTCCCACACTCTTGCGCAGCTCGATCAGCGAGACATCCGGTGCGTAGATGTTCTGGCCCATGATCGTGATCTCGCCGGAAGTCGTGACGTACCCATAGCGTTCGTTGACGCGGTTGAAGCAGCGCAGCAGCGTGGTCTTGCCGCAACCGGAAGGGCCGATCAGCGCTGTGATCTCCCCATGGCGGATGTTCATGGTGATGTTTTTCAGCGCCTGGAACTTGCCGTACCACAGGTTCAGATCTCGCGTCTCGATGCTGTGCGTCATCGCGGCAGCGGTCATCCGAAGATCCCCCGCACATACTGCAACGTCCGTACGTCTTTCGGCGTTTCGGAGAAGATGGCCTCCGTCTGGTCCAGCTCCACCAGGTCTCCATTGAAGAAGAAGGCGGTGCGGTCAGCCAGGCGGCGCGCCTGCTGCACCAGGTTGGTGACCAGAATGATCGTGATTGTGGACCGCAGCTCGCGCAGCACGTCCTCGATCCGCATGGTCGTGACGGGGTCGATCGCGATGGAGAATTCGTCCAGGCACAGCACCTCGGGATCGTGCGAAAGCGCGCGCGCAATGGTCAGGCGCTGCTGTTGCCCGCCGGAGAGACGCGTGCCGAGACTGTCGAGCCGGTCCTTCACTTCCTCCCACAATGCGGCGAGACGCAGGCAGCGCTCCACGCGCTCCTCCAGATCGCGTCGGTCGCGCACTCCTGCCATGCGAGGCGCGAAAGCCACGTTGTCGAAAATCGAGAGAGGCAGACCTACGGGGAGCGGAGCCACCATGCCCACCTTGCGCCGCAGAGTCGAGACGTCGCGAATGTCACTGACCTCTTCGCCATCCACTTTGACCGACCCGGTTACCACGGCTCCGGGCACGTCTTCGATAGTCCGGTTGATCACCTTGAGCAGGGTGGATTTGCCTGATTGAGCGGGCCCGATAATACCCAAGACCTCATTGCGCTCGACGCTGAAACTGATGCTGCGCAGAACTTCTCTGCGGCCGAAGCGCACGCCCAGTCCGGAGATTTCCACCATCGGCCTTCCGTTCACCATTTCCTCCTCGAGCGCAGACGCACGCGCACCGCGATGGCGATAGCGTTGACTGCGAGCACGGTGCCGACGAGCACGACCGCTGTGCCGTACGGCAGGGCTTTAGGCACGTCCGGAACCTGGGTGGAGATGGTGAACAGGTGCATGGAGAGCGCCATGGCCTGATCGAAAGGATGATACGCAAAAATATCGCCTTCGCGGATCGCCTTGAAGAACACCGCGCCCGTGAACATGATGGGCGCCGTCTCTCCAGCCGCCCGCGAGACCTGGAGGATGACCCCGGTCAGGATACCGCTGATCGAGTTCGGCAGGACTACATGCCGGATGGTCTGCCATCGCGTGGCCCCCACGTTCCAGCAGGCCTCCCGGAAGGGCATGGGAACCGACGCCAGCGCCTCGCGCGTGCTGGCGATGATCACCGGCAGCGTCATGATGGCCAGCGTCAGCGAGGCCGCAATGATGCTCTTGCCCAGGTGCGCGAAAAGCACGAACGCGCCCAGGCCGAACAGGGCGTGCACGATGCTCGGAACGCCCGCCAGGTTGACTACCGCCAGGTTGATCACCCGCGTGAACCAGGTCGCGCGCGCGTATTCGTTCAGGAACACCGCCGCCAGCACGCCGATCGGCGTGGCGATGAGCAGCGAAATCACCACCATGTATACAGTACCGAGCAGAGGCGCCCAGATGCCGCCGGCGCGCATTCCATTGCGCGGATTGGTAATCAGGAAATCGAATGACAGGATCGGCCATGCCTCGTAAAACAGGTAGCCCACGATCAGGAGCAGGGGCACCACCATCAGCAGCGTCATCAGAAACAAGGCCGCCCGCGCCGCCTGCTCGGCGCGTTGCTTGTTCCGGGTATGTGAGTTCGCCTGAAACACGCTATTTCCCGCGCACGCCGCGAACGATCAGGTCCGCGGTCAGGTTCACCGCGAAGGTGATCGAGAACAGCAGAATTCCGATGATGAACAGGACCTGGTAATGATCCGAATGCACGGGCGCCTCGCCCAGTTCGGCCGCGATCGTCGCTGTCAGCGTGCGCACCGAGTCCATCAGGCTGGTGGGGATCTTTACCGCGTGTCCGGTGGCCATCAGAACCGCCATGGTTTCGCCGACGGCGCGGCCCACACCCAGCAGCACCGCCGCGAGCAGGCCGTTCTTGGCAGCGGGCAGCAGCACCCGGTAGATCAACTGCCACCGGGTGACCCCGAGCGCGATGGCGGCTTCGCGGTACGAATCCGGCACCGCCTTGAGCGCGTCTTCGCCGATCGACACGATGATCGGCACGCTCATCAGGGCCAGGATCACGCCGCCGTTCAAAACGTTCAACCCGATGGGCGTATGGAACCAGCGGATGATCAGCGGGTTCATCACCGTCAACCCGATGAAACCCCAGACCACCGAGGGAATCGCTGCGAGCAGCTCGATCACTACCTTGAGCGTCTCCTTGGCTCGCGTGCCGCAGAATTCCGAAACGAACACTGCGGCCCCAATGCCGAACGGCACGGCGAGTGCCATCGCGAGCACCGTGACGCTTGCTGTGCCGGCGATCAGCGCCAGCACGCCGTAGCGGACATGACTCTGCGACGTCGGGTACCACTCCTGGCTGAAGAAGAACTCACCGGGGCGGAACCCGTGGAAGAGAAAGTGCGAGCCCTCGCGGAACACGAAGAAGAAGATCCCGAACACGAAGAGGATGGAACTGACTCCGCAAAGCCGGATCAGGTGCTCGACGGCCGTTTCGGCCAGGATCTCCCACCCGGGCCTTTTTACGATCTTGGTCATCAGTACTGCGCACCAGACTTGGGCAGCGGCACATAGCCGCTCTGGAGCACGATCTTCTGCCCGGCGTCGGAGAGTACCCAGTCGATATATTTCTTTGTGGCCCCTGCGGGTTGGCCCAGCGTGTACATGAAGAGCGGGCGCGCGATCGGGTATGTGTGGTTCAAAGTAGTCTCGACCGTGGGCGGGAACGACTGGCCGCCCACCTTTTTGGCGACCCGCAGCGTTTTGACATCCGGCGTGGCGTACCCCATTCCGCTGTACCCGATGGCGGAAGGCGTCTTGGTCACCAGCTCGACGACGTCTTTCGACCCCTGCATATCGCGCGAGCCCAGCTTGAAGTCTTTTCCCTTGCCGAGTATCGCCTCACGGAAATAGAAGTACGTGCCGGAGTTCGACTGGCGGCTGACACGGATGATCTCATCGGAATCCGTCGGCATTTTCACCCCGAGCTGCGACCACTTGGTGATCTTGCCCCCTTCTGCATAGATCTCGGCCAACTGGTCGATAGTGATCTGATCGAGCGGATTCTGTTTGTGAACGTAGACCGCGAGCGCGTCGTATCCGACCATCACCTCGTGCGGATCCTTGCCGGTGTTCTTCTTGGCCTGCTCGATCTCCTGCGGCTCGAAACGGCGGCTGCAATTGGCGATATCCACGGTGCCGCTGCTGAGCGCGGCAATGCCCGTGCCCGAACCGCCACCGGAAACCTCCACCGAGACGGCGGGCTCCACCTTGGCGTATTCCTCGGCCCATGCCTGAGCCAGGTTGACCATGGTGTCCGAGCCGGTGTCCTGAATCACTGTCTTTGCCGGCCCTTTTGATCGCGAGCATGCGAGCGTGAAGAATGCCACCGCCGCGGCCAGCAGCATGGCGACCATCGGAGTGAATCGTCTGACGCTACTTCGGAAGATCATCGCTGTCCTTGATGCACGGTATTCGGGCCGTCGCCCAGGATCGCCTGGACGAGATCCCGCACGTGGTTGCCTAACTGAGCGTACGCGCGCTCGTATTCCGCTTCAATCTCCTCGGGCATTCCGCGCGCTTCGCTCGGGTCGCGGACGGCCCACAACAGGCCGAGGGTCTTACTGGGCTTGAGGGGAAATGCCTTCTCGGCTTCTTTGGAGAGCGCTACCACGACCTCCAGTTGGCCCACATTCTGCACCTGCTCGATCGACTTGGAAGGCTTCTGCGAAACGTCGATGCCCTTGCCGGCCAGGAACCGGATCGTGTGCGGCTCCACCGCGCCGGCAACAATCCCGGCGCTGTCGAAGGTGAATCGAGGAGCTCCCAGGCTGGCGGCCACCGCCTCCGCGATCCGGCTCAGGCAGCCGTTGCTCTGGTCCACGAACAGCACCCGGAATCCCTCCCGGGGCATGTGGCGCAGAGATTCGCCCGTGGCGAAGTAGAGCGCCTGCTCGCAGATGTTCGTAGCCTGGTCGGACACTCGTTCGAAACGCCGCGCCACGGTGATCAGCGGAGTCAGCGCCTCCGTCGGCAGCCGCCCCTGCTCGCGCAAATCCGCCAGGTCTGAAGTGAGAATATCGCGGATCTGGTTGACCCGCGGCTCGCTGGCCATGGTAGTCCGCGCGAGGTTTTCGTTCCGGTCCACGAACGCGTGCACCGCGTTGTGCAGCATCGGAATCGCCAGGTTGGCGATCTCCTTGAACTTGTCGGCGGGCACTTCGTAGTTCAAGGCGCTGATCAAGAGTACCTGGCGCGCGATGCTTTCCGCATAGTCGCCGACACGCTCCAGCATGTTGACGATCTTGGACGCCGAGTAGACGAAGCGGAGGTTGGCTCCCACCGGCTGGTGGCGCAGGATGAATTCCAGGCACAGGCGGTCCACCATCGTATCCAGTGCGTCGACGTCCTGATCGCGCAGGATGACGGAATAGGCAAGCTGCCGGTCGCGTTTCAGGAACGCGTAGCACGCCCGAGTCAGCGCCTGCTCGTCCAAGGTCAACATTTCCAGAAGCTTGGCACGAATCAGGTCAATGTCGTGCTGCAGCACCGCTTCGAGATGGGAAGGGGGTGAAGCCGCCAATTGGTTTCTATCCTTTGAACATGGCATGGTAATTGGATTACATGGTGGATGACAACTTCAGTTGCCGGAGCGCGGACTGGCGCTATCCGTTGCTGCCGATCATCAGGACCGTCGGCAAGCTGGGATTCGCCAGGCGCAAATAGAAGTAACCGATGCCCGCCGTTCCGAGCATGAGATTCTTGGTCTCGCCGGCGCCCGGAAGACCGCACGGCCACGGCATCCGCTGCGATTCGAACTGCTCGATGCCAATCTGGCCAATTCTTTCGGCGGCCTGCCGGAGTTCGGGCGCGTCCAGTTCGCGCGCCGCCTCCAGCAGCACGTCGGCGTTGCCGGCGCACCCATGGCAGAGCGAGAAGCCGGTTCGGGGTGCCTCGGGCGCCTCCAAAGCCCGCCGGGTTGTGCGAATCGCGATATCGGCCTCGGCGCGCGCATCGGGAATTGTCGTCAACCGCCACGCCCGCAGCCGCGAAAGCGCGATTCCCGGAGCTCCGTGGCACCACGCCGTGCCGAAGATCGGCCCTGGCGGCGAGCCCGGCGTGCGGAGATATTCCCGGAAATCCGGCCAGTTCTCGTGTTCCGTGCTGTAGTGCGTGCGCTCGTACCGGAACGCCTCTTCAGCCGCATTGCGGAAGCGAACCTCGCCGGTGGCTGCGAACAGCTCACAGAAAGCCCAGCCGATTCCCGCGGTGCCGTGCGAGAAGCCGGTCAGGTTCCGCCCCGTGGCCTGCGGACCCTCGATCGTCTTCCACGACCAACCCTCGTGCGATTTCACGGCCGCACCCTCGAGCCGGTCGCCCCAACGCGCTGCTCGATCGACCCAGGCCGGACGGTCATAGCGGCGCGCGAGCGCGAGAAGCACCGGGATCGCACCCGCATACCCGCTCATCAGGTCCACGCCTGCATCTGCCGCTTCCGATTCGAGATTGTCGATGATGCCGACGCCGCGCTCCTGCCATGTGGAGTCCCCGAGCAACTCGCCCGTGCGGATGAGCGCCCACGCGATGCCCAGCGTGCCCGAATACAAACCCGGACCCAGTGCCGGTGGAAACTCGGAGGCGTGTTTATAAGCATGGCGCGCCGCACCTTCCGCCGTTTTGCGCACCAAGCGATCTCCAGCCGGCTCCGCGGCAGCGGCCAGGAAGAGCGCCACCCCACTGGTGCCGGCATAGAGATCGGGCCCGAACGACCGGTACCGGACGTCCCACACGTTGAACGAATCGAGGAATGGCCCCATCCAGTTGCAGCAATCGGCGGACCAGAAGGCATCGCGCGAGATGCGCCGGGCAATGGCGCAAGCCTCTTCCTGGAAAGCGCTCATGCCGCCTCCGCCCGGAGGGCAGCAAACGCGAGATCGTCCGCCGAGCCGGCGTTCAACCACGGACGGGCGAGCGAAATCCCTTCCGACTGGAACTGCTCCGCGACGGCCGCCAGCCGGTCCTGCGCCTGCCGCGCGCCGCGCTGGTGCGCCAGCCAGATTCCCTGCGCCAGCATCCGGCAGCGCGACTGTCCGAAGCTTTCCTGGGTTCCCGGATCCTCGGCGAACGCCAGCCCGTCCGCGAGGCGCAGCGTGAACAGGGGAACCTCGGGCCGCAGCAACCCGGTCATACTCTGTTGCACCCCGGACGCGAGCTCGCACGCAATTTCGGCGTACCGGCGCGGCGTGTAAAGCACGGCGCTGTCCCGCCGCGAAAGAATTGCCGGGTTGGTCCCGGTTTTGAATCGAAACGGCACCTGCCAGCGGTTCAGCTCCGTCGAGAGCAGGTTCACCAACTGCGGCGCTCCCTCGGCGGGCACGTTCCAATAGAATCGAACCACCGAGAGCTGGTCGCTGGAATCGCCCTGCGTTTCGCCGAACATGAAATAGTAGCCTGGCTGCATGGTCAGCGACTCGTGCGGTACGTAGACCCGCACCGGCGCGTCGGGCGGAAGGAACATGCCCGATCCGCCGAGGTTCACAAACTCCCCTGGGCCGAGCATACGGGTCTCGGCTCCCCGCTTCGCGACCACCTGCCCGTTGGGCATGCCCTGCATTACCCTCCAGCCGTCCTCCCAGCGGTCGCGTCCATGGTTGGCCCGCGAGAGCGATTCCACCCATGCCGCGTCCTTTTCGAAGCGGGGCGGCTCGGTCCTGGCGATCTGGCCGGTAAACCTGTTGGAGAAACAGTGCAGGTATAGCTGGTTCGTCAGCTCGGCCATCAGCGGCGGCGTGCCCGGGGCGATTTGCATTCCCATCATTGGCATGCTCAGGCCCCCCGACGGATTGCCCGCGAACGTGAACGCAGCCGGCGACACGATCGCGACCGCATCCAGGATGTGAACCAGCTCGTCGCGCAGCGCGCGAGCAATGTTCATGCTGCGATCCCCAGTAGCTCGCTCGCCGCTTCTTCGGGATTAGTCAACACGTTCATGCTGAGCTGCAGCAGCAGCACCGTCCCCGAGTTGGCCTGCGGCGAAGCCTGCAAAACCTCGAACGCCGTCTGGATGTTCCGCGCGCCGGTGTAGAGAACCGTGCGCCGCAGCAGGTCCCGTGCCGCCTGACCCGATACTTCACGGCATTCCGTGTACTTCCTCCAGAACGAACGCATCGCGGGCTGCATTCTCTCTACCGGGTACCGCGCCTGCGCGACCATCAGATCCGGGTTGCCCATTTGTCCCGGCAGCGACTGCACCCAGAAGGAGAGGTAAGCGCTCAGGATTCCCGCCAGGTCCCAGCAGGAGTCGCCCCAATCGGCCATTTCCCAATCGACGATCTTCAGAAGAAGGTGCCCGTCGGATCCGGGGCAGAGAACGCAGTTGTCCCACTTGATGTCGCCGTGGATCACTGCGTCCGCCCGCCAGCCGGCGCGCAGCTTTTCCAGCGCGGCGGCAAACTCGGGAAACTGCCGGATCATCCCGATCATCTGGTGAATACCGCCGCTCAGGCCGGGCGTACTCTGCGGCGGCATGTCGTGCAGGGAAAGCGCCCACGCGGGACGGCGCAGAAACATGCCATCGAGCCCCGCCGGCGGACCCGCCGCGGCCTTGCGGTGGTAGCTCCCGAAAGCCATCCCGAGCTGCTCCGCCACTTCTACCGGGAACGCATCGTTACGGAAGTGGTGCTCTGTAATGGTTTCCGCCCCGTCGAGCAGCTCCGTGACCAGGACAGCGCGGCGTTCGTCGTAGGCGCAGAAGCGCGGCACGATCCGCGCTACGTCGGCGAACGTGCCGTCCTCGACTGCCAGCCTGTAGCATTGCGCTTCGGCCCGTAGGGTGCGCACCGTTTCCGGATCCCATTGCCGGACTTGTTTGAGAAAATACCCCGGGCCGTTCCGCTGTTTGATGCGGAAATTGCGATTGCGGCGTGGAATCTCGCTGACTTCCACGCCGCCGTGAACGACTGCCTCACGCGTCAGAAATCCGCGCTCGAGCAGGTAATAAACGAGATTCTCCGGGCTAAGCGTCACGCCAGTTGTGCCAGACTCATTATCGCCGAGAGACTCACCGGACGCACGGATGCCCGCAGGAGCCTATGCTGTGTTGGCATAGATAGCCGCTGTAGCAGGGATAGAAGGTGTAGCCGGCCGGGCCCACGGCCATCGGGCAATGCGGAGTCGGGTGAGGCCCGCATCCGAAGTCCGATGGGCACGCATTCCAGCTGTGCCAGCAACCCTGCTGATACGTTCCCGGCGCGGCGCCGCCTCCCACGGCAGCTGCCTCGAATCTCGGGCAGGCAGGAGTGCCATGGCCCCCTCCGCATCCGGCTCCGAAGTCCGACGGGCACGCGTTCCAGCTGTGCCAGCAGCCCTGCTGGTACGAGCCCGGCATCTGTACAGCCGCTGCCGCGGCCGGCTGCGCCATCGGACAATGCGGGGTCGGGAGAGGCCCGCATCCGTGGCCCAGTGTGCGCCAGCACGCCGGTCCCCACGTGCACGCCAGCGATTGGATCGGAATTGCTGCCGGCTCTGCCGCTGCTGCCGCCTGGGCTTGAAATACCGTGGGGTGGTGGCGAATGCCGCACGCACCCTGCGTGGGACACGCGCCCCAGCTATACCAGCAGCCTGCCGCGTAGGAGCACACCAGTGAAGGAATCGCCGCCGGCGCGGCCTGCGCCTCAACTCCGCCGCCCACGCCTTCGACTGGCGTGCCCGGCGCCACCGGGCAATTCGCCGAAAGCAATTGGCACAGGGGAGTGTTGTAGCAAATGATCACCTGGCTGGGACACGCGGCAAAGGTCAGGTGGCAGACTATCGGCTTGGTACAAAGGATAGGGCTGGGCGCGCAGTACACGGTGTAGGCAATATTCGGACCCGCCGCCCCCGTTCCCGCCGCGGCGCCAAACTGGCCGCCATAAGCCGCCATCAGCGGCCCCTGGAAGAACTTGCCCTTACTGGTTTGTCCGCCGCTCCCGAACGTCACATCGGCGCTGCCCTTTAGCCAGATGTAAGACCCGCCGAGCGGTGACTGGCTCTCAGGTAAAGGCTGAGTATGGAGGATATCGGACGTTGCGACATCGACATAGTTGCTGAGCGACGCGTCCCAATAGATTCTGGTCTTATCGGCATCGGCAGCGGCGCCCAGGAAACCAGTCACCAGTTGGGTATCCGGGTTTTTGGGGTCGGGAACAGCTTTCGCGGTGAAAGCGTCGATCTTGACGTGAGATCCCTTTTCGGCTGGCATTTTCCCCTCCTCGTCGTCGTTTTACGGGCCCTAAACACAGCCCAAGCGCTCTGAATGCAGTCTAGCCGTTGGGATACTAACCCGTTTACAAATACTGGTCAAGAAAAGTAATGGGACCTTGTGACTAGGTTGTATTCGCAAGCACAGGCTGTAGGTTCATGCGGTGAGTCGGTTCACAATCGGCGAAGATCGCTCCCCGTGCGAGTTATCCTGGAGGAACGTGGGAAAGTTCTTCGTTCAGAATTTTGGTTGCCGCGCGACTCAAGCCGATGGCGCCGCTCTCGAATCGATGCTGGCGGCAAAGGGTCTGCTTGCGTCCGGAGACCGCGCTGCCGCCGATCTGGTAGTCCTCAACACCTGCACCGTCACCTCCTCGGCCGACGATGACGTGCGGCAGGCCATCCGCCGGGTGCACCGCGAAAATCCGGCGGCGCGCATCCTGGTCACCGGCTGCTATGCCCAGCGCGCCCCGGAGGAGTTGGCGGCTATGCCGGGCGTCGAATGGGTGGTGGGTAATTCCCATAAGAACCAGATCGCCGAGCTCATAACCGCCGCGCCCTATCACGGCAACATTCTGGTCGGCGACATTTTCCAGCAGCAGGAATTCCTTTCCGCGCCCGTGGAAGGCGCTGCGGGCGACCGTACCCGCCCCAACCTCAAGATCCAGGACGGGTGCAACAACCGCTGTTCGTTCTGCATCATTCCGTTCGTGCGAGGGCGCAGCCGCAGCGCGCCGGCGCAGCAGGTGCTCGATCAGGTGCGTTCGCTGGGAGCTCGCTATCGCGAGGTCGTGCTGAGCGGAATCAACCTCGGCCGGTGGGGCAGGGAACCGGGCAGCCGGATGCGGCTTGCGGATCTGCTCCACTTGCTGCTCGCAGAAACGGGCGTCGAACGCCTCCGGCTCAGCTCGGTCGAGCCAATGGATTTCTCCGACGACCTGCTCGCGCTCATGTCCTGCTCGCCCCGCATGGCCAAACATGTGCATGCGCCCCTACAGAGCGGCTGCGACCGCACGCTGCGCCGGATGCATCGCAAATATCGCCCGCGTCACTACGCGGACCGGGTTCAGAAGGCGCGTGCGCTCATGCCGGACGCGGCCATTGGCGCCGACGTGATGGTCGGCTTTCCCGGCGAGACCGGCGCCGACTTCGAAGAGAGCCGTGCCTTCATGGAAGCCATGCCGTTCACCTACCTGCACGTGTTCACATACTCGGAACGTCCGGGAACACCGGCTGCGGAGGCTGGACAGCCGGTGCCGGCGCCGGTTCGAAAAGAGCGCAACCGTGTCCTGCGCGACCTGGCGGCGCGCAAGAATCGCGCGTTTCGCGAGAGCATGGTCGGCAGGACGCTCTCAGCCGTCACCCTGCACGACGAAGGAGTCGCGCTCACCGGCAACTACCTGAAGGTCGAAATGTCCACTCCACGCGAGCCGAATCGCCTTGTGGATCTGCGGATTGGCAGCCTGACGGCGGACGGCCTGCGGGAGGCCGGCGCCGGTTTGTGCCGCATCGTGTAGCCGGACTCACGCGTCGCGCGATCCCGCGGAGGCGGCCGAATCCGCCAATGGCTGGCTCGCCACCCATTCTTTCAGCAGCACCTGAGTCACCACCAGAATCACCGGGCCGACGAAGATCCCCACGACTCCCAGGCTGATCATGCCGCCGATCACTCCGGTCAGGATCAGGATCAGCGACATGTCGGCCCCCTTTCGGATCAGGATTGGCCTCAAAACATTGTCGATAGTGCAGGCCAGGAGGGCGAACACGAGCAGGATGCCGGCCGTCATGGTTGGGCCGGTGTGGAACTTCCAGATAACAGCCGGGACCACGATCAGCGCCGGGCCCAACTGGGCCAGACAAAGGATCAAAGTGACAGCGCCCAGCAGGAAACTTCCGGGAACGGACGCTATCGCCAGCCCGATTGTAGCGACGATGGCCTGAACGATCGCGGTTACCACGACTCCCATGGCCACGCCACGGACGGAGTTGGCCGCAAGGACCGCCGCCTTCTCACCGTGTGGCCCGGCCAGCCGGTGGGCAAAGCGGCGTACCGCCCGCGCGGCGGCTTCTCCGTTCGTATACAGGATTGCGCACACCAGGACTGTCACCAGAAACTGCAGAATCATGCCGCCGATGCCGCCGAGCTTCCCCGCGATCCATTGCAGGAATCCGCCGACGTAGGGCGCAGCGCGAACCGCCAGGCCATCCGGGCCTTCCGACGCGAGTTTCTCCCAGGCGGCGGCCAGCTTGGGGCCTTGGATCGGAATCGACGCCACCCAATGGGGAGGGCCCGGCAAGCTGACCGTCTTCAAGGACGACCCCCAAGCGACGATCCGGTCCATGTTGCCGACAATCTCGCCAACCGAGATCGCCAGTGGGACGACCAGCGTGAGCAGCAGCAGCAAGGTCATGACGGTGGTGGCCAGCGCCCGCTTTCCCCACAAACTGGCCTGCAGCGCCAGCAGCACGGGCCAGGTCGAAATCACGATTGTGGCCGCCCACAGAAGGGCCGAGAGAAAAGGAAATACAATCCATGCTGTGGCCACAATCAGGGCAGCGATAAACAGGACGCCTAGCGTGGTGCGGGTCAGGTCACGCGATGAAATGGGGCTCGGTGCCATCGGCAAACTCCTTCGCGAGAGCAGGTAGCAGACGACTGATGCGGCGGAGCCGGCGATGGACGGCAAAAATTAGCCGCCAGCGGCCTACATTTCGCGGCGGCCTTCCATTGCTTTCGAGATGGTAACTTCGTCGGCGAATTCCAGGTCGCTGCCCACCGGAATACCCATCGCGATCCGCGTGACCTTGACCCCCAGCGGTTTAAGCAGGCGGGCCAGGTAGACCGCGGTCGCTTCGCCTTCGGTTGTGGGATTGGTGGCGAGAATCACTTCCTGGATTTCGCCTTCGCCGATGCGCTCCACCAGCCCTTTGATCTTGAGCGCATCCGGCCCGATCCCGCGCAGCGGCGAAAGCGAGCCGTGCAGGACGTGGTAGCGGCCTTCGTACTGCCGCGTCGTCTCGATGCCCAGGATGTTGTGCGGCTCCTCCACCACTACCACCACCTTGGGATCGCGGTTCGGATCGCGGCAGAATACACAAAGATCACTCTCGCTGATGTTGTTGCAGACGCTGCAGAGGCCGAGCTTGTCCTTCACGTCGAGGATGGCCTGCGCCAGGTGCTCGGCATCTTCGCGCCCGGCGCGCAATACGTGGAAGGCGAGCCGCTGCGCGCTCTTCTGGCCGATACCGGGAAGGCGCTTGAACTCCGTGATGAGCCGGGAAAGCGGTTCGGCGAAATCGGGCATCGCTTAGAAGAGTCCCGGCGGCAGGCCCATCCCGCCAAGCATTCCGCCCATCTTCTGCTGGATCAGCCCGTCGACTTTCTTGGTGGCTTCGTTGCAGGCGGCGACGATCATGTCCTGCAACATCTCGACATCGCCGGCGACCTCGGGATCGATCTTGACCGAGAGCACGTTCTTTTGGCCGTCCATCTGCACCGTAACCATGCCGCCGCCGGCCGTGGCATCGACGCGAATCTGGGCGATCTCCTGCTGGAGCTTCTCCTGCATCTGCTGCGCCTGGCGCATCATCTGCTGCATGTTGCCGGGTAATTTCACGTCTCTACTCCTTGAGGTTGCGAACTTTGCGGACTTCCCCGCCGAATACGTCGCGGAAGCGTTGCACTTCGGGGTTGGAGAGCGCGCGTCCCGTGGCGTCGTCTTCGACCGGTGCGGGCGCGGCTAGCGGCGCTTCGGGTGCGCCCGCATCGCCGGTTATGAACTTCACGCGCAGCGCCCGGCCGAAGGCCTCCCGCACCGCGTTCTCGAATGCGCGGTCGCGAAAATACAGGCCATAGGACTTAGGCGCGACCACGTTCAAATCGCCGCCCGATAGCGTGATCGCTGCATGCTCCACGGCATCCGCGAGATGTGCGTGATTCTGCTCGTGAAGCAGTTGGTACAGGCGCTCGCGCGGATCGCCGGCGGCGATCGGCGGAGCCTCCGCCTGCGGGGCGAGCGCGTTCGCCCCCGCATTCTGCGGCTCCGGCGGGCGCGCAGCGGCCTTCTTGGCGCGATCCATTTCGAACGGCGAGGGACCCGCGCGCTGGGGCGCCGCGGCGGCCGGCGTCCGCGGTGCGGGAGCCGGTGTGCGCGGATCATTCGCCAGGCCTGCCAGCGCTTCCTCGATCGGCAGCAGTCGACCCGCCTGCACCAGCCTCACCAGCCCGATCTCCAGGTGAAAGCGCGGCTGAAGTGAAAACTGAAGATCTTTGAAGAGGTCCAGCGAGAGCGAAAGATATCGAGTCAGATCCTCTTCCGAAAAACGGTTCGCGATCTCCGTGAGCCTCTGCCGCTGCGCCGGGCTGGCCGCGATCAGCCGC
>Ga0335080_10002759_pt1 | contig 17627 bp, 16 predicted proteins | sample Lox_Sample_34_FD_206720 | JGI IMG/M metagenome (GOLD analysis project Ga0335080, IMG submission 206720) | Soil microbial communities from Loxahatchee National Wildlife Refuge, Florida, United States - Lox_Sample_3.4 | ecosystem: Environmental > Terrestrial > Soil > Wetlands | place: USA...
CGGTCTCCGCGCGGGCTCGCGCCATCCACGACTCCGCTATCGTGATAGATACCCATGCCGATACGCCGCAGCGCTTTGTGGACGACAACTTCGATATCGGCTCGACCGATCCGAAGGATAACGGCCACATCAGCCTGGACAAAGCGCGCGCGGGAAATCTGGGCGCGGAGTTTTTCTCCATCTGGGTTGATCCCGACACCAGCAAGGGCCGCTACGCCCATCGGGCGCTCGATCTGATTGACTCCGTGTACGAGCAGGCGGCGCGGCACCCCGGTCGCATGATGATGGCCTTCAGCGTGGCCGACATCGAGCGCGCCCACAAGCAGCACAAGCTGGCGGCGCTCATGGGGGTCGAGGGCGGGCACGCCATTGAGAACGATATTCGCGTGCTGCGCGATTTCTATCGCCTGGGCGTCCGCTACATGACGCTGAGCTGGTCGAACACGAATGAGTGGGCGGATTCTTCGGGCGACATCAACGACGCCAAGGTGGAGCACCACAACGGGCTGACCGACTTCGGCAAGCAGGTGGTGCTGGAAATGAACCGCCTGGGCATGATGGTGGATATTTCGCACGTTTCGGACAAGACCTTCTGGGACACGATGGCCACGACCAAGGCGCCGGTGATTGCCTCGCACTCTTCGGCGCGGGCGATTTCCGGCCATGCCCGAAACATGACCGACGACATGCTGCGGGCTTTAGCTAAGAATGGAGGCGTGGTGGATGTGAACTTCTTTTCTGCCTTCGACGACGAGAACTTCCGCAAGGCCATGGTGGCGCAGCAGCCGGCAGAAGATGCGGCCATCAAGGCCTTTGTGGATGGCGAAAAAGCCCAGGGGAAGACGGTTTCAGCGGTTGACGTGGACCGGATTCAGCGCGAATGGATGGCCAGGATTCCGCGGCCGCCCTTCAGCGCGCTGATTGACAACATTGATCACATCGCGAAAGTAGCGGGGGTGGACCACGTAGGGCTGGGTTCGGACTTCGATGGCGTGAGCGGCGCCACCCCGGCAGGCATGGATTCTGCGGCGGATTTGCCGAAAATCACGCAGGCGTTGCTCGATCGTGGCTACGGCCCAGACGATATTCGCAAAATTCTGGGTGGCAATGTGCTGCGCGTGTTTGCTCAAGTGGAGCGCGTGAGCCGCGAGATGCAGGCGGAGGGTGGGCACAGCTCATCCGGCAAGTGAGGCGCCCTGCGAATGACGTAGAATTGAGTGCTGGCGAAGAATAGCGCCTTCAGCTTAAGTCAGTAGAGATGCTTGATGAGAGGTCGAATGACATTACTCCCTGGCGGTGCTTCCATGACGAAATCACTGTCACTGCTGTTTCTGCTGGCGCTCACGTCTTTCGCCTGGGCGCAGACTACGCCCTCAAAGCCTGCGACCACGCACACGCCGGCGCACCGCGTGGTCACCGCCCCGGCCGGCCCCACCGCGATTATCGATACCACTGCCGGCAAAATGCATTGCACGCTGTTTCCCAAGGAGGCGCCCATTGGTGTGGCCAATTTCATCGGTCTGGCTGAGGGCAGCAAAGACTGGACCAGTCCGGTCACACACCTGAAAAAGCACGGCGTGCCGCTCTACGACGGAACGATTTTTCATCGCGTGATTCCCGACTTCATGATTCAGGGTGGCGACCCGGCAGGCAATGGCAGCGGTGATCCGGGATATGCTTTCAAGAACGAAACTTCTCCAGGGCTCACTTTTGACCGCCCGGGGCGGCTGGCGTACGCGAATGCCGGGCCGGGCACAAATGGCTCGCAATTTTTCATCACCGAAGTTCCCTACCCCAGCCTGAATGGCGGCTACACGATTTTTGGCCAATGTGATGCCGCTACCGTGGCGCTGGTGAAGCAGATCGCGAGCAGGCCGCGCGATGCCAATGACCGGCCGTTCCACCCGGTGAAGATCGTTCACATTACGATTGTGAAGGGCGGGACGACGCATCCGGCAACCCATAAGCCTGCCGCCGCACCGAAGAAAAGCCAGTAAGCCGAGCGCGAGCAGGCAAAGAGAAACCATCAAGCCTCAGAAAGGATCCCATGAGCCGTCAGCCTGGTACGTATGCCGTGGTCAACACCTCCGAGGGCACCATCGTGTGCCGCCTTTTCGAAAAGGATGCGCCCAAGACGGTCGCCAATTTTGTGGAGCTGGCCGAGGGCAAACGTCAGTGGACCCATCCTGTGAGCCGCAAGAAGAGTTCCGACAAACTCTACGACGGAACGATTTTTCATCGCGTGATTCCCGACTTCATGATTCAGGGTGGCGATCCTGCAGGCACGGGGATGGGCGGGCCGGGATATCAGTTCGAGGACGAGACAAAGGACTCGCCACACAAATTCGATAAGCCGGGCAAGCTCGCCATGGCCAACGCCGGGCCGAATACCAACGGCTCACAGTTCTTTATCACCGTTGCGCCTACTACGTGGCTCACCGGCAAACACACCATTTTTGGCGAGGTGGTGGAAGGCCAGGATGTTGCCGACAAGATCGCGAACCTGCCCCGCAACCGCGGGGACCGGCCGGCCAAGGACGTGGTGATTCAGTCGGTGGTGATTGAGAAGGCGTAGGAGATTGTTGCGCGAACCACACGTGAGAGGCGCGAACAGCTTCGGGTACGCCGCCGCCTTTGCAGCTTGTTGGCGATGCGCCAAAATTACTCTGTACCATTTTGGGAATAAATCATCGGAGCGTTGATTTCTTGGTGCCGCCCTCAGCGACAAATTGCTATGCTTGAGGTCACAAATTGTGACCTCAAGTTGTAACTTATGAACAGGAACGCTCTAGCCGCCGCTAAGACTGTTGATTCGAAGATTCTTCTTTTTCGAAGCCAGAAAGTCATCCTGGACTCCGATCTCGCAGGCCTCTACGGCGTTTCCGTAAAGCGCCTCAACCAACAGGTCAAACGCAACGCCCGCCGCTTTCCAGCGGACTTCGTGTTTTCTCTTTCGCCGGCGGAGCACAAAAACTTGAGGTTGCAAATTGCAACCTCAAGTTTTGGGCACGGCGGACGCCGCTACACCCCTCGAGCATTCACCGAGCACGGCGCCATCATGGCGGCGACTGTCTTGAATTCACGCCGCGCAGTTGAAATGAGCATCTTCGTCGTGCGCGCGTTCGTACGAATGCGGGAAGCCTTGGCCATGAATCAGCAGATCATGGCCAAGCTGGTCGAGCTTGAGCGGCGGCTGGAGGGGCACGACACAGACATCCAGGAGTTGGTCGATGCCATGCGCCAACTGATGACTCCCCCGCCGGCAAACCGGCGGCAAATCGGGTTCGAAGTCCCCACCACAACCGCCAAGCACCGAGCCGGGGTCCTTACATTGCCGCGCGGTCCGGCTCAGTCCGCGGCCGACACCTCAGGGAAGAAGTCGCTTGTCCCCATGCGCTCGGGCAAGAGCCGCGCCTCATAGACGTCGTAATACGGCATACCGCCCGAACCGTTTAATCCGCTGACGCGGCAAAGCTAAGTCTCCGCGTCGCAGGCATCCTCTTGGCGCGTATCTGTTTCCGGGGAAGCCGGATTTCCAGCAAACCCTGCCGGCTTGCGGCGCGGCTCAACAGGAATGATCAACGCGATCCTTTCCATCTGCTGGCGTGTCGGCAGCGTGCGGTTGAAGTAGTCGGTACAATCGCGAACCTTGAAAGGCACGCGCCGCAGCCCGGCAAAGCAGCAGTACGTGATCTCTTCACTCTCACGATAGCCCCGTTGGGCGTGCGCCCAGTAGCAGGTGCGGCAAAGTGATTGGCCGTCCGCCGGTTTAGTGATCACTAGTAATTGTTGGTTGTCCATACATCTGCCTTCTAACGCCAGATTGTCGGGTCGCAGATCCTCGACCAACGAGTCAATTGACGATCCCTCTCGCTGCCCTCGCCACGACAGATTGATCCTAGGGTGGGCGCTTGGCTTTGCCGCCCGCACCCCGGATTACAAGGTCCGCAGGCGACGGATGTGGTTTCTTGGTTTTGCGTGCTAAGAGCGCAAAGGACTTGCTAGCGCAGCCGCAGTGACGCCCTACGGCAACCTCGGCGAACGATTCGCCATAGCTGCCCACTTAGCGAGTTGTAACAGCGATATGCCAAATCGGGCGTCCTTTCTATCAAGATAATCCAACATGACATGACCTTGAGTTTTCTGCAAGAGGAAAATGAATTTCCGCTTAAACAGTCCCTTGCTTTTGAGTGGAGCAGGAGCGCGTGCCATAAAGTCTTCAGAAAGCTCATCACATGGGGCTGGGCGGCTCAAGCAGACGGCTTCGCTCAGCGCCTGAGGGCCAGCTTGATTTTTTTGTTCCGGACCAACTAAAGCCCCATTCGCTGGGGCCGATGTGTGGTTGGGGCGCGTTGATTCCCCCCGGCTGCTTGCTCATCGCTTTTATCGTCACATTCTCCGAAGGATCCGGACATGAAGCCTGCCACGACAATTCTCTCTTCGTGCTGCGGCATCTGTGGCGCACGCCCTTGCCATAGGTTCAGCAGCCACCGTGCATATTGCGCTTTGCTGCTCCTGCTCGTGCCGGCAGCGAGCTGCGTACAGCCTCATCATCTGAGGGAGTTTGCCGTGCCCTTGAGATGTCTGCAGTTCACCGCCGACAGCTTCACCGGGCCCTGCCGGGAACGGCCCGACGGAAAGATTGTTTGCGATAAGGTGGTGGTGACCGCCACCTGCATGAAGGCAAATCCTCCGCAGTGAGGCCAACCCGCATGGCTCCATCTGCTTCCAGCGCCAGTCACCGCTACGCGCCAAGATGCGGAGAAGGCATCAGGAAGCGTAAGTAGGCCATATACACCACTACCGCCAGATTCACGATCAAAACCGCGAGGTGGAAGAGGCCTGGGCGACGCATTAACTCGTGTATCTCCAGGGGAAGATAAGCCGCGCCCGAAATGAGGGCCACCCATTCCGCCCAAGCGGCAGCCTTCCACAGCCCGTAGGCCTCGACAAAGCGCATAATCGAGTAGGCAGCCCCCGCGCCCGCAATCACCCAGAGCTTTCTGGCGGTCACTCCATTGGCCCAATGTAAGAAGATTTGGGCGAAATGATGATCGGGGCTGATATGCAACAGGTGAAGCAGGCCATAGGCGATGTCCGAAGTGTTGCGGTGCACCAGAAACAGAAGCGCCCCGGCCGCCATCAGCACCACCAGGCCCTTGCTCAGTTCGAGAGACGCGACGGCCCGCAGGGCGCGCACATGTCCGCGCCCCTGCCCTGACGTGGAATGGGGTGTTCGGCCGGTCATCATCGCGAGGCCCGCGAGCTGTCGGCGTCGCGGACGGTAGCGCGAAGCTCGTGTACGATCTCCTGCGCGGCCTTGCGGGCGGCTTCCTGCTGAGTGACATCGAAGGAGATGGCGCCGACGCGGGCGTGCCCGCCGCCTCCGTAGCGCTCGCAGACTTTGGCCAGGTTGACGGTGGGCTCCGAGGGCGCCCAGGGATTGGATCCGACCGAGACTTTTACCCGAAAACTGCTCTTGCTCAGCCCGACGCTGTAAATGGACTCCGGGTGAAGGTAGTAAGGCACGAACTTGTTGTAGCCTTCCATTTCATGGTCACTGACGTCGAAGAAGATGGTGCCGTCTTTGAACTCAGTGCACTGCCCTAGAAGTTTGATGGAACGCTCGTGGCGTTCCAGCAGAGGAGGCAGCAACGGGGCCACGAAGGGCTGCTGCAGAATTTCGCCCAGCGGCATGGTCGCCAGAAGAGGAATGAGGCGGGGCACGAAACGGTGATCCTGCGAGGACTCGATGACCATGGTCAGCTTCATAGCCGGCTGTTTCATCTCCACCGCGCTGCGGGCGTCATCGTAGAGAGCGCCATCAATGATGTCGGTCCAGTGGACAAGTTCAGCGACTGGCGCAGGATCGAAGCCGAAGCGCTGACGCGCAATCATGGCGATAAAGCTGGTGCAGGACTTGAAATCCGGATCGTAGAACTTTCGATTGCTCTGGTCCTGCTCGAAGTGGGCGGCGTCCGCCGGGGTCAAAAATGCACTCTGGTGATGGTCGAACCACCAGGTTATTTTTGGCGAACTGGAATACTTGAAGTCCACGATGGCGTTCTCATCGCCATCGAACTGATTTTCATCGAAGAGAGCCCCGGCGCGGTGCAGCAAGCCGGAAAAGGTAAATTCCACATCACCGCGGATGCGCTCGCGGTAAAAGCGGGAGAAAAGCGCGGCCGAGGACGCCCCATCGAAACACTTATCGTGATAAAAGACCCGGACTCGCAACGTTTCCCTTCCCCAAGCGCCGCCGCCGCGGCCGCAGGTATGCCAACACTCCAAAAACTAATAGGATTGCCGCCGGGGCGAGGTTCTGTCAAGCGAAGGAGCCGTTTACGGTGCCCGACCGGGCCTCAGGGTTTCAGCAGCAGCGCGGGCGGCGGGCTTTCGCTGCCTCGTATTCCCGGCGAAAGGCGGCGTAGGATTCGCGGGATGAGGCCATCTGATGCCGGCTCAAGAAGCGCGAGTAGGCCCCTTCATCGAAAACTTCGCGCAGCGACTCGCGCACCACGGCGGCGAAGGTACGGAGCCTGACCCGCAGTCTAACGCGTTTAGACGAACTCATGCCTGCTCCTCCACAGCATAGCGTGTGGCCACGAATGGAGCCTCCTTCACGCCTGGCTCCCTGCGGCCCGAAAGCACGCGAATCCACAGCACGGCCGATTCCAGCAGAATCAAGCCCACCATGATGATCAGCATCCCGGTAACGGCGGCGTCGAGCCGGTCATTGAAAATCAGCCGGGCATTGCCTCCGCTGCCGGCCAGTTGCCGGGCGTGAGCAAGAAATCCGATGCGGGGATCATGGTCGAACATCTTTTGCCAGGAGGCGGTAAAGGTCACCGTAACCAGCCAAGCCAGAGGGAGAAGCGTCACCAGGGCATATCGCGCTTTCCCCATGTTGATCAAAATGGTCGTCGCGACACACAGCGCCACGGTCGCCAGTAGTTGGTTGGCAATCCCGAACAGCGGCCACAGCGAATTGATTCCGCCCAGCGGGTCTTTCACGCCTTGCCACAGAAAATATCCCCAGGCGCCAGCGATCAGCGCGCTGGTAGCGAGAATCGAAGGATACCAACTGGTGCGCCCGAGCGGCCTCCATACATGGCCGAGCGCGTCCTGAATCATAAAGCGGCCTACGCGCGTTCCGGCGTCGAGCACAGTAAGAATGAACAGCGCTTCAAACATGATGGCAAAGTGATACCAGATTGCCATCACCATTTGCCCGCCGAGACTGTGCGAGAAGATGTGCGCCATACCCACGGCGAAGGCCGGCGCCCCTCCCGTGCGGTTGAAAAGCGACTGCTCGCCGACAGCATGCGCCAAGGCTTGCATGCTGCCGGCGGTGAGGGGAAATCCCCAGCCTGCGATGGTGCTCACGGCCGCTTGCGGCGTGGCGCCGACCACGCCAGCCGGGCTGTTGATGGCGAAATAGGTACCGGGCTCCAGTACGCAAGCCGCTACCGTGGCCATGATCGCGACCATGGACTCGGCCATCATGGCGCCGTAGCCAACCATGCGGGTCTCGGACTCGCGCCGGATCATCTTCGGCGTGGTACCGCTGGAGATAAGCGAGTGAAAACCGCTGATGGCCCCGCAAGCGATGGTGATAAACGCGAAAGGAAAAATTTTGCCGGCGAAGATGGGCCCGGTGCCGTCAATGAACCGGGTCAGCGCTGGCATGTGAAGGGTGGGCCGCATGGCGACAATGCCTGCGGCCAGCAGCCCGATGGTTCCGAGCTTCACAAAGGTGCTCAGGTAGTCGCGAGGCGCCAGCAGCAGCCATACCGGTAAGGCCGAAGCTGCAAACCCATAAAGGATGATTACCACCGCCAGCGCCGAAGCGGAGAGTGTGAACCAGCCGGCGGCGGTGGCGTTCTGCGAGATCCACCGGCCTCCCCAGATCGCCAGCAGCACCAGCACGAAGCCGAGCAGGGAGCTCTCCAGAACCTTGCCCGGACGCAGCGTTCGCAGGTAAACCCCCATCAGCAGCGCGATGGGAATGGTCATGGCGATGGTGAACGTTCCCCAGGGGCTGGCTTTTAAAGCATTCACCACGACCAGGGCACAGACCGCAAGCAGAATCACAATAATGCTCAGGATGGCGAGATAAGCCACGAATCCGCCCAGCCGCCCGACTTCTTCGCGCGCCATCTCGGTGAGAGACTTGCCGTCACGGCGAACCGAGAACAGCAGGATCACAAAATCCTGCACGCACCCGCCGAAGACCGCACCTACGAGAATCCACAATGTTCCGGGCAGATAGCCGAACTGGGCCGCCAGCACGGGTCCGACCAGCGGCCCTGGGCCGGCGATGGCAGCAAAGTGGTGTCCGAAAATCACCCATTTATTGGTGGGAACGTAGTCGCGGCCGTTTTCCAGGCGCTCGGCGGGCGTGGCACGCTGCGCATCCAGGGAAAGAACTTTGGCGGCGATGAACTTGCTGTAAAAGCGATACCCCAGCGCATAGCTGCAAAGGGCCGCGACCACCAGCCACATGGCATTGATCGGCTCGCCGCGACGCAGGGCAATGGTCGCCAAAGCGAGGGTTCCTGCTGCGGCAACCGCAATCCAGATCAGTGAGCGAAGGAATTTTGGCATTCGCCGGTTCTAAGAGCTCAGAGCTGACCGCCAAAGGCGACCGGCCGTGAGCGATGGTGAGTATTTTGGCGAATTCACGAGGCGCTGGCAATCGCCAAAGTGGATTCCGGCAAAGGGAAAGAATTTTCTTAGAAAACCGTTGCCGCCACCGTTGCCCGCGAAAAACCGCCGGGATAATGGTAATCTTGGTATTCCGCTCTAAATGAAGGGCGCGTCGGTGTCCCCAGCCGTGCCGGTTAGCTGGGCACGCGCAAAAAGCGGAGCCAGAAAAAACACTTTTCTATAGGAGCAGGCCATGAAAGTCGGCATTTTGACCGGAGGCGGAGACTGCCCGGGCTTGAATGCAGTAATCCGCGCGGTCGTGCGCAAGGGCACCTTCCACTACGGGGACAAGTTCATCGGATTCATGGAAGGCTGGCGCGGCGTCATGGAAAACAAGAGCTTGGCGCTTGACCTGGCCGCGGTCTCGGGAATCCTGCCCCGTGGCGGCACCATTCTGCGCACTTCGCGCACCAATCCGGCCAAAAAACCGGATGGCCTGGATACTTGCATCGCCACTCTGAAGGCCAACAACGCGGATGCACTGATCGCCATCGGCGGCGATGACACGCTTTCCGTGGCCAAGAAGCTGTTCGAGAAGGGGGTCAAGGTCGTGGGCGTTCCCAAGACGATTGACAACGACCTGGCCGGCACCGAATATACCTTCGGCTTCGACACCGCGGTTAATATCGCGACCGAGGCCATTGACCGAGTGCATACCACAGCCGAAGCGCACAATCGCGTGATGGTTGTCGAAGTGATGGGACGCGACGCCGGCTGGATTGCCATTCACAGCGGCGTGGCTGGCGGTGCGGACGTGATCCTGATTCCCGAGAAGCCCTTCGACGTGGATGCGGTTGCCGAAACCCTCCGCCAGCGGCACGAGCACGGCCGCTATTTCAGCATTGTGGTGGCGGCGGAAGGCGCCAAGTTCGCCGCCAATGTGGAATCTCAGGCCGAGCTGGTCACCCAGGCGCAGGGCAAAGACGAGTTTGGCCACGTGCGGCTGGGGGGCATTGGCAACGCGCTGGCCAAGGAAATTGAAAAGCGCACCGGGTTCGAAACCCGCGCTGTGGTGCTGGGGCACATCCAGCGGGGCGGCTCGCCCAGCGCCTTCGACCGCGTGCTGGCCACGCGGTACGGGCTGGGGGCGATTGACATGGTGCACAAAGGCGAATTCGGCCGGATGGCGGCCCTGCGGTCGAATAAGATCGTTTCCGTGCCGCTGGTAGAAGCCATCTCTACCAACCGGACGGTTGACCAGGAAATGATGGCGGTAGCCGCCGGCATTCTTCCCTCGGCGGTGGAAAAGGAGACCGCCGCGAAGTAGTTCCGCCGGTCTCTCTTCCCTGCCTGGGAGGGCTTTTCACCGGGTGCCGCAGGATGAGTCGCCTCTGTTTGCACCGGCCCTGAACTTAATAGACCGGCCACCTGCGCTCGTACTGCAAGGTGATGGCAGACTGAACCGTCTTCGCTGCCTTTGGCGAGAACTTGTTGCTGAATACAAATACATAAGTGTCTGCCGTGTTCGGCAACAGGGCGTTGATCTCGCCCTGAGTAACCCGCCCGCTGGTGTAGTAGGAGGTCGCCGAGTACCCGTCCTGCCAACTGATAAAGCCATCCTCGGTGAGCAACTGCACTTCCACGGCGTTGTCCTTATCCTTCTCCTTATCCTTGCCATCGCCCTGAGCGCTGAAGTTGCCGCTCACTGCGATCTGGCCGACGGACGCGGGAACCGTAAACTTGAAGTAAGCAAAACTGCGGGCCCCGACGGAAAAAGTTGCCGGCACCACGGTCTCTTCGTGGGCCCGGTGAAAAGCTCTCTGGAATCCAGCGGTCACGGAATTGTCAGTGCTAGCCAGCCACCAAACGGCTAGGGCCAGGGCAGGAAGGAGAAACCAGCCCGTCAGGCGCACCTTGCCACGGGGCTGGCGAAGCGGAAATTCCGGCTCCCCCAGGGGCACCACTGCAATGCGCGCCCCGCACTTCAGGCAGAAGCGGGAGCCCTCGGGCAGAGCGGCGCCGCAATGAGCGCAGCGCAGATCTCCGTTAGGGGAAGGCGGCTCAGGCCGAGCCTCGGCCACCACTTTCTCGCCGCACTTGGGACAAAAGGCGGAATCTCCCGGCAGATTAGTGGAACACTTACTGCAAACCACGCGCTCCCTCAGGAACGCCATTTTAGCGTAACCTCGCCAACCGGATGCAAGTTACCAACAGAGAATCATCGCCGGGAAAAAATCGTTGCAATCGGAAGTAACACCCTGGCCCGGCTGCGAGGACTGCAGAGTGTCATTCCCCGACGTCAAACCCACAAGCTGGACGCCGATTGGCGTACTATCCAACGACGAGCAGATCAAATGGGACGCACTTTAGCACGGGGACGGAGGGCCGCTCAGGAATTGTAACTTTGTTCGAGCTTCGGGATGACTGAGGCGCTGGGCCTGGCGCGGCCCTTCGAGAGCCAGCCCGGCCCAGGTTCAGTAACTTCTCTCAGGAGGCGCGGCGGTCGTGGCGAATCAGGGCAAAGTCAACGAAGAAGCCGAGGCCAAGCGCCAGCGGAATCGCGCCAAAAGCAACGGCGTTCCAGGCATCGGGCTCAGCGCGCGCGATTAGAGAGAAGGTGGCAATGTAGCCCAGGGCTCCTGCCACCAGCAGAATGCCGGAGCGCCTTGAGCGGGCGCCCTCAGAAAGTTCAGGCTCCATGGGAATGCTGGCTCCGCGGGCAATGGCTGCCAGGCGCTCTTCGGTGCGCAGTTTGCGGACGCGATAAAAGGTGTACAGGGCGGCAATGGGAATCCCGAGCGCCATGATGACCGCCACCAAACCAATAATGTTTCCGTCCATTGGAAGGCTCCTTGTCCGGCGCGTATGGTGTGCTGCACAGCCGGAAGTCAGTTTCCACTGAGGAATACGGCGGGCGGGCGAGGAAAGTTCCGGGAAAGAAGCTCAATCTCCCAGGAACGATTTCAGATGCCTGGCCTGGCGGAAGGGGCGTGCGGCTACGGCGCCCTCAGGCCAGCATCTTGCGCAGCTCGCGCCGCAGTATTTTGCCCGACAGCGTCTTGGGAACAGACTCCACAAAACGGACCTCGCGCGGCTGCTTGTAGGGCGAAAGGCGCTCGGCCACAAAGGCGCACAGTTCTTCCTGCAATTTCTGGTCCGGGGGGAATGAGTCCCGAAGAGCGATGAAGGCGACGGGAATCTCCCCGGCGCCGGAATCGGCGCGTCCGACTACCCCGCATTCGCTGACCGCGGGATGCTCCATGAGCACCGCTTCCACCTCAGCCGGCGCGACGGGAAATCCCTTGTACTTGATCATTTCCTTGCGCCGGTCCAGAACGAAGTAAAAGTCATTTTGGTCGCGGGAAACAATGTCTCCCGACCAATACCAGCCGTCGCGCAGGGCGGCCGCGGTGGCGCCCGGTTCCTTCCAGTAGCCCAGCATGAACTGCGGCCCGCGCATCACCAGTTCGCCGGCCTGGCCGGGGCCTGCTTCCCGGTCGTATTCGTCCAGCACGCGGCATTCGGTCTCCACCACAGGCTGGCCGATGGATTCCGGGCGGTAGAGTTCGGGCTCCAGATATCCAACGTGAGTGACCGGGGAAGCCTCGGTCATTCCGTATCCCTGGCAAACCAGCACGCCGGTCAGATTAGTAAAACGCCGCGCCAACTCAGGAGGCAAAGGCGCCGCACCCGACTTTACCCAGCGCAGCCGGTGCGTCCCGGGGAACTGACCGGCTTCCGCCGCCTGGCAGAGAGCGTTCAGAGCCGGGGGAACCGTGGGCATAGTCGTGACCCCCTCAGAGACCATCAGGTCCAGCACCTGGGCAGCCTGGAAGCGTGGCATCAGCAGCAGCGTCGAACCGAGAGTCAAAGCCGTATTCAGGGCAACGTTAAGTCCATAGATGTGGTAGAGAGGCAGGAAGCAGAGGACAACATCGCTGCAAGCAAAGGCGCTGCAGTGCGGCCCAATCAACTGATAAACGTTGGCCACCAGGTTGTAGTGAGAGAGCATAACTCCCTTGGGCAGGCCGGTTGTGCCGCTGGAGTAAGGCAGCGCTGCCAGAGTTTGCTCCGAGGACTTGTCGGGCCTGGGAGGTCTGGCTGAGGCCGGCTTCAGCAGGTTGTCGAACGGCTCGGCGCCCTCAACCGGCTGGCGAGTGGAGTAAGCACGGCGCAAAGCCGGCAGGCCGCCCAGATGGATGCCTTGCAGCAGGGCGCCATCGCTTATCAGGAAAGCTGCCCCGGAATTTTCCAGCTGATAGCGCACTTCACGCTCACGATAACTTGGATTGAGTAACGTGGGAATGGCGCCGGCCAGGGTGCACGCGTGGTAAGCGACACAGAACTCCCAACTGTTCGGGAGATAGATGGCAAGCACCTCACCCGGGTTCAGGCCGGCGGCCACCAGGCCGCAGGCGGCCGACTCGACCAGTTCCCCATAGTTTGCGTAGGAAATCCGGCGCTTGCAGGATGAATCAATGATCGCGGTCTTGGTGGAAAAGCGCTGAGAGTTCTCCAGAACCACATCGTGCACGAAGCGGCCGCGCGGGTCAGCGTACAGTTCGGTTCGCAGCATCCCGCCGCATTGTAGAGGAGCGCGTCTTGCTTGTCATGGAGGCTTCGCCCTGAGGGGACTCTAGCTGGCCAGTTTGCGCAGAAACTCACGCTCATCCATGCGGTATTTGAAGGCCTTGCGCCCATCAATGAAGACCACCGGAACTTCGTCGGTAAACTGGCGGCGCAGGCTGTCGTCCGAATCCACGTCCACCTCGCTCCAGGTGAAGCCGCCCCGGCGCTCCAGCTTGCCCAAGGTCTCTTTGATGATCTCGCAGAGATGACATCCCTTGCGCGAATACACGACGACTTGGCGCGAGCTGGTCATTGCTGATGAGTCTAGCAGGGAGAGAAATGCTCTTCCAGAATTAATTGATCTGGCGGCGCTCGGCGAAAGACGCGCCTTCCACGCGGTACTGCGTCTCTCCGCGCCGGTGGCTATTCTCCCTTTTATCGGCTAAGTCAGCGCCAGCAACACCACCACCAGAATAGGCACAAACAGCACAATTCCGCTCGCCAGCAGAATAATCTCACTCAACGGGTCGGGCTTAAGGATGCCGTCACGCTGCATATCTCTCTCCTCCGGACCACCGTTTGTCACGCCACTTAGAGGCAGAAATCGGCACGCGCGGGCCCGCCCTACAGTCAAAATCGCTCCAAACTGCAGGATTTACCGGGGTTGCCTACGCCGGGATGAGCTCGGTTGTCGCCGGTTCTCGGCATGGGGATACAACGCTGCTTAGAGCCGGTGATTTAAGCGGACGTTGCCGCCTCCCCGTCTCGCATGCAGTGCGGAAGGTATGGAGAGCGGCTTCTCCTTACAGCATTTGCCTGAGCCGGTCTTTCAAGCCATGCTTGTGCTTTCCATTCTCTGACATCGGAAGTTGGCCGGCGGCCATCTAACTAGACAGGGAAGGATTCCAAAAGAAATGGAGGATTAGGAGAGATGGCAGACCTTGCGTATCGAACGGACACCCTGCCAAACTTACCACGAGCAACAGACTGGAGTGCGATTTGGGTCGGCATGTTCACTTTCGTGGCCATCTGGTCGGTTTTCGGGTTTCTAGGCTTCGCGATTCTGGCCCAACCCGCAGCCCCAACCGCCTCAGTGGCGGCGACCACTAACATTGGGCTCGGCATCTGGGCGCTCGTACTCACTGTGATCGCCATGTTCGTGGCCGGTCACGTAACCGGTAGACTTGCCCGTCTGGATGGCCGCCGCGAGGGCGCGGTGCACGGCATGACGATGTTCGGTCTCACTATAGTCGCGGCTGCGGTGCTGACCATGTCAGGCAGATTCCTGTTTGGCGGCCTGAGTGGCGGACCCGCCCTCGTGGGTGCAGTTCCCAGTCCCTATGTGCTGGGCATGTTTGCCGGCTCGGGATGGATTGCGTTCATCGCCCTCTTTCTCGGATGGCTGGGCGCCATGATTGGCGGCGCATCGGCGGCCGCGCCGGGCAAAGCAATTGCTACCAGCAATGTAAGAGACATGCGAACCGCCGCTTAGACGGCTTATTCATTCAGGTGGCAAAAAAAGGGGCGCTCCATGCGCCCCTGATTTTATGGCCCGCAACTCTCTGATGCCGAGCTAGTTCCAGTTTCAGAACTTGGTGTGATAGCGGCCGTCAATGGAAATGCCGCCCTGCTGATCGCGCGCCACGCTCACCGACCAGCGGCGGTTGATCCGGTAGTCGCCTTGAATCACCTCGCTGCCTGGCTGGGTCACATCCGTGGAGAACGTGAACAGAAGGTTTTTGGTCACCCGCTGCTGCAGCGCGACCCGGGCGGAGGGGTCCTGATTGTTGCCCCCGATGAGCGGATCTATCTGCAGGCTGGAGATGCCGGCCAGCTTCTGGATCCCGCCGGTAAACTGACCCGCCACCTGCCCCGCCAGAATGGAATCAGGGCTCACCGTGCTCGCCCCTGCCTGCTCTGTGGTCTGCCCGCGCGCGATCAGATTAATAACGTCGGCAGTGGCCAGAGGGGGATCAGAAACGTAGGAAGTTTGCAGCCTGTCCATCGGCCCCCGCAGGTTGATGGTCAAATTGTATTGCTGAATGGTGGTGGTGACGGAAACGTTGAGAATGGGCTCGGTTTCCGTGGGATTGCCGAAGGTGACCAGCCCGCGCTGCAACTCGTAGCGGTTGCTGCGGAAGAATAGCTCCCCGGAGGTCAGATCGGCTCGGCCAATGATCACCGGCTCGGCGGCAGTTCCAATCAGGCGCAGGTCGGCAGTTCCAGTCAGGTTCAGCTGCGAGCTGCTGGCGCTGAGGTTTTGTGACGACTGCACCGCGACCTGCAGCTTGAGATTATTGGCGAACGCGCCCGGCGTGGTGGACGCCGAGGTTCCGCTGAACTGGCCCATGAACTGGCTGAGATCGAAGTCGGGGGTGAATGACAAGCTGCTGATCAGGACCCGCCCGGTCAGCGCGGAGGCCGCGGCCGTGCCGGTAAAGGCCAGATTGGTATCCAGCACCGTGCGCACGCCCTCGGGATAGCGCAAACGGATTGAGTTGCCCTGCATCGCCAGATCGAAATGCAACTCCGGGCGAAGTGTGACGGAGCCTCCCGCCGAAAGCTGGCCGCCGCCGAGTTGGCCGCTCAGGGACTTCACTTCCAGCCGGTCGTTCGTCAGCTCTAGCTCGCCCTCGAGTTTTTCCAAGCCGAGGGGCGCCGCTGCAGAAGAAAGAGCTACGTCCTTCAGGCGGATCTGGCCTTCCACAGCAGGCGCGTGCAATGACCCTGCGGCGCGAACCTCAATAGCCACTGATCCGGCGCTCTTGATTTCAGGGCGGAAAATCTGGATCAAGCGCACGTTCAGCGATCCCTTTGCCTGGACATTCATGCCTGCTGTACCGGCCGTGGGCACAGTTCCCTGCAGGCGCAATGAGGTGTCGGTGCCGCGAATTTCGACCGGCTGCAGGGTCAGCAGCGAGTGCTCGTAATCGGCGCGAATGGGCCCCGCGCTTTCCACCTGCAGCCGCTGGTAAGCGGCGGTAAGCCTTGGAATGGTGAGGTGAGCTTCAATCTGCGACTTGTCTTCTAACGGTCCTTTCGCCGAGGCGTGCAGTTCGGTCTCTCCCTGGAAATCCTCCGGCAGCGCGGGAAAGTAGATGGCCAGCAACGGCTGAAGCGGCATGGGTGGCGCGTTGAAGGTCAGGTCGGCATAGTAGCCGCCCGTCAGATTGATTGTGCCGCCGCCTTCCACGTGCGCCTGTGCCACATCGGAAGCAAAAGCGAGCGTCGCCTTGTGGTTGGCGACATTTACCTGCGCCTTGATGCCGGTGATCGCAGCCTGCCGGACTTCCAGCTTCGCCACTCTCAGTTCAGCCGTGAGGTTGGGGTTCTCCAGAGTGCCCTGGCCGCTGGCGGAAACCTTCACCGTGCCCGCGACCTCGGCATTTCGTGATTCCACGGCGTGCAGCTTCTCCAGCACGATCGAAGGAGCATCCAGGCGGAAGGCATAAGACTTGGTTGTCGGCGTGTAGCGCAGGTCCGCGTTGGCCTTTCCCGCCGGAAGGGTTGCCGAAAGGGTGGAGTGCAGGGTTCCAGCGCTCGCCTTGAAGGCGAGAGTCAAATCCTGAACCGGTTCTTCATAGGCGGTCGCCTTGGTTAGCTGCACGGTGCCGCGGCCCGAGGGGTTGAGCTGTGAACCATTCACCGTGAGCTCGGCATTGAGGTTTCCGGTGACCGGATACTGCAAGCCGGCCAGATGTTGCAAATCCGCTACCGCCATGCGGTGAATTGCGAGGTTGGCTGCGATTGGGCTGGAAGGCGAATAGGACCAACGCTGCAAGCCCACCTCTCCACTGAAGGCGACATTTCCCTGATCGGCGTTAACCAGCGAAGCCCGCTGCACGCTGGCCCGAGACGGATTAGCAGCGAAAGCGAGACTTGCAGTTTTCCAGCGGCTGCCGAGCGTCTGCAGATTCTGCGCGTTAAGCTGGCCACTGATCTGCGGCTTCTGCATGGAGCCGCGCACTTCTGCATTCAGGGTCGCCGAACCAGAGATTTCCGCCAGGCCGGCAGAGCGCGCAGTGCCGCCGATCGTGGCCAGGCTTGCGGCCTGGCTCAGGTCGCGGGCACTCGCATTGATCTGCAGGTCAGAGTGATCGCTGATTTCTCCTTGCAGAGCCAGCGTGACCGTCGCCGCGCGAAACGTGGTCTGGCTGATGGTGATGAGCCGCCGCGCACCGTCATAGCCAACGTGCAGTGTTCCTTCAACCGGAATCTGCTGGGAAGCTTTGCTGGAAGCCCAGGTTTCGCCATGCACTTCAGCATGAGAGGTAAGCCTCAGGTTGCGTGGACTGCCGCTCCACGCCGCCTGCAGGCCTCCATCTACGGTTCCGGCAAATGGTATGCGCCGCAGCCGGGGTTGACCCAGCGCCCGCCGCGCCGCATCCAGCGAAATCCCCTGAACCACC
>Ga0335080_10002760_pt1 | contig 17623 bp, 14 predicted proteins | sample Lox_Sample_34_FD_206720 | JGI IMG/M metagenome (GOLD analysis project Ga0335080, IMG submission 206720) | Soil microbial communities from Loxahatchee National Wildlife Refuge, Florida, United States - Lox_Sample_3.4 | ecosystem: Environmental > Terrestrial > Soil > Wetlands | place: USA...
GGCAGCTGCGCGGGGAAGAGGGGGTTCGCAGGCACGGCGGACGGAAGATTTTTTCCCTGCTGATAGTCGAATCGCAATCCGACGTTCAGGGTCAGGTTCCCGGCCTGAACCGTGTCCCCGAGGAAGGTGTCGTAGTAGTTCATCTCGTAGCTCGCGTCCGATGCCCGCGTCACGCCGGCGAGGCCGAAGGGAGTGAGCGCCGCGATGCCGCCGCCCGGCCACGCGGACGCCGAGTCGGCGCGGTAGTGCTTGTATCCGAATCCGAACTTGAGCTCATGACGCAATGCGCCCGTGTCGAGGAAACCCGAGACGGTGGCGCCCATCTGGTGCTGGGGATGCCGGCTGGTCGAGTAGGCGTAGCTGTTCTGCCAGACCTCGTTCTCGTCCCAATCTGCCTGCTGATCGAGGCCGCCCTGCGGCGTGAGCGTGAATCGGTTGGACAGATAGGAGAAGTTGACCGATGCGAAGAGCTGCGTGGAAACGACCTGCGAGTCCTCGGCGCGGTAGACGCTGGTCGGCAGAGTCTGATTCCAGGTCGCAGGCTGGGAGCGGCTGGGGCCGGCGCCGCGGCCGTCGTAGATCTTGTTGAAGTTCATGTAGAAGAGCGTGAGCGAGTTGCTCCCGCCGAGCTGCGCATCGAGCTTGGCGTTGTACGGCTCGATCGTCGCCTGCCCCTGCACGGGCTGGCCGCTGTCAGTGACGAAGGTCTGCTCGGCATACGCGTTTCGGGCCGCGGCGCCCCAGAGCCACAGATGGTCCTTCCAGAGCGGGCCTCCCGCCTCGACGCCGTAGTCCCACCCGGAGGTGCTCGCGTACAGCGCGCGCCCCGACCCGTGGGGCTCGTTGGTGCCGCGCTTGGTCACGAGATTGATCGTGACGCCCGGAGACGAGAGGGACGGATCGGTGCCGCCCGTCGCGATCTCGATGCTGTTGAACGAGTCGAAGTCGAAGTAGATCGGCGTGTATCCGTTGTTGGTCATGTCGGTGACCGCGGCGCCGTCCAGGTTGTACGTGTTCTGATCCTGATGAGCGCCCTTGCCGATGAACGTGGCCTGCGTCGCGCTCTCCCCGCCTCCGACGTTCATCGTCGCGACGAGGACTCCCGGGACCTGCCGGACGATGGCCCACGGATCGCGCGTCGTGGGGATCGTGTCGAGCTCCTTGCGATCGTACGTGGCGCCGGTCTCGATCTTGCGGTTGTCGAGGAGTGGCGCTTCCGCCCCGACGATCACGAACTCTTTCGCGCCGGCCACGGCCATCTCGATCGAGAGGACAGTGTTCTTCCCGAGCTCCACGATCGCCTCGCGCGCCGCCGTCTGGAAGCCGTCGAGTTCGAGCGTGAGCGCGTAGGAGCCGGGTGAGATCTGGAGGAAGTGGAAGTCGCCCCGGGCGTCCGTCGAGGTCGTCCGGGCGGCGCCGGGGCCGACGAGGGTCACGACGACTCCGGGGAGGATCTTTCCCTGCTCGTCGAGCGCCGTGCCGTAGAGGCTTCCGGTCGGCGACGGGATTTGGCCCAAGACCAGTCGGGCCAGCAAGCACGCTCCCAGCGCCGCCACGGGGATCCGCGCGAACCTCATCGGTGTCTTGAGGGACTTGAGTCGAGCTTCCTCCCGCTGCGGGCCGATGTCAAGAGATGCCGACGGATGAAGGATTTGTGAGATCGGAACATCACGAGGCCGTTCTCCGTATTGATCCTGTGATGACCCAACCGGCGATCTCGGTGTCGGAGGTGACCAAGCGGTACTCCTCCCGCTTCGGGCGGTCCGTCGTGACCGCGCTCGACGGGGTATCGCTCTCCGTCGCGCCAGGGGAGATCTTCGGGCTGCTCGGCCCGAACGGCGCCGGTAAGACCACTGCGGTCAAGATCCTGCTCGGTCTGACGCACGCGACCTCGGGCGAGGCCTCGCTTCTCGGAATCCCGGTGGGCCGCCCGGAGAGCCGGCAGCGTGTGGGATACCTTCCGGAAGGCCATCACTTTCCCGGCTACCTGACGGCTCGCGCGACGCTCTCGGTCTTCGGGCGGATGTCGGGCATGTCGGCCGCCGCGCGCCGCGAGCGCATCCCGGCGCTCCTCGAGCGCGTCCGCCTCTCGGAGTGGGCCGACGTCCGCGTCAAGAAATTTTCGAAGGGCATGGTCCAGCGCCTCGGGCTCGCGGCGGCCCTGGTCGCCGACCCGGACGTGCTGCTTCTCGACGAGCCGACCGATGGCGTCGATCCGGTCGGGCGGCGCGAGATCCGCGACCTCCTGCAGGAGGAGGCGCGCCGCGGGCGGGCGATTCTCCTGAACTCGCACCTGCTCTCCGAGATCGAGCAGACGTGCAGCCGCGTCGCGATCCTGCGCAAAGGACGCGTGGTTCGCGAAGGCCGCATCGAAGACCTGACCCGGCAGGAGGCGCGCTACCGCATGGTGGCGCGGCCGGTGGACGAGCGCCTGCTCGAGGCCTTCCGCGCGACCGGCGCCGCCGTCGAGCGCGTGAACGGGCATCTCATCCTTTCCGTGCGGGACCTGGCGCACGTGAACGACCTCGTGGACCGGCTTCGCGCTCAGGGCGCGTCGCTCGAGGAGCTCTCGCCGGACCGCTCGACGCTCGAGGACGTGTTCGTGGATCTCGTTCGGGCCGCGCCGCCTGCCGAAGAAAAGGTGAATTGACGTGAAGGCCTTCGCCGCTTCGATCGAGGACGTATTCCGGGAGGCCGCCGCGCGCTGGACGCTCGCCGCCTACTTCGCGCTCTCGACGCTCTTCATCCTGATTTTCGCGTCGGCCGTGAATCTCGACATCGTGGACGGGGCGCTTGCTGGCGCCAAACTCTTCGGCCGCACCGTGGATCTGCCGGGTTCCCGCGTCGATCTCGACAAGCTCGTGCTGGGCTTCGAGTCCGGCTTCTCGGCGTTCCTGTATCTCGTCGGGACGTTCCTCGCCGTCTTCGCAACGGCACACCTGGTGCCACGGATGCAGGAGAAGGGCACGATCGACCTCTACCTCTCGCGGCCCGTCGGCCGCGTGCCGCTGCTTCTCTCGCGGTACGCCGCGGGCTTGCTGCTCGCCGCCGCGAACCTGCTGTACCTGATCGGATCGATCTGGGCGATCGTGATCTGGAAGACGAAGGTCGTGCACCCGCGCTTCCTGGTCGGCGGCGGCGTCATTCTCTTCGCGATCGCGGCGCTCCTCGCCTTCGCGTTTCTGATCGGCGTCGTGACGTCCTCGACCGGCGTCTCGATCATGTCCACGTACGGTCTCTTCTTCTTCGCGGCGCTCCTCGCGCAGCACGACCGGATCGCCGCGGCGTTCTCGAAACAATGGCAGGCCTCGCTCGTTCAAGCGCTCTACTGGATCTTCCCGAAGACCGCCGAGCTCGGACAGGCCGTGGTCGCGTTCGTCGCCGCGGGGCACGGGCCCGAGCGCCTGACTCAGGGCCTGTCCTGGACGACCTACGCCACCACCGGAGCCTTCGGGCTCGCCTGCCTCATGGCCTCGAGTGTTCTCTTTCGGAGAAAGGATTTCTGACATGCTCAAGCGAATCGGCCTCGCCTTCGCCGTCCTCGTTCTCCTCGCGGCGCCCGCCGTTGCCGCCTCGCCCGGCGCCCTCGCGCTCGTTCCCGAGGACGCGACCGCCGTCGGCTTCGTGCGCGTCGCGGACCTGCGCTCGAATCCCTTCCAGCTGCGAGTCTTCGAGGAGATGGATAAGGCCACGGCGCATGGCGATGCGGCCCACTTCCTCTCCGAGGCCGGCCTCGACCTCCGAAACGACGTGGACACGCTCGTCGCGTGCACGGCGGCCTCCTCCGAGGCGCGCGGACGCACGCTCGTGCTCTTCGAGGGACGCTTCGATCCGGGCAAGCTCGCGTCGGCGCTCGCCAACCGCGGGGCGGTGAAGGTGTCGGCGGCCAGCAGCGATTACTTCCGGCTGAAAGACGGCAGCGAGAGCCGCGAGCCGGGGGCCGTCGCAATCGTGGGACCGGGCCTCGTCGCGGCGGGCAACGAGAGCGCCGTCGCGGCCGCGCTCGCCCGCCGCGGCTCGGGCGCCGCGGCCTTCGGCGCCGGGGCCGGGCTCGGGCGCGAGTTCCATCGCGTCGATCCGTCGTCGACGGCCTGGGTCCTCGTGGACGTTCAGAAGAGTCACGCCTACCGCGAGGGCGGCGCGGCCTCCGGCGTGTTGACGGCCCTCAAGTCCGTCTCGGTCGCGGCGATGCAGGCGACGGTCGAGAGCGACGCGCTGACCGTCAAGGCGATCGGCCTCTCCGACGACGAGGAGACGCGCGAGCTGCTCGAGGATTCGCTGCGCGGGCTGACTGCCGCGTGGCGGATGGCGGCGCAGGAGAAAAACCCGGACCTCGTGTCCGCGATCCGCAAGTTCAAGGTCGTCCGCGACGGCGAAGGTGTGACGATCTCGGGAACGTTGCCCGGGGACCTCATCCGGTCGATGACCGCACTGGCCGGGACTCGGAGCGCGAAGTGACCGGCTAACGGACGTCCTTGTAGATCCGGCCTTCCTTCATCACGAAGGAGACGTTCTCGAGAGCCTGCACGTCCTGGAGCGGATCGCCCTTGACGGCGATCAGATCCGCCCACTTCCCCGGCTCGAGCGAACCGATCTCCTTCTCGCGGCCGATGAGCTCGGCGGCCGACACCGTGGCCGAGCGGATGGCCTCGATCGGCGTCTGTCCGTAGCGGACCTGCCACGCGAACTGCCGCGCGTTCAAGCCGTGCGGATAGACGCTCGAGTCCGTCCCGAAGGCGATGCGGACGCCGGCCTTGACGGCCTTCTCGAAGTTGCGGCGCTGGATCTCGTCGGCCTCGGGCTGCTTCTCGGCGAAGTCCTCCGGTACGAGCTCCTTCGAGGCGTTGCGCAGCCATTCGGCGTCGTAGATGTCGGCGACGAGGAAGGTCCCGCGCTCCTTCATGAGCCGGACGCCCTCGTCGTCGATGAACGTGCCGTGCTCGATCGAAGCGACTCCGGCGCGAACGGCGAGCTTGATGCCCTCGGTGCTATGCGCGTGCGCGGCAACCTTGAGGCCCTTCTTGCCCGCCTCCTCGACGGCAGCGCGCAGCTCTTCGGACGTGTATTCCGGGGCGCCCGGGTTGCTCCCGTGCGTCAGGAACGCGCCGGTCGCGATGACCTTGATGAGATCCACGCCGTACTGCGCGATGTCGCGGACGCGCTGGCGCACCTGGTCCGGTCCGTCGGCGACTCCGAACTTCAAGTCCCACGGGAGCGTGATGTCCGGAGCCATCCCCGTCATCGCGCCGCCCCCGCCCGTGATCGTGAGGTAGGCCCCCGCCACGAACATGCGCGGGCCCTCGACCCAGCCCCTCGCGATGGCGTCCCGCAGCGCCACGTCCACGAACGCGCGGTACGTGCCGACGTCGCGCACCGTCGTGAAACCGGCCTCGAGCGTCTTCTTCGCGTTCGGGATGGACTCGAAGGCGCGCTGCGCGGCGGTCGTCTTGAGATCCGACAGGGGATCGATCGTCTCCGAATAGTCGCCGACGAGATGCGTGTGGCAGTCGATGAGGCCGGGCAGGACCGTCAGCGCCGAGAGATCGATCACCCGCGCTCCCTCGGGGATGGCGAGCGCCGGCCCGACCGCCGTCACGCGGCCCTTCTCGATCAGGACGACGGCGTTCGGTGTGACAGCGCCGGACCTGGGATCGATCAGCCGGCCCGCGCGCACCGCCGTCCGTTCGGGCAGCGGCGCCTCGGCCGCCCCGAGGGATGCCGCGAGCAACAGGGCGAGGCCGGCGAGTCGCGCCCGCACGGCGCGGCTAACCCGCGAGCTTCTTCGCGGCCGCGATCGCCGCGCGCACGCCGTCGCTCTTGCGGATCTCGCGGACCTTCGCGCGCGAAGCCTTCGAGAGCCGGCGGATGGCGCCGAGGTACTGGCCCTGCGCCTGGCGCGCTGCGCGCTGCGCCTGCGTGATGGCCTTCTTCGCGCCACGGCGGACGGCCGAGCGGGTCTTCTGCGAGGGCGCGGCCAGCCTCGCGGCCCGGGCGACTTCTTCTCCGAGGGAGGTCAGCCGCGCGCGCAGCTCGCGCACGAGCCGCTCACGACGCACCAGGGCGCGGGAGACTTCGGCGGCGGCGATACGCCCCTCGGCGACGAGGACGTTGAGCGCCTGGCGCGCCTGTTCCGCCGAGATCCGGGGAAGGGCCGGGGATTTGCGTCTCTTCAAGATGGAACTCCTTATTCGACGTTCGAGCGGCGCATCGTAACAGAGGGCTCGCGTCCAAGAGGCGGCCGGGGAGACAATGCGGCGCCATGAGCGGCCCGCCCTTCTCGCCGACATATGCGACCCTCGAGGCGCTCGGGAACCTCGCCCGGGCGTGGAACGAGGGGCCGCCCATGAAGCATTTCGGGGCGCGCCTCGAGTTTACGCGCGTGGATCGCGTGCGGGCCGTCATCGATCCCGTGCTCCCGTTCCATCGCGGCGGGATGGGGACGGACGCGGTCAACGGCGTGGTTCTCGCCGGGCTCTTCGATCTCGCGATCGGAACGGTCGGGTGGCTGACGCGGCCCGAGACGCGCTCGGCCACGGTCAACCTCGCGATGACGTTCTTCCGGCCGACGCGGGGCAACCGCGTCGCGGCCGAAGCGCGGCTCGTCCGCGCGGGCATGAACCTCGTGTTCGCCGCCGCGGAGATCACCGACGGCTCGGGCGAGGTGACCGCGCGCTGCGACGGAACCTGCGCCGTCGCGCTCGGGAAGGCGGACGCCCCCGGGATCTGGGAAAAAATGCGGTCCGGCGAGGTCGCGCCCTGACTGTCGGCCGCAGGCGTTCGCTTCGCGAACGGCGGCCGAGAGTTTCTCGCTCGGATCGCGCTCGAGCCCTCGGACCGAGCCTCGCAACGGTTGGTCTCTTCGACGGGCGGAGCCAAGGTGAGCCGACCCGGTCATGTTGCCGCGCGATTCCACAACGTGCCTGCTTCCGGTTCACTTCGCTTTCAGCGCTTCCCCCGCCTCGGTGACCTTCGCGGCCGCGGCCGCGAGCGCCTGCGCCGTCTCGGAGATGCGCGCATTGACGTCGCCGTACTGCTTCTGCTCGATCGCCTCGCGCACCGCGGGAAGCGTCTTCACCGAGTAGCCCGTGTAGAAGCCCGGCGCGTAGACGTAGTGCCGGTACCACGGCCGCCCCGGCAGACCCTGCGGCCGGGTCAGCGCGCCCTCGAGGTCGCGCAGCGCCGCGTTGGCGCGCGCGACGCGGCCGGCGTCGAGGGCCGTCCCCGCCGTCGCGGCGGTCCGGGCCTCGTCGTAGCGCTTGGCCGCGGCGTCGAGCGCCGCCGACGCGTTCTCGAGCGGCGAGAAATCGAAGTAGGGGACCGCCATTTCCTTCTTCGGCGCGACGAAGGGCTCCTTCGGATCGGCCGCGGCCGAGGGGACGCCCTCGTCGATCTGCCGCCCGAGCTCTTCGGCGGCCTCGCGCCGCTCGCGGGCCAGATCCTGGACCTCCTTCGTGTACCGCGCCACGGCGGCGGAGAGCGCCGCCGGCTCGAACGGGAGGAGGTCCGCGTCGGCCAGCCGCAGCACCGCGGTGCCGATCGTCTGGGCGAGCGCGCGGCCGTAGGAGAAGTCGGTGTCGGAGAAGCGCGTGTACCAGGCGAAGTCGTCGTAGATCGAGTGGTACACGCCGCCGTCACCCTCGCCGCCGAACCCGAGGTTGAGGGACGCGACGCCGAGGTGCTGGAGGAAGGGCGTGAAATCGGAGCCGGACCCGAGCGCCTCGAGCGGGAAGATCCGCTTCTCGCGGAGATGCTTGCGCTCGTCTGCCGTCCGGGCGTTCTGGATCTCCCGCGCGCGCCGGCGCTCGCCGACCGAGATGTTCTTCTCCGGGTCCATGACCGCCTCGGCGACGGCGTTCAGGAAGGGCTCGAGCGTGTGCGAGCCGCCCGCCTCGAGGAAGCCGCGGCCGTTCGAGTCGCTGTTGATGTAGACGACCGCCTTCTTCGCGAGCTCGTCGGCGTGCGTCTCGACCCATTCCGTCGAGCCGAAAAGGCCCTCTTCCTCGCCGTCCCACGCGCACAGCAGGATCGTGCGCTTCGGCTTCCAGCCCTGGCGCACGAGCTCGCCGAACGCGCGCGCCTCTTCGAGCAGCGCCGACATGCCGCTCGTCGGATCGCTCGATCCGTTGACCCAGGCGTCGTGGTGGTTGCCATGGAGGATCCATTCGTCCGGGTACGTCGTGCCCGGGATCCGCGCAATGACGTCGTTGGCCGGCACGATCTTCCAGTCGAACGCGAGCTTGAGGTGAACCTTCGCCGGGCCCGGGCCGACGTGGTAGGTAAGCGGCAGCGCCCCGCGCCACTCCGCGGGCGCGACCGGCCCCGCGAGCGCGGAGAGCAGCGGCCGTGCGTCGCCGTACGAGATCGGGAGCACCGGAATCTTCGTCAGGGTCTTCGCGTCCTTCAGGTCGAACGTGGAGACGTTCTTCGTCGCGCCGACTCCCGGCGTCAGGGGATCGCCGGAGTAGAGCGGCATATCGGCGACGCTCCCGCGCTGGACGCCCTGCTCCGGCCGCAGCGCGCCCTTGGGATAGACGTCGCCGGCGAAGTAGCCGTCATCGCGCGGGTCGGAGTAGATGAGGCACGCGAGCGCGCCGTGCTCGGCGGCCACCTTGGGCTTGATGCCGCGCCAGGACGCGCCGTATCGCGCGATGACGATCTTTCCCTTGACGTCGACGCCGAGACGCTCCAGCCTCTCGTAGTCGGCGGGCACGCCGTAGTTCACGTAGACGAGCGGCGCGGTGACGTCGCCGTCGATCGAGTACGCGTTGTACGTCGGGAGCTGCTCTCGCGTTTGCCCCGACGTCGGATCGCCTGCGACCGGCGGCTCGGCGAGCGCCGCGCGGAAGCGCGTCGGCTCGAGGAGCTCGAGCACGCGCTCCTTCGGCGTCGGGAAGAGAACGTGAAACGTCTCGATCGAGGCGTCGAGACCGTACGAGCGGAATTGCTCGAGGATCCACTGCGCGTTTTTCGCGTCGTATGGGGAGCCGAGGTGATGCGGCTGCGCCGAGAGCGTGCGGTTGTTCTCTCGGATGCGCACGGCGTCGGGGATCTTCCGGAAAGCGGTCTCCGGATTGTCGAGCGCGAGGAGAACGGTCGCCGGAAGAAGAACGGCGGCGAAGACTTTCTTTCGAAAATGCATCGGCGCACGATATCAATTGCCTGCGCCGTCTTTCTCGAATAAAATCAAGACGTTGACAGAGGGAGCCCGAGGTGGGCTCCGAACGTTTCGGAGGGCGGCTGCGTGAACGAGTTCGCTCCGAACGCTGTGCCGGTCGGGTCCTTCGGGCGCCTCCGCCCGCTTTCTTTCGGACGTCCCCGATGAGACTCGTCTGGTCCCAGACGTCCTCCTCTCTGGACCGCCGGCGTCACCCGCTGCTCGTCTCTCTCGTGCTCATCTTTCTCGGCGGCTCGCTCGTCGGCTCGGGCGGCGGCCTCTCGGCGGCGCCGAAGCCGCTGCGGGCCGCGGTGGCGAGCCTGCTCGCCGCCGGAGGAGTGCTGTTTCTCGGCGGAGCCGTGCTCGCGGTGCGCGGGACGCGGCGACGCAGGGTCTCCCTTTCACTCGCCGCGCCCCCCGATTCCCCGGAGGATTCCGAAGGCCGGCCCTACCGACAGGAGGAGCAGTGAACCGAGACAACGTGGTGTCCTTCGATGCGTTTGCCCGCGGCCGCTCGGCGCGCCGGGGCGCCGACGACAAGCTGCCGTTCGAGGCGTCGGGAATGGTCGAAGTGGAATGCCCTCGCTGCGAGGCCGCGCTGTGCGTGGACGTGGAGCTGCTCTCCGACGGGGCCGACGTGATGTGCCGCGCGTGCGACGCCACCGTGGCGTTCCGCGCCGAAGCGTTGGACGTCCAGAGACGCTGAGCGGCCCCGCAACGGGCTAAGGCGGGATCCGGATCCGGCCGATCCCGTCCGCGAAGTCGATCTTCGTTCCAAACGGCTCGGAGAGCCGGACGAGGCGTTCGACGATCTTGCGCGCGAGCTCCGCCTCCGCGAGCTTCGGCCGGCCGCGCTCGCCGCGCGGCTGCCCGAAGCCGAGCGAGATCGGGTGGAGATCTACACCCTCGGGCGACGCGCCCCGGAAACGGACGACCGCCACTGCAGACTCCCAGACTTCCGGCTCGGACGGGTAGCCGCGCGCGCCGCCCTGGTCGTAGCGGTCGAAGAAATCGTCGGGCCGCGCCGTGGGCGGCAGATCCACGGCCTCGTAGTCGTCGGACGGCAGCTCCGAAACCGTCTCGTACTCGAAGAGGAAGTTCCCGAGGCTGTAGAGGATCGGCTTGCCCCGGTAGATCTCGATGCCGCGCAGCACGTGCGGCCCGTGTCCGACGACCGCGTCGGCGCCCGCGTCGATCATCGCGCGCGCGAAGGCGGCCAGGAAGGCCGGAGGCGTCTCCCGCGACGCGCCGCCGCTCTCGTGGCAGTGGATCGAGACGACGACGTGGTCGGCGGCGGCCTTCGCCTGCCGGACCTGCGAGGCGATCGCGGCGAGATCCGCCGGATCCGCTTCGGTCGCGATCCGGGCCTTCTCGCCGGCCGTGAAGACCGCGCCGGCGAACTCGAGGCGGTCGCCGGCGTCGGGCTTGCCGCCCAACTCGCGCGCGAGCGCGCGGAGGCGCTCGAGCTCTTCCCTCGGCACGATGTAGGTCGTGCGCACCCGCAGGGGGTTGATTCCGGGGCGCGCGGGGATCGGGCCGCGCGCATCGCTCGCGCGGGCGAAGTCGGGGAACGTGGACGCTGCCGAGACGAGAGAGACCGAGCCGCCCGGCCCGCGGAAGATGCCCGGACGGCGCGCCTCCGCGAGGCTCGCGCCGGCGCCCGCCTGGACGAGCCCGGCGGCGGCGACGGCGCGCGTCGTGGCCTGCAGCCCCGCGATGCCGTAGTCCGCGGCGTGGTTGTTCGCGCGCGCGACGAGATCGAAGCCGGCCCAGGCGAGGTCGCGCGCGAGAATCGGGTCGGAGCGGAGCGCGGGCAAGCCCGGCATGGCCGGCCCCTCGAAGTCGTGAAACAGCGTCTCGAGGTTGGTCGCGGCGGCGTCCGCGTGCCGCAGAAGCTCGAGAAGCGCGACGTAGTCGGGCTCGTCGTGGCCCGTGAGCGGACGCGTCACGATCGTGTCGCCGGTCAGGGCGATCGTCATCGGGCGCGCCGGCTCCGGCGCGGCCGCTACACGCGCCGGCAGCAGCGCGAGGGCGATGCGCAGGGCGAGAAGCGTCGTCAGAAGCGGCGCGGCTTGTGCGGGTTGTCGAGCCGGATGTCGAGGAGGGTGTCTTCCGTGCCGGGCGGCGTGCCCGCGGCGCGCGCCGCCTGGAAGAGGAGAGACGCCGGCGGCTTGTTCCAGACGAGGAAGGCCGCCACGGGATACTTCGACCGCTCGTCCGCGGGACGGCGCATGTCGGCGGCGGCGCCGAGGTACGCCCAGCCCTTCCCCTCGCGCGTCAGCGTGTTGACCCAGGCGCGCCGCTCCGGCGAGCTCGGCGCCGCGTCGACGACGTGCGTCAGCGTGAGGCGCCGGGCCGCGGAGGATCCGGCCTCCCAGGCCGCGGCGGGCGCCGCCGGATCCGAGGGCCACATCGTGAACTCGAGCGTCACGCGTTCGCCGGCCTTCTCGTAGCGGATCGTCTTGCCGCCGGCATCCGCGGCGCTCTCCTGGGAGGCGATGCCGTTCTGCTTCAACGCCGCGGCGGCGGCGGCGTAGGTGTCGCCGACCATGACGGGCAGGTTCTGAGCGGAGGCGGGAGTCCGGCCGCCGGCGGCGAGCAGCGCCGCCGCGCCGAGGGCGCTCCGGACGAGATTCCCGAGCGACTTCCGCTTCACGTGTTCTTACAATGTAGCACGGACCCCTCAACGACGATCACGATGCCGCAGAGAGACGCCGCGACGCCATCCGCCGGGGCCGACGCCGTCCCGCGTTCGTTCCGCCGCGAGTCGCGGCTGTTCCTGTGGATCGCGCTGCTCCTCATCCTGTTCGTGAACTTCGTCACGCTGCTCTTCTTCCGCAATGCGGTGGCCTGGGGAGAGCTCGTGACGGAGCGGCGTGCGGGAGAGGTGCTGCGGCGTCTCACGCTGCCGGCGGAGAGCGGCGCGCCGGGCGAGGCCATCGAGCGTGCGCTTCTCGAGCCGGATGTCGTCTTCGTCGGGATCTACGATGCCCGCGGCCATCGCGTGCAGAGCTCGGGACACGGCTTCGACGCGCCGGCGATCCTGCCCGGCGGGCGCCCGCCCGCGGGACGCGCCGCCTTTGAATGGAAGCTCCAGCCGCCGCTTCTCCTCGGGCGGCTCGCCGCCGGAGAACGCGTGTACCTCCTCGCGCTCGATCCGGGCCCCGGCGCGAGCCTGCGGCGCTTCGCCGCGCTCATGACGATTCTCGTGCCGCTCGCGAGCGCGGCGCTCGTCGTGCTCGCCGGCCTGTACCTGCGCTCGCTGCTGGCCCCGTTCGACCGGATGCTTCGCACGGCCGGCGTGGCTCCGGGCGCGTCGGGCGCCGTCGGCGACGAGCGCGAGTTCCTCATCGCGCGCTTCGAGTCCACCATCGCCGCGCTCTCCGAGAAGGAGCGCGAGCTCCAGCGCCTGGCCCGCCTCGAGAAGGAGCGCGCCGACGACCTCGAGACCGCGGCGCGGACGCTCGCGCGCAGCCTGCCGACGGGCCTCCTCTCGATCGACCCGCAGGGCACGGTCGTCGAGCTGAACGAGGCGGGACGGGAGATCCTGGCGCTGTCGCGCGAGGCGCGGGGCGAGCGCTTCGAGAGTCTCCTCGCCGAGATTCCCGAGCTCGAGAGCCTCGTCTCGCGGGTGCTGACCGATCGCCAGACGCTCGAGCGGCGCGAGGCACTCTGGGTCCGGAACGGCGAGGAACGGGTCCTCGGGGTCACGGCGACCGCGGCCATGGGCGCCGACGGCCGCTTCCTCGGCGTGCTGGCGCTCTTCACCGATCTCTCCGACGTGCGGCGTCTCGAAGCGCGGGTCGCGCTCGCGCGGCACCTCGCGGACCTCGGCGAGGTGTCGGCGGGCGCCGCGCACGAGTTCCGCAACGCCGCGGCGGCGATCGACGGATACGCCGACCTTGCGCTGAGGCACCCGGAGCGGGCGCCCGAGCACCTCAAGGCGATCCGGCGCGAGGCGCAGGAGATGAGCCGGGTCACGAGCGATTTCCTCCTTTTCGCGCGGCCCGAGCAGTTCGCTCCGGAGGCCGTCGCCTCCGACGGCATCGTGGCCGCCGCCGTGCGCGAGATCCAGAGCGCCTTCCCGGAGGTCTCGGTGGAAACGCGAGGTCAGTTTCCGGAGGTGAAGGGCTCGGCCGTGCTGCTCCGGCGCGCGCTCGTCAATCTGCTCCGGAACGCGGTGCAGGCCACGCCGGCCGCCCGCCGGGCGGAGCCGGGCGCGATCGGCGTCGAGGGACGGGTGGAAGGGCCGGAGCTCGCGCTGTCGGTCGAAGACCGCGGGCCCGGCGTCGACGCTGCGCACCGCGAGAAGATCTTCATGCCGTTCTATTCGACGAAGTCCGACGGCGCGGGATTCGGCCTCGCCATCGTCGGGCGCATCGCCGATCTGCACGGCGGGACGGTCGAGGTGGACGCGCGCCCGGGCGGCGGCTCGCGCTTCATCTTGCGGGTGCCGGCGGCGTCGTCGGGGGCGCCGGCTCGCGCCGGGGCTCCTTCGGAAGGGTCGCCACGAACGACTTGAAGGAATCCTTGTCGAGGGCGCGCTCGAGCGCCTCGTCGGGGGCGACGGCGCCCGACCGCACGAGCTCCGAGAGCGACTGATCCATCGAGACCATCCCCTTCGATTTTCCGGTCTGGATCTGGTTGTTGATGAGGCCGGTCTTGCCCTCGCGGATCGCGTTCGAGAGCGCCGTCGATCCGATGAGAACTTCGAAGGCCGCGACCCGACCCTTCTCGCGCCGGCGCAGCAGCTGCTGGGCGACCACCGCGCGGAGGACTTCCGCCAGGACCGTGCGGATCTGCTCCTGCTCGGCGGCGGGAAAGGCGTCGATGATGCGGTCCACGGCCTTCGCCGCCGAATTCGTGTGGAGCGTCGCGAAGACGAGCAGCCCCGTCTCGGCCGCCGTGAGCGCCATGCGGATCGTCTCGAGGTCGCGCATCTCGCCGACGAGCAGGCAGTCCGGGTCCTCGCGGATCGCGGCCTTCACGCCCTCCGCGAACGTCGGGACGTCTTCGCCGAGCTCCCGCTGCGTGAAGACCGACCGGTCGTTCGTGTGCACGAACTCGATCGGATCTTCGATCGTGACGACGTGGTACGGCAGCCGCTTGTTGACCCGGTCGAGGATCGCGGCGAGCGTCGTGGATTTGCCGCTGCCCGTCGGGCCCGTCACGAGGACGAGGCCGCGCTCCGCCGCGAAGAGGCCGGCGACCGAGGCCGGAAGATCCAGCTCCTCGGTCGTCGGGACGCGCGATGGAATCAGGCGGAACACCGCCGCCGGCCCGCGCTCCTGGCGGAAGAGATTCACGCGGAAGCGCGCCTCCTGGCCCATCTGGTAGGCAAAATCCACGTCGCCGGTCGCCAGGAACCGCTGCCAGGTCGCGGCCGGCGTGATCGGGCGCACGAGGTTCTCGTAGTCGGCCTCCGTCAGGTCGCGGTAGCGGCTCCGCTCGAGCTCGCCGTCGAGCCGCAGGATCGGCGGCGAACCGGCGGCCAGATGCAGGTCCGACCCGTTTCGCGCCGGCAGGATCGCGAGGAAGCGGTCGATGCGGCTCGACGCCCCGCGGGCGGGAGCGGCCGGGGCCGGCGCGGGCGTGCTCAAGCCGCCGTCCCCTCGTCGGCCGCGAGCATCGACTCGAACGATTCCTTGCGGAGCGCGTGATCGTACGCGACGCGCGCGTCGATGACGCCCTTCTGCACGAGCTCGCGCAGGGCGCCGTCCATGAGCATCATCCCGGAGGCGGCGCCCGTCTGGATCGCGGTCGGGATCTGGAAGGTCTTGCCTTCGCGGATCAGGCCGGCGACGTTCGGCGTGTTGCGGAGGATCTCGAAGGCCGCCACGCGCCCGGACCCGTCGCGCCGCGGCAGGAGCGTTTGCGAGATCACGGCCTTGAGCGAGTCGCTGATCATCATCCGGATCTGGCCCTGCTGATCCGGCGGGAACGAGTTGATGATCCGATCGACCGTCGCCGACGCGGTCGTCGTATGGAGCGTCGCGAGAACGAGGTGCCCGGTTTCCGAGGCCGTGATCGCGAGGGCGATCGTCTCGAGGTCGCGCATCTCGCCGACGAGGATCACGTCCGGGTCCTCGCGCAACGCCTGACGCAGGGCCTTGGCGAAGGACTCCGTGTGCGTCGGCACCTCGCGCTGGTTGACCAGGGCGAGCTTTCCGCGGTGGACGTATTCGATCGGGTCCTCGACCGTCAGGATGTGCGACTTCTGCGTCTCGTTGATCCGGTCGACGAGCGCGGCGAGCGTCGTGGTCTTGCCGCAGCCGCCGGCGCCGGTCACGAGCACGAGGCCCTGCGAGTAGGTCGTCAGCTCCCAGAGGCTCTCGGGCAGGTCGATGTCGGCGACCGTCGGAACCTCTTCGGGAATGAGGCGAAAGACGGCGTTGGCGCCCTTGCGCTGAAAGAAGACGTTCGTCCGGAATCGCCCGAGCTCGGGGTCCTTGTGGCAGAAGTCGAGCTGCCGGTCCGAGGCGAGGACCTTCTGGCGCTCCGGCGAAAGGATCGGCAGGATCCAGGACTCGATCCGCTCGGCCGGGACTTCGGGAAGCGGCAGCGGCTGCAGCGCGCCGTGGACGCGGACGTGCGGGATCGTGCCCGCGGCGAGGTGGAGGTCGGAGGCGCCGACGGCGCGGGCATGGCGCAGCAGATCGGTGAGCGCGGGCGACTTGAGCGCCGAGAAGTCCACGGGCGCGATCTCGCGGCGCGCGCCCGCCGTGATCGTCGCCGACGGCGCCGCGCCGCCGGAGCGCTCGGCCGACAGGCGTGCGGCTTTTTCCTTGACGAAGAGGTCGGGGTCCGCCTTGACGATCGATTCGAGCAGCGGCCCCACGCGCGGGTCGGGGATCCGGCCGAAGGCGTCGAGGATCTCCAGGCGCAGGTCGGCGGCGCCCTTCTTGTAGGCCGCGAGGAGCCCCGGCAGCACCTCCGGCGTGCCCCAAACGCCGAGCGCGTTGGCGGCCGAGAGGTTCGACTCGGGGTGGTCGAGCAGCTTCAAGAGCGGCGGCAGGCCGCGCGGGTCCTTCAGCTCCGCGAGTAGGCGCGCGGCCCGCTCGCGCAGCCAGAAGTCGTCGCCGTCGAGGTACCGCACGCAGTTCGGCACGACTTCCGGCGACCGGATCGCGACGGCGATCGCCGCGGCAAGCGAGGCGATCCCGGGATCGGGGTTGCGGTCCTGCGCGATGAGCGCCTGGACGAAGGTCGGTCCGAGTTCGGAGATCGCCTGGATGCTCCGGTCGCGGACGCTTCCGAACGCGCCGCGGAACGTTTGAAGGAACGCGACCGCCACCGTCTCGGGCGGGTGCGCCTGGAGGATGCGCACGGCGAGCTGGCGCACCTTGGCGTGGCCGTCGCAGAGGAGCGGCAGGATCTCGGGATGGAACGGCGCGCCCGGCTTCGTCAGGAGCGGCGTCAGCGCCGTGACGGCCGCCTCCTGTACGCGCGGCGATTCGTTGTGGCAGCGCTTCAGGAGCGCCGCGGCCGCCGAGTCGGTGGGATTGCGGGCGAGGACGGCGATCGCGCGGTAGCGCAGCTCCTCGTCGTCATCCTCGAGCGCGCGGGCCGCGAGCGCCGCGGCACGCGGAACCGTGGCCGCGAGACTCTCGACGATGGCGAACGCCTTCCGACGCACCGACGGCGCCGTCGCGCCGAGTGCCCGGGCGACGCCCGGCAGCACGCGCTCGGAAGGATTGCGCCGCGCGTAGTCGAGCGCCGCGTGCACGACGGCCGGGTCGCGGTGCTCGATCCAGGTTTCCATCTTCGCGGGAAAGGACGGACCGGCGAGCGTCTCGAGGGCCTGCATCGCCGCCTTGCGCACCGGCTCGGAACGGCTGGCGAGCTCGGGGAAGATCGCCTCGGCGGCGTCGTCCAGCGGAAAGCGGGCGAGCGACTCGAGGCCCTTCTTGCGGACGTTGGCGTCGGCGTCCGCTGCCATCCAGGCGACGTCCTCCGGCCCGATCTCGACCGCCTTGTCGAGGCCGGCGAGGAGCGCCTCGCGCTCGGCGTCGGATTTCCAGGCGCGCGCCTTGAGCTTCGCCAGAAGCGAGCGGGTCTCCGCCGCCGGGGAGCGTCGTTTTCGCCACATCGTGAGTATGTTTTGAACAGTGTAACGCGGCGGCCTCGCTTCGCAGGAGGTCCGCGCAAGGGCTTTTCCGAAGCCTCCTGGAGGCCCTTCGGTGCTACCGCGGAAGCGTTACCGATCGTAACGAGAATCCGATCGAGAGTCTCTCGATCGATGTGCCGTTTGATGTCATCCAATTGATTCTAAGTATCTTATAGCTACAGGCACGCTCCGGCACGGGCTTCGCTCCTTGCTGCGGTACATGCACCGGACTCGTATATTCGGATGGCATCGAGGTTTCTCGATGATCGAGCTGATCATCGTGATGGCGCTCATGGCCATGATGGCGTTGATCGCGACGCCCTGGTTCATCCGGATCTCTCAACGCAATCAGTTGAAGAGCG